>Ga0307380_10004655_pt1 | contig 18419 bp, 21 predicted proteins | sample UN3MG_FD_202239 | JGI IMG/M metagenome (GOLD analysis project Ga0307380, IMG submission 202239) | Soil microbial communities from Risofladan, Vaasa, Finland - UN-3 | ecosystem: Environmental > Terrestrial > Soil > Coastal area > Acid sulfate soil | place: Finland: Risofladan, Vaasa | collected...
ACCCGCCAAACACACCCAGAAATATTCTTACCCTGTGTCTTGTTCCCACACCCATGAACCGCGACGAAAACCCAAATATCTCCGCATCAACCAATGTCTTGAACCACAATGCGAATGTCATCTCCGCGTCAATCGCGGTGTCCACCGTCAGCCACACGTAATCGGCGTTGTCCGAGGCCGCATAACAGAGGCCCAATTTCCCCGTCGCGCTCGTAAGGCTCGTGTTGCGGTAGGCGGTCCCTGCGCCTCCCACCTCGGCTGCGATAGTCTTATTCGCCGCGTTATCATCCAGTTTCCAGTATAGGATAACATCACTGCTAAGATCGACCTCCGTCGCCGCGCACACCCCGCACAGCACAGCCATTAGAATCGATATGTATAATGCCCTGTGTTCCATTATATTATCATTCCAATCCCGGCGGCAGTTCCCTCGTCTGGCCATAATCCGCCGCCTCTAAAACGTCGTTATTACCATGATCCAGATTCCTGCCCGCCCCGTCGGTATCGGCGTCGCGCGCCGCGTTCGCCTCTCTGGCCAAAACCAGAGCATCGTTCCACCATTCCTGAATTAAATTCCCTTTTTGCCTGTTATCACCCGTTATTCTTATGGCTAATTGCCTTGCGATATTGAGGTACACCAATTTCGTGAACCACGCCGGCCAACACGTCGTCGTCGTCCTTTTTCGCAGGTACTTCAAAAAACACTCGGTTTGATTGCACAAAAGAACGTCGGTTTCATTATCGCCGGCGTCGATATGCACCTCCTCCCGGTGGTCATACTCTATTTCATCCCCGTTCTCGTCGATCATAGCGAGGGGTCGGATAAAATTCGTCGGGAGTTTATAAATATACAGGTATCCGCCCGCATTCGGCGCCGCTTCTTCCACTTCCGGATAATCCGCCGCGCAGTCCACCGAATTGGTGCCGTCGCTTATCACCTCGCCGTCGGTGAAATCATCCGAGGGTTTTGTCACAAGGTACACGGTATCGCTTATCGCCTGAACCACGGTACACGTCGCCCCGCTCGTCGCCCCGGTAAGCGCAGCGTCCGCCGCCCAGGCCTCCGGTGCGGGTGAGCTGTCTACGGTCAGCAGATACAGCATATCCAATTCCGCTCTCGCTCGCAGGAAGAACCAGTCATCGCCCGTATCGAGCATCTCGTCCCTGCCCTGATCGTACATAAGCGTCGCCGCCACCGCCGCGGTATTGGTCGATGATACGCTCGATATCTGCGCCTCGCCCAAACAGGCCATCGCCATATTGACAATTTTTAATTCAGCTGCCGTCAGTGCCATAATTCAATTCCTTCTTCTTTTCTGCCGGGTTCCGGGGCCGGGCGTTATGCCCGGCCCCTAAGAACCCGTCACAGAAAATGGGAGTCCTTATTAAAGCGTACCGCCCGCCCCTGCCGCAACGGCGCCCGTTGCGTTCAATGCGGTCCACCACACATGAAATACTATAGTCCCGTCGGCGATATCCTGAGCCTGGCAGTCCAGTCCGATATCGTCCTCTATAGCCACGAACTCAAAGAACGCCGTCGACGCCGTTGCCACCCTCTCCACAGGAGAGGTATCCAGCCACAGCTCGCCAGCGTCCAGGTTCGTCTCGTCGGCGCCCTCGGTATTGATTATGGTCGCTGCTATCAGAACGTCGGTACCACCCCACAGGGCTATCGTACCGCCGTCGGTTCCGGTGCAGGTCTCGGTGCATTCGATAAGTATTTTGAGCTGCACGGCGCCGAGAACCGTCAGAACCTCATCGGTTTCCGCCGCCTTGCCCCAGTGGGCAGCGCCGGTAGTGCCGTCGAATGCCACAGTTACGGCTAAGTAATTCGACCCGCCGTAAGCGGGCAGCGAAGCCGCCGCCTGCTGAACGCTTTCGAGCCTTTCCAGAACCGAGCCGTCCTCATCGGCCTCGACCGTCGCTGAAGTGAACGGAGTATCCGCCGCAGCCTCATTGGTGCCTATCGCGCCTAAAAGCGAACCGGCAACCGCGGCCGTAGTCGTGGCACCGTCCGTACCGAGAATATCGAGTATCGAATAAGTATCCGCCGGTGCGGTCAGCTTATCGAGAGTTCCGGTTTCGAGCAGCGTTGCGATTGCTTCCAGTCGCTCCATATTCGAGCCGTCGCGCGTCGCCGTCACCGCGGAACTGTCCGTACTTATCGGTATCTGCATCGCCGCCTCATCGGCCGCTATCGCGCCCCAGTTGTTGAAGCACTTCAAAGAACCGGGGTCGAGCATGGTGGCGTAGGCGTTGGTATACATATAGTTATGCGCCAACGTCCCCAAAGCCGCCGCCGTGAATTTCACCGCGTACGCGCCCGCCGAGGAGTTCTGGATGATACTGTCTTCGATAACAACATCGGTATCGATGTTGGCGCTGGAAATCGCCGCCACCGTCCATGCACCGTAGAACTGGCAGTCCTCGATGAACATCCCGTCGGTAACGCCCGCTATATTGGTGATCGCGGCCGTCGCGTCCGTATCTCCGGAAGAGGCGTTATCGAACCTGCACCTTCTGAAAGTAACGTCGTCGCAGGTGCTTCCGATGGTCACGGAACTCACAAAGCCGAAGCCGCCCGTCGTTCCCTTCCATTCGCAATCTATGAACGTCGCGCCGTCACTGCTGCCGTCCAGAGAGTGACAGACAGTCGTATCGATCGTGCCTGAAATGAAGATGCAGTTTACCCACGTCACATCGGCCACGGTATGCGTCATCGCGCCATTCGCACCGCTCATCGTGAACGTCGGCCGCAGGTCTTCACGGCCCAGGCCCACTATCGTAATGCCGGGGCAGTCAATAGCCTGTGAGGCCGTAATAGTCGCCTCGGCATGACCCGGAGCGACAAAGATATAAGCGCCTACGCTATCGGTGGCGTCATCCACCGCCAGCTTCAGAGTATTCTCTGACTGCGTCCACGATGTACCGTCCCCGCCGCTGGCTGAAACACTATCCACATACCATACATCGGCGGTTGTAGTATCTATACCGAGTCTTACCATCGCATCTTCGGTTTGTGCCTGTAGATATTCGAGCCGTTCCAGAACAGAGCCGTCGGCGTCGGCTTCGGCCGATGAACTCGTAAACGCCGTTGCAGAAGCCGCCTCGTTGGTCCCGATAGCCCCCAATATCGAACCGGCCAGAGCACCCGTTGTAGTAGTGCCGTCGGAGCCTAAAATATCGAGGAGGCTCCTGGTATCCGCAGGCGCCACCAAAGCCCCCGCCGTTCCGGTCTCGAAATACTTGCACAGAAACTCCAGTCTTTCCAGAGCAGAGCCGTCCCTGTCCGCGGCCACATCGTTGGTCAATGCGCTTAGAGGCATCCGTATCGCCTGCTGGTCTATAGCATCGGTGCCCCAGTTATCGACGCAAATCATCGAACCCGGGTCCAGCATCGTTGTGTAAGAATCGGAATACAGATAGTTATGCGCCAGAACGCCGGTCATAGCCCCCGAAAGCTGAATCGCCAGGCCTGTAGAAAGCTCCTGGTACACGATGTTGTTGGCTATCAGGCAACTCGTGTTTATCTGGTCGCTGTAGATAGGCGCAAGATCATAATCGCCCTTGAAGAAGTTGCCGACAATCTGCAAATTGTCGACAGTACCCGCCGTCACGTTGATCCCCGCGTCGGCGTTATTGGCGACCGTAATGAACTGGCAGCCCTCGATAATCACATCATCGGCGTCGTCGCCCACGTCAATAGCTATCAGCATCTCCACCGAGCCGCTCTCGTCGACGAACATGCAGTCCTTTATATGGCAGCCGTCGCCGCCGTCGGCAATATCGATACCCTTTTTGGTATTCGCTATCGACGACTCGAACTTGATATTCTCGATAAGGATATCGGCCACCGATACATCCCACTGCGCGTCGACGTGATCGAGTACCATCGTCGGCTGCAAATTGCCCTCGCCAACGCCTATGATCGAAATACCGGCGTCGTTTACCAAGTAAGCCGCCGTCAGCGTCTCAGAGTGCCCTGCGCCAACGTAAATCACGTCGCCGTTGGATTCGGTAGCACCGTCAAGAGCTAAGGTGATCGTTGCGAACGCGTTCTCCCAGGTCTTGCCTGTGCCGTCGCCCGATGTCCCAGAATCGACGTACCACACGTTCCCCGAACCGCCCAAAATGGTCGGGGTATCGAGATTCAACTCTTCGGTCCGCCGCACGTATATCTCGTCGGAAGCCGTAACAGGCTCTGCCGCCGCGACATTCAGCGTGAAAGTCCCCGTCAGCGAATCGTAGTCGGTGATATCTATGGTCTGCCCTTCATTGAGCGTCCCGGGTGCGGATGCATTTAAGAGGACCGTCAGCGACCAGCCCGTGTTGAAGTAGTCGTTGCCGAACCCCGTGAGCTCGCCGCATATAACGGTAGTGGTCACTGCGTTGCTGGAACAAGTGCCTCTGAATCCGACACCCTGCAACGTCTCAAGATAGTCCCTTATGGCCTCCTGAGAGTCCGTACTGGCGCTGAAGGTGCTCCAGTCGGCGGTCTTGCTGGCTAATTTGGCGATAATGGAGTCGTCCGCCGGGTCGTCGGCGTCGGCGGCCTGAACAAGGTGGTCCAACTCATAGGTCTCGACGGAATCGTCTACCTCATCTTCTATCGCCGCTAAGGCCGTCGCGTTCCACGAAACCGTACTGTCTGATTTCGGAACCTTTGCCAACTCTGCCTGTATGTACTCTTCTCTTTCCAGAACCGAGCCGTCGGCGTCCGATTCCACGGTCGCTGAGGTGAACGGAGTATCCGCGGCAGCCTCGTTGGTCCCTATCGCGCCTAAAACCGAAGTCGCCGAAGCCGCCGTAGTCGTCGTGCCGTTGCCGCCGATAATATCCAGCAGCGTCAGATTCGTTCCCGGCGTAGTTATTGTAGCCGGCGTGCCGTTGGCTAAGACGGTGTAGATAGCCGTCTGCGCCGTGGCTGTCGCCCCCGGCGTATCGGAACCCAAAAGCAGCGTCCTCAATTCGCTCGTTGAATCTGCCGCCTCGGTGTCGGTCAAAATAGCCGCAACCGTCTCGGCCAAATACTCGATACTCATCGTAGCGCGTGCGTAATCCGAAGTGTCTCCGGTCTTCGTGAGAATATTCGAGAGCACCGTGCCGTCCACGACCTCCGTTTCCATATTATCGCCGTTGGCAACGGCCGTTTTCATCAGGTGGTCGAGATTAGCCGAGCCTAAGTCGGTTGCATCGGAATTGTTGCCGTGGGTTATCATCGCCCCTTCGTCTATCTCGTAATTCGTCGAGGCGTTTACCACGTTATACGCGCAGATACCCGTCGCGTTGGCTGTAAATGCAATGCCGAACGTATTCGACGCCGAATTAGTCACGTCGTTGTACGCGACCAGCATCCGCAAATCGATATCATCCGAGTACACGGCCGCTTCTGCGTAGTTGCCGTTGAAGTAATTGCCGTATACCACGGCGTCCTCAACAACGCCCGCGGTCAGGTCGATTGCGGTATTGGCGCCCGCCGCCGTATAACTCTCGAACCGGCAGTTGACCACCGCGACGTTATTCGATGCGGTTGTGTACTGAATGGCGTCCGTGAACTCATCGTCCGCACCCGTCTCGCCGTCCATGAACCAGCAGTGATCTATAACCGACCCGTCGGCGTCGGCCTCTACCTCGATGGCGTGGGTAATCCCCGTAACCGAAGGCAGAAACGCAAGGTTATAGATATAGCAGTTGGCCGCGCCCAAAACGAGTTCGGCGTTGGCGTTATCGTAAGTGAAAGTCGGTATATCCGTGCCGACGCCGCAGCCGATGACCTTAACGCCTATCACGTCGATATCAGCCGAATCCACCGCCGACCAGTCCTCGGCGTGACCCTGGGCAACGTAAACTATATCCCCGCGATAGTCCTCGCACAGGTCCATCGCCTCATCCAGCGTCGCCACCGCGTTATCCCAGTTCGTACCGTCGCCGGCGTTGCTGACGTTGGAATCCACATAAAATATCAACCCCGTCCCCAACGCGCCCGAGGGTTCCTCACCCTGAACGGCGTCCATCGCCGCCTCCATCGCCTTGGCCCATCGCAGCTCCGTCTCGCCGCCCCACCACGTCGCGTTCGGAATACCCCGAACCGTCGGCGTAATAGCCGTCGCCTCATGGCACAAGAGTAACACCGCGACGAAAACCATCGCGGCCCAAAATCGCCTTTTTTTATACATCTTTTTTTTCCTTTCCAAAAAAAACCTCTGTACCTTCTGTCAAAAAAACACTCACACTACCCGTCACGCCACGATATCGAGCTGGGCCTGAGCCGGATCGGGGTCGCTGTCGATCCACGCCTTGACCTTGCCGGTCGTCTCGAACGTGTTGTCGCCCTCGAAATACAGACGTGAATACCGCTGATATACCTGGTGAGGCAGTGCGAACTGGAACAGCTTGCCGACCGTCAGTTTCGCCTTCGCTATCGCCGCGGCCAATACCATGACCTGCTTGAGCGCCGTGCCGAATGCGGAATCGGTATCCGTCTCCAGGGTGATAGTCAGCACCGTCGCCGTTCCTGCGAAGATTTCAGTTACCAGAACCTTCAGAATGGGGGGTCGAACCCCGCCGCCCAACTTCATGCCTTCGGCGCCGTGGTCGATGTACTGTGTAGAGGCTTCCGTAGCCCCTCCGTCACAGACCCTCTGCTCGATCACGTTTGTCGTCAGGACCGCCGTGTAACAATTATGAATATCAAACATCTTCTATCTCCTTGTTTAAAAATATCTCTAACTCGTTTTCATTTTCCAAACAAACCAACCGCATCAAAATCCCGCGGCTATTCCCACGTCGCGTACGTGGTCCCTATCATCTCCTCAGATAAAATGGGGATGTCGTCCCACTGCAGCACGGGCTTACCCCACGGCTCATAGACGTTGAGGTTCACGTTCATCTTGTCTTTGACGCGCTTACGCATCTGCGAGCTGACGGTGGGGCAGCAATACATGAATGTTCTTTCATGTGAATACCGCAGGTCCCCTACCGCATCGATAACCGCATCCTCGTTGAACGAAAAGTCGTCTATCCCGTCGATATTGGTCGTCGAGATATTGACGATTATCTTGACCGCCCGCGGGTCGCTGATGAACAGGCCGAAATGGGCCTCGAACCAGGTGCCCCATACCGGATACTTTTTGCTCGCACCATCGGTTGTCAGGTACCTGCCGTAATCATCAGTGTGAATCCCGTTCTCATTCGGGGCGTTCGGGTCATTTCGCGGATAGGTCATGTTGACCTTCTTGGCGCCCCACTGGATTATCAGTATGAAGGTCTTGTTCTCCGTCGCCGAGGCGTCGCCGCCTGCATTGTCATAGACGTTCGGCTCGCCCAGGGCGGAGTAGTCGCTGCGGTTGATTATCCCGTTGATACTCAGGGGATCATCCGAGCGGTCGCCTTCGATAACCAGCTCCGAAACGCCCTCGCTCATCCCCGCCATGAACATATTGTCCTCCTGGAGGCGGGCAGCCAACTGGTCCGGCGTATGCCGCAGTTTGGCCGCGTCTATCTCCGAGAGTCCATCTAACATGCACGTCGGCTCCAGCACCTTCTGTGTGCCCGAGGCCTCTTTTGTCACGCCCATGTCGTACCCGCGCAGGGAGCCGGACGGACGGAATACTATCTGTGTATCCTCGTGGTATGTCCCCCTGTTGCACTCTATCCACGTCGCGCTCTTGACGATGGATGAGTTTTTACTGATTACATCTACAAGGTCGGCCAATCCGCCCTTGGGGTCCTCACGATTCGCCAACTCCAGAAGCGTGAGGTCGCTTGCTAAATCTATAGCCATCTTGCAATCTCCTTAAAACTACCAACTGAACATTAAAAAACCATTTGCTAACGATGTTCAGCCAGTAGTCCGCGAGATTGCGGGCCGGCCTGACGTTTAACGTCCGCGTCGACGAGAGTTCTTTCCTCTACAGCACCGGGGCCGCCCGAAGGCGACTAATCCGGCAAACTTACTATTTACTTTTTCCTTTTCGGCGCGCGGCTTTCGCCCGCCGTTTCTTCTCTTTTTCCTCGGCGGCCCTGAGCTGCGCCGCCGCAACTCTCATCACGCTGTTGCCCTGTTTTTTCCAGATTTTCTCCTGATCGTCCATTTACTCTGCTCAATTCCTTTTCCTGTCAGCCCTGTCCCTTATTCCCCCGCTCGTCAACGAATCGAGGTGATAATACTCCACTACCGCCTCCATCTGCTTCCTGACTATATTGGCCATATCCCGCAGCCATCCCGTCGACGCCACGAAATCACCCCTGATATCCGCCTGGAGGCTGTTCGCGTCGTTGGCATCCATTATCTTGGCGTACACACTGTTGACATCGGATAATATCACGTTGATATCAACCCTTGCGGCGTTTACATCGACGACTATCGCGTTTATATCCGTCCACGCCCCGTTGACATCGGCGATAATATCCGAGGCCGCCACCTCCGCCGTCCCGTCCCACTCCATATCATAGCCCCAGACATAATCGTCGGTATTGGCCGCCGTTGCCTTCGTGCCGTCGTAGAAAAAGATATGGTACCTTCCAGCCGCCGAAGCCGGCATCGAGGCGGTATACAGATTCAGTCCGGCCGCTTCGCCTAAGTCTACCGCCGAATTCGCCCACGTCGGGCTCGTCGCGTAACCGGCCGCTACAGTGTCCCACCACTTCAGATCCGAACCTCGAGCCAGGCGGCAGTACCTGTCCGCGCCCGTAACGTCGCCGTACCGTATCTCATCGGCCGCGAAGCAAACGGCAGTCAGTATCGTTAGTATCAGGATGATTCTTTTCATATCAGTTGAAATCATATCAGTTGAAAGGGCTCCAGTTCGTATCCGTGCCTGTTCCAACGGTTTTTCCATACCATACATCCCCAAACCGCACTATCTCCCCACGCTCCCCCGCCGTAGCTGATGAAGTCGGGTCCGCACCAACCTGCCTCGGTATAAACCTGCCCGTGCAGGTTATCGTATCGGTCGAGGCGTCGCCGAGAGTTATGTCACCCGCGCTCGTTATCTGCAAGTCGCCAGTGCTGTTGGTTATATAGGAGTTTGTACCGTTGTGCCCTAACTGCAAGTCCTGCCCTACACCTATTCTGAAGGGTTTATCCAGTAGAAAGTCAACATACCCGGAGTCTATTTTGAATACCGAAGTCCAGGTACTTCCATCGTTAATACTGGAGGCGAAAAGAACATAGCCGCTCTGGTTTGTGAATGTCCAGTCTCGGTATGCGTCTCCTGTTCGGAACAACCTGAACCCTGTTGTTCCGTGGTCTGTGCTGGTAATATCAAAATACACGTTGCCTGTGTTGCTCAAATCCACCCCACCCGCCGCCACAGTCCCCGAAAACGTCCCGTCCACCCCACCCGTCAAATCATAAGGCCCCATATTCCAGTCGCCGGTCAACGGCCTCGTCCCATCGGTTCGCAGATATTCAGGGTAGGAAGGCCGGTACCTGCCCGCCCCTGCCGCTAAGATCACAACAACCATTATGACAATCAGTTTCTTCAATTACCGCCTCCCGGCAATATGAGTTTTCGGCTGCGCTGAACTATCCTGCTCTTGGTCGCCTCTTTGATGAACCGCTCCTGGGTAAAGGCCTGTATGGCGTCGAGGTCGGCCAAATACTCGAACCGCACCTTCGGCTTACGCTCCCTGCGCCGCATAGCCTCTATAACACTCCTTTGAACAGTCACCTTGCCGCCCACCTTTTCCAACAAAAGATACAGTATCTCCCTGATATCTATATCTATCTCGTCGGTCGTTTCCGTAACCTGTTTCTGCTCTTCGGTCATTGCTTAGCCCCCGTAAGTTGCGGAGAGTTCGGATATCGCCCCGCCGCCCTGGCCCTTGCCGTATCATCGGCCGCCGCCCCGCCCCCCGGAGTAGTCGGCAGGGTATCGAGTTTCATCTTTTTGCCGATATTGAGCCATATCCGACGCTGCACCGGGTCGAATCCAGCCGCCGCCCAGCGTTTCCCGTCGTTGATCTTGTCGGCGTCGGCGATCTTCTGGTCGGCTAAAAGCTTTTTCAACTCCTCATCACCGAATACGTTCAGGGCCGCTAAGATGGCCGTATTGCTCTTTGCCGCCTCCTCACCCCTGAATTCCGGCTCGCTATTGAGTTGGGCAATATCCTTTTCAAGCTGCGCCGTCTCCGCGTCCTGCTGCTGCTGGAACGCGGCTATCTGCGCCTTATTGTAGGCGTCCAGCAGGCCCTTAGCCATTGCCGGCGGAGTCCCCAATTCCTTGAATATACCCTTGAAATGGGTTTCCATTTCCTCATTATAAAACATGCCTTCCGGCAATTCCTTCGGCCGTTCGAACTCATAGCCCTCTGCCTTATCGGGTACGCCCGTCGCCTTGTGAAAAGCCGCTATCTCCTCAGCCGTCGCCCCCTCGCCGGGCACTTTCACCAGACCCTCCATCTTTTTACCCACCATTCTCTTGGTGTCGAGATGCTGTTTTAAGAGGCCCTTAAAGTCCTTAACGTCGTCGAAAACCTTAGTCGGATCCTCTTTGGTCTCAGGCTTGCCGTAATAGTTCTCCGGCCCCACTAATTCCGGCAGTCGCTCCCTGAACGCCTCGGTACACCCGCCTGTTTCGTCGAAAAGGTCCGTTATCTGAATTTGACTTCCTTCATCCATGATTCATGTTCTCCATTTACTGTGATTCTGGTTCCAGTTTCAGTTCATCGTACATATTCTTCGCCTCTTTGGGTTCCGCCGGCGGCCTGAACCCTCGCGCGACATCGCTTTCCGCCCGAATAACCGCCATCTGGTCGGTTATCCCGCACTTTCTGCGTATCAGCCGCACGAAACTCGTCAGCATAAGGTGCGCCAGCGCATCTTCAGCCCGAACGTCCAGGTCGAAAAAGAACCCTTCACGCTCAATATCGAAGAGCACTCGCCGCCCGCCTTCGGAGGCCAGAAACGAATTGAAGTAATCCGCCGCCCTCTGCTGTAAGGCTTCGGGGTCGGCCTCGCATTCGGCCGCACTCATTTCATGCCACTCGGCCATACTACTTCCTCTGTCCCAGGCCCCTGCGTTTCGGCTTCTCTTCGCGAACGCCGCCGAACCCGACTATCGCGATACTCTCGTCCCACGTGTAGTCCTTGCGGCCGAGTTTGGTCTTCAGCGCCGCCGCCCTGGCAACCGCTTCCGTAGAAATATTCTTCCTGAGCCCGCCCGATCTCTTGACATACCGGCGAAAATGCCGCTCCAGGATTGCCGTCTGCTCCGGTGTGGGCTTCGTCGCCCTGTAAGCTTCGTTTACTGTCATCGGACGCTCGGGCTTCTTACCCGCCGCCTCGACCTGGGCCGCTGTCGGAATCCCTTTACTCACCGGCGCAGCCTGCGGCGGGGCGTGCTCCAGGTTTATCTCGTCCGGTTCGCTCTCGGCCTTCTTAGCCGCCATTTCAGCGTCGGTCATCAACTCCTCCTGCTGCTTAGCCTCCTTGGGATCGTCCGGGTGCGGCTGCTGCCTACTCAGCTTAATGGAATCCCTGCCTGATTTTGCCTTTGCCATAACTGTAACTCCTTTTCAAAAAATGATTATCAACCTGCCAATTCTGCCAGTACGCTCCCCGCCTCCACTTTCTTCGATATATGCGGTGCGGCCTGCGCCGCACCCTGCATCATCTCTGCCTGTTCGGCGACCATCTCCTTTTCCGCCAGAAGCTTCTCCCGCTCCTCAATCTGCCGCTCATCGTATATCAGGTCCTGCCTCAATCCAGTCGCCCTCATCCCATCTTCAAGCATCTTCTTGGCGTTGACAATGAGAAGGCTTTCCGGGAAGTTCGCGGCCATACGGTCGATGAAGTCCAGCGAATCCCGTATCGGCTGCGCCCTCATTACGCTCCTCTGTATCTGCGCGAGCTGGCCCACATAGATCGGGTCTATACTGCCTCCGCCTTCATCGAGCAGCCTTTGCGGCGGGTCGGGCATGCGCCCATAACTGCCATACCGCTGAACCACGCCGTTCTGCTCCTGCTCGAATATTATCTCGACGGCGGGCTCCAATATCATATCCTCCGATTCCCCGATGATCGGACCCATCAAGACGACCTTCTCCGCCTTCATCTCAGCCGTCAAAAACGCCGTTTCCGGCAGCACTTCACGATCTGTCAACATCCCGAACAGACCACCGAAGAACCACTCGTCAATAGCCGCGTTTATCTTATCCATCTGGGCATCGGAGAGCGGCCAGTTGATATTCTCCTTCAACGCCTCATATATTTCGTCGGAGCCCCTTATGAACGTCGTACTGCCCGGGTCAACCCGGAGCCGGCCCCTGAGAGTCTGTGAGGCCTTGAACCGCGGCTCGACCGCAAGGTGAGCGGCCCGTATCTCCTTTTCCGCTAATTTATTGCCCACCAAAGCCGCCGTCAGGGCGTCGCCGGCTAAACCCCTGCCGTACGGGGAACCCTGTTCCGCCATTTGCGAATAGACGATGGGAAACCACTGGCGTCCTATCTTTTGGACCAACCTGCCCGTCTTGCCATTGGCCGAGGCGCCCAACTGAATGTGAAAGCAGATATATTTAGCCGCAAGGCTGTTCCGACTGCCGGCGTCGTATTCGCTGTTCTTGTATATTCCGTAGAGGAAGTCGTATTCCATCTGCGGGTTCTTCTCTTTGGCGTTTATGACTATCTTCGCCTCAGCGCCGCCCAAAGCCTTCTCCCCGAACTTATCCAGCGCCGCTAATGCGGTCATCTTGTACTTGCGGTGATAGACACAATACCTGCCGTAAGCGTCGACCTGAAGGTAGCTTTCACCCGGATGTATCGTCTCGAATATTACCCTGCCAGTCTCCTCCTCGACCTCCGGTATCATAACACCCGTCGATATGCAGGCATCCTCCCCGCACGCCGGAAGCGCTCGGTAGAATGTCGAGCGATTGAACCCCCAAAGGGTCTGTTCAGCCGCCTCCTGGCAGTATTTGCGTATATCGTCATCTTCCAATAAACTCACACGCGACGGCCCGAACTGAAGCCACGGGTCCTTTTTCGCCGCGGAATAGCCCCAGAACCCGTAATTGAACTTCCTCATCGCCAGTGCAGGCCGGTCGCTGTAGACCTCAGCCCCGAACCGCTGACCCTTCGGCTGGTCCCGCCGCAAGTCAGTACGTCGCGGCCGGAAAAGCTTATTCTCGAGTGTCCACAGGTCCTCATAAGACCTCCGCACCTCCGCCGACCTGGCACTATCGCCCGTAACGAACTTCACTATCTGGTCGTCAGTCTTTGTCTTCCACTCGAACATCGTGCTATCCAAATGTCTTTTTCAAACCACTCATCTGCTGCTGCACCGGCGATATCAGCCCTAATCCGCCGGTAACGTCTGAGGCCGCCCGGCCCTTCTTACGCAGCATCTGGGCATAAATATTCCTCTTCGCCGCCTCGATCTCCGGCCCTTCCGCTGTAGGCGGCGGCGCCGCCGGGCGGGGCGATTTCGGTTTTCCGCTGGTCATTTCCTATTTAACCTCCAAAAGGTCTATGCGATGGCGCGCGGCTTGCGGCGGCGACGGCAGTTCCGTCATAACCGCGTCCGCTGCATTCATCTCATTGCCGCACCTGTAGCATTTGACCACCTGCCTCTTAGCCGGCCTTGCCATCTCTACAGCCAACCGGGTCGGCATCGAATCCTCCTGCTCGTCCAGTGAAACCTCCCTTTGCGCAGCAGCCGCCGCCTCCGCCTCCGGCACGCCCCGCAGCGACCCGCAAATCCCGCACCTGACCATTAGCCTCAGCCTTCCCATTACCGAACCTCCAGAAGATTCAATTCGTCGCGCTGGTAATCGTCGACCTCCCATTGCGGCATCGGCCGCGAAGCCCCCATTATCTCGCCTTCGATATAGCCGTACCTGTACTGCATAGCTAAATGGCGAAGCCCGTCCATCATATGCCTGTGCCACGTCGGCGCCGGGTCATTGTGATATACCGGCTGTTCATCGGTCGATAGCGCCTCGTTTTTCTTCTTGCCGTACCCTGCCGCCGCCTTGAGGAACGTCCCGCACGTCTCCTCGTTTATCTCCAGGAGCGGCCAAATACCCCGCACCGCCTCGATCCCGTTATTGAACGTATGTTTGCAAACCGGCGTTATCGCAAACCCCAAAGCCGCCGCCACGTCCTTGGTCGTCTTGCCCGTCTGAAAGCTCTTGGCGTTCGACGTATCGAAGTCGGGTCCTGCAAAATGCCCACCGTAAATATAACCCTTCTGCTGGCACATCCTCGCCCAGTTCGGCAGTCCCAGTCCCTCGTAGTCCCAGTAGTCGTCGATTATGCGTATGCGGCCCTTTATCAGCTGAAAGAATATCGTCGCCGTATAGATATCCCCGTAGTCGTCGGCGGTATAAACCTTCTGAGTCGGATCGTGCGGAAAATGCCCAACCCGCCCCGTCTTCCTCGCCTGGCTCAAGAGGAATCCGTAATACGTACCCTCCTTGTACGTCGGGAAAAGGCCCAGAACCCTGTACCTCGTGCCGTCGCCGTTGGCTCCGTACTTTCGAATAATACCATCGACGTATTCCCTGCCCGCAAGTCCCGGTATGACCCTTCGCCCCTCTTTGTAATTCGGCGTATCCTTGCCCGATATGGTTATCACATACCAGCCCTCGTCGCTGACATACGGCACGTTGCCTTCGTTCTTTGCGGGATCCGACGAGAAACACGCCCTGGCAAAATCACATTCCGGGTCCGTCGGGTTGCCTATGGCGACAACCTTGCAGTGCTCATCGACTATCAGCGATTCCATTATCGTCCGCCATATCTGCGGCGCTATCCCGCACGCCTCATCGACGACAACCAGCATATACTCGTTATGCCAGCCCTGCATCTTCGTCGCGTGCTCGGTCGCGGTATCGGCGCTGGTCGAAAAGCCTATAGCGAAATTCTTCTCCCACATCTCCCTGTCCGCCGGTTGCAGGCTGTCCAGAACCTCCTGCGAGGGCTTCATGTCCCAGTGCAGCGTATGAATTTTCCCCCCCAAAGGAACCTTCGCCCCCGCGAATCCGGCTCGTATCTCCCTCCACAACTGATTTCTCACCTGGTTATCCGAAGGTGCCGTCGTCAGCACCGTCGACGGCTGAAAGCACACCTTGAACCACGGAACGATCACCCTTCCTGCACTGAAAGTCTTCGATACGCTGTGTCCGGCCCGTACCGCAACTTTCTGATGGTCCCTGACGCCCTCACCCAGGTCGACCATCTTATCCCACACGTGTTCCGGTTTTAAACTCAGCACGTCGGTAGCAAAGCCTATCGGGTCCGCCCGGTAGTCCATCATCCGGCCATACACCTGCTCGACCAATTCCATATCGACGGCCTTAACCACTTCTTTTACCTCCCATAAGGGCCGCGATATCAGCCAGACTCAGTTGCGGGAACTCGTGCGACATCTTATCTCCGTATCGTTCCTTCCTGTACGCCGCCAATATCTTCGCACACGCCGAAGCCCTGGCTGAGGCCACCTTCTTACTCATCGCCAGGTCGAAAAAACTGCCCTCGACATCATCGACCGCGGTTTCCTTAGCCGTCGCAACGGCCGCCGCGAATTCTTCATGCTCCGCTTTCCAGTTGGCCACGGTCTGCGGACTGACCCTGAGTTTCCTGCCTATCGCCCGCAGTGTGAAGTCTGTGGGCTTCTTCAGCGTCATTACCTTCGCCGCGTATTCCACCTTGTACTCTTTGGGTCTGCCCACCCTGCGCCGCGGCGTTTTCTTCTTCTTTTTCGAAAGAGCCTTTTTCGTTACCTTCTTTTTCTTTGCGGTTTTCTTTTTGACTTTCTTCTTTGCCATAAAATTGAGGTGTGCGCCCGGGTGAAGGCGGCCGCACACCCTCGCCATGAAAAAGCTGTTAGTTCATACTGTCCCCTTTCCGTGGGGTTATCATTCGGGCCTATTGCCCGTATCTGTATATAGTTTGCACCCCCGGCGTGAAAAGTCCCGGACAACTTTGTCCAAAATAAAAAAGCCGCCGCGAATCTTCCGGCCCGCGGCGGCTGCCAAACTAAAATTTCGGTATATCTCTGCCCTCCTTTCTGAAAATTGTTATCGTTCCTGGCTGAACCGTTGTCAACCCAAATCCCCTTTCAGCGCCTTATCGAGAAGTCTTTTTGTTTCCTCTTCGACGGCCGTTTCCGCCTGAGATTCCGCCCGGCTTATCACCCTGGCATAGTTAAGCTCCGCCGCGCCCAGGATGGCCATCCGGTCGGCTAACTGGCCCTGAGAAAGCCCCGCCTCTTCCCGCCGCTTCAATAGAACCTCACCCGAAATATACCGCAACGTCACACTCCGTTTAACCAATCGCTCCATCGATGTATTCTCCTTTAGACACGGATCAACACGGCTTTTTTAGTTGTCCGATGAACCAATCCTTGCAAAACACACCCGCCACCTTCCTGCCGGCGACCGTAGTTTCGGAAATATGAAAGTAAGCACAATACCGGTCGCAAAAACTTGCGTCGTCGACCCGCGTCGACAGGGGACACCATATATTCTCCTCCATCTCTGCATCCACCAACCCACCATCTTCATCAAATTCTACAATTCGCTCCATCGATCTATTCTCCTTAAACCTGCTGCCATCCCTTTTGCAGCCTCTCATATTCGGCCTTAGGTATTATCATCAGGTCATCCGGCAGCACCTCGATCACCGGCAACTCCTTTTCCAGGTACGCTATTCGCCTTTCTGCATCGGCCAGAAGTACCTCCGTTTGAAGGCGGCGGGCCCCCTCGTTTTTCACTATCTTGCCCATGTCGGCGACATCTTGCTTCAATTCGGCCTCTTTTTTCTGCCACTGTGCTTGTCTTTTCTTCCACTTATCACTATTTTCTCCGGCTGCCACCTGCTTGGTCAATTCCTTCACCTTCTTTAAGCTATCCTTGTTTACGGCGACCATCTCGGCGGCTGTCTTCTTCAACTCCGCAATTTCCTTCCTCTGTTCAAGCATCTCACGTCCCGAGGCAAACACATCATCCATAGTATCCCTCCATCCCGCATTCAATCTCGCTATTTCCCCGTTAGCTGATTCCAATTTTCCCCGAAGATCACTCTTCGACGCCTGCAGTTCTTCCAGAATCCTCGCCCGCAGCTTCACCTCGGCATCTTCTATGATTGCCAGTATTTCCATATCTGTCATACCTTCCCTACCTTTCCCGGCACACTTTCGCCGCGTTCGATTTTCAGTTCGGCGTTGGCGGCCTGAAAGTTTACAGGCTCCGACACCACTGCCGTTGTTGGGTCTGATTTTGGCAGAGGCGTCAACTTCAAATCCCAGACTTCGGCGTTCAATTCCTTAATCCGTACCTCCGCCTCCGCCACCCGCTTCTCCGCAATCCGTGCCTCCAACTCCGCAACCCGCTTCTCCGCCTCGGCCAGCTTCTCCATCGTCTCGTTATGGTGCTTGCTTTCTTTCGACAGAGCATCCCAACAATTCTCTGCTCGATTATGCTCCTGACTCGCTTCCCTGTGGGCGATTTCCAGCTTCGCCGTGAGGTCGGCGTTCTCGGCTACCAGTTCAGAGCAGCTTGTCATATAGTGTTCCATGTCATCCATTCCGGCCTTCATGTGCCGTTCTGCTCTCTGTTCTTTACTCATCTACTTCACCTTCTTTCCCGGCACGTTTTCGCCGCGTTCGATTGCCGCACATATTTTTTCTTTTATTATGTCGCCTTCCATTTCCGCCGCTGTAGAGAAATACTCCATCCAGTCTTTTAAGCGAGCGACCTCCGCTTTCAGTTCGGCGTTGGCGGCTTCAAGGTTATCCTTGTCGCCCAATAACTCCATAAATCCAGCGTGAACCTTATCGAGCATGTCTCGCATCATTGTGTTGCGTTTTTGAATTTCTTCTGGACTCATTCTTTCACTTCCTTTCCCGGCATCTGCCGAATGCGTAAATCTTTCGGAAATTTCTCAATGTCCGGCACCAATTTGCCATCGATGTCAAGCTGCTTGACGAATACGGGGACGCCCATACTCTTAGCCTGACCAGCCAGTGAATACACATGCTTCAAATCACAGGGCCTCCGCTTCGGGCCGGATTCTGCGCCGATGATAATCCAGTCAATGCCCGTCCAGTTGTGAATCACTATTCTTTCCAGCAATGGCTCCAAACTCAAGAACCGCACCGCCGCCTTCGTGTCTCTAAGATATGCTGTATTCTTATCCGCCTCCCGCTGATTGCAGCACGTTACGCCGAGCCAGAGATTCAGCAGGGGGTAGCTTATTTCCTCGCCTATATACAACGCCTGCTCTAATGGCCTGATGTACTTATCTGTCACATAGTTACACGCCTCGGTCAAATAACCTGCCGCATCTGCCCGCGCATAGTACTCCGCCATCCTCTCCGCCCGCTTCGTCAACCCTTGAAACGTATGCTGCGGGCATAGCGCAATTACCGCCAGAACCTTGTCTATGAAATCGAACGGAATAGACTCATGGAACA
>Ga0307380_10004656_pt1 | contig 18419 bp, 12 predicted proteins | sample UN3MG_FD_202239 | JGI IMG/M metagenome (GOLD analysis project Ga0307380, IMG submission 202239) | Soil microbial communities from Risofladan, Vaasa, Finland - UN-3 | ecosystem: Environmental > Terrestrial > Soil > Coastal area > Acid sulfate soil | place: Finland: Risofladan, Vaasa | collected...
ACGTGATGTCCACTCTGGATCTCTTGGGCATCCGGCGGATGCGGGTTCTAAGGAGTGTTGAAGACGGCAAGGCCTTTGAGAGAGACTGGAACAACCAGACCGACGCCTCCGACCTCCTCCGTGTGATGGAGGCGATCGCGTCCGGCAAGGCCGGTTCCTTGTCCTCCTGCCGGGAGATGATCCTCATCCTGGAAAAACAAAAGTTCCGCGACGGCATCCCGGCGGGTGTGCCGGCCGGGATCCCGGTCGCCAATAAAACCGGCTCGATTACGGGTATGGAACATGATGCGGCCATAGTCTTCCCCCGGGGGCGCAAGCCGTATATTCTGGTGGTCCTGACCAGAGGGGCGAAAAGCCCGGAAGAGGGCGAAAGACTGATTGCCCGTCTCTCGGAGCTCATCTATGGTCAGGTCGTCCCCCGATAGAGCCCAGGAGTTCCCCCAATAATTCGGCCCGAAATGGGCTAACTTATTTTCCATCAGGGAGTTAGTCTCGTCACTTATCTGGAAACAAAAAATGGGGGAACTTCAGCTATTCGACCATTTGCATCGGCACGGCGTTTAATGTTATAGAAACCATTCATGATCTATTCAAGTGTGTCTGTGACCTCGCCGTGTCCCCCGAGATTGTCAATAAACAAACACCCTGGATAGAAGGAGCTGCCGATGGAAGGATTCCTGGACAACCTCGCCCAATGGGTCGACAAGACGGCCTACAATATCTGGTCTTTCCTGCTTTTCTTCCTGCTGGCCGCCGGAATCTGGCTGACCATCCGGACGCGCTTCGTCCAGTTCCGGCACCTCCGCGACGGCTTCCAAATCATGTTCGCCGGCTTCCTCCATAAGGGGAAAAAGGAAAAGCGGGAGGGCGATGTTTCGGCGTTCCAGGCGGTCTCGACGGCCCTGGCCGCCACCGTCGGCAACGGGAATATCGGCGGCGTCGCCTTCGCCCTGACGACGGGCGGCCCGGGGGCCATCTTCTGGCTTTGGGTCTGCGGGTTCGTCGGCATGGCCACCAAGTATTCGGAAGCCCTCCTGGGGGTGATGTACCGGGAACATTACCCGGACGGCAAGATCGCCGGCGGCCCCATGTATTACATCAAGAACGGTATTTCGAACAAAAGATTCGCCGCCATCCTGGCCCCGGCCTTCGCCGTCTGCGGCGCCTTTGCCACCCTGTTCGGTACCGGGAACATGATGCAGGCCAACCAGATGACCCTGGTCTTCAACAGCCAGTTCGGAATTCCCAAGATCGTCAGTGCCATAGTCATTACCTTTCTCGTCGGCATCGTCATCATCGGCGGGATCAAGAGGATCGGCGCCGTGGCGGAGCGGATCGTCCCGGTGATGATCTTCCTCTATCTCGTCGTCGGCGCATTCGTCATCCTCTCCAACGTCGCCGTCATCCCGGACGTCTTGACCCTCATCTTCGAGCATGCCTTCACGCCCTACGCGATGGGCGGCGGGGCCATCGGCTACACGGTGAAGACGGCCATGCAGATGGGCTTCCGCCGCGGACTCCTGACCAACGAGGCTGGACTGGGGAGCGCTCCCATCGCCCATGCCGCCGCCCAGGCCAAGTCCCCGGTCCACCAGGGTCTCATGGGGATCGCCGAGGTCTTCGTGGACACGATCATCGTCTGCTCGTTCACGGCCATCATCAACCTCTCCAGCGGCCTCTGGGCAACGACCAAGGCCGCCGATACGATCCAGGGAACCGCGCTGACAGCCTCTTCTTTTGCGAGTAAGGCCGGTGTGATCGGAAGTATCACTGTGGCCCTGGGGTCGTTCCTGTTCGGGTACACGACTCTGATCGCCTGGTATTATTACGGCGAGCAGTGCATGAAATTCATTTTCGGTTATAAAGTGACCCGGGTCTACCGGGTCATCTACATTGGGCTGGGATTCATCGGCGCTCTCATCTCCATCCAGCTCGTCTTCTACATCGGCGACGTCGCCAACGCCTTCATGGCCTTTCCCAACCTCGTCGCCCTTTTTGCCCTAAGCGGGGTCGTGGCCAAGACGAGCCGGGACTTCTGGAAGAAATACAAAACGCTTGACGGCTTCGATAAAAAGCACTCCGCCTGATCTTAGGATTCAAGTCGCTAGACGAGTTCCCTTTTCTTCTCGAAAAACGAATAAACGACGGGGACGAGGACCAGGGTGATCAGGGTTGAGCTGGACAGTCCGCCGATGACGGCCCGGGCCAGCGGCGCCTGGAGTTCGCTCCCTTCCCGGATCCCAAGGGCCAGCGGCGTCATCGCGATCATGGTCGTCATGGCCGTCATCAGGATGGGTTTCAGCCTTCGCCTTCCCGCTTCTTCGATGGCCTGTCTCATCTCCATCTTGTCCCTGCGCCGCAGCAGGTTGGTGTAGTCGACGAGGAGGATGGCGTTATTGACCACGATCCCCGCCAACATGATACAGCCGATATAAGTCTCCACGTTGAACGTCGTCCCCGTCAGGAGAAGCATTAGGACAACACCGATGATGGCCAGGGGCACGGAGAACATGACGATGAGGGGGTCGCGAAGCGATTCGTACAGCATGGCCATGACCATATAAACAAGGAAGATCGCCAGCAGGATGCTGATCAGGAGCTCCCGGAATGCCTTCTGCTGTTCTTCGTAGTCACCGGTGAACCCGATGGTGAAATCCCGGGGGACGGGAACGGTCTTCAGGCTCTGCCGGACGTCGCCGATGACCGAGCCCAGGTCCCGGCCGGCGACCTCCGCGGAAACGGTGATGATCCTCTCCCGGTCCCGGCGCTCTATCCGCTGCGGGCCGCGCCTGGGTTGGACGTCCATGAGGTTCCTGAGGCTGATGGCCTGGCCGTCGGCATTGGTCATGGTCAGGTCCAGGATATCGGTGACGTCCAAAAACTCGGAGTCCTTCACCTTGACCAGGATCCTATACTCCCTTCCGCCTTCACGAAACTGGGAGGCCTGCGTCCCCATAAGAACGGTCTGGATGAAGCTCGCGACCTGGTTGACCGAAAGCTTCATCTCCGAGGCTTTCTGCCGGTCGATGAGGAGATGCTGCTCGGGCGTCCCTTCCAGCCGGCTGATCCTGACGTCGGTCACTCCCCTGGTCGTCTCGACGACTCTTTTGACCTGCTCGGCCAGGGCCTGGGCCACATCCATGTCATAGCCCCGGATTTCCACCTGGAGCCTTTCCTGGCCTCCTCCGCCCCGCATCCCGAACATCATCTGGCCGCCCGAGACCCTTGTCCTGATGAGCGCGCCGGAGACCTGGGAAAGTTTTTGGCTGAGGTCGGCCGCGATCTCGATGCTCGAGCGGCTCCGCTCGGACTTGGGTCTAAGCCTGAGGGTGATGTTCCCCTGGTTGGCCCCGCCGCGCCAGCCGCCGCTGCCCGCGCGTTCCTCCAGGATCGCGACCTCGGGCACGAACTGCTTGACCATAGCGCTCACCTCTTTGAGCTTCTGGTCCATCACCGAAAGCCTCGTCCCGACTTCCATCTCGACCGTCACGTCGACCTCGCCCTCGTCGGTTTGGGGCAGGTACTCCTGGCCGACGAACCGCATCAGGAGCAGGCTGATGACCAGGATGCCTGCGGCCACGGCGATAACGCCGCCGCGGTGGTCGAGGGAATAATGAAGGAGCCGCTGATAGCCATTTTCCATTTTGGCGAATATGGCCTTGGCCCTGAGCGCAAGCTTCGATTCCGGCTTTTCCCCCGGATTATGCGGTGTCGCCAGGAGCCGGCTCGAAAACATGGGCACGAGGGTCAAGGCGACAAAAAGAGCGCATAGAAGAGAGAAGGCGATGACTAAGGCCAGCTGCCTGAACATGATCCCCGCTGAGCCGCGGACGAAGAGCATCGGCAGGAAGACGATCAGAGTGGTCACGGTGCTGGCGATGATGGCTCCGGTCACTTCTTTTGTTCCTCCCGTGCAGGCCTTGATCGTCGCCACCCCTGTCTGCTTTATCCGGAAGATGTTCTCGAGCACGACGATGGAGTTGTCCAGCATCATCCCAACCCCCAAGGCCAGCCCTCCGAGGCTCATGACGTTGAGGGTCATCCCGTTGAAGTAGATGAGCGAGAAAGTGGCGATGATCGAGATCGGGATCGAGGCGGCGATGACCAGGGTGCTCCGGACGTTGGCCAGGAAGAAGAGGAGAATGAATACGGCCAGCAATCCGCCGTACATGGCGGAGGACGCCACGTTGGTGATGGCGTTCCGGATGAACTTGGCGCTGTCCCGGACAGGGATGAACTGGATCTGGGGATAGTCTTCATGCAGCCTGGCGATCTCCTTCAGCACGCCTTCGACGATCTGGACCGTGTTCTTACCCGATTGCTTGTAAACCGCGAGCCGGATCCCGGGCGTGTCGTTCACCCGGGCCACCCGGGTCACTCGGCGAAAGGTGTCCTCGACGCTGGCGATGTCCCGCACCTGGATCGCCGCGCCCTCGCGCAGGGCAACGATCGTCTCCTTGATCTCGTCGACCGAAGTGTAGACCCCCGGGATGCGGACCACGATCTCGTAGTTCCCCTTTTCGATCGTCCCGGCCGGGACGTCGATGTTCTCCTGGCTGATCTTGCTGATGATCACGTCGAGGGGGAGGCCGAGGGCCTTGACCTTGTCCGGATACAGGTTGACCTGGATCTCCCTTTCCAGGCCGCCCCAGACGTCGATCGAGGCGACACCGGGAACGCGTTCAATCCGGTAAGATATCTGCTGGTCGATGATCTTCCTCAGCTGGATCGGGTCGAGCTCGCTCAGGGCGCCCAGCATGAGCACCGGGAACTGGGCCGGGTCGAACTTGCGCAGGGTCGGCCTGTCGATGTCTTCGGGAAGCCGACCGATGATCCGGTCCAGTCTTTCCCGGACATCGTCGGCCGCCGCCTCCAGGTCCGTCCCCCAGTCGAACATGATCCTGACCGAGCTGCTCCCCTGAGATGAGGTTGAGAAGATCTCTTCCACTCCCGGCACCGAGCTCATGGCTTCTTCGATGGGCCGGGCGATCATCTGTTCCATCTCCTCGGGGGCGGTGTTCGGATAGGAGGCGGAAACATTCAGCGTCGGGAAGGTGATATCCGGCATGAGGTCGATGGGCAGCCGGGCCAGGGCGATAAAGCCCAGGATGAGCACAACGAGGATCAACATGATCGTGAAGATCGGGCGTTTGATGGAAAATTCGGAGATGTTCACGGCATCCTCCTTACTGCTTTCTTCTTGTCCTATTTATTCGGCTGCTGGCCGGAATCCGATCCGGACATTCTCTCGGGCAGGATGATGTTCATCCCGTCCTGAAGAAGATGCTGTCCCAGGACGACGGCGTATCCGGAGAGGTCGGCCGGTTCGAGCACTTCCGCCCTCTCTCCTTCGATGATCCCCACCTTGACCGGCTGGAAAAACGCCTTCTTGTTTTCCGCGTCGGCGATAAAGATTCCCGACTGGCTTCCTCTCTGGACCAGCGCGCTGAACGGCACCATCCTCGCCTTGTCGCGGCGGGCGAATTCGATCCCGGCGTTGACGAACATGCCGGGCTTGAGCGAACTGTCTTCGTTGTTGATGTCGATCTCGACCCTGGCCTGACGCGACGTTTCTTTGAGGAGAGGCGCCACCCGGGTCACCTTTCCCTGAAAGGCCCGGTCCGGGAAGGCGGTGCTCGTTATGGCGACATCCTGTCCCGGCTGGATGCGGAAATACTCTTTTTCCGTGGCATAGATCACAGCGGTGATCGGCTGAAGCTCGATCACCGAGATGATCTCGCTGTTCGGGGAAAGCAGGGCCCCCTCAAACACGAACCTTTCCCCGACATAGCGGAAGCCGCCCCCTTTCTCCCAGGCGGCCGTGATCCGGGTGTAGGAAAGCCTGACCCGGGCCGCTTCCAGGGCGGATTCCCGGTTGGACACTTGGGCGGCCGTCACTTTGGATCTCGATTCCTGGGCGTTGAACTGGGCCCGGGCCGCATCCATCTGGGAATCTGACATGATTTTCTTCTTGTGCAGGCTCTCCGCCCGCTCCAATTCCTTCTGGGCCAGCTCAACGGCGCTGCGGGCTTCCTCCAGGTTAGCCTTGGCCATATTCAGGTCGGCCTCGGCCTGGATGAGCTGTTGCTGGTATTCTTCGTCTTCGATTTGGGCTATGAGCTGGCCGTTTGTCAGGCGGTCGCCTATGTCAACGTAGAGTTTATTGAGCTTGCCGGAGACCTTGGGAGCCACTACGAACTGCGATTTGGGGACAAGTGTTCCCGAGAAAAGCCCGCGGTCCCTGATGGGGCCCTCAACGATGGGAGCGATTTCGACGGCCACAATCCCCGTCCGCTGCCCGGCTCCCTGAACCTTGCCAGCCAGGTTCTTTACGACCAGCCAGGCGGCGACGGCGATGATGACCAGGCCGGCCCCGAGCAGAATCCTGTTTTTGGAGCTGAGGTTCTTGGGGTTCTTGATCATGGCATTCACCTACTTTCCAGGATGACATTCACGTTCTGACGCTCGCGGCCAATACCCATGACCTTGTCGAGGTTGGCCAAGGATATCTTATAATCGATCAAGGCCTTGAGTTCCAGGGTCTGGGCGTTGGCCAGATCCCTCTGGAATTGGAGGACGAGGTAATTGATGCTCATCCCAACCTTGAGCTTTTCGAGTTCGGCCTCGACCTTCTGCTGGGCCAGCTCCCGGGCGGCTTTATACGCTTGGGTCCTCAGGTAATTCGTCTCAACCGCCCTGACGGCGTTGCCGAGCTCCAGCGCCAACTGCTGCTCTTGGTTCTGGATGCGGAGCTTGGTCTGGTCGAGATTGATCTTGGTCTGGGCCTTGTAGGCCCGGGACAGAACGTTGCTCACGGGCAGGGTGACCGTCACTCCGATGGACGAGTTCTTGTAAGCGAAATTAAAAGCATCCTTAAGGGCGGAGGTCTTGTTCCCAGCAACCGTTCCGATCACGATCCCGGAAAGCGCGTTGCCATCTTGATAGAGAATCTGGTCGCCTCCGAGCCCCGGGCTCCAGTAGGAAAACTGGAGACGGACATCGGGCAGGAGTTGGTTCTTCGCATAGCTCAGGTCGAACTCCCTGTTTTTAAGATCGATCCGCAAGGACTGGAGATCGGGTCTGTTCCGGACGGCCGTCTCGAGCGCCTGGTCGAAATTCACATCTATTCTGTCTACCGTCGGAGTGTCTGTCGGCACGATTCTCACTCTTTTGATGTCATCCATCTCGGCCGAAAGGTTTATGATCGTCTTGAGCAGTTCCTCGTTGTTCTTGACCTGAGCTTCCGCCTCGAGGATTTCGGCCTGGCGGAGCCTGACCTCGGCCTCGGCAGTCAGCAATTCTATAGGGGCGAGCGTTCCCGCTTCGATCTCGGCCTTGTTTTTATCCAGAAGTTCCTCGGCGAGTTTCAGGGACTGCTGGACGACGTTGAGGTTTTCCCGGCTGTAAACGAGGATCCAGTAGGCGCTTTTGACGCGGTAGATGGCATCTTCGAGCAGCTGGTTGAGATTCTCCTCGGATATCTCCCGGTTGAAACCGGCGACGATGATCTCCCGGCGGCTCATCTTGAAGCCAAAGTCCTTCAGGAGCGGCTGGCTGAAGTTGAGGCGCAGGGTGCTCCCGTAGCGGGGGTTGATGGTCTGAAAACGGCGGTTGGAATCGGTCAGGTAATTGTACAGGCTCAAGGACAGCGAGCCGCCGGTCGGAAGGACCTGGGAAAGCTGGGTGGTGTTGTCGTTCTGGCGAGTCGCCACGATGTCCGAAGCGTCGAGAAAGGAATAGGAAGCGCTTTTCGTGTTTTGCCTGTTATAGCTGAAGGTGACGGTGGGGTAGAACTTTTCTCCGGCCACGGCGACCGCTTCGTCCATCATTTTCGGGATCAGCATCTCGGCCGCCAGGCCGAGGTTGTTCTTCAATGTCTTAACGATGCAATCGTTAAGGGAGAGCTCAAGGTTTTTTTCGTTCACGGACGCTTGCCCAGGGGAGGCCTGGGCCGTCGGAGCGGATTGGGCCCCGGTGACAAACATGAAAATTAGGGCGCAAAGCCCGAGAATCCAATCTGCCGGGAATCTCAGGAAACGGGGCTTTTTAAGCCTTTTCATGGTCATTCTCCGTCTGTATTTATTCGCTTCCGGGTTTTCTCTTCGGGCAATCCAGAAGGCTCCGTAGGCATACGAATAACATATTATTATATCATATAGACTGATTTTGCCCGGTTTTCTTCCGTTTTTCCCCACCCCGAGGGCAAAAATAACCGCTAGCCAAGAATCAGGAAAATTATCAAGGCAATGACAATAATGAACAGGAGTTTTCGCATTCGTCCAATCTCAATCTGAGAGTCGGCTAAAGCTCCTTGCGATCGTAGAAGCGGGTTGAGAGCCGGAGAGAAGCCGAAACAAGAAGGCCCAAAAGGCTCAGAACGAAGAAAAATGAAAGAAAAGGCCCCAGGGCCTCACGGGCAGTACCGATCAGGCCAAGAAGGCCTCTCGCCGGATCTCCTAAGAAATCGGCCGTAAACAGAGGCGATATGAGGTGGAGAGGGCCGGAGGCCAGCCTTTCCAAGCCCGCAACGGCCAGCAGAAAGGCCAACAACCCGCTGAAATAAAGGAGGTTTCCCCTGCCAAGACCGAACCTATAGTAAAGAGGAAGAAATGAGCCTAGGAGGAATACGGTCGCCAAAAAGTATCCTGCAATCCCCTCGGCCGAAAGAAGCGGCGAGAGGGCCTTTCCATATGCAGGGGCTTTAAGCAAGGCCAGGATAAGGGCGGCCGACCCGAAGATGACGGCGCCTCCGCCGAGGAGGATGAGACCGACCAAGAGGTAGCGGCCCCGGACGATCGTCCGGCGTTTCAGCGGAAGGCTGGCATAGAGGGCCTCCGTCCTGTTCTGGTCCTCATAGATCAGGGTGACACCCATGGCTGCGTAAACGGCCAGGGTCCCAAGCACCATGATGATGATGGTCTGGCCCATCGGCTGGATGATATAGAGAATGAAAAGGACGGCCACACTCAACCACAGCCACCGGCTGGCCAAGTAGTCCTTGCGACACAGCTTAAGCATGACCGTTTCCTCTCGTCAGGAAAAACATGATGTCCTCGAGCGAAGCTTTTTCGATCAGGGTGTCTTTTCCCAGGCGGCGCCTGGCGTCGGCCCCATCGGCAGTCAGGGCCTGGACAACAAACTCCCGCCGCCGGATCCCCCGGAAAAGCGACCGGTATTTTTCCGCTAAGAGTTCCGATCCTCCCTTGACGACGGCCCATTTCTCCAAGATCTCATCCCGGGGTGAGGAAAAAACGACCTCGCCGTTGTGGATGAAAGTGATGAAGTCGGCGATCCGTTCCAGGTCGGAGGTGATGTGGGTAGAGAAGAGGACCGACTTGCCCTCGTCCTGGATAAAGGCTGACAGATTGGCCAGGAGTTCCCGCCTGAAGACAGGGTCGAGTCCGGAGGTGGGCTCATCGAGGATGAGGAGGTCGGCCCGGTGGGAAAGGGCGAACGCCAGGGCGAATTTCATCTTCATGCCGCGGGAGAGCCGGGAGAAGCGCTTTCCGAGAGGCAGGTCGAATTCTCTAATGAGCCGATGAAAAGCCGTCTCGTCCCAGCTCCGGTAGAACGGCGCAACGGTGTCCTTGAGCTTTCTCAGGGTGAGATGTTCATAGAAGACAGGCGCATCATGGACAAAACCGATCCGGCTTTTGACTTCGACCTCTGAGGCCAGGTTGTCCAAGCCGAAGATGCGGACATTTCCTTCGTCCCGGTGAAGGAGGTTCAGGAGGAGCTTGATGACGGTGGTTTTGCCCGCTCCATTGGGCCCGATGAGGCCCATGATGTACCCTCTGGGCAGGGCAAAGGTCATATCTTTCAGGCGAAAATCGCCGTAATCCTTGGCTAATCCTCTGACCTCGAGCGCGTTATCCACCGCCTCAGACATCCTTTCTTTCGAACAGAAAAAGGCAGACCCGGTAGGAACCATAGCTAAAGAGCAATAAGACAACGACCAGAGTTGCGGCGGAACCCGCCGGGCCCAAACCAGCTTGTACCGGCCCAAGGAATTCGCCAATCGCCCGGATGGCCGCGCTAATCGCCGGCCGGAAGAGGTTGGCCAGGAACAGGAACAGAATACCCAACACCTGGCAAAAAACGAGGAAAACGATCATGCCGGCGAAGCCGAAGGCCACGACCAGAGGCATGAGCAGGCCGAAAACAACGGCCATGAAAAAGATCACCAGGAGGACCAGTTTGACCTGGAAGATGGCGGAAAGGCCGAGCTTTGTCCCGGGAATAGCGATGGTCAGAAGGGAGGTCCCCGCATAGAGGACGAGCATCACCAGCCAGCCCAGAACATACCGGGCCTGGAGAAATTCCTTCCGAGTGACGGGCAGGCTGAGGTTGAAGGCGGCCGCCTTGAACTTGTCTTCCCGCGTGAAGATCAAGAGCGGGATAATGGCGTACAAAAAGGCTCCAAAGAGCGACACGGCTCCCGGGTTATTCGCCCGGGAATGGAATATCGCCAGGTAAATGACATAGGCAATCCCGAAACCGACGACAAATCTCTTATGCAGGCGCAAGTCTTTAAGCATTAATCTATACATGGGCGGCTCCTTCATCCATGAATACCATGATGTCCTCGATCGAAGCTTTCTCGATGACCGCACCCGCGGGCAAGGCGGCCTTGAGGGTACGGATATCGGAAGTCAGGGCTTCGATATAATGGGGTGTTTCGCGGATAGCCCTGAAGAGCGGCCGCAGTTTTCCATTGAGAAGTTCCGGCCCCGCTTTGACCACAGCCCAAGTTTCGTGAATCTCATCCTTGGGAAGGGAGAAGACGACCTCCCCGGCATGGAGGAAGGTGATATAGTCGGCCGTCGTTTCGAGGTCCGAGGTGATGTGGGTCGAAAAGAGGACCGCCTTGCCTTCATCCTGGATCAGACCGGAGAGCCGTTCCAGGAGTTCCCGCCGGAAGACGGGATCGAGTCCCGAGGTCGGTTCGTCCAGGACAAGGAGGTCGGCTTCGTGGGCCAAGGCCAGCGCCAGCGAAAATTTCATCTTCATGCCGTGGGAGAGTTTCTTGAATTTCTTGTCGAGGGGTAGTCCGAACTCGGAGATGAGCGACCGGAAGAGCGTCCCATCCCACCGTTCGTAGAGGGGGGCCACGGCCGCCGCGATATCGCGGAGCTTGGCATCCTCGACGAAAGAGGGAGTTTCAAGGACGAACCCGATACGGGATTTGATCACTTTCTCGCGGGCGATGACGTCCTCGCCGAAAACTGTGATCCCACCCGCCTGCCGCCGGATCAAGTTCAGGATGAGCTTGATGACCGTCGTCTTACCGGCGCCGTTGGGCCCGACGAGCCCCATGATCGTCCCGCGCGGCAGGGCGAACGATACGTCCTTGAGGGTGAACCCCTTGTATTCTTTTCGGAGACCCTTTATCTCGAGCGCGTATTCCATCATTCATCCTCCTGGAAAAGCAGTTGAAGCATATGGATGATCTGATCTTCGCCGATCCCCATAAGTTTGGCCTCGTCCACCGCCTGGGCCAGCTTCTCCTCGACGATCTTCATCTTCTTCTCGCGCAGGAGCTCGGGATTCTGGACGGCCACATAGGTGCCCTTCCCCCCGACGGTATTGATGAATCCTTCTTTCTCGAGCTCGTCGTAGGCGCGTTTGGTCGTGATGACGCTGATCTGAAGGTCATGGGCAAGGCGGCGGATGGAAGGGAGCACTTGCCCCTCGGCCAGATCTCCCGAGATGATCTGAGCTTTGACCTGGCGGGTGATTTGCTTGTATATGGGGTCGGACGAGGAATTGGAAATGATCACCTTCATCGCCTTTTCTCCTTATATTCCATCTGTATCATCTGCATATTCTGTTTATATCGAATATATACAGTATAACCATAAAAATCCGGTTGTCAAGTCTTTTTTTTTCTACTACCCTATCTTGATATGCTCTGGGTGAAGTTATGAAAAAGAAACCAATGAAGAATCCAAGAAAATATGGAGAGCCGCCTTTCCAGGTCGCCGTCATTCACGGAGGGCCGGGGGCGGGCGGAGAGATGGTTCCGGTCGCACGTCACCTCTCAGCCTACCGGGGAATGTTGGAGCCGATTCAAACAGCGACATCTCTCGAAGGACAGATCGAGGAACTCAGAACAATCTTGGAAAAACACGGAAATATTCCCCTCACCTTGATCGGGTTTTCATGGGGAGCCTGGCTCAGTTTCATCGTTGCCGCCAAGCATCCCGGTCTGATTAAAAAGTTAATCCTTGTCGGGAGCGGCCCTTTTGAAGAGAAGTACGTTGCGAGTCTTCATCAGACCAGGCTGAGTCGCCTCGATGAGGAAGAAAGCGCCGAATTTGAATCCATCACCAAAGCTCTTGGTGATGTTGAAGTCAAAGACAAAGACTTGTTGCTGTCACGGCTAGGCGTATTGGCCTCAAAAACCGATTGCTTCGACCCGATCAAAGACGAAAGAGAGGAATCCGACTCGGCCGGAAGCCGGGGCGATATCTTTCAAGGCGTCTGGAGGGATGCCGCTGAACTGAGAAGGAGCGGGAAGCTTCTGGAGCTAGGAAAACTCATCGAATGCCCGGTGGTCGCGATCCACGGTGATTACGATCCCCACCCGGCCGAAGGAGTCCAAAAGCCTCTATCAGCCGTTCTGAAGAGCTTTCGTTTTTTCCTTCTACAGAATTGCGGGCACAAGCCCTGGATCGAACAACAGGCGAGAGAGAGATTCTACAGCATCCTCGAAAAAGAGCTGGGAGATATCCGATGATTCCACTAAAAAAGCAGAAAAGTTGAAAAATGATCAACCGAATTTGGCATGGTTGGACAATCCCCGCCAACGCAGATAAATATGAGGCTCTGCTCAAGGCGGAGATATTCGTCGGTATCAAAAACAGGGAAATTCGCGGCCTCAAAAGCATCCAACTGAACCGCCGTGAAACCGGCCAAGAGGTCGAATTTGTTACGATCATGCTGTTTGATTCGTTGGCCGCCGTCAGTGAATTCGCCGGTGAAGATTACGAAATCGCCGTTGTCCCGGACAAAGCGAGAGCCTTGCTCTCCCGCTTTGACGAGAGGTCACAGCACTACGAGGTCAGGGCGGAGACGAGCACGGAGGCGAAGTGAAACGTATTTTCGCTTGATAGGCGGGCCGGTTTCTCGCCGGTGATCATCCCGCAACATCTAAGGAAGAAGAGCTGATTTCGGATGAATCTTGGCGACAAACCCTCCCCCAGGGGCCAGCTTCACCGCGAGCTTACTTCCTTTCTTAACAGCCCGGCTCTCCTTCCGGATAGCATTGGGCTCGTCTTCACTGAGGGATCCATCCACGAAAACCTCGGCCTCGAATTCTCCTAAACCCAAAATATCGAGCGGGACGGATAGGTCCCGCGCAGTTCCATTCGTTATCCCGCCGAGATACCAATTCCTGTCTTTTTTCCTGGCCAAGACGATGAATTCCCCAGCCTGCCCGGCGAGAAACCGGGTTTCGTCCCAAGTCGTGGGCACCTCTTTCAGGAATTCGAATCCCGTCTGTCCCTCATAGGAAGACGGGCTGTCAGAAACCATTGGCATCGGGTTCTCATAGATCACATACAAAGCCAAATGGTGACACCGAGTGCCGAGGACGCGGGGATTTGCACTCTGGGGCACGAACTGAGCCGGGGAGACCGACCGGAATCCCCCTAAATGGTAGTCCACCGGTCCGGCCAAAGCCCGGGTGTAGGCGACATCGACGTTGTGCTGGGGGGTGCAACGGGCGGTCCATTTCAGGTATTCCAGGTTCAACACCCCTTCCCGGTTGAAGAGGTTGGGGAACGTCCGCTGCTCCCCGCTCGGCTTGTAGGAGCCGTGGAACTGGATGTGGATTTTGTGCCGGGCCGCGGCCTCCAGGACGCGTTCGCAGAACTGCACCATCTCTTGATCGTCCCGGTCCAGGAAATCCACCATCAGTCCCCGAACGCCCCACTCTTCGTAGCGGGCCAGAGTCTCCTCGAGCCGCTCGTCGAGCGGCTTCCAATGAACCCAAAGGCGGACCCCGACGCCCTTCTGCCGGGAATACTCGAGTATCTTTGGCAGCTCAAGCTCCTGCCGGGGAGTCAGGATATCCGTATCTGGCCCCGGCACGAAATCCACCAGTGACTGTTGGTACCAAGGCCGGTCGTCGGCCACGACGGAGTGATAGGCGATTCCGTTTCGGGCACAGAAATCGATGTAGTAGCGGTGTGTCTCGAAGTTCATCCCGCATGGAAACGGCAATCCCTCCTCGGCCGTTCCGTTCCACCAGTGCCAGGTTGTCTTTCCCGGCTTAAGCCAGGAAAAGTCGCCCTCGGGTGGCTCGTTCAAACAGAGAAGAATATTGCTCTCCAGCTGCCGCCCCGCTTCGTCCGCTATCAGCACGACCCGCCAGGGACTCCAGTGCGGGGTTTGTCCGACGACGAGGGCTCCGGGCCGGAAAGGATGGGGCGAGAGAACGGCCCGCAGAACCGGCGAATCTGCGTCTCCAGACCTCTGAAGGTACATCCCGGCGAAATTTCGAAGAGAAGCTTCGGTCAGGGCGGCCGACGGGCCGCTCGGCCAAACGGCCAAGAGCGGCAGATCAATCAGAGTGTCTTCAGGAACCTCAGACAAAGGCTTGCGCTGATAGAGGTTTTCATGGGATGTCGCGAAGTTCGCCGCGGTCGTAAAGAGAACCGTCGGGTTGCCTTCCAGTCGGAATTCCGTTGATTCCTCTTCGAGGACGAAGTCGCGAAGCGCTTCTTGTTTGGGAATGCCATAACGGAAGGCAACGCCGTCATCATACGCCCTTAATTCGAGGTCCCAGAGGACCCGGGCGCCGCTCTCCAGCCGCAGCCGCGCTTCCGAGCATACGTTCCTGACGTGACGACACTTACCCCAAGGCAGGGTGAAGGTTTCATCCAGACGGCCTTCCTCTAACCGGCGGAGATGCACCCCCTCGTCCAGGCGGCCTTTTCCGGCCAGGGCCAGCCTCAATGGCGAAGCTTCGATGAGCGCCAGATCAGAACATTTAACGGAAAAGGTCAGCCCACCTCGTCCTCGGACAAGCTCCAGGGTGATCGAGTTTTTCCCGCCGGGCGAGTGAACGCTTACCGTCCGCCCTCCCCCATCCCCTACTCTCGAACAGCCTGTCATTGCCGCCAGCAGAAGGACGAGCCATCCTCTGGTGAAAAAAGCAGAAATGATGCCCATGAAACCCAGAACTCCATCTAACTTGATCGGGGAGGGGGGATTTTTTATCAGTCACCCTCTCCCCGACCCTCTCCCATCCAGGGAGAGGGAATTTCTTACACTACGTTTCATGAATAATTCAGGCTATCTGTTCGAATATTCGTTACTTGACCCTTACCGGAAACGGCGGCCGGACCAGCTTCTTGGGCGGATTCGCCTTGAGCTCTTCCATGACCACCTGGATGGCCTTCTCGAGCTGGGGGTCGTGCCCGGCGGCCACGTCGGCCGGCCACTGCTCAATCTCGATGTCCGGAGGAACGCCTTCATTCTCGACGATCCAGCCGTCCTCGGTCCAGATGCCCAGATTGGGCGCGGTCACGCGACCGCCGTCCATGAGCACCGGGAACCCGAGAATCCCGACCAGGCCGCCCCAGGTGCGTTTCCCGATGATCTTGCCCAGCCCGGATTTCCGGAACAGCCAGGGCAGGAAATCGCCGCCGCTCCCCGCGGTCTCGTTGACCAGCATGACTTTGGGGCCGGGAATCATGGCGTTTGGAGTTCGGTAATCATGCCCGTAGCGGGTCGCCCACATGGCGTAGAATTGTCTCTTCAGGAAATCGATGTAGTAATCGGCCAGCGAGCCGCCTCCATTGAACCGTTCGTCAACGATGATCGCTTCCTTGTCGGCCTGTGGGAAAAAGTACCGTTTGAAATATATGTGGCCCAGTTCTGCCGTATTGGGAACATAGACGTAGGCGACCCGTCCGCCGGTCGCCTGCTCGACCTTCTTCAGGTTCCCTTCCACCCAGTCCCGGTTGCGGAGCGAGGATTCGTTGGAGATGGGAACCACCTGGACCGTGCGGGAGCCGCTCCCGTCCGCGTTAGGCCCAACCGTGATCTCGACGATCTTGCCAGCCGTGTTCTCGAAGAGGCTGTAGGGATTGACCGGAGGCCGGAGGTCTGTGCCGGCGACGGCCAGCAAGTATTCTCCCTGCTTGACATCCACGCCGGGCTCAGTGAGCGGCGAGCGGAGCTCAGGGTTCCAGTTCAACCCGCCGAAAACCTTCTTGAACCTGTATCGACCGTTCTCAATGGCCAAGTCCGCGCCCAGGAGTCCGCCGGCCACCTGCTTGGGTTCGAAGAGCTGGTCGCCACCCCCGCCGTAGCTATGGCCGACAACGAGCTCGCTGCACAGCCATTGAATCAGCCGGTTGAGGTCGTTTCGGCAGCTCAGATGGGGGACGAAGGCCGCATACTTTTTCCTCATGGCCGGCCAGTCCGCTCCATGCATGTTGGGGTCATAGAAATAATCGCGGTTGATCCTCCAAACTTCGCTAAAGATCTGGTTCCACTCGGCGCGGGGGTCGATGCGCACTTCGATCGATTCCAGGTTGAGCTTCCCTTTTCCCGGCTCGGGCTTCCCCGCCGCCGGGACGATCCAGAACGAGCCCTTGAGCATGTACCCGATCTTCTTCCTGTCCGCTGTCAGCATGAAGAACTCGGCCTCTGGGATGACGACGTCATCCTTGCGGGCTTTCATGTCGTAATGGTGGAGAGACCCGGCCAATCCCTGCATTTCGACCGGAGCCCCGCCCCCGACGGACTTCGTCTCCAGATAATAGACCTGTCCTTCTTCACCGGCCTGGAGGTTCCAGTAATACCCGCTGGAAACCGGCAGGGCCAGGATGCGGTGGTCGAGGCCGTCGAAGTCGATCCGGAATTTTTCCTCCGGCTTCTCCTCGGCCTTCTTCCCGGCGTCTTTTACCCCCTCCTTTTTCTGGTCCTTGGACTTCGCCTCCGCGGCCGTCTTATCTTCTTTCTTCTCGTCCTTCTCCGCCGGTTTCTCTTCGTCGCTCTCCTTGGCCAACGGCGAGGGCAGGTCCTTTCTCAGCACAGCAAGGTAGATCGAATTTGTCATCCGCATGTCGGCGTTGGACTGGTCGAACCAGTTCTTGACCGGCCCGGCGTCGGTGCTCCCGAAAAAGTAGAGATATTTGCCGCTTTTGTCGAAGACCGGCTCGGCCGCTTCACTCAGACCGTCGGTGATGGGGAACGACTTGTCCTGCTCCAGGGAATAGGCATGGATCCTCTGGATGGAGGCCGTGGTGTTGAGGGTGTAAGCGATCCACTGGGAGTCGGGAGACCAGACCGTATTCGTCGTCCGGGAACGGAAAGGACCGTAATAATATTCCTGGCCAATTTCCTTGACAGCTCCGGTTTTGAGGTCGATCCAGAAGAGGGCTAGGGAGTTGTCGGCAAAGGAGATTTTCTGGCTGTCGGGCGACCAAACGAGAGATTCGTAGAAGCCGGCCCCGTCGAGCTTGTACCGCTTGGGCTCGCCCTTGCCATCTTGGCCGCGCACGTAAAGCTCGTATTCTCCCGATTCATCCGAAATGTAGGCGATGGACTTGCCGTCGGGCGACCACACGGGATTTCGTTCGTTGGCCCCTGCCGTGTTGGTGATGTTGCGGAAGTCACCCTTCTCGGCCGGGACGGTCACGATCTCGCCTCGGAATTCGATGACGGCGCGAGCGCCGGAGGGCGAGACGTCGCCGCCCCGGACCCACTGCGGGCCCCGGACGTAGCGCGGCCGCAGCTCAAGCAGGTCGGCGGCGATGCCGAGAGTGAGTTTCGAGCTATTGGCCGAGGCCGGATCGAAGAGATGCAGATAGCCGGCCTGCTCAAAGATGATCTTGCCGGCGCCGATGGAAGCGTTGAGGATCGGGAAGTCGCTGAAGTTCGTCAGCTGGTTGATCGCCTTGGACTTGGTGTCGTAAGCGAACAGGTTGAACTCGCCGGCGCGGTCGGATAGAAAATAGACTTTATCGCCAAGCCACATCGCCTGGACATCATTCGACCGGCCCTCGGGCTGAGGGATCTTGACCACTGAATAATCGTTGACCTTGAGGATCCAGATCTCCGAGACCCTGCCGCCCCGGTATTGCTTCCACTGAGTGAATGCATAGGGAAGCGGGTTATAAGCGATATATTGCCCATCGGGAGAAAACGCCGCCCGGAAGATCGTCGGGATCTTGAATTCCTCGGGAAATCCGCCCTGGACGGGAACGCGGTAAAGTTTGAGGCTCCCGGGTGTCGCCATGCTGCGGGTCGAAACAAAGTAAACGGATGTCCCGTCGGCCGTAAATCCCTGGACGAGGTCAAGGCCGGGATGCCAGGTCAGGCGTTTCGGGATGCCGCCCCCGGCCGACACGATATAGACATCCAGGTTTCCTTCGTACTGAGCGCTGAAGGCGATCCATTTC
>Ga0307380_10004657_pt1 | contig 18418 bp, 15 predicted proteins | sample UN3MG_FD_202239 | JGI IMG/M metagenome (GOLD analysis project Ga0307380, IMG submission 202239) | Soil microbial communities from Risofladan, Vaasa, Finland - UN-3 | ecosystem: Environmental > Terrestrial > Soil > Coastal area > Acid sulfate soil | place: Finland: Risofladan, Vaasa | collected...
GCGGGTGAAGTGAATCGGGTCAAACTGGCCGGGTTCCCTGAAGAGAAGATTAATGCCAGAGGACAGATGACGGTATGGCAGCGTCTTGCATACCTCGTCGATCCAGGCACGTGGTGTCCATTGCACACCCTGTACAATCCAATGAACAATGTGGAAGGGACCACAAACGTTATTGATGGAATCGGTAAGATTTCGGGCAAATGGGCCGTTATTATCGGATTTGACAATAAAGTGATGGCCGGCGCCTGGCTGCCGGGGCAGTCTGAAAATATTTTGCGGGTGACCGATCTCTCCAAACGCCTGAACATTCCTTTGGTCTGGCTGGTCAACTGCAGTGGCGCCAAATTGACCGAACAGGAAAAATTCTATGCCGGCCGTCGCGGTGCCGGAACCCCTTTTTTCAGGCATGCCGAGCTTGAACAGTTGGGGATACCGGTGCTTGCCGGGATATACGGCACAAACCCGGCCGGTGGCGGGTACCAGAGCATCAGCCCCACCATACTCTTTGCGCACAAAGACTGTAATATTGCCGTGGGGGGTGTGGGCATTGTCAGCGGCATGGCGCCCAAAGGAGAATTTAATTTAGAAGCCGCAGAAGAAATCATCGAACGAGCAAAACAGTTTCGGGCGAAACCACCAGGGTCGGTAAACATCCACTATGATGAAACCGGCTTTTTTAGATATGTGTTTGAAGATGAAACCGAAGTGTTGGACGGGCTAAAAGATTATATGAAAGATATGCCGGCATACCCTCCCAAATTTTACCGGGTGGCTGAACCGAAAGAACCCCGATTCCCCATAGAGGATCTTTACCGCTTGATTCCCTTAAATCCCAAAAGAGTATACGATTTTGACGAAGTGCTGGCCCGTCTGGTGGATTCCAGCGAGCACATGGAATTCCGTCCCGATTACGGCCCGGAAGTGTATGCGGGATTATGCAAAATCGACGGATTTTTGGTGGCCTGCATTGGAAATAGACAGGAATACCTTGGCAGGAATTATCCGGAGTATGCCGACTACCCCGGCATGGGCGGGAAACTCTACCGCCAGGGGCTGATAAAAATGAACGAGTTCGTGACCCTTTGCGGAAGGGACCGGATTCCTGTCATCTGGCTTCAGGACAGCACCGGACTGGATGTGGGGGATGCGGCTGAAAAGGCGGAATTGCTGGGTCTGGCCCAGGGGCTTGTTTATTCGATCCAGCAGACCGACATTCCCATGATGCTTTTGCTTCTCAGAAAGGGTACGGGATCCGCTCATTATCTTATGGGCGGACCCACCGCCAACCGGCAGAATGCATTTACTTTAGGAACAGCCGCCAGTGAAATATATGTCATGCACGGGGAGACCGCGGCGGTGGCCACCTACTCTCGAAGGCTGGTCAAAGAAAAAGAAGCCGGAAGGCCTTTGGAGCCGGTCATCGAAAAAATGAACAGACTGGCAAAAGAATATCACGACCATTCAAGGCCCCTGTTCTGTGCCCAAAATGGTCTGATTGACGAGATCGTACCGTTGAGCGATCTAAGAAAATACCTTGTGGCCTTTGCCGGCGCAACGTATCAGAACCCAAAATCCATCTGCCCCCAGCATCATATGATCCTGCCTAGAATTATCAAAGGATAAGTCGATCCACTGAGTTTTGATTAATGCAAGCATTGTGGAATCCAGCGATTTTTAGGTATTGGCTCATTAACCTTGAAAAGTTGGATAGGTGGTTCTTTGGAGATAGATGAGAGGGATCAATGGCTTGGAGTTTGAATTGCATATGTAAAGCGTATCACATGATATTGACATCATTGAAATGTCAACATATTTGCAAGATGTACGAAACCGCTTCGCGGTAGCTTTCTGACTTGATAGGCTTCAACCCTTCCCGACCGTCCTGCCTCACTGTCCTACCTCATAGATTCCTATTGCTTTAATCATGTAAAATACCTCCGAATTGGTTTTAACCCTAAACAAAGGAGGTATGACATGACAGAATTGCGCCAAAAAATGATTAGAGCAATGGAACTTAAAAACCTTTCCAAGCACACTCAAAGGGCCTATCTTGCCGCCGTTACAGGAATTGCCAAGCACTATCAGCGATCTCCCGATAAGATTTAAAAAGAGATGATCGAGGATTATCTTCTATCTCTTAAAAATGAAAAGGGGAATTCCCCTAACAGCTGCGGCAGCGTTTTAACCGGACTCCGTTTTTTCTATAACAATGTAGCAAAAACGGAGATATCCATCGACTACAGTGTTACGAAAAAGCCGCCAAACTGGAGATGTTGAGCGCCGAAGTCGTCAACATCGATGCCCAGGCCGGAACAATCGTAATTAAGGCCAACGACAAAGAGCAAACCCTGAAAGCCGAGCCCAAGCTGCTTGAAGGCATTGCCGCCGGTGAAAAGGTAAACATCGAACTGACCGGTGATATGCTCAAGTCGATCAAGAAGGTCGAAGCTCCCGCCATTAAATAAGTCCGCGCTTGGCAATTTCACTGCCCAGGCAACGGGTAAAAACCCTCTCTGCGCTCCCGCGTAGAGGGGGTTTTTCTATCCAAGCGTCTCGGCAGTGTGCGGGAAGGCCCATCTTTCATCCAACCTCACTACGGAATCACCCGGCAGCTTGCTGCAATTGTTTCAGAAAACGATTCAATCGGGACATATTTATAACGACTGCTATAAATGCTGCTAGTAAAATTTTTCTAATTGTAAAAAAAACCGACATGTTTTCAGCCGAATGCCGGTGGTTATCGCTTAAAAAAACCGTCAGCGGTTTTTACCGCAAAAATACCGATTTAAAATAGCTCGCGTTTACAAAGGGTTATAAATAGTGTCCCGGGGGAGCCTAAACTCCTGCTCAGGCATTTTCAGCCTGGCATAACTATTGCTATAATAATTAAAGCCCCCGCGCCAAAAGCGGGGTAAATACGGCATTTAACTATACTCAGGAGGTGCACCGATGTCTAAAAAGGTTCTATCTTTTATGGATGATAATTTGGAAAACGTCCTTGTTTTCCCCATGTATTTCATCATGATGGCCCTGGTGGCCGTCGGGGTTATCCAGCGGTTCTTTTTCAAGTTCGCCTGGCACTGGGGCACCTACGTCTGTATCGCCCTCTTTTGCTGGTTTTCCTGGTTGGGCTGTGCCTGGAACGTCAAGGAGCGGGCGCATCTTAGGCTGTCCTTTTTTCGGGCGAAACTGCCCCGCAACATTCAGTTTGTCCTTCTGATGTCCGATTACGCTCTCTGGATCGCTTTCGCCGTCATTGCCTCTTACTTTTCCATCATCCAGATCTTTAAACTGGCTTCAGTCGGAGCCATGGTTTACGGAACGGAGAGCCTGCCCAAGTGGGTCGTGCCGCTGTGCATCCCCGCATCTTTTACGGTGCTGGTTTTCAGGGTCATTCAGAATATCATTATCGATGTCCGCGACTTTCGGAACAACCAGCCGTTGAAACTCAACCCTACGACCACGGTTGACCAGGTCTAGCCGGGCTGGGATCAAAAATTAGGAGGAATTATGTTAGAAATTTCACAAGATATTGCCATCTGGATCATTACGATTTTCACCGGGAGCTTGTTTGTCCTGGGGATGCCCATTTTTCTTTGCGTGGCCTTCTGGGCCACCCTGGCATCGGTGGCCGTGGGATTTACCATTCAAAATATCGGTATCACTTCCTATCAGGGCCTCGAAAGCTATGCGCTGCTGGCCATGCCGCTTTTTATTTTGACCGGGGATTTGATCGGAGCGGGCGGAATCGCGAAAAAGCTTTCCGTCATGGCGCGGCGTTTTCTGGCGCCGCTGCGCGGCGGTCTGTCTATGGCCACCATTGCCACCTGCAGCACCTTTGCGGCCATTTCCGGCTCCAATTCCGCTACCGTGGCGACCATCGGCAGAATCATGATCCCGGAAATGAAGAATCAGGGCTACCATCCTGAATTTGCCGCCACCACCTGTGCGGCCGGCGGGATTGTAGGAATTTTGATTCCGCCCAGCATCCTGATGATCGTCTATGGCTTCAGCGTCAACGTCAGCGTGCTGGACCTGTTTAAGGCCGGCGTGCTGCCGGGTCTGGTCGTGAGCCTGGGTCTGGCCGGAGGAGCCTATTACAGCTCCGCCAAGCATGACTTCGGCCGGCCCGAGAAGTTCGTTCTTACGGCTGCTTTGAGGTCGATCTGGGACGCCAAGCTGGGGCTCTTTGCGGTGGCGCTGATTCTGGTCATCGTCTACGGCGGCATCTCCTCCCCCACGGAAGCGTCCGGAATTGCGGCGGCCTACTGCCTGATCGCCGGCAGCCTGTTGACCCGCCAAATCAAGCTCGGGGACATCCCTAAAATATTTCTGTCCAGCGGGCGGGTCAACGGCCTGCTGGCACCGGTGGTTTCGGTCTCCATCGTCTTACAGCAGGTCTTCTCGATTCTCAACATGCGCGACATCATCCAGAATTTTGTCCTTTCCTTCGGCAGCTATTGGTTGATCCTGGGGGCGATGATGTTCTCTCTGGTGATTGCCGGATCGATCATGGAATCGATCTCGATCACCATTATCCTGGCCCCGATTCTGGCCCCGATCGCCGTATCAATCGGCATCAACCCGGTGCACTTCGCCCTGATTTTTATCGTGGGGCTGTCTCTAGGCTTTGTAACGCCGCCTTTCGGTCTGGATCTGTTCGTGGCTTCGGGCATCACCGGCATCCCTTACGACAAACTCATAAAGTGGCTGCCGCCTTACCTGATAGGGATCTGTCTGGCCTGGCTGGTGGTAGTCATGGTACCCTGGCTGAGCCTCGTGTTTGTCTGAGGCCGTGCACCGATAGAATGAGGCTGCTTTCCCTTAAAAGAAGCAAAGATGGTCGGGTGGCTAGTAAAAAAAGGAGGGTTTGTCATTGGAAAAAACAAGCTTCTTAAATGAGATCTGGAGCGAAATACGTGATCTTTATCATTTTATTTTCATTCGGGATATGCCCCAGTGGGTGGCCGGCATCGGCCTGGGCGTTCTGGCGATACTGATATTTCTCTGGCGTTATCCCTGGGGAATTTCGTCAGGGTATGCCAACTGGGGCGAGCAGTTTTATTACTATTTCGGTTTCGGGAAATTGGCCGGTCTAACGGAGGTTCCTCCTCGACCCTGGATTCATCCGGTTTCCATTATGAATCTTGGCATGATTTTCGGGAGTATGGGCGCCTCGATGATGAAGGGACAGTTTGCTGTGGTTCGCGCGCCAAACCGCGAATATGTAAAGGGGTTTATCGGCGGCGCCCTGATGGGTATCGGATCGCCTTTTGCCAACGGGTGTATTGAAGGCGGGTTTTACACCGCCGTGGGGGTCTATTCCCTGGGCGGTTTCATGATGATGATCGGTCTGGCCTTCGGTTCGATTATGGGCCTCAAGTACCTGATCTGGGAAATGCTGCACTGGCCGGGAAAAATACCTGCGCAACCGCCGTCCGAACCCAAAAAACCTTCACTGATTAACTGGAAAAAAGTGCATCCCTTCATCGGGGGCGGCATTTATATTTTCTTTTGTCTTTCCTTTTACATTTACACCTACTTCGACAAAACCGTACTCGGCGGCATGGCCTTTTTCGGGCTCTGGATCGGCTATTTCATGCAGCGGGCCCGTTTCTGCCTGGCGCGCACCTTTCGAAATCCATTCATGACCGGCGATTACGAGATGGTCAAGGCGGTAATCTTGAGCCTGATCATTTACAGTGCCGGTTCGGCCGTGATCAAGTACGGCTTCTTCCAGCCCGACACCCATGGTGTGGACCATCCTTTCTGGCTGGGGAGCCTGGTCGGCGGCTTTATTTTCGGCCTCGGCATGGTAATCGCCGGTGCCTGTGCCAGTTCCGGCCTGTGGCGGGCCGGCGAAGGCAACACCAAAATCTGGCTGGCCATTGTCGGCTTTATTACAGTGAATCCTCCGGTCAAATATGCCCTAAGCTCCCCCGCCATAAGGCTGTTTTTGGGCAAGGGTGTCTATATACCGGATGTGCTGACCTGGACCTGGACCCCGGTTTTTTATCTGGCTTTTTTTATTGCATGGTACTTGCTGGCAGTTTATAATGCTAAGACCGAAAAATTCGTTATTTCATTTTAAAATATGAAAAAATCATCCGCGATCCGATATTTTGCGTACACGGTCTGTTTCCTACTCGGTCTTTCGTCCCTGCTCGCTGCGGCAAAGCCTGCTGTTCAAGGCATACCGGATACTCTGGTTCTTAAAAAGATCCCAAAACGCCCCCGGAATGCGATCACGGGATCGCTGTTCGCCCTGGAAACGGCCGGTATGACCGGCAAAGAACGGCAGACCAAAGCCCTGGATGAGCTCCTGCACGGCAACGTCCCCGACTTTTTGAGAAAGCTCAGGCCGGTGCGCCTGCCCTACAGTACACCCCAGGGCGAAACGATCACGGCCCTCATCTGGGTTATGCCGGACTATGTGGCCATCGGTTCGGATAAGAATTTCCTGCGTATCCCCCTGACTTTCCCTTCGGCCGTTAGCGTGGCCAAGGCCTTTGATTGCGTTCTGCCGACGCGCAAAATGGTCGACGCCATCTATGAGCAGTCGACCTGCCATCTGGAACCCGACCCTCTGCCCCCGGGTCCGACGATGCGGTCGAGCGAATATTATCTGAAACACCGGGAAATGATCCGGGCCCAACGCCAGCAAGCAGGTTGCGCCTTAGGGGAACTTGTTTCCGGGCACAAGAAAGACGTGGTTCTCACCAACCGCCTGAACCGGAAACCTGGGCGAATCGCCATTTACGGATGGCACGAGAAAAACGGCGAACCGATCCAGCCCCTCAGCACCGTGCACGGAAAGGACTATGCCGATTACAGCCACGGCCTCCGCCTGATTTACAAAACGGTCTGGATCAATGGGAAACCCCGCTCGCTTCTGGATGTTCTGCAGAACCCGCGCCTTGGTCCCGTTCTCACCTACGAGGGCTTTATCGCCAAACTTCTCAAGGTGCTGCGCTTAAGGTAGGCGCTTTATACATTTAATTGAGGGTCTTGCAGCAGCGAAAGCCAAGATGATAGTTGTGGTGACTCTGTTGGTCCATGACCCGGCTGCCGTGCCAATAGGGCGCGCGCCAGCGGCACCAATCTTCGTGGGCCCTCTGGGTGTCGAATATGAACCAGCTTCCTTTCATCTCGGTATACCCGTATTCACGGCTGCCCCGGCTTGCCATCTGTTTCTCATTGATGGGCAGGTTCATGTGTTCGGCGGCATTGCCGTTTAGGTCGTAAACCATCAGTGAACTGCGGCACCGAGGGGAAAAACCTGCCGGAAAGGTGTTGGATCCGCAACCCGACCAGCTCCCCCCGCTGCATCCGGCAGTCTTGGAGCTGGATCCGGCGCAAATCCCCTCTTGGTAGGCGTCGCCATAGCTCCAGGACTTGCTTGCAGCGTACTTGTGGTTGTGGGCTGTGCGCATGAGCCGGATCGCCGCCTCGGGGCTTTGTCCGGCCGCCAGGTCGAACCGATAGTCGGGTTCCTCGAGGGCTCCCGCACAGGCCCCCTCCCACTCATGGGCATCGCACAGGCGTTTGCCCATGGCCTCGCAGAGCTCGGCCGCTTCTTTGGCCCGCACCCAGACAACCGGATAGACACAGGGAATGTCGGGAAACTCGAATTGATCGATGCAGCTACAGGCGTCTTCGGGCTTTTGCACAGCAGGATTGTAGAGCGGGGCCATGTATTTGGCTCCGCAGATTTTTTCAAAGGCTGGGTTTTCATAACATAGGCCCTCCTTTTGAAGTTTTTCCTCGCATTGCTCGACCGTGACGGGATGTTTGGTGATGGCGGGATTCCCCTGACCCATATAGCCCGAGCGGGTGAAGATGGCCCGCACTGCGGACATCTGTTCCTCGGTCAGACGGTGAACCCTCTGGAGCTGTTGAAAAAGGGCCTCGTTCTGTTGCGCCAGGCTTTTGACATCCTGAGCATGGGCCTCTCCGACCAAAATACCCGCAAGCAGGATGCATTGGAGTGCGGCCAAACAGCGTTTCATGGATTGGACTTTCTTAAAAGGTAGAAGAAATCGCGATTGTCTGGGTAACCGACGAACCGCGGAATCACCCGGTTTCCTCTGGTTTTGTCCAGCACGCTCATGCCCTTGATCAGGTGCTGGGTGGAAAACTCCGGGCCCTGATGCCTGTAAACCGCCAGGTAGGTGTGCTCCAGGGCGTTGATGTCCAGCAGCAAGGCATACCTGCACAGATAGGCCTGAAAGACCCGGGCCATGGCCGAAGGCGTTGCGGCCGAAAAATAGCCGTAAATCAAAAAGCGCCGGCCTTCGTACTCCTGGAGACCCAGCCCGGCCCTTACCGTCCGAAACCGATTGTCCGCCGAACCCGACCAGTTTCCCTGCCCCCAGCGGGACACAAAGGCCCCCACCCTGGAGGTTCCGGACGCCGCATCGTATTCAATGATGGGCACCCCATTCTGGCGGGCATGACGGATCCTCCAAAGATCGGCGTTATCCTTTTCCGTCCAGGTCTTGAGATCAACGCTGCCGTTCTCGAAAACTATAATAGTGGCAAGATCAGGCTGAAGTTTGCTGAGTACCGTGCCGTGCTCGATGAACCCGTAATGGCTCCCATAGTTCTTAAAGGCCAGATTGGACCAGCGAAAGGCCCCGTGATAGCGCTTAAATCCTCCCACAAAGGTGGCGGCGACCCGCTCCCTGTCAGCCGGTTTCACTAACCCCGTCATTTGAAGGGGTTCTACGGTTTCGATCCCGTCCGGCCCCGGGAGATTGGTGTCGCGCACCTGCTCCGGAACCCGATCCGACCAATTCACCTTGGGATGCTCGGTACCCATCTCGAACCCCGGATCGAACAGGTCAAGGTCAAAGGCCACCATGTACACGAGGGCATTGGATTCGACCTCATCAAGGGGATTGGCCTGTTTTTTCTGGCTGGCGATGACTTCCTCAGCCACGAGGTTCGGTTCAATCACGCTCACAAAGACGCCGGGGAGTTCCCTGGCGCGATACCAGCGGCCGATCAGGACATTGTTGCCGGTCTCGCATTCAAGATTGATGCCCAATTCCTGGGGAATCAGGAAATTATTGGAATAGCGCGGGTTGGTCAGCGGGCGGGCAGGAGCGCCGGGAGCGCGTGTCCTGGTCCCGGCAGAAGGGTTGTTGGCCTCAACAATGATAGAGGTGTTGAGATAGGCGTCCTGGTAAAACGTTTCCCGCACAAAGGTCGTGATTTTCTCTCCTTGCCAAACGTGGGTGCGGAGCAAATCGGTCACTCGCTCCAGGGTCGTCTTGTGCCCTATTGTCTTGTTGCGAAGCAAGAGCCGTTTGTCGCAGAGGGGAGCATAAATTTTACCCGAGCCAACGGCCTCGGCCAGTTCGGAACCGGAGGGGATGGACCACAGGGCACAGTAATGCGTGTCTTTTTGCGAGACGATCACGATGCCCTCGGGGTAACCTGGATCAAGGTAAAGCTTTTGGGTTGCCGGCATCGGGTTTTCCAGATGGTACGCCTCCGCAGGCTGGCCGTCACCCCACTGGATCAGGAGCAGAAACCACGTATTGATCTGAGGATTCAGGTTTATCAGCGTGGCCGTACCCTCCTGGCCGGTGCTTTTGCGGATGTCTATGGAAGCTCTTTCTCGAAATTGCTGGAGTTCGACGACCGTCTTGGGAACCCGGGCGTTGTATTCATCCACCTGCCTCTTCGGTGGTTGCAGGGCCGGATCGGCAGCTTCCAGATCAATTCCGTACAAAGAAAGCAGCACCCACACCCACAGGCCAAGCGCTGCGATCCTTTGCCGTCTGATCTTGTTAAAATATCTTTTCATAGGTATGCACTTGACTCCGGTGAAGCGATTTGGTCGACCAATGGGCATCGGCCCTTCAGCCGGCCAAAACCCGCTGCCAAGGCCACGTAAGGCCTGCCGCTGCCGGTGTTCGAATAACCGGAGATGCCTTATTTTATTTTCTCAAATTTTATGTTATATCTAGCAGTGTCCAAGATAATTTGAATCCCGACACAAACCACATAAAGCCAACAATTATTGGTGTTAAACGGTCTGGATTTGTTGGAATCTTGGAGTGCTGGAGTAATGGTTTCTCTGAGTTTTCCATTACTCCAACACTTCAAGGTTCCGCCGAATGTTGATGGCGGTTTAGACTATAAAAACAAACTGTTAAATAGAAATCCAATATTTATTTCGAAAAAAATATATTATATTACTTAATTATGCTAATGTAAAGCAGATGAGTCCGGAACTTGAATTGTTTGGGTGACGCCATGAAGACCGTTTTATTTTTATTCCATTCCCTGCGACCGCGCCAGTGGATTAAAAACGGCTTCATATTGCTTCCTTTGATTTTCGCGCAACAATTGTTCGACCCTGTCCGGCTTTTGGCAAGCCTTCAGGCTCTGGCGGTATTTTGCGGCCTTACGGGCGCCGTATATCTTTTCAACGACTATCTCGACCGGGAGGAAGACCGCCACCATCCCGTTAAGCGCCATCGGCCCCTTGCGGCCGGCCTGATCTCACCCCGGCTTGTGCTGGCCTCGGCAGCCGGTCTTTTGCTCATTTCCCTGCTGTGGGGGTTTTTTGTCGGAAGGGGTTTTTTTTTCATTCTCCTGATCTACCTTGGCATCCAGTTGCTATACAATCTTTGTCTAAGGGATGTGGTCATCCTGGATGTCTTCTGCGTGGCCTGCGGATTCTTCCTGCGCGTGATCGCCGGTGCCGTGGTCATCAGCGTGCCCCTGTCCAGATGGATCATTATTTGCACGATCCTTTTGGCCATGTTCCTGGTCCTGTCGAAGCGCAGGTATGAACTCATCACCTTGGGAAAGGTGGAGGCTGGCAAACACCGCCAAGTCCTATCGCAATACAGTGCCCACCTTCTGGATCAGATGATAGGAATAACCAGCGGCGGCGTCCTCTTGAGCTACCTTTTGTACTGTACATCCCCTGAAACCGTAAAAAAATTTCGCACCGAACATTTGATCTATACGTTTCCCTTTGTTCTTTACGGTATCTTCCGCTATCTGTACCTGATTTATCAGAAACGGGAAGGGGGCTCTCCCGAGAAGATTATCCTGTCCGACCATCCCCTGCTTGCCAACGTCATTTTGTGGCTGATTTCCTGCGTGCTGATTCTCTACGGGGTGCTCTGAGTCGGAAAAATAACAACTAAAAAGGAAGATAAACATGGCTCGATCAGTGGTCTCAGTCGTTCGAACGAAACCCGAGACGGTTCTGTCTGACGTATCAAGACTTATGGAACTCGCAGGAGTTAAGCAGGCCCTGGATAACGATGTTATCACCATTCTGAAGGACAATATCTCCTGGCATTTTCCTTTTCTCTCGGCCAATACGACCCCCTGGCAATTGGAAGGAACCATACGAGGACTGAAAGCATCAGGTTTCAGGGATCTCGTAGCTGTCCATAACAACACCGTGGTCACAGACCCCTTCAAAGGGGCGCGGCTGAATAAATTGAAACCCGTATATCAGCGTTACAGCATACCGGAAAAGTACAACTTTCTGCCCCAAGACATGCGCTGGGAGGTCTTTAGACCCAAAGGTCGGATGCGGGCCCTTGATCGCATCTATCCCGAAGGCATCCGTATTCCGACCTTTTTTATAGGAAAGAATATCGTGCATCTTCCAACCGTAAAGTGCCACATTTACACGACGACCACCGGCTCCATGAAGAACGCCTTCGGGGGCCTGCTCAATACCCGGCGGCATTACACCCATACGGCCATCCACGAAACCTTAGTGGACCTGCTGGTCATCCAGAAGGAAATCCACCGGAGCATTTTCACGGTCATGGACGGAACCCTTTGCGGCAACGGCGCCGGCCCCCGTACCATGATTCCGGTTCAGAAGGACCTGATGCTTGCCAGTGCCGACCCTGTCGCCATCGACGCCGTCTCGGCCAAGCTTATGGGATTCGATCCCATGAAAATAGATTATATTCGCCTGGCCCATCAAGACGGGCTGGGCGTGGGCCGGCCCGAGCAGATCGAGGTCCGGGGGGAGGATATCTCCTCTCTTAATTTTGGCTTCAGGGTGGGAGACAATCTTGCCAGCCTCATCGGCGATCTGCTTTGGTTCGGTCCCCTCAAGCGGTTCCAGAAACTTTTTTTCCGCACCCCGCTGGTCTATCTCTTTGTTTTCGGATCCTCTTTCTATCACGATCGAATCTGGTGGCCTTTTGTGGGCCGGCGGATCATGGAGGTCATTGCGGCGAACACCACTTGGGGGAAACTCTTTTCAGAGTACTGATCGTCATTTGACATTTAGCCCGGAAATTTCATGCAACTGAGGCGTTCATTTGCAAGGCATTCAGGGACGCAGCTGTAGTATATCTACCGTTATTTTTTAATTATCGATGAAAAGATTTCATGAAATATTCGGGATAGTATCCATTGGAATCATAATTTTTCCTTTGCAGATACAAGGCTGCAGATCAGATCAGTGGCCAGATCATAATCAACCAGGCTCGTATTAATCACGAGGTGGTAAAGCAGCAGCCTGTCTCCACTCATCTTTTCAATGTCTTCCACCTGCTTGACCGAGACATCGGCCTTCCCGGCAACCTGGTCCAGCATGGCTTTATCGATCAATTGGTAGCCCAAGCGTTTCGCTACCATCTGACCCACCACCCTTGCACCCGCACCGTATTGCCGGGCTATCGTGATTATGGCCATGGAACCCTCTTTTCAAGTCCGAAATAATGCGAGCCTAAGCCGTCAACTTCTCAGTAAATAGTGAACGCAGGGTCTCACCAAAACTAGAAAGACCCTGCCATTACGATTCCGGCCACCAGTGCAAAGATAGCAAAACTCTCGACCATGCCGACCGCGGCAAAGCATTTGCCGAAAATCTCCTGCTTCTTTGAAGAGCCGAGAATGGCCGTAGCTGCCACTTTGCCCTGGAAGATGGCCGATATGCAGATAGCCAAGCCGCAAAACAAACCAATGAAAAAAACCGCCAGTCCCGATTCCTTTACCTTGGCCAGAAGTACAAACATCAAAATCAAACCGTAGATCGTCTGGCTGGACGGGGCTGACGATACACCGATGAATTTCCCATGACCCTCGTCAACCTTTGCCATGGCACCATGGGAGACGGCTCCGGCGATGCCCACACCAACAGCGCTGCCGATAGCCGGAATCCCTATGGCGAATGAGCATCCGGCATATCCGAGCATAGTTGCGATGTCCATATCTTTTCCTCCTATCCTTTAAGCTACTTTAGCAATTCTTCGAAACGGCTTGAAGGGAACTCCGTCACCCTCAAAGCACCATCGATACCATTCCAGAAAGTTCAACCTGAGTCCATGGACAACGCCGCCCATGATCCCCAAAACGATATTGATCGCGTGGCCGGAGAGCAGAATCAGCCCGGCCGGCAGAAAACCGATGTAGGGCAGAGCCTCGTAGGACATGCCGGCCAGCATGTTAAAGGTCTGGCACATATACATAGTGGCCAATCCTAAAGCAAAGAGCCTCAAGTAGGACAGCACGTCGGCAAAAAGCTGGACCACGCCTAAGGCTCCGTTGAGGCCAAGCAGTATGCGGATCACCGGATTTTTGGCGGTGGATGTAAAAAGGACCACCAGGCTCAATCCGCCTATCAAAACCCACGAGGCCACCGGGTTCTCGACCCCTTTGAGCATCCTTGAGCTCAGCAAGGCATACCCTGACCAGATCACAATAATCCATCCCAATGACGGCAGGTCCTTCGTGCGGAAAAACTTGATCCCCAGGGCAATGGAAAGGTGCACCATACCCATCAGGATCGAAACCAGCATCGCGTGGTTCAGTCCTTCCTTGGTTGAGAAATTGAGCAGCATGAGCCGGTTCAAGGGGTTGTCCGGCTCAAGCAAGATGCCGAAGTAGGACGCCGAAATTATCCCGAAAAATATGACCGAGACGGAAAGCATATAACTCAACCGGCGAAACCGGATCCAAAGTGGAGCCATACTTTTGATCTTCCGGTGCAAAAAGATCGTCAGGGCCAGCAAAGAAAACCCGTACCCCGCATCCCCTATGATCATTCCGTAAAAAACCCCAAAGCAGTACAGGACGGGGGCGGTGGGGTCAAAATCATTATAGTTGGGCTGGGAATAAATCTTAACCAGATCTTCTCCGGAATCAAAGGCCGGTGGATTGGACAAAAGCACCGGCACCCGGTCACCGGTTTCAGGGTCCTCGCTATAGTGTCCCAAGGTGAAACCCGGGCCGATCCTCTCCATCAGCTCTTCCTCAGAAATCGGAGACCAGCAGCTTAAAACAAAAAGTCGTTCATTCAGGACGCTGCTCGTGTTAAGCAGAACCCGCTGGTATTCATAATCATCCTTGAGCCTGTTCTCGGCATCGATCAGGGCCTGGACTTCGGCCGCCAGGGCAGCATATTCCCCCTTTATTTCCTGGAGTTCCCCGTTTTTGGCCTCGATATCACGATCGATCTGCGAAAGGGTTTTCGCCGGCAGCTTTTCTTCGGCCTGACCGATTTCAAGGGGAACCGAAGCCATGGCGACAAAAGCAACCTCGCCCTCGGTCTGACGGGTAACATGGTACAGGATGTCGTCGAGCACCATGACGCCGAAGCTCCTGCGCGGCACCCGATAGAACCGCACATCCAACCCCTTGGAATGCAGGAGTGCTACGTCCCGTGGATCAAACTCGCCCCAGGGCTCAAGCACGGAGCGTTCTTTCTTCAGGGCACTGATCTCGCTTTGCAAGCGGGACTCCCTCTGGCCCAATTCTTCCCGCCGCGAGCATATGGAGGCGTAATCGGCGCTGACTTCCGTAACGCGCTCCTTGGCTGCAAGACGGTTAAGGAACTTCCGAATTTCGGTCACCTTTTGCAGTTCCCTGGCCACCTCGGCCGGCTCAAGAGAATCCATCGGGAGCGTGATATGCGTCGCGCCCTGGTCTTGCAGCCGCTGGAGGAACTGCTCCTTTTCATCGATGATGCCGACGAAGGTGATTTTTTTCATTTTGACAATCATGCGTATGCCACCTCTTTCTTTTTCAGAACGAGCTTGGCCTTGGCCAGCTTGGCTCGACCGACGGCGGCGGTCTCTTCGTCACCGAGAAATATCTTGATTTTGCGAATGTTTTCCTTGAGTTCCGGAATGAGTTTTTTCTCAAAGAGATTGACCCGCTGGGTGGTGGTGCGTAATTCTTCTCTCAGGAGCGCCTCTTTCTCCTGCAGGACGCGCAACTCTTCTCTGGCCGCAACCATGCGCCGCAATACCTGGAGCGCTTTGTCCATCCAAGCGGGGGTGGCAAAGAGCGAATAGAGAATTTCTTTAAAGAGAACCCCGTCAAATTCGGGCACCTCCACACCGGCGATGTTGTCCTTCTTGATGCGCACTTCATCGATTTGGAGGAAGTCCTCCATGTCAATGGTTGCCTCGGACAAAAGCCCGGCCCAAGGCTTGATTCCCGCAACAATATCTTCCAACTCCCGGCGCTTACCTTCCAGCACCGGTTCCAACTGGCGCAGAACAAGCTGAAGCTGCATTTTCTTTAAAAGCAGAATGGGCAAAAACTTTTCATACTTGGCCAGCGCATCCCGCTGGGCCTTCAGCGCCGTCTTGTTAAACTTGGGTTTGTCCGCCATTGATTAGGCCGCCTTCCTGGCCGTCCGGCTGTTGGGCCAGAATTCTTTAATCAATTCATCCTTAAGGCCGGTCTGCACCGGCTCGAAGTGCCGGGCCAGCAGTTCCCAGCATTTATCCAGTGCCTGTTCAATCGGCATGTTGACGTTCAGGTCCATCATCTCCCGCTCAAAGTCATTGCCGTACGCCAAAAGGGTTTCATCCCACTTGGAAATCTTAAAGCCCATGGCGATTTTATTGCGGGACTCCCGGCAATCGGCATAAAGCCGGATCATGGTGTTCATGATGTCGTTATGGTCCCTGCGTGTGACTTTGCCGATCACGTTCTGTTTCAGGCGCGACAAAGACGCGAATGGATCGATCACTCCGTGACGCAGATAGAATTGGCCTTCGGTAATATAGCCGGTGTTGTCCGGAATGGGGTGGGTGACATCATCGCCCGGCATGGTGGTCACCGCCAAAATGGTGATGGAACCCAGACCCTCCATATCCACAGCCTTTTCGTACCTGGCCGCAAGCTGGGAGTAAAGATCGCCCGGATAGCCGCGGTTTGAGGGAATCTGTTCCATAGAAATCGATATTTCTTTCAAAGAGTCGGAGAAGTTCGTCATGTCTGTCAACAGCACCAGAACACGACTGCCGGCCTCGGCAAAACGTTCGGCAACAGCCAGGGACATATCCGGAACAAGCAGACATTCCACCACCGGGTCTGAAGCCAGGTGCACAAACATGATCACCCGGTTCATGACGCCGCTCTCTTCAAAGGTGCGCCTGAAAAAAATGAAGTCATCGAATTTGAGTCCCATGCCGCCCAGGATGATGATATCGGCCTCAGCCTGCATTCCCACCCTGGCAAGCAGTTGGTTGTATGGCTCTCCGGGAATGGAAAAAATGGGGAGTTTCTGGCTGACCACCAGGGAGTTGAACAGGTCGATCATGGGGATGTTGGTACGGATCATTTGCCTGGGAATGATACGGTTGGCCGGATTAAACGAGGGACCTCCGATCTGGATTTCCTCCTCCAGCGGCTCGGGGCCGCCGTCAATGGGAACACCGGAACCGTTGAAGATCCGGCCCAAAAGCGAATTCCCATATTTTACTCCCATGGGGTGGCCTAAAAAGCGCACCCGGTCTTTGGTGGAGATACCCATGGTACCGCCGAAAACCTGGATGGTCACATTCTCCCCGTTGAGCTGAATCACCTGGCCTAAAGTGGTCTTGCCCGGAGATTCAACTATCGCCAGCTCGCCCAGCCCAATCCCGCCGGCCTTCAAAGTTGCGATGTTCCCTGTGATCTCGTCTATTTTGGTGATGATCTGCCTCATGGCCTAACCCTTTATGAAATCGTTGATTTGTGCCTCGAACCGTTCGAAATCCTTGCCCTGCCACGGCGAGGCGTTCCAGTTTTTGAACAGTGCGGCAAGACGGAAGAAGATGTTGCGGGCATCGTCCTTGTCCTTGGCGACGATATCCTTCTGCAAGACTTGATGCACCTTCCTGAAAACGTAGGCCTGCCGCTCAATGGTGTTGTAGGCGTCAACCTTATCAAAGGCATTCTGCTGGAGGTAAACTGCATCCAGAAATTCAGTCTTAAGATAGATGACAAAGTCGGCCAGGGAGGTGCCTTCCTCGCCGACGACATCCATGCGTTTCTTGACTTCGTTGCCGTTGAAGATGAGCTTCTGGGAGTGTTTGATGATATCCACCCATTCCGGATCTATTTCGTCCAGTTTTTCCTTCATCTGGTCCAGATACTTGGACCAGGAAATGAGCGGGTCGATGGCCGGAAAACGCCGGGCGTTGGACCGCGCCCAGGTGAGGCCAAGGAAGGCACCGACCACGGCAAGCGTTCCTTGCGTGACCGGCTCTTCGAAATTGCCGCCGGCCGGGGAAACCGTGCCGATAACCGATACCGCACCGGTTTTCCCGTTTTTGAGCCGGACAGATCCTGCCCGCTCGTAGAATTCGGCAATCCGCGACTGGAGGTAGGCCGGAAAGGCCTCTTCGCCGGGTATTTCCTCAAGCCGGCCGCTCATTTCCCGCAGGGCCTGAGCCCAGCGGGAGGTTGAATCAGCCAGCAGCAAAACCTGAAGCCCCATCTGGCGGTAATACTCGCCGATGGTGATGGCGGTGTAGATCGAGGCTTCCCGTGCTGCCACCGGCATGGATGAGGTGTTGCAGATGATCACCGTGCGCTCCATGAGTGTGTGCCCGGTGTACGGGTCTTCCAAGTGGGGGAATTCCCTCAAGGTCTCGACCACCTCGCCCGCCCGCTCGCCGCAAGCTGCCACGATAATGATGTCCGCGTCCGCGTAACGCGAAATGAGCTGATGCAAGACCGTTTTGCCGGAGCCGAAGGGCCCCGGGACGCACGCTGTGCCACCCTTGGCCACCGGATAAAAAGAATCAATGATACGGCAGCCGGTAACCAGAGGCTCGATTGGCAGCAGTCTCTCCTCGTACATGCGCAGCGGGATTTTGATGGGCCAGCGTTGCAACATCGTCAGTTCATGGCGTTTGCCGGTCTCGTCTTGCGCTTCAGCGATCGTATCCGTAACGGTGTATTGCCCATTGCCTGCAATTTTGGTGAGCTTGGCGCGGCCGATAAAACTGAAAGAAACAAAAATCTGGTGCTGGAACTTACCCTCCGGCACCCAGCCTAACGGGTCGCCCGCCACTACCCAATCTCCGGTTTTTACCACAGGCGTAAAGTTCCATTTGATTGAACGATCCAGAGGATCGAGGTAGACGCCGCGTTTAAGGAAAAGGCCTGCGGCTTTGGCCAGTTCCGGCAGAGGGTT
>Ga0307380_10004658_pt1 | contig 18415 bp, 15 predicted proteins | sample UN3MG_FD_202239 | JGI IMG/M metagenome (GOLD analysis project Ga0307380, IMG submission 202239) | Soil microbial communities from Risofladan, Vaasa, Finland - UN-3 | ecosystem: Environmental > Terrestrial > Soil > Coastal area > Acid sulfate soil | place: Finland: Risofladan, Vaasa | collected...
GGCCTCAGAACGACATTGGGAAATACTTTCGACAAGACGATGCCTATCTCCTGCTTTTCTGCGTGTCTCAAAGGACAGGGCTCTCGTGCATTGCCTTCAGGCGAATCCAGCGGCGCTCGATGTCGGATTCGACTTCCTGAAGGCACTCGGCGTTCTCGGGCTTTAGGAGGTGCTTGGTCTTGCCCATCATCTTGAGCCAGTCGGTCACCGGAACTCTTCGGCCTTTCTCCTCGGGGTTGTAGGTGATGGTCGTCTTGCCGTTCTCGATCTCATAGACCGGCCAGTAGCAGCAGTCAACGGCGGTCTGGACCAGCTTCGTCCCCAATTCCTCGTCACTGCGCCAGCCGAGGGTGCATACGCTCAACACCCGGCCGTAGACGAAATGCCCCTGCCCGGCATGCCATTGGGACTTCGCGCCCTTCTTGATCAGGTCAGTGCCGAGGCCCTCGACGCTCGTAAAAACGTATGGAATCCCGGTGGCCGCCATGATCTGCGCCGTGTCCTTGTGAGCGAACTGCTTCCCTACCCTCTTCGCGCCGACGTGGCTGGTGGTCGTGGCATGGCCGAGCGGAGTCGCGTAACTGAGCTGCGAGCCGGTGTTCTGGTAGCCCTCGTTATTATACTCCAGGATGATCATCGGATGACCCCTGAGCGCCGCCCCGATTGCCGAGCCTATGCCGATGTCCATGCCCCCGTCGCCTGTGACCATGATGAAGGTCAGGTCCAGGTCGCCTGGTAATTCGCCGCGCCTCTTGCGCTCGCGATACATCTCCACCAGGCCCGCGATGGTCGAAGCGCCGTTCTGGAAGAGATTGTGAATATAGGTCACTCGGTGCGAACTATAGGGGTAGCCGGTCGTGACGACCATCCCGCAGCCGGTCTGGAACAGGAGGACGACATGGCCCTCGATGCCCTTGAGGAACTGGTCCACGCTCGGGAAGATGCCGCAGCCGGGACACGCGCCATGGCCGGGAGCGATCCGCTGAGGCATGATGGCGGCGTGGCGCGGAGTAGGGCTCTGGACCTTCAACTCACAGGTCTCCGGATCCCAGTCGGCCTTGTTCAAGCCTGGCGACGCGCTCTCCAGAGAGATCGGCGGCTGCTCATATTCCAGCTTGATCGGCTCGCCGGCATTGATCCCGAAGTAGTCGAACGGACGCTCAACCTTCCCCGTTCGAGCGACCTCCAGCGCCTCCATCAGGAGCTGCTCAGCATCCTCGATGAAGAAGTCCTTGCCGCCGAGGCCATAAACCCTCGACATGCAGAGCGTCCGGTTATCCCGGTCCTCCTTGAGGGCCGCACGCACCTCGAGCGACATGTTGCCGCCGTGAGCGCCATAGGAATCCGACCGGTCGGCGATCAGCAAGGCCTTCGTATTCTTTAGGATTCGGCGGAGCGCATCAGCAGGGAACGGCCGAATGACATTGAGACTGATCACTCCGACCTTGTGCCCGGCATCCCTCAGCCTGTCCACCGCATCCTTGGCGGTTTCTGCGGCGGAATTGAGGAGTAGTAAGGCGGCGTCGGCATCGTCCATCGAGTAGGCGTCAACCTCAGGGTGATAGCGGCCGCTGAGATCGCCGTACTCCTTGAGGATCGTGGGGAGGACCTCGGCGGCGGCTTCCATTGCGAGGTGCTGCTGATACTTGTTATTTATAAGGTCGGGATCGTTCATGTACGGGCCGATGGTCACGGGATGCTCGGGATCGAGGGCCGTGATTGGCGCCTCATACGGGCCGATGAAATCCTGGACGGTCTGCGCGTCCTGGAAGACCTTCACCCGGCGCTTTTGGTGGCTGGTGAAGAACCCGTCGCTGGCGACGATCACTGGGAGACGAACGTCGGGATGCTCGCCAAGCCGGACCGCGATGATGTTCATGTCATAGACCGCTTGCGGGTCGCGTGCGAGGAGGATGATCCAACCGGTGTTCAGCGCGAACATGATGTCCGAGTGGTCGCCCTTGATGTTCAAAGGACCGCTGACCGCTCGGGTGACGACGTTCAAGACCATGGGAAACCGAGTGCTCGCCTGAACCGGCAGTTGCTCCAGGGAGAAGAGGAGTCCCTGGGAGCTGGTGGCATTCAAGACCCGCCCGCCACCGACTGCCGCGCCATAGCACAACCCGGCGGCACTGTGCTCGCCATCTGCGGGGATCATGTGGGTCTCATGCCCGCCCTGGACATAAAGCTCATCGAGTTCTTCGGCGATCTCGGTCGAAGGGGTGATCGGGTAATAGCCCATCACGTGGAAGTTGATCTGCTGCGCCGCGAGGACCGCCATCTCGTTACCTTTGCGAAAATCCGTTATCTGGGGTGCCGCCTGTATCTGCTGAACCATGATCATTCCTCCAACGGGTTTGGGGTAGTGCTCTCCTCGCCGGTATCCTCGACCACGCATGTCCTCAGTTGATCGAGCGAGCCCATGTACTCAGGCGCATTCTCCTCATCGAAGTCTCGGCCTGATGGCCCGACATCCGGTTTGCCAAGGGATGCAATCGCCTCCTCAGGGCCGGTGAATTGAATTTCCGAGGTCGCCAAGTGAAGCGGCTCTTCCCGCTCCTTGGTGAGTGCGTTAACCGGACAGATCTCCACACACTTCATGCACCCCTTGCAGTATTGAAGGGCGGGCCCTTTCAGCACCGGCGCGGGCTTTCCACGCTTGTCAACGCCCATCTCCCAGACGAACACGTAATCGGGGCAAGTCATGTCGCACAGGCCGCAGTCAATGCAGCGGTCGCGCCAGAACTTGGGATAATATCCATGTCTCGAGGAGCTGAGGTCCTTGAGAACGGTGTTGCCGGGATTGACGATCGTCCCACCCATGGGCTGGGTCTTCCATCCAAGCGCCGGGACGAATCGGCGGTAGGGCTTCAGTTCGTACTTGCCATCGGGCTCGAAGGCCTGAATGTGAATCTCCTCAAATCCCCGGTCGAAGGTTCGCATGTTCGGCTCGACCAGGGCCGGGTACTTCGCGCAGAAGGTCTCGGCGATCACCTGCCGGACTGCATCCTTGTCAATGAAGCCCGATGCCCGAGTGATCGCCCCCAGCAACGCCGTGTTGATCCTCGATTTCTCCTCGATCGCGATCTTCATCGCATCGAGGGTGATGATGGTTCCACTTGGCAGTTCGAGGATGTCTCGCATCATCGCAGGGTCGGAATTCGTATTCACGATAACAACACTATTCGGATACAGGCCCTCGGTAATGCCTCGAACGCCGATCAACTCCTCATGGAAGATCGTGAGGAGGTTCGGGCGCTCAACCGGGCTGCTGGATCGGAGTTCCACGTTGCACTCGCACAGGCGAATGTACGTCGTCACGGGCGAGCCCTTCTTCTCCGAGCCGTAGGAGGAAAAGTTCGCGCCGTTGAATCCCTGCCGAAGAACCGCCGCCTCGGCCAGGATTTGCCCGGCGACGTTTCCGCCCTGCCCGCCGATGGACTCGAACCGGATCTCATAGAAACCGGACTCATTCGTGACCGGCAATGTGCTTTCCAACTGACCGCTCCTTGGTTTTGCTCATATAAGGGTACCCAGACCGGAGATTTGCAAAACTCGGAGGAGTGGGCGGGCGGAAGGTCGAATGGTAGGGCATGAAACGATTTATGATAATCACGCTAGTATTGGCGCTCGGAGGCACACTGATGGCTCAACCGGCCGGCTTGAGGAAGATCGGCAAAGACTTCATCATTTATCAGGACAGCAAGTTCTACTCTACCTTCCCATCGCTCGTCATTCGAAAGGACGGCGAGATATTGTGCGCATTCAGGCGTGCCCCTGATCGGCATGCGTTGTGGGGAATGCCGGGATACACCCACACCGACCCGAACAGCTACCTGATGCTCGTTCGCTCGAAGGACAGCGGCAAGACGTGGACCAAGGAGCCCGAGCTGATCCACGCCCATCCGCTCGGCGGCTCGCAGGATCCGTGCATGTACCAGCTCAAGGACGGCTCGATCGTATGCTCGAGTTACGGATGGGCGCTCGTCCCGCCCGAGGGCGCGGACAAACTCCAGGATACCCGATCGCACGGCCAGTTTGGGTTCCTCGGCGGGTACATACTGCGCTCGGATGATGGCGCAAAGACTTGGAAAGGACCCTTTGTCCCGCCGCCTGCTCCCGGAAGCAAGGGCCTGGACGTCCTTGGGCAGCCGGTGCCGGTCTTCAACCGAGGGCGAATGATGCAGGGAAGGAACGGCCCCGACGGATCGAGGGCAGGCAAACTCTACTGGGCAGTCGCAGTTGCGGATCCCGGCCAGCCGACGTCAGTCCACCTGATGACCTCCACTGACCGAGGAGAGACCTGGACATACGCCTGTCCGATCGCCAAGGATGACAAGATAACTTTCAACGAAACTTCGCTGATCGAGACGAAGAAGGGCGACATCATCGCCTTCATGAGGACCGACAAGTTTGACGGCAAGCTCGCCTACGCACGCTCGACCGACCCCGACGGATCGAGGGCAGGCGGCGGCAAGAGCTTCGAGCCCTGGCAGGACGGCGGATTCTTCGGCCATCCATTCACGGCGATCAATCTGAAGGATGGGCGGATATTCCTCATCTATGGCTATCGGCAGCAGCCCTTCGGCATTCGGGCGAAGGTCCTGAATTCCGAGTGCACGGATATCACGACTGCCCCTGAGTTCGTCATCCGTGATGATGGCGGAGGCGGCGACCTTGGCTATCCGTGGGCGGTTCAGCTTCCGAATGGCAATATCCTGACCGCGTATTACTTCAATATTGGGGATGGGAATCGGCACATTGCGGGAAGCATACTCTCGCTTGAATAGCGAGAGGGTTATGGGTTGTAGGTTATAGGGCACCCCAAAACCTAAAACCCACAACCTACAACCCAACCTCAGAACCTTCCCCCGAATATCCGGTAGACGAGCAGGACATTGAGGAAGACGATGATCAGGCCGGCGACTGCACCCATCCCGCTCAATGCGCGATAAGAAGGTTCGCCAGCCTGCCGAGCGCCAGTCCTATTCCGCAGCTTATGGCCCCTATGACCATCGTTTCGAGGCCGATATCAAGCGCATACACGATATCGCGGATTATCCGTCCCCTGGGCTTGTGCCAATCCTCGCCGTGGAATCGCTTCAGGCGGTCCTCCACGGGAGTTCTGCGAAAAAGGCTGAGTTTGTTCATCACTTGATTATATACCAGGCGCTTGAGGGAGTGAAACACTCGGCGGTCGAGGTTAATCCGAATTTAACCTGCCGATTACAGAAAGTTATTGTTCCTTTAAGCAGAGATTAACCTCTCAGGTTTAGAATCATAGCGGATTGCGTTAGGTTTCGCTAAATCCTCCAAACCACACCCAGATCCAAGCTGGAATAGGGTTTGATATTTTGTGAAAACAATTGCGAATTGCGCGAAGGAGCTCGTCATAACATGACCACCGCCATCAGAGGAATTGAAACCGATTTCGAGAGAGGAATCCACATCTCGGAGAAGACGATCGCCCGCATGCGCTGGTATCTCTTTGCCCTCGATGAGTTCGCCAAAGAGGACATGAGTGTCGTGGCGTCCCGTGAGATCGCGGACAAAGTGGGCGTTAAATCCGGGCTCGTGAGGAAGGATCTTTGCCATTTTGGCGGCTTTGGCCGGCCATCGGTGGGGTACAATATCGCCTATCTGCAAAAGAAGATCAAGGAGATCCTCCGAATCAACCAGGTGAAGAACGTCGCGTGGGTCGGCGCTCAGAGGCTTGCTGATGAGCCGGCGTTGATCGAGAAGTTCGCCGACAGCAATTGCGAGATTGAGGCCGTTTTCGATAAAGATTCCACAAAGCTTGGGATGAGAATCGGCAATCTCCAGGTGCTGGGGATCGGCGAAGTCGAGGCCGTGGTGCAGAATCTCGGCATCGAGGCGGCGGTGATTGCCACTCCCAGTGAGGACGCTCAGGAGGTGGCGGATAGACTCACTGCAGGAGGAGTGAAGGCGATTCTGAACCTCACGCCAGTCGTGCTGGTCGTTCCGCCGGGAGTTGCGGTTCGGAACGTTGACCTGGCGAGCGAGCTCATGATGCTCTCCTACTACTGCGGCGGGAATGGCGGAGTCAACGGACTAGCACACGCTTAGCAAAAATGATATAATACCCGAGGTTGTTGGAAGGGTATGCAGATAATGACCGACAGACTCACAATTCCTGAAGGCCGACAATTGGCCGACAGGATCGGCGATCTCAGCGGCCAAAAAATCGCGTCGTGCTATCAGTGCGGCGAATGCACCGCGGGATGCCCGGTCGCGTATACGGCGGACCTGATGCCGAATCAGGTGATCCGCATGGTTCAGCTCGGCCAGGACTCCGTGCTGGAGTCATCAATGATCTGGCTCTGCGTGGGCTGTGAGACCTGCGCCACCCGATGCCCCAGAAGCGTCGAGCTTTCGAAGGTCATGGATGCCTTGCGGGAGACGGCGGTCGCCCGAAAGTCCCGCGTTCGCGAGCCTGCAATACTCACCTTCCACAAGACATTCTTGAAGTCCGTCGAGCGCATGGGCCGCACGCACGAGGTCAGCATGCTGGCCGAATATAAGCTCCGAAGTCGGGACCTCTTTTCCGACATCTTCCTTGGCATGCGGATGTTTCTGAAGGGCAAGCTGGCGCTCGTGCCTAAGTTCATCAAGGGCAAGGACGAAGTTGGGAGAATAATCCGTAATGAGTAATCCGTAAGGCCAGTCCGGTTACGCATTACTCGTTACTCATTAGCCTATATGAAATACGCCTATTTTCCCGGGTGCTCGCTGCACTCGACCGCAAGTGAATATGACCTCTCGACGAAGGCCGTCTGCCGCGAGTTGGGGATCGAACTGGAAGAGATCCCCGACTGGAATTGCTGCGGCGCGACCTCCGGTCACAGCCTGAACAAGGAAGTCGGGATCGCCCTCCCGCTCAGAAACCTCGCCAAGGCCGAGGAGATGGGCCTCGATGTCGTTACTCCCTGCGCTGCATGCTTCAACAGATTGAAGTCGGCGGATGACATCGTCAAGCGCGACCCTGCCATGCTGGCCCTCATGGCCGAGAAGTATGGAGTCAACTACAAAGGCACGGTGAACACGCTTTCACTCCTTTCGGTGGTTTACGGGCTTGGCGTCGAGGCGATTCAATCGCATGTGAAGCGGGAGTTGGCCGGGTTGAAGCCGGCTTGTTACTACGGCTGCCTGCTTCTCAGGCCCCCGGATGTCGCCGACTTCGACGACGCCGAGAATCCCATATCTCTTGACGAGTTGATGGGGAGTTTGGGGGCTGAGGCCGTCAAGTGGCCCTACAAGACCGAATGCTGCGGCGCGAGTCTCTCGCTCTCGAAATCGGAGATCGTCGTGAAGCTGACTCACGATATCCTCTCGATGGCGAAGCGCTCTGGGGCGAACTGCATCGTGACCGCGTGCCCGCTTTGCCAGGGGAACCTCGACATGCGCCAGTCGCAGGTCGAGGCGAAATATGGCGAGGAGTTCGGTCTGCCGATTTTCTATTTTACGCAATTGATGGGAGCTGCTTTTGGTCTGCCTGACAGCTCTTTGGGATTCAACAAACTGATGGTTAACCCCGGTGCCGTACTGGCAGCGGTTGGATCGGAAGGCAAGTAGGAATGGCCCGAGTCGGAGTTTTTGTCTGCTGGTGCGGATCGAATATCGCGAAGACGGTTGATGTCGAAAAGGTCGCCGAGGCCGCCTCGAAGATGCCGTCGGTCGCCTACGCCACTCATTACAAGTACATGTGCTCCGAGCCCGGGCAGAATCTGGTGAAGCAGGCGATCGAGGAGCACAAGCTCACTCGAATCGTCGTCGCCTCATGCTCCCCTCGACTTCACGAGCCCACGTTCCAGCGATGCATCAGCGAGGCGGGGCTGAATCCCTATATGCTCGAGATGGCGAACATCCGCGAGCATTGCTCGTGGGTTCACGAGGACAAGGAAGCCGCCACCCAAAAGGCGATTGACCTGACCGCCATGGCGGTCGCGAAGGCCATTCGCAATGAGGCCCTTTCCCAGCAAGAGATCCCGCTTACGAAGACTGCGCTCGTCATTGGAGGCGGGGTTGCGGGCATTCAGGCGGCGCTCGATATCGCCAATGCCGGGTACCAGGTCACGCTCGTCGAGCGGACTCCCTCCATCGGCGGGCGGATGGCTCAGTACGACAAGACCTTCCCCACCCTCGACTGCGCGGCGTGCATCCTGACGCCGAAGATGGTTGACTGCGCCTCGAACCCGAACATTCGGATCATGTCCTATTCGGAGGTCGAGAACGTCTCGGGATTCGTGGGGAACTTCGACATCACCATCCGCAGGCGGGCGAGAAGCATTGACATGGCGAAGTGCACCGGGTGCGGTGTGTGCTATGAGAAGTGCCCGGTCAAGCTGCCGTCGGAGTTTGACGAGGGGCTTGGTCAGCGGCGGGCGATCTACGTCCCCTTCCCCCAGGCCGTGCCGAATGTGCCGGTGATTGATCGGGAGAAATGCCGTAAGTTCCTCGATGATAAGTGCGGCGCGTGCCAGAAGCTCTGCCCGGCCGATGCAGTTGATTATACGCAGGAAGACGAGCTGATCACTGAGCGCTTCGGCGCGATTGTGGTTGCGACCGGCTTCCAGACATGGGACCCGGCGGAGTACGGCAACCTGGGCTATGGGATTTACCCGGATGTGATCACGGGGCTGCAGTTCGAAAGATTGATCAATGCATCCGGCCCGACGGATGGGAAGCTGGTTCGGCCGAGTGACCACACCGTGCCGAAGAATGTTGTCTTTATTTCATGCATCGGATCGCGTGATGACGAGCATGGCTACCCATACTGCTCGAAGGTTTGCTGCATGTATAACGCCAAGCACGCCCTCCTCCTGAAGGAGAAGAACCACGATGCACAGGCGTACGTTTTCTATACGGACATCCGCGCGAACGGCAAGGGATACGAGGAGTTCGTGCGGCGGGCGATCGAGAAGTATGGCGCGATCTACCTGAGAGGCCGGGTGAGCCGCGTCTTCGAGATGGACGGCAAGCTGTACGTTCGAGGCGTGGATACCCTCGCCGGGAAGCCGGTCGAGATCGAGGCGGATATGGTAGTTCTTGCCTCGGCGATGGAGGCCCAGCCGGATGCGAAAGACCTCGCCCGCAAGCTTGGGATCTCGGTGGACGAATACAACTGGTTCAGCGAGGCGCACCCGAAGCTGCGGCCGGTCGAGGTGCTGACCGCGGGCATTTACCTTGCTGGGGCATGCCAGTACCCGAAGGACATCCCGGATTCGGTTGCTCAGGCATCGGGGGCGGCATCGAAGGTACTCGGGCTGTTCTCCAAGCCGAACATCCTCTCCGAGCCGATGGTCGCCGAGGTCAACGAAGACAACTGCGTCGGGTGTTTGCTTTGCAAGGAAGTCTGCCCGTACACGGCCATCGAGGCGAAGGTGCTGGTGGACCGGAACGGCAATCCGATCAAGACGGTCTCGTCGGTGAACGAGGGGCTGTGTCATGGCTGCGGGACGTGCGTCGCCGCCTGCCGCTCGAGCTCGATCCAACTGAGAGGTTTCAAGGATAATCAGATCCTTGCGGAGATAGACGCGCTGGCGTTCAGTGAGTGATATGTCAGAAGAACAAACCATAACCAAAGAGCCTGAGATCGAGCCGAAGCCCAAGGAGTGGGAACCGCGAATCATCGGATTCCTGTGCAACTGGTGTACTTATGCCGGGGCGGATTTGGCCGGATCGTCACGGCTCAAGTACCCGCCGAACATTCGGGTTGTGCGAGTACCTTGCTCAGGGCGGGTGAATCCCATGTTCGTGTTGAAGGCGTTCGAGCGCGGATTCGACGGCGTCCTGGTTTCGGGATGCCATCCCGGCGATTGCCATTACTCGAAGGGCAACTATTACACTCGCCGGCGGCTGATGCTCCTCCAGCGCTTCCTGGAGCACATCGGCATCGAGCCGGAGAGGTTTCACTTTGACTGGATTTCCGCGGCGGAAGGGCAGAAGTTCGCCGAGGTGGTGGAGCAGTTCACCGAACAGGTACGGAAAGTGGGCCCCTTTGACGGGGTTGCTAAGTGATGATGCAAAACGAGCTTAGGCAGAAAGCGAAAGAATTGCTGGAGAGCGGCGAGGTGAAGGTCGTCATCGGCTATGGCGCGGGAAGTGTGCCTTTCAAGAGCACGCCGGTTTTCGCCCGGACGCCCGAGGATGCCGAGCGCCTGGTGTGGAATCCCACGTGCGTGAACAACCTGGCGGTCTATCTGCCCAATGCCGTCAAGGAGGGCAAAACGGCAGTCGTCATCAAGCCGTGCGATGCCGGGTCGGTCGTCGAGTTGATCAAGGAGCACCAGATCAAGCGCGAGGACGTGATGACCATCGTCGTCCCCTGCCCCGGCGTAGTGAACTTCGATTCGCTGAATCTAAATGACCTCCGCTCGATCGAATGGCGGGACGGCGGGATTTCGGTGAACGGCGGCAGTGCCGAGAAGTCGTTCGCGGCCAAGTGCCTTGCCTGCGATCTTGGCGATCCGGTGATTGCGGATGTCAAGATCGGCGAGCAGCCGGCAAGGAATCCGGTCGCGAGCACGGCGGCTGAGGAATATGAGAAGATGTCGCCTGCTGAGCGGCGGGCGTTCTGGGCTGTGCAGTTCGAGAAGTGCATCAGATGTTACGCCTGCCGAGAGGCCTGCCCGGGCTGCTATTGCCGGGAGTGTTTCGTGGAGAAGCCCGGCCAGTTGTGGGTTCTGCGGTCAACCGACCCAACCTCGAACTGGATGTTCCACATGACGCGGGCGATGCACCTTGCCGGACGTTGTATCGCGTGCCGGGAGTGCGAGCGTGCGTGCCCGATGGACATCCCACTCTCGCTGCTCGGAACGATCATTGAATCGGATGTGGCGGAAATGTTCGGCTACGAACCCGGCAACGACCCCGATGCTCTGCCGGTGTTTGGGCAGTTTGATTTGGAAAAGGATCCGGACCCCTGTCCGGAATAAGATATGGAAGCGAAAGTCATCGCAAAACAGGATATTGGTCCGTGGCTGAAGGAATTGGCTATCGAGGTGATCGCGCCGGTGACCACGGATGGAATCACCAGGTTCGAGGCAGTCGAGGATTACTCGTCCATTGACCTCGCGCCGACGCCCGCCGCCAAAGGACTCAGGGAACAGTTCACGCCCGAGACCGAGACTCTTTTCGAGTACAAGCTCGAAGGGCTTGCGGCCGAGGTGACCCCTGCCGAGGAGCAATCGAAAGACCGGCTGATCTTCGGGGCGCGGGCGTGCGACGCGGCGGCGCTTAAGTATACCGACGCCGTGTTCTCAAACGTCCAGCCTGCGGACAGCCTCTACTTCGCCCGCAGGGAGCATACGGCGCTCGTGGGATTGTTCTGCAGCAATCCATCATGGAGCTGCTTCTGCACGGAGGTCGGCGACTTCTTGACGAATCCCATCGAGATGGACGTTTACCTGACTGACATCGGTGATAAGTATTATGCCCAAGCGCTGACGACAAAGGGCGAGGAACTCCTGAATACACCGCAATTCCAACCTGCGAGTGAGGCGGATGCGAAGGCGGTCAAGGAGATTCAAGAAAAGACATTGGCCAGGCTGCCCGCAAGAGTTGACCATGCATCGGCATCGGAATCGTACGATTGGGACAGCATGCTTTGGGCCGAGCTCGCGGAGAAGTGCCTTGGGTGCGGCGCATGCTCGTTCATGTGCCCGACCTGCCACTGCTTCGACATTCAGGAATGCGCGAAGGGCAGCGTGGGCAGCCGATACCGGTGCTGGGACACGTGCCAGTTCGAGCAGTTCACGCTCATGGGAGCGGGGCATAATCCGAGGCTCACGGGCAAGGAGCGCTCCCGCCAGCGAGTGTTCCATAAGTTCAAGTACTCGGTCGAGCGCTATGGCATGCTGGGGTGCGTGGGCTGCGGCAGGTGCATCGCGGTGTGCCCCGTGAATGTGGATGTTCGAGTGGCGGTTAGTGAGCTGGAGCGGAAATAATGTGTGACAATAATCCCTATGTACCGAAACTGGCGGTCGTGGAAAAGATAGTCGTCGAGACCTGGGATACGAAGACCTTTCGCGCTGTCTTCGCCGATGAGGAGTATCGCGACGGCTTCACCTACGAGCCGGGGCAATTCCAGCTAGTCTCCGTCTTCGGGGTCGGCGAGGCCACGTTCTGCCTGACCTCGACCCCCACGAGGAAGGGCTTCATCGAGTTCTCGGTGAAGAAGATCGGCACGGTGACCTCCGCCCTCCATGAGCTCGATGAGGGCGCGACCGTCGGCATTCGCGCGCCAATGGGCAACTGTTTCCCTTACGAGCAGCTCAAGGGCAAGGACCTGTGGTTCATCGGCGGCGGAATCGGGATGGCCCCCATACGGGCACTCCTCAACTTCTGCCTGGACAATCGCAAGGATTACGGCAAGATCAACATCATTTATGGTGCGCGAACCTCGGGCGACCTGTGCTATACCTACGAGTTCGACGAATGGGCGAAAGCGCCGAACACCGAGCTTTTCCTCACGATTGACAAGGAAGAAGAGGGCTGGGACAAGAACGTCGGCTTCGTGCCGCAGTACGTCCTGGACCTGAAGCCCTCGCCAAAGAACGCGGTCGCCATCACCTGCGGCCCGCCCATCATGATCAAGTTCGCCCTCCAGAACCTCAAGCAACTCGGCTTCGAGGACGAGCAGATCCTCACGACCCTCGAGATGAAGATGAAGTGCGGCATCGGCAAGTGCGGCCGGTGCAATATCGGCCACCTCTACGTCTGCGCCGACGGCCCGGTTTTCTCCTACGCCCAGCTCAAGGACCTGCCGCCGGAGTACTGATGGGAGCGTCCCGACGAATCGGGACTCCCGGCATGCGAGGACACATGCGCTCCCGAGCGCCAACATAATGATCATAAGAGCCCTCGGCATTTTAGCCGGGGGTTTTTTATTGGAGGAGGAGAAGAGAAAAAGGTGAAAGCTAGACTTGCCTGGGAACAGGCTTGGCTGACTAGCGGTCTTAAATGGCAGGATTCTTGCAGGTAAACATACCGGCGTTTAGCTTTCGCCATGCTCAGTCTATAAAGGGAAGGCAAATCCCATTAATACCAGAGACATAAATGCATACGCTGCCTGAGGAAGTTGAGAACTCAATAAAGGCAATCGCTGAGGGGTCGGAGATCGAGCTGGCGCTGGAGAGCGACTTGAGCGTGGATGGCCTGATGGGCCAGCAGTGGCTCGCCATGACCAGGGACCGGCTCTTCGTGGTGTCGCGGAATCACGCCGGTCCGACGGTCGAGTACGACCTCCCCATCAAGGACCTCGTCGGCGTGAAGGCCGAGGCGCTCGTGGGCAACGGCTGCCTGATCGGGAATATCAAGGGCAGCTTTATCCCCCTCATCCGCTATTCGAACGCCCTGTCGAAGGAGTTCGGACATGCGGCGCGGCGGCTGGAATCGCTCATCAAGGGCGAGGACCCTCCCAAGCCAACCGAGGAGGATCAGACCAGGCGCTGCCCGAAGTGCAGCTTCCCCCTGGAGACCGGCTCGGTGGTGTGCCCGAACTGCGTGAACAAGGCCCGTGCGATGAGGCGGCTGCTGGCGTACGTCGAGCCGTACAAGAAGTTGACCGTCATCGCCGGCTGCCTCATGCTCGCCACCCAGATGATGGCGCTCGCCCCGCCGAAGCTCACGCAGATACTCGTGGATGACGTTTTCCGCAAAGCCGAGCCGTTCAAGGGTGACGTGCCTGGCATTTTGAGAGGCCAGTTCCTTCACATGCTGGGGATTGTCGTGCTGGCGCTCATCGCAACGAGGATCGTCTCCATGGTGACCGGCATTTTCCAGTCGCGATTGACCGCCTACCTCGGCTCGAAGATGATCCACGATATCAGGATGCAGCTTTACTCGGCGCTCGAGCGGCTGACGGTGGGCTTCTTCGACAAGCGGCAGACCGGTGCAGTGATCTCGAGGGTCTCGCAGGATACGGGCGCACTTCAGGAATTTCTGGCATTCGACATTCAGTATATGATGTCGAATGCTCTTGTGCTCATCCTCGTACTGGCGATTATGTTCCAGCAGAATTGGAGACTGGCCGCATTGACGATTCTGCCGGCGCCGTTTGCATCGTTGGCGGCGACTCTGATCTTCACGCGCCTGAGATGGGTGTTCCGGCGAGTCTGGCACAGGTGGTCGAAGCTGCACAGCGTCATGTCCGACTCGCTCCAGGGTCTGAGGGTCGTGAAGGCGTTCGCCCAGGAAGACCGCGAAGTGAGCAGGTTCCAGCGCAGGAGCCAGGACCTGTACACGGCGCACATGCAGGCCGAGCAGACATGGGCGACATTGCTGCCGATCTTGTGGTTTGTGCTGAGCTCAGGGCAGTTCATCGTCTGGTATGCAGGAGGCATCGGAGTAATAGACTTCGGCGTCACCACCGGCACGCTCATCATGTTTCTGGGATATATCGGCATGCTTTATGGGCCGCTGCAGATAGTGACTCGCATGTGGGACTGGATTGGCCGATGCCTCGCCGCTTCCGAGCGAGTCTTCGAGATCATGGACTCCCAAAAGGAAGAGACTGATCCCGAGCATCAGATAGCCATGCCCGATATGAAAGGCCATGTGAAGTTCAACAAAGTCACATTCGGCTATGATAAGAATCATCCCGTCCTGACTGATATTGAACTTGATGTCGAACCCGGCGAAATGATCGGATTGGTCGGGCCATCGGGAGCGGGGAAGTCAACGATGATCAATCTCCTGGCACGATTCTATGCCGCTCAGGAAGGCGTGGTGGAGATTGACGGGGTTGATATTCGCAAGATTCGCCTGGACGACCTTCGCCGGCAGATCGGCATGGTGCCGCAGGAATCATACCTCTTCTCAGGCACGATTATGGAGAACATCGCGTTCTCGAAGCCGAACGCGACTCCCGAAGAGATCATTCGAGCCGCGAAGGCGGCGAACGCTCACGACTTCATCGTCAACTTCCCGGATGGGTACGAGACTCAAGTCGGCGAGCGAGGGCAGTCGCTCTCGGGCGGCGAGAGGCAGAGGATTGCGATTGCGAGGGCGATTCTGCATGACCCGAAGATTCTGATTCTGGATGAGGCAACAAGCTCGATTGACACTGCAACCGAGAAGCAGATCCAGGAGGCGCTGGCCAGGCTGGTCAAGAATCGGACGACATTTGCCATTGCACACAGGCTCTCTACGCTCAATTATGCGCGCAGGCTCTTGGTGCTGGACAAGGGCAAGCAGGCCGAACTCGGCACGCACGAGGAGTTGCTCGCCAAAACAGGCGGGACATATGCAAACCTGGTCAAGATGCAGACTGAGTTATCGTCAACGGTGGCGGTGGGCGGATGATAGACGAGGAACCGAAAACAACCGAAGAAGATCGCGATGAGGCGGCGAACGTCAAATACCTCAAGCCCGGCGACTTTGCCCTGTTCCAGAGCGAGGGCGGCGGCTTGCGGCTCACACTCGCGGATAGCAAGTCGGTCCTTCGGGTAAAGGCGAAGCGCTGCTTCCCGTTTACTTTCGCGAACAGGTATATCTCCCTGCGAGACGGCAATGACGAGGAGATCGGCATCATTCCGGACCTGGGTGCGCTCAGCAAGGAATATCGGCTCTGGATCGAGGATGATCTCGATATTCGCTATTTCACCCCGCGGGTGAAGGCCATCAAATCCATTCGCTACCGGTTTGGAGGAATTGAGTGGCACGTGGTCACTGATTGCGGGCCGAAGCGGCTGATCACCAAGGGCGTTCACGACACTATGATGGAGATCGAGCCGGGCCGCTACGTAATCAACGACCTTGACGGCAACCGGTATGAGGTCTTCACCGAAGAACTCGACGAGGCCAGTGCAGGAAGACTGGGCAGGCTGATCTAAGATAGACTAGAGACTGAAGACTACAGATCAGAGACCCAGACCGGATGCCTGTCAACACCAGTATCTACCATGCCGCTGAACTCGCCTCGGAGAGCCTACTCCACCGGCTCGACAGGGATGCTTTCTTTCGCCCATTCTTTCATCTGATGGTCAAAGACGGCCTCATGCGGCCGGATCATGCCTCGTGGGACTGCGCGGATATGAGCGGGCGGTTCGTGGATGCGTGGATTCTCATGCGCCAAATGCTCGATTGGCCGATGACCGAGGAGGAAGAGGGCGTCCGGCGATATCTGCTAGGACTCCAGGCGGACGACGGACTCTTCTATGACCAGCAGCTTCCGGGTCACGAATCACGCATCACGGATCAGGCTGCCGATATGTTCTGCCAGAGCCGGGCGCTGCTGGGACTTACCAGTTGGCTGCTCGAATCCGGCGAGTTCGCCATCCAGCAGAGGATCGAGCGGCTGATCGAGGGTTTGTGGGAGATCGCAGTCAAGAAGGGGGACTTCTGCTACTACCCCGGCCACAGGTATTCGCCAAATGGCTGGGAGGGAGTTTCCGCATACGCCTACAAGGACTTCGGCCACCGCGCGCTTCCGGCTTACGGCACACTCCAGATTCTGCCGCTAACACAATATTGGGAAGTGACTGGGAGTCCCTCGGCCGAGCGGCTCATTCGCGGGCTGCTCAACTTCTTCGTGAGGGAGAGCGGAGTAGTCGCCGAAGACGGGACTTTCACCGGCCACCTGCATAGCTGGGGGATCCTGCCGAGCACAGTCGGCGTGCTTCGGTATGCCATGAAAGTCGGTGATGAGACGCTCATCCAATGGTGCAAGCGGGTTTGGGACTTCATCGTCGCCAACTCCAGCAGCTTCGGCTGGGTGCCGGATGGCATCGCGGTAGATGACGGCATCGAGACCGGCGAGACCTGCTGCATCACCGATCTGATCCACCTTGGGGTCAAGCTGGCGGAATGCCCCGACGGATCGGGGTGCTCGCTCTGGCGGCATGGTTACGAGGATTGCTTCGACTACATCGAGATCATGGCTCGCAACCAGCTCCTGGAAAACCAGGTAAGGGATGTCAGCCACTTCAAGTTCGATTCCCCGGAGACCGAGGCCATGACTCTGGGGGCGTATGACTCGTGGGTGATGCCAAACGGTCTCACCGGATGCTCGGAGCTTGGGCTGGAGGGGTGCTGCACGGCGTCGGCGGTGAGGGCGATCTACCTGGCCTGGGAGCATGCGATTATTCATTCGGGGAACGAGGTTCGGGTGAACCTCATGCTCAGCCGGCGGTCGGAATGGCTGGATACGATAGACTACCAGCCGTTCGAGGGGAGGTTCAGCGTACTGGTTCACAAACCGGTGGATGTACTCATTCGCATCCCAAGTTGGATCGGGCGGGCCAACCTCAAGATCAACGTCAAGCATTCCTGGGCAGGGAGCTTCCTGAAGGTTGAGGGTATTCCCGGCAGCCGGATTGGCCTGGAATTTCCCATCCCCGAGAGGCAGACCGAGGAGGAAATCCGAGGGCACACGTACCAACTCTCATGGCGGGGGATCACCTTGATGAAGATCGAACCGCCAGGGGAGATATACCCCATTTTCCAGCGAACACTGGATAGCATGGCGGCCTGCAGCATGGACTTCAACCGCCTGAAGGCCAGGCCATTGGTTGAGTGGTAAACGAATGTTGAATCTGCCAACTTACTATGCTATACTTAGTCAGTTTTCTTGAGGGAGGATAGGGGCATGAAAGCGATTTGTGCGAGGAAGGATCTGTATCAGGGTGTGCAGGTCGTCAGCAGGGCGATTGCCGGGCGAAGCGCCTGGCCGATTCTGAATAACGTTCTCATGAGGACGGAAGACGGCCATATTCGGCTGACGGCATTTGATCTCGAATTGGGGATGGAGTGCACGGTCCCGGCGAACATTCTGGAAGAAGGCTCATTGACGGTTCCCGCCAAGCCCGCCACGGAGGTTCTTGCGACGCTCCCGGAGGCGGACGTTCAGATTTCGGTTGACGAGCAGAACGCCGTCAACATGAAGTGCGAGAAATCGGATTATACCCTCCTCGGCCTCCCGCCTGAGGAGTTCCGCCAGCTCCCCGACATACCGGACAGCCATCACTTCGAGATCACCCAGGCGGCCCTCGGGGAGATGATCAAGCACACCATATTCGCAGTCTCGCCGGATGAGTCGAGGGCCATCATGACCGGCATCCTGGTCATGCTGACCGGCAATGAGGTCAAGTTCGTCGGCACGGACACCCATCGGCTGGCGCTTCGGACTGCCACCGTGGGCAATGCCAGCGGAGAAGCGACTTGCATTGTGCCCAGGAGGGCGTTCGACGAAGTAAGTCGCTTGCTGGAGGACGAGGACAGCCCGGTCGCCATCTCAATCGCCGACACGCAGATCAAGTTCGTGGTGAACGGGATCACCGTCGTCTCGCGGCTGATAGAGGGGCAGTTCCCCAACTACGAGCGGGCGATTCCCGGTGAGTGCGAGAAGAAGCTCACCATACCGACCGAGGAGTTCCTTTCCCGCGTGCGAAGGGCC
>Ga0307380_10004662_pt1 | contig 18410 bp, 14 predicted proteins | sample UN3MG_FD_202239 | JGI IMG/M metagenome (GOLD analysis project Ga0307380, IMG submission 202239) | Soil microbial communities from Risofladan, Vaasa, Finland - UN-3 | ecosystem: Environmental > Terrestrial > Soil > Coastal area > Acid sulfate soil | place: Finland: Risofladan, Vaasa | collected...
GTCGCCGAACATGTTGACGAGCCTGCGGTAGGCGTCCCAGGCGAATCTTTCATTGCCGCTTTTTTCAGCGAGAGCGACTACCGAGACGTCGTTGAGGCCGAGGTTCAGGACGGTGTCCATCATGCCCGGCATCGAGACAGCGGCGCCGCTGCGGACGGATACGAGCAGTGGATTTTTCGGGTCGCCGAATTTCTGCCCCATGAGTTTCTCGAGCTTGGCCAGTGCTTCGTCGATCTGCCCGTCAAGCTCCTCGGGGTATTTCTTGCCGTGCTTGTCGTAGTAATCGCACACTTCCGTTGAAAGTGTGAAGCCGGGGGGTACCGGGATGCCGAGATTAGTCATTTCAGCGAGATTTGCGCCCTTGCCGCCGAGAATCTGCTTCATGTCGGCCTTGCCGTCGGCCTTGCCACCACCAAAGAAAAATACGTACTTTGCCATCAGAAAAGCGACCTCCAAATTTGAGCCTGGTCCATCTTGCGGGGTATGCGGGGAACCTCCCCCGGCATCCACGGCAATCGCCGGGGCGGCAGGCGGTGCCGGGAGCGATTGCGATACCGAGCAATGCATGATAGCGCGCATGCAGAGGGAAATCAAGCTAAAAAGGCGGCTGAGGCTGCCGACAAGCTGAAAGGCGACCCATTTGCCCCACGCACAGGCGCCGGGGGCACCGCCTGAAGGCTGCCGTCGCATTGCACCCGCTGCCCGGCCCGCAGGGCGGCATCGGCGCGGTTTTTGCCTTGACAATTGAGCGGCTATCCCTTAGAATGAAAGCTTTGCATCGTGGCATCAGATGTCACCTGCCCAGCGCATTCCGCCACCGGCGGTCTTGTGCATCGGGCGGTGCATGTTTCATACACGGAGATATCAAACGAATGGCTCTTCCCAAGAGGAAACACTCCAACAGCCGAAGCGGAAAGCGGCGGTCTCACCACGCGCTAAGCAAGCCGACACTCGCCGGCTGCAAGAACTGCGGTGAGATCAAACCTCCGCACACAGTCTGCCCCAACTGCGGTCATTACGCCGGCAGAGAAGTCGTCAGCATGGAGGAATAACCGCTCATGCGGATTGCGGTCGACGCCATGGGAGGCGATGACGCGCCAGCCGTAGTGGTCGAGGGCGCAGTTGCCGCCTCCCGCCAGCTACGCGGGCACCGCATCATACTGGTCGGCGATGAAGCCCGTATCAGCTATCACCTCGCGGAATTCGGCTATCACGGCACCAACATAGACATGTTGCACGCGCCCGACGCCGTAGGCATGCACGAAAAACCGGTCGAGGCGATGCGGCGCAAACGGCGGACATCGGTGGCAGTGGCCGCCGAACTCGTCCACGACGGCCATGCCGATGCCCTCGTTTCAGCGGGAAACACCGGCGCCGCAGTAGCTGCGTCGTGGCTTACCTTCGGCACGCTGCCCGGCATACGCAAGGCCGGCATAGCAGCACCAATGCCCACCCGCACAGGCGGCGTGTGCGTTGTCATCGACGCCGGCGCCAACATGGCGCCCACACCAACCAATCTGCTTCAATACGGCCTGATGGCCGACATCTACGCAAAGATCGCCTTCAACATCCAGGCCCCCACCGTGGGGCTGCTGAACGTGGGCGAGGAAGACGCCAAAGGCAACAACCTCGCGCAGGAGGCCTTCGCACTTCTGAAAGAATCGCACCTCAATTTCATCGGAAACGTTGAAGGCAACGACATCTTCCACGGCGCCTGCGACATAGTCGTGTGCGACGGCTTCGCCGGAAACGCAATACTAAAGGCCGCCGAGGGCCTCGCTCAGACAATGCTTGCACACCTCAAGACCGAGCTGGGCAAGACAATCCGGCGCAGGGTCGGCGCCGCCCTGTGCCGCACCGCGTTCAAGGCCGTTGCCAGCAGGATGGACTGCTCGGAATACGGCGGAGCACCGCTGCTGGGAGTGAACGGAATTACCATTATCGCGCATGGCGCGGCAAACGCCAGGGCCGTCTTCAGCGGAATATCCGTGGCAGTCCGACTCGCCGAGATGAATCTCAACAGAAGGATAACTGATGAGGCCGAAGCAGTCCTGGTTGGAAAAGACGGACGCTGACCCTGCGGCCATACGCCGGAAGCGCTCTGCTGGTTCTGCATTCATCAGGCAATAGAAGGGTGGTATAAGGATATTGGCTGCAGACGCAATTCGACCGGGAATACTGGGAACGGGATCTTTCCTGCCTGAAAAGGTTCTCACAAACCACGACCTCGAGAAAATGGTGGAAACAAGCGACGAATGGATCGTCACCCGCACCGGAATATCCGAGCGCCGGGTCGTCGAGCCGCACGTTGCCACGTCCGACCTCGCCGTCGAGGCCGCAAGGCGGGCCCTGGACGACGCCCGCACCCGCCCCGAGGAAATCGACCTCACCATAGTCGCCACCATCACGCCCGACATGGTATTCCCCGCCACCGCCTGCCTCGTGCAGAATGCAATCGGCGCCGTGAACTCGGGCGCGTTCGACCTCGAGGCCGCGTGCTCCGGCTTCGTGGCCGGAGTTGCAGTAGCATCCAACATGATAGCCACCGGCTGCATCCGCAAAGCACTGGTCATAGGGGCCGAAACACTCACGAAAATCACAAACTACGAAGACCGCACCAGTTGCATACTATTCGGCGACGGCGCCGGCGCCGCCGTCATCGGCCCGTCCGACCGCCGCACCGTGGTCTACTCCAAACTCGGCGCCGACGGCTCCGGCGGCAACATGATGCGGCTGCCCGCAGGAGGATCGCGAATGCCCACAACCGCCGAAACCGTCCGCGACAAGCTCCACTACATGGTCATCCACGGCCGCGAAGTCTACAGATTCGCCGTCAACCGCATGCAATACTGCATCCAGGACGCCATCGACGCACGCGGCTATAAACCCGAAGATATCGCCCTGGTCGTCCCCCACCAGGTGAACCAGCGGATACTGCAAGCCGCCGCCGACAAGTTCGGCCTGCCGATGGACAAGATGCAGATCAACATAGACAAATACGGAAACACATCGGCTGCCTCCGCAGCCATTGCACTCGACGAGGCGGCAAAAACACGCGACCTCAAGCCGGGCGACGTCGTCCTGCTCATCGCATTCGGCGGCGGGCTGACGTGGGCCTCGGCCCTGATCGAGTGGTGAGCGAACCAGAAGCCATGAAAGCATTCCTCTTTCCCGGACAGGGCGCCCAGTACGTCGGCATGGGGCAAACGCTCCACGAGCGCCACCCCGCCGCGCGCGAAGTTTTCGACCTCGCCAACCGCGCCCTCGGCTTCGACCTCGCCGCCATCTGCTTCAACGGCCCCGAAGAAGAACTCACCCGCACCGACATCAGCCAGCCGGCCATCCTCGCGTGCAGCATCGCCGCGCTCCGCGCGATAGGCACCACCAGCTTCGACGCCGCCGCCGGCCTCAGCCTCGGCGAATACACAGCACTCGTCGCCGCCGGCGCAATCGACCTCGAAGAAGCACTGCCGCTCGTGCGCGACCGCGGAACCTACATGCAGCAGGCCGCCGACCGGCACCAAGGCACGATGGCGTCAATCATCGGACTCAGCGACACCCAAGTGCAGCAGGCCGTCGACCAGGCCGCGTCCGCAGGCATTGTGACCGCCGCAAACTTCAACTCGCCCGGCCAGGTGGTCGTCAGCGGCGAAGAAAATGCAGTGGACGAAGCCTGCCGCATAGCCGGCGAAATGGGCTGCAAGCGCGCCCTCAAACTCAAAGTCAGCGGCGCATTCCACTCGCCGCTGATGGAACCCGCACGCCGCAAACTCGCCGAGCGCCTCGCGTCCGTACCCATCCGGGCGCCCAGGGTGCCCGTAATCTCAAACGTGGCCGCAAAGCCCGCCGGCTCGGCCGAGCAAATCCGCGAGCTGCTCGCAAGACAAGTCACCGAATCTGTGCGATGGTCCGACTCGATGAAATACCTGCTGGCGCAGGGATTCGGCGAGTTCTGGGAGATCGGACCGGGCAAGGTGCTCGCCGGCCTCATGCGCCGCATCGGCCCCGACGCAACCATCCGCAACATCGACGGCGCAGACACACTGGAGAACACAGATGGAACTTGACGGCAAGGCCGCCATCGTCACCGGCGCAGCACGCGGCATCGGAAAACAAATAGCCGAAACACTCGCCAACGCCGGCGCACACATCGTCCTCGTCGACGTCCTCCCCCAGGAAGAAATAGAAGCATCGGCGAAAGAAATCGAAGCGCTCGGCGTTCGCACACTCGCCGCACGGGCCGACGTCACCGACCTCGACCAAATGGCCGCCGTGGCCGAAAAAACAGTTGAAACTTTCGGAAATATACATATCCTTATCAACAACGCCGGCATCACGCGCGACAACCTGGCTATGAAAATGCCGGTTGACGACTGGGACTCAGTCCTCACCGTCAACCTCAAAGGCGCATTCGTCGCCTCGAAAGCCGTCATACGACAGATGATAAAACAGCGGGCGGGCAAGATTGTCAACATCGCCTCGATCGTCGGAGTTATCGGCAACCCCGGCCAGGCAAACTACTGCGCATCCAAGGCCGGAATGATCGGCCTGACGAAATCGCTCGCGAAAGAACTTGCCGGCCGGAACATAAACGTAAACGCCGTCGCACCCGGCTTCATCGCCACCGCGATGACCGACAAACTCAGCGACGACGTCAGGAACCTGATGCTGGCGGAAATCCCGCTGAAGCGATTCGGCAGCGTCGGCGACGTCAGCCGCGCCGTCCGCTTCCTCTGCAGCGACGACTCGGCCTACATAACAGGCCACGTGCTGCACGTTACCGGCGGGCTAGGCATGTGAACGGCGCCGCAGGCTGCACACCGCAGCCCGGCAGCCGAAACTCATTCACACGACCAACACCAAGGCGTCGAAAGGAGGTGGACAACAGCCCTTGCAGGCACAGGCCCTGCTCGAATGTAAATGGCAGTTTATCGTTTGCCCGGCACCCGCTGGCTAGCCAGCAGCACCGCCGGCGCTGATGCACACGGAATATAAGGAGAGTGACAACGTGTCCAACGCTTCAGTAACAGACAAGGTAATTGAGATCGTTGCCGCCCAGATGGGCAAGAGCAAAGACGAGATCACGCTCGAGACATCGTTTCAGAACGACCTCGGCGCCGACTCGCTGGACGTCGTCGAGTTGCTGATGGAATTCGAAGAAAAATTCGACCTCAGCATCCCGGAAGAAGACGCCGAAAAGATTCAGACAGTAGGCGATGCCGTCAAGTACATCGAGGAGCACTCATAATACATGCGCGCGCGCCGCGTTGTCATAACAGGACTGGGAGCAGTCACATCGCTGGGCCATTCCGTCCCGCCGATGTGGAAAGCGCTCTGCGAAGGCCGCAGCGGCATACGAAAGCTCACAAGCTTCGACCCCGCCAGATACACCTCGCAGATCGCAAGCGAAGTGACCGACTTCGACCCCGCCAAATGGATCGACGTGCGCGAAGCACGCCGCATGGAACGATTCTGCTGGTTCGCAGCGGCGGCGGCGGAAGAAGCCACAAGAGACTCCGGCATCGACTTCACCCGTGAAGACCTCACGCGCTGCGGTGTCATCGTCGGATCAGGAATCGGCGGCATCATGGAAATGGAAACACAGCACCGCCGCCTGCTCGAAAAAGGCCCCGACCGAGTCTCCCCCTTCCTCATCCCCAAGCTCATGATAAACGCAGCACCAGGGATCATCTCCATCAGATACGGCCTCCAGGGGCCGAACTCCGCCACCGTCACAGCCTGCTCCTCCGGCACACACGCCCTGGGCGAAGCACTGCGCGCAATCCAGCACGGCGAAGCCGAAGTAATGATCGCAGGCGGAACAGAAGCAGCGATAACGCCCCTCGGCGTGGCAGGCTTCTGCACAATGAAAGCCCTCTCAACACGCAACGACAGCCCCGCCCAGGCCAGCCGTCCATTCGAAAAGGACCGCGACGGCTTCGTCATAGGCGAAGGCGCCGGTATCGCGGTGCTGGAAGAACTCGAGCACGCCAGAAAACGAGGCGCCGACATCTACGGCGAATTCCTCGGCTTCTCCCGCACGGGCGACGGCTTCCACATCACCCAGCCCGACCCCGGCGGCCGCGGCGCCGCACTCGCAATGAGGCGGGCGCTCGAAGACGCCGGCAAAAACACCGACGAGTTATCCTACATCAACGCACACGGCACGTCCACCCCCCTCAACGACGTCATGGAAAGCCACGCAATCCGCCGAGCACTCGGCCCCGCAGCCGACCGCGTACCTGTCAGCTCCACAAAATCGATGCTCGGCCACCTGCTGGGCGCAGCCGGCGGAGTCGAATTCGTCATAATGGCCCTGTGCGTCCGGCACAACATCGTGCCGCCGACCATCAACTACGACACACCCGACCCCGAGTGCGACCTCGACTTCGTCCCGAACGTTGCAAGGGAAGTGAAAGTCGACCTCGCCCTCTCCAACACACTGGGATTCGGCGGGCACAACAGCACACTCGTAGTCGGAAAATTTGCAGGCTGACCGGCAGCCGCCAGTTAAAAACGCAAACAAAGGCCGCACCTGTGAAAGGCGCGGCCTTTGTTGTTTTGCCGTGTGCGGTCACGCGCCTGTCCGCCTCGTCCGTGTGCGGTCAGCCGGCGGGGCAGCGCCCGCCACCGCCGTGGCTGTCCTCCTGGGATCGCGGGCGTCCCGCCCGCACCCCTGATATCCCCCATCTGCCGCCTTCCTGCGGAGGCTCATGATGAGGAGGGCGATGTGTTCCCAAGGCTCACGCCTTGGGCTGAAGTCTGCCGCCCTTCGGGCTTGTTTGCCATAGGCTATCATACGATGCACCGTTGGTGCATCAGGAGGCTGAAAAGCCGATCCGCGTGTAATAGGCTTAAGTCAATGCAATTGTCGTGTAGGGGCAGGTCTCCGTGCCCGCCCTTCTTCTCTTAATTCAATGCCATTGGCCCCTACAGCGCCGCGCAGCCCTTCCTTGCTGTTGCACAATCCAACGCCCTCCTTCGATCTACGGATTCGCAAGATACGACGCATGCGTCGCATGTGACCTATCAATGAGCTGAGATGAATATCAGGGGCAGTGCAGCCGCCTACAGGCGTCGCCTGCAGGATGCAGGCCGCCGCCCTTCGGACAGGCATTGCGTTTCCCGCACCGCCGCCCGTGCTTGTGCGCCTTCGCCCGCACCGCCGCCCGTGCTTGTGCGCCTTCGCCCGCACCGCCGCCCGTGCTTGTGCGCCTTCGCCCGTGCTTGTCCGTGTTGGTCCGTGCCTGTCCGTGTTTGTCTGTGTGCCGGCGGCTGCCCGGCGCTGTGGATTTTTCCGCCTGCCTGTGTTGGAATGGCGCATTTGCCCGCCACGTTGCCATGAACATGACCATCGGCGTTTCTTGTTTAGGAAAGTGAAGCGCCCGTACGGCATGCGGCGCAGACACCGCCGGCGGTGGATCACATCAGGGCATCGGCTTGCGCGAGATTGCCCGGCAAACTGAGCGAGCCGAAACTCGGGGGGATATCATGAAAGCAGTTATTCTGGCAGGGGGAGCGGACACCGGCCGTTGCCCGCTCTCGATGATCAGGCCGCGTCCTTTGTACCCCGTGCTGGATGGTGTGCTGCTCGAGCTTGTGGTGCAGTGCCTTGGCAGTGCCGGCGGCGACGAGATAGTCGTGTGCGCCAACGGCCGCAGCGATCTGCTCAGCAGCTATTTCGCGCGGCATCCGATAGACGGGCGCGAGTTTCGCTTCCACAACGACAGGTTTCCGCGCGGGACGGCCGGATGCGTGCACGACGTGCTGGGCTACTGCGGCAGCGAAACGTTCCTGGTGCTGGAGGGCGGGCTGGTGCTCGATTCAGACCTCGGCGGGCTGCTGGCGGAGCACAGGCGGTCGGGCGCGGCCCTGACGGTGGGCGTGGTTGCGGCCGCGAACGCGCCGCCCGGCATGATCGGGCCGGGAAACGCGCTGACGCCGCTGGGAGCGTACGTGGTGGAGCCGGAGGCGTTTGCGCTTGTGCCCGACGGCGGCTATTTCGACATCAAGGAACAGCTCATCCCCAGCCTGCACGAGCGGCATCTGGGCGTGAACGTGTCGGTCTACAGCGCGCCCTGGCGACGCATCACCAACGCCGAGACGTATGGCCTGCTGATCCGCGAGCTGCTGTCGGGGCGGTTCGGGCGGAGCTTCACGGCAAACCTGCGGCGCGAGCCGAACGGGGTGTGGCTCGATGAAAGCGCGTCGATCGCGCCGTCGGCGCGGGTCGCGGGGCCGGTGCTTGTGTGCCGCAACGCAACCATCGGGCCGGGCGCGAGCATCGCGGGGCCGGCGGTGGTCGGAACGAACGCGATAGTGGAGGAACGCGCGGCGGTGGCGGAATCGGTGCTGTGGCCGAACGTGCAAGTGGGCGAGCGCGCAGCCGTGGATCATTCGATCATCACGGACGGTTTCCGCGTGAAGCCGCTGAGCACGCTGACGCATTGCATTGCGATAGACCACGAACTCAGCTACGGAGATGCTCACGGCCTGAACGAGGCCGGCTATTCGGTACGGGCGCCTTCGGCGGAAGGCAGATCGCTGTGGAGGAGCTTTGGTATGGGCCGCCCGATGAAAGGCCTGGCGGCGTAACAAAGAGGGCGCGATGGCAAGGGAGTGCGAAGGAAATGATTGTTGTACTGACCGACCGCCTCGGGCCAAGGCCCAGGGGCGAGGATGCGCAGACGGTTCGGCCTTTCGGCGGGATCGATGGAAGGTATCTGAACGACCTCGCCGAACGTTATCGGCACTTGGGCGCCCGTGCGGTGGTATTTGCGGATGCGGCCGCCCGCAAGGCCGGTAACGCGGGCAAAGCATCGGGCGGATGGCGCAGCTCAAGCCCCGAAATCCTGCTGAGGGGAGGCAGAATGGGCGTGGAAATGGTGTTGCTTGCCGACATCCGGCTGTGGCCGGACGCGGCAATACGCAGCGCGCTGGAGCGGCACCGTTTTTCGCTGTCGGGGCTGACTGCATTCGTGCAGCGGACTAACGTGGGCGATTATGCGGAGGTCGTTGAGCCGTCGAAAACGGGATATAACGTGAAACGCTGCTACCTGTCTACGTCGCCGCACAACAACGAATATTTCCCGGTGGCGCTGATCGCCAGGCCGAGGCTGCTGGGAGTGGCCTGGCATGATCTGCTGGATGCCGTGGCCTCGGGCGATGCCAAGGGGATCGGCGCGTTTGCGTCGACCGCGCAATCGCAGGTGGTGGTGGTGTCGCCATGGCTGGAAACGCCGGACCAGTGCAGCCGGTGGCTGAGCAACCAGGAAGCCGCTGCGCCCGAGCCGCCACGTGCAGACGCTGCCGTTGCTCCGGCGGCCGAGGCATCCGGCTACTGGGGCTGCTCGGGCGGTGCGCCCGGCGAGTTTGCGTCGGTTGTTGTGCCGTCGCGCCGCCACATCCGCCGCCTTGAGACATATCGCGTGGCGAAGCGGCTGATGGACATCTGCGGGGCGCTGATCGGGTTGGCCCTGACTGTGCCGCTGTATCCGTTGATCGCGCTGGCGATCAAGGTCAACTCGCGCGGGCCGGTGTTTTTTGTGCATCGGCGCCAGACGCTCGGCGGGCGCGAGTTTGGCTGCCTCAAGTTCAGGACGATGGTCCAGCACGCCGAGCGATTGCAGGCTGAAATCCGCAACGAGGTGGACGGCCCGCAGTTTCATGTGAAGCACGATCCGCGTGTGACGACCGTTGGCCGCATGCTGCGACGGACCAACCTCGACGAGATTCCGCAGTTCTGGAACGTGCTGCTGGGGCACATGAGCCTGGTCGGGCCGAGGCCCTCGCCCGACAGCGAAAACCAGCTATGCCCCGCGTGGCGCGAAATGCGCCTCAGCGTAAGGCCCGGCCTGACGGGAATGTGGCAGGTGCATCGTTCGCACGAACGGGCAATGTGCGATTTCGACGAATGGATTCAATACGACCTGCATTACGTGAGAACCTGCTCGCTTCGCACAGACCTGAAGCTGCTGTGGCAGACGGTCGGCATGATGACCAGGCAGGTGCTGCACGCGCTGAAACGTTGCTGCGGATCCAGCCGGCCCGACAGCGGCAGGGTTGAATCGGCCGGCGACGGTCAAGACCGCAAGGCGGCGTGAGAGGCCGCGCCGGATCGCAGCAATGAGGCGTGGTGCGGCGCGAGTCCGAACCGGTGCGGAGAATGTGTTGCCGATGGAAAACGAACTCGACCTGTTGCCGGATACCACGCGCGAAACTGCCGCCGGCGTGATGCCGCCGACGCAGCAGTTGAAGCGCGCAATCCGCAAGCGCCTGCGGCTGGGGATCTATGTTTTCCTCGTAACGGCGCCGCTGTTCCTGCTGGCCGTGGCGGCTAATGTCAAGCCGCTGTACCTGGCGAAGGCGTCGGTGCAGGTCAACGAGGCCCGCCCGCGGATACTGTATGCCACGCAGGAGAACGAGCCTAATCATTCATACGAGACCTTCTTCCAGACGCAGATGGCGCTGATTACCAACAAGGCGGTTCTCGAGCGCTGCCTCGAGGCGCCCGAGGTGAGGGAATCGCCGCTGCTGGCAGATGCCGCCGACAAGGTCCGCAAGCTGCAGAAGGTGCTGAACGTGGAGCGGATCGAGCACACGCAACTGTTTTCCGTGTGGCTGGAGCATCCGGAGGGCGGGGGCATTGCGGACGTTGTGAACGCGGTGCTGGATGCTTACGTGGCGTATCTGGACGAGAACGATATGACTTCGCAACACCGCAAGATTCTGCTGCTGGAATCGGAGCGCGGCCGGCTGAGGGAAGAAACGCAGCAGTTGCGCGAGCGGCTGGCGCTGCTGCGCGAGGAGCTGGCTTCCGATCCCAACGCCCCGCCGGGCGGGCTGGTGCACGATCCGATCTCCGCGGCGCAGGAGTCGATCGTGGAAGCCAAGGCGGAGCAGTTTACGCTGCAGGCGCGGCTGGCGTCGTTGATTGCGTCGCTGGAGCAGGAGGATATCGAGGTTCCGGAGCAGGAGATAGACGCGGCCGTGGAGCTTGACCCGGAGGTGGAGCGCCTGCTGACGGTGAGTATGGGCATTCGCGAGACGCTGATAGCGGCGCAGATCGAGGCTACGAAGCCGCCTTCGGTCATGTCGGAGCAGCGCATGGAAGCGGCGCCGGAGGTTGTTGCCCTGCGCGAGGAGATCGCGGAGCAGGAGCTTGAGGTGGCGAGGCTGTCGCGGACGCTGAAGCCGAGGCATCCGCTGCTGCAGGTTGCGCGGGAGTCGCTCGACGGCAGCTATGCGCGGCTGGAGGCGCTGCGGGAGTCGTTTGAGAATGAATCGGGCCAGGAGGAGGCAAGGCGCGAGGCGGAGGGGCGCGTGGCGGATTTGCAGTCGCAGTTAGATCTTGTGCAGGATCAGATCGAGCGGCGCCGCGTGCAGATTCGGCCGATCATTTCTGAGCGGCTGCGCGAGCAGGCTCGTTCGGAAATCCGGCACCAGATAAGGGATATGAAGTGGGAAGCCGAGGCTGCGGAAATCCGGGTGCGGGTGCTGGTGGAGAATCTGAAAACTCAGCTTCATCAGCGAACGCAGTATGAGCGGCGGTCGGCGGAATATGTTTCGTTGGAGGAAAGCCTGCGGCGTGCGCAGGAATCGCTGTCGGCCGTCGAGCAGCGGCTGCACGAGCTTGAGGTGGAATCGGCGGCGCCGGGGTATGCGAGCATCGCAATGAAAGCGGCGGCGCCGGCAGGACCGGAGCCGCACGTCGGACGGCTGGCGCGTTACGGCATGATGGCGGTGGTTGCGGCGGCGGGGTTTTCCGTGCTGGTGATGGTGGGCGTGGAGCGCCGCGACGACCGCATCTGGTCGGAAGATGACATCAAGGGCTGCCTGAGCGTGCCGCTGCTGGGGAGCGTGCCCGATGCCGGGCCTCGCTACGGCGGCGAGGAGGCGGCGCTGGCCTGTTACTGCGATTCCGAAACATACCTGGCAGAGAAAATCCGCAACGTTGCGGCGGGCATCCTGCATTCGCCGGACCACCGCCCGGTGCGGTCGATACTGGTGACCAGCGCCGGGCCGGCCGAGGGCAAGACAACGCTGGCGGCTAACATGGCAAGCTGCATTGCCAATGCGGGGAAGCGGGCGTTGCTGATAGACGCGAACTTCCGAAAACCCGACATCGCCGGTGTGTTCGAGCTGGGAAACGTTCCGGGATTGGGTGATGTTTTGACAGGTGACGAGGTGCTTATGCTGCCGGATGATTCCGCACTCAGCATTCTGCCTGCCGGCACTCCGCCGCCGCACGCCGACCTGATAGCGTCGCCGGCGATGAAGGAGCTGCTGGAAAGCGTGACGGCCGACTATGACTGCGTGGTGATAGACGGCCCCCCGATGACGCTTGCCGAGGCCCGGCTGCTGGCGCCGATGGTCGACGGGGTTGTTCTGACCGCCAAGGCATTCGCAAGCAGGCGGGCGTCTGTTATGTCTTCGATTGAGGTACTCGGCCGGCTTGGCGCCCACACGCTTGGGCTGGTGCTGATCGGTTGTGCGCCGGAGGATGCTCGCACGGGGGAGATGACTCAGACGCTTCAGGCATATTCCCGATGGCCGAGGCTCGCACAGATGAGGCAGTTTGTGCCTGTTGAGGAGGAGGTGGTTGTGTCGGCGCCTGGTGGCGGCGGTGGTGCTCCGGCGGGCACGTTTGCCGGATCGGAGTCGGGCATTCCGCCTGAGGGCGACGGCACTTCAATGAAAGGAGGGTGATCGCTGATGGAGTTTACCAGAGACGTACTTCATCTGGATGCGGAGGCCGAATGCGCCCGCATCTCGAGATTCCTCCACCGCGAGGTGGTGGAGCATTACAGGCGGCAGGGGGTGGTTGTGGGTTTGAGCGGCGGCGTCGATTCGGCCCTGATCGCGGCATTGAGCGTGCGGACGTTCGGCGCCGGGCGCGTGCAGGGTGTGTTGCTGCCGGAAAAGGAGTCGAATCCGATCAGCGAACCGCTGGCGCGCGAGCAGGCCGCGAAGCTTGGCATCGGTGTAGAGCGCGTGGACCTGACGCCGGTGCTGTCGACGCTGGGTGTGTATGAACGGAAGGATCGGATAATCGGCGGGCTGTGCCCCGATTACGATCCGACGGTGGACAAGACGAAGATTTCGCTGCCGCCCGGTCTGCTGGAGCGGCCGGCGATGAACGTGTTTTCGCTGACGGTGCAGAAGCCGGACGGTTCGGCGCGGTCGTTCAGGCTGGGTGCCCGCGAGTTTCAGGCGATCGAGGCGGCTCAGAACATGAAGACGCGCTCGCGGATGATCCAATTGTACGCATATGCCGAGCGCCTGCACTATGTTGTGTGCGGCACGACCAACAAGTCGGAGGCGGACCAGGGGTTCTTCGTGAAGTACGGCGACGGCGGCGTAGACATCGAGCCGCTGGCTCACCTGTACAAGACGCAGATTTTCCAGTTGGCGCGCCACGTGGGCGTGATCGAAGGAATTCTGAATCGTCCGCCCTCGCCGGACACGTGGTCGGGCTGCGTGGGCGACGAGGAATTCTACTTCCGTATGCCCTTCGAGACGCTCGACGTGCTGCTGTATGCATGGAACAACGGAGTGCCGAAGAGCGAAGCATCTGACGCGCTCGGGCTGGCACCCGAGCAGGTAGATCGGGCGTATACGGATTTTCATTCGAAGGCGAAGGCAACCTGGCATCTGCGAACAATGCCGGTGACCATCGATCAGGTCGGCTGATGCCGCTGCAACAAGAGGAATACAACAATGGCAAAAGACAAACTCAAGCAGTTCATAGTCAGCAGGTTTATGCTGGGGCAGTCTCCAAACAGCCTCGACGATAGCATTTCACTCGTGAACGCGGGGATCATCGACTCAACGGGGATTATGGAGCTTGTCGGTTTTCTCGAGGAGGAGTTTCAGGTAAGGATGGATGATACGGAACTGGTGCCGGAGAACCTCGACTCGATAAACAATATCATGACTTACCTGCAGAACAAGGGCATGGCCGGCGGGCAGCCGTTTGCCTGATGATGAAGGGAGCCGCCATGCTGGTTGACGATTTTCTGGCGCACAGTGCAACGTTGCGGCCGGAGAAGACGGCATGCGTGTGCGACGGCAAACGGCTGACGTATGGCGAGGTGAACGACGAGGCGAACCGCCTGGCTCACGCGCTGCTGGACAGCGGTTTGCAGCGCGGCGACCGCGTGGCGATTTTCCTGCCGAACGGCTCGGAGGCGGTGGTGTCGGTTTTCGGCGTGCTGCGTGCGGGCGGGGCGTTTGTGATGGTGAACCCGAGCACGAAGCAGGAGAAGCTTGCCTATGTGCTTAACGACTGTGGGGCGACGAAGATGATCTCGGCGGGCCGCCCGGCGCCTGATGCGCCGGGCGGTGCGTTTGCCGCGCAGTGTGCGCCGGTGAAGGACGGCATGGCTGCTGCGGGGCCGACGTTCGACCTCGGCCCCGGCCTGCGGGAGTATCCGGCGGTGGCGCCGCCGCGAAGGTGCATCGATATCGACCTCGCGGCGATCATCTATACGTCCGGCTCGACCGGCCGGCCCAAGGGCGTGGCGGTTTCGCATCTGAACATGATTTCGGCGGCGAATTCGGTTGTCGAGTATCTCGAGAATGTGCAGGACGACGTGATACTCAACGTGCTGCCGATGTCGTTCGGGTATGGTTTGTACCAGGTGCTGATGGCGGCCAAGGTCGGCGGCACGGTGGTGCTGGAGCAGTCGTTCGCGTTTCCGTATCGGGTTGTGCAGCATATCGAGGAGGAGGGGGTGACCGGCGTGCCGGGCGTGCCGACGGTGTTTGCGATTCTGCTGCAGCTTCGGGATTTGAAGCCCGACAGTTTCGATTCGGTGCGTTACGTGACCAATGCAGGTGCGGCGCTGCCGCCGGCGCATGTGCCGCGTTTGCAGCAGTTGTTCCGCAAGGCCGGCATCTACTCGATGTATGGCATCACCGAGTGCAAGCGGGTGTCGTATCTGCCGCCGGATCAGTTGGCGGTTCGGCCGGCTTCGGTGGGTCGCGGCATGCCGAACCAGGATGTGGCTGTTGTGGATGCCTCCGGCAATCCGGTTGCGCCGGGCGAGGTGGGCGAGCTTGTGGTGCGGGGCAGCCACGTGATGATGGGCTACTGGAATCAGCCCGAGCTGACCGGCCAGGTGCTGCGGCCCGGGCGTTATCCGTGGGAGCGGGTGTTGTATACGGGCGACCTGTTCACCGTGGATGCGGAAGGCTACCTGTATTTCGTTTCGCGCAAGGACGACATCATCAAGAGCAGGGGGGAGAAGGTCAGCCCGTGCGAGGTCGAGCTGGCGATTTACGAACTGCCGGACGTGCAGGAGGCGGCCGTCATCGGCGTGCCCGATGCTGTGCTGGGCGAGGCGGTGAAGGCGGTGGTTGTGCCGGCGGAGGGTGCGGAGCTGACGGAGGCAGACATACTGAGGCAGTGTGCGCGAAGGCTTGAAAATTTCGCCGTGCCGTCGGTTGTGGAATTCAGAACGAGCCTGCCCAGGACGTCGTCGGGCAAGATCAGCCGTTCGGCGTTGCGGGCGGAGCATGAACGCAAGGAGGGATGATATGAAAAGGTGCTCGCGGTGCGTGCTGCCTGAAACGTTTCCAGGCATTCGGTTCGACGAAGCCGGCGTGTGCAACTACTGCCTCGACTACGCCGCGCGGAAGGAGCCGGAGCTGAAGGTTGCGCGTGCGAAGCAGAAGTTTCAGGAGCTGGCGGCAAGCGTGCGCGGGCGGCCGGGTTATCATTGCGTACTTGCCTACAGCGGCGGGAAAGACAGCTCCTACACGCTGTGGCTTCTGCGCGAGCACTACGACCTGCGCGTGCTGGCGGTGACGTTCGACAACGGTTTCCTGAGCGCGGGTTCATTCGAGAACATCCGCCGGATGGTGGAGAAGGTAAACGCGGACCATCTGCTGGTGAAGCCGCGGTTCGACCTGCTGCGCGGGTTGTTTGCGCAGGTGGCGCGCACAAGCCCGTTTCCGCCGGCAGCGCTCGAGCGTGCCAGCAGCATCTGCAACGCATGCATTGCGCTGGTGAAAGGCGCGACGCTGCGTATCGCGATCGAGCAGCGCATCCCGCTGATTGCATACGGCTGGTCTCCCGGGCAGGCTCCGGTGAGCGCAGCGGTATTCCAGTTCAACAAGTTGATGCTGCGGCAGATGCAGCAGGCCCGGATGGCGCCGCTGCTGGCCATTGCGGGCGATGCCCTCCGGCCGTATATGCTCGGCGAGGAACATTTCGACAGCGGCCGGCCGCTGCCGTACAGCGTGAATCCGCTCGCGTTTGAGAAGTACGACGAGGAGCGGATCATCGACAAGATCAAGCAGCTCGGCTGGGAGCCGCCGGCCGACACCGACGGCAACTCGAGCAACTGCCTGCTGAATTCGCTGGCGAACCAGTTGCACCTGGCGGATCACGGTTTTCATCCGTATGCCTTCGAGATAGCGGGGCTGGTTCGCGCGGGGGCGATGTCGCGCAGTGAAGGCATCGAGAAGCTCGAGAACCTGGGCAGCAGCAAGGTGGCGGGCGAGGTGGCGGGCCGCCTCGGCCTGGCTATGGAGAATGAGGGGAAATGAGCAGCGGCAACGAACAGGCGTTTTTTTTCGGTCCGCCGGGCAGGAGGCTGTACGCGATGCTGCACGGCCCGGCGGCGGGGCGCGCGGCGGGGGGCGGATGGCTGGTGTGCGCGCCGTATGGCGAGGAATGCGACTTCGCCCGCCAGATGCTTGTTGAATGGGCGAGGACGCTCAGCGGCGAAGGTTTCTGGGTGATGCGGTTCGATTACCGCGGCCACGGCGACAGCAGCGGCGAGTTCGAGCAGTTCACCGCCGATGACCTTCTGGCCGATGTTTCGGCGGCGGCCGAGGAACTGAAGCTGCGGACGGGCCTGCCCTGCGCGGGCTGCTGCGGCCTGCGGCTGGGTGCGACGCTGGCCGCCGCGGCGGCGGCGCAGTGGAAAACGAATCCGCTGCTGGTGCTGTGGGAGCCGGTGGTGCAGGGGCGAGGCTGCATCGACGAGATGCTGCGGTCGGTGGTGGCAAGCCGGCAACCGGGCGAACCGATGCAGACGACCGCGCAGATGAGGCAGCAGATGGCGGACGGCGGACAGGTTTTCGTGAGGGGGCGCGGGCTGAACGCTGCCATCTGCGAGGCGATGGAATCGCTTGACCTGATGGCGCTCGGCCGCCCGACGAGCAGCCCGATGCTGATAGTGCAGACTGCGGCGGCCCCTGGCTCGAGCGTGCGGCGCGGCTTGAGTTCGCTGCATTTGTGCTATTCGCATGATGCGCCGACGGATCTGAGCGTGGTGGCGGCGCCTCCGCTGTGGGGCGGCCGATTGGAGAACGAGCACAACGCGCGCGTTAGGCCGCAGGAGCTGTTTGGCACTACGCTGGCGTGGATTCGCGAACACGCGCCGCCGCAGCCGACACGCCGGGCGGCGGCCAGAACGAAAACGCCGGCAGTCATTTCGGTCATGCCCGACACGGCGGACGGCGAGCGGGCGGTCAGCTATACGGTCGATGGTGCGCAGGTGCGGGGCGTTTTGCATCTGCCGGCCGAGCCCTCGCCCGGGCGCCCGGCGGTCGTGATCCCGCCGCATGGGATCAGCCGGGGCGGGTTCAACCGGTTATACGTGAAGCTTGCGCGCGAGCTTGCCCGGGCGGGTTGGGCAGCGTTGCGATTCGACGGCCGCGGCATGGGAGACAGCGACGGGTCGGCCTCGTTCGAGACGGGCGTCGACCTGTTTTTGGCCGTTGAGAACGGGCTGCACGTGGAAGACGCGATGGCGGGGATCGATTTTATGGAGCGCGAGGTCGGCGCAAGCTCGGCGGTTCTGGCGGGTGCGTGCGGCGGCGGGATAACGTCGGCGCTCGTTGCGGCGCGCGACGAGCGCGTGCTTGGGGTGGTTTTCCTCGAGGCTTCGCTGAGGTATTACGCGGCGGTTGAATCGGCCGAGGCCCCGCCGCTGTGGGTGTATCGAAGGAAGGTGATGTCGCCGCAGTTCTGGAAGCGGCTGCTGTCATTCCAGATCGATTTTTCGACGCAGTGGCGCTGGGCGATGCAGCGGCTGCGAAGCACGTTCCGCGCGAAGGATGGCATGCCTGCGGCGTGGGTCAGCGACACGCTCGGGCCGCGCGCGAATATGGGCCTGATTCACGCCTTCCGGATGTGCATCGAGCGGGGCAAGCCGATGCTGTGCCTGTTCGGCGAGACCGACAACGCGCTGTATTTCGGAGCGAGCCGGGAGCACCTGGGCAGGAAGGCCGGTGCTTGGTCGCTGCTCGAGGATCATGTTATCGCGGGTGCCGATCACAATTTCTCGATGCCGCAGCATGCCGGCGAGATGTTCGGCCGTGTCATGAACTGGCTGGCGGCTGAGCAACAGCCTTGGATGAAGGGGGGAGGGGCGTATGGAGGAATCGCGGATGAC
>Ga0307380_10004663_pt1 | contig 18408 bp, 14 predicted proteins | sample UN3MG_FD_202239 | JGI IMG/M metagenome (GOLD analysis project Ga0307380, IMG submission 202239) | Soil microbial communities from Risofladan, Vaasa, Finland - UN-3 | ecosystem: Environmental > Terrestrial > Soil > Coastal area > Acid sulfate soil | place: Finland: Risofladan, Vaasa | collected...
AAAACGCAGCCTATAACCGACGCCACCTTCGTACACATAACACCGTCCTTTGTTTTTCGCATTTTGTCGTTCATGGTTGTTTCCCCCCTAAAAGTCGGCTTTTTCCCGTTTTTTCATTAACCAGATACATACCCTGTGCAAGAACTGAAGTCTATCTGTGACAGTCCGGATTCCCGCACCTGCGAGGAGTGAAGTGTGCAGATGGCCTGTAAATGGCCTGTATCATGAAGAATCCCCCCTCGGCACAAACACGCTTTCGCGCATGTTGCCTACTACTAAATAATAGGAACAAATTCCAGTGGAGCCAAATTCGCCGCACCTGCTCAGAGCAAGTTTGAACGCCGCTTGATTTATTATGGGACTGACATGGAAGAATATTTGGTAATCGCGGACGTTTTTTCAAAAAAGACGACTTTCCTTACGGCAGCCAGCCCTATGCAGAAAAACCAGAATTGCGCGGCAAAGTCGGCCTTCAGAATGGCCGATATTGCACATATGTGCGATAGTTTCGGCGTATTTTCAGGCCTGAGAGAAAATGAAAAAAAAGGCATTTACACTCGTTGAAATTATATTGGTCGTGACAATCCTGGGCATCCTCGCGGCTGTGGTTCTGCCAACCTTCCAGAACCATGCGACCAGCGCCAAGGAGTCCGCCGCCAAGACCAATCTGATGACCATCCGCAGCCAGATCGAGCTGTACAAATTGCAGCACAACGGGTACACGCCTGGATACGTTAGCGGGACAGCCGGGGCGGACCCGGCCGTCATTGAACGCCAGTTGGTCGGGATATCGAGAGCCGATGGCTTGTCTTCGACCGCAACGGTTCCGACCGTCGCCCTCCCTTACGGACCCTACCTGAGAAAGATCCCGAAGAATTCCTTCAACAATCTGTCCACCATCAGCGTCGTTCCTCTGGCAACGGCCTTCGCGTCCGTCGCCAACGGCACCTCCAGCGGCTGGTTGTACAAGGTCGAAACGGGCGAGTTCGGGATCAACTGGACCGGCACCGACAGCCAGGGCGTCGCCTTCAGTAGCTACTGAGCTCGGCGGTTGAGCCGGATTGTCACGCTCAACCCTGCTGCATCATATCAACGAAACTCTTGAGATTGTTGGCCCACTTCTTCGCTTCCAGCAGGTCAACTTTGTCCTGCTGGACGAGCATCGCCAGGTGTTTTTCCATGGTGATCATTTTTTCATCGGGCTTGTTTCGGGTCTTGGTTTGCAGTTGCGAGTACATTTGCTCGATCTTGCCGGTGCGAATGAGGTTGGCGCAGGCGTAGTTGTTGTTCAGGATTTCCATCGCCACAATTCTGCCGCTGGCGTCCTTCTTCGGCACGAGCTTCTGGCTCAGGATATACGCCAGCCCGAGCGAGAGCTGATTGCGCACCTCGGCCTGCCGGCCCGAAGGGAAATAGTCCAGGATGCGCGTGACCGTGCCGGTCGCATCCCGGGTGTGCAGCGTGGAGAAAACGAGGTGTCCGGTTTCGGCGGCCATGAGCGTCATGGCAATCGTCTCGGCGTCGCGCATCTCTCCCACGAATATGATGTCGGGGTCCTGCCGGAGCATCTCTCGCAGCCCCTGATGAAATGACGTGACGTCCCTGCCCATCTCGCGCTGTGAGATGATCGAGTGCTTCTGGGGGAAGAGATACTCTATTGGGTCTTCCACGGTCATGATCCGGCACGCACTCTGTTCGCTGATGCGACTGACCAGAGAGGCAATCGTGGTCGATTTGCCCGCGCCGGTGATGCCGGTCACCAGGACTAGGCCATGCTTGCGGCCAATGATGTCCTGCCAGACGTCATTTGGAAAACCGATGTCCTCTACTTTTGGAATGTCCATCGACAACGCGCGGATGGCCGCGGCCAGGCCGTCGTTTTCCCTGAAGACGTTTATCCGAAACTGCAAAGAGCCGACCCGATAGGAGCAGTCCACGCTGTGCTGGGTGCGCAGTTTCTGCCTGGTTTCGTCTCTCATGAGCGGGTAAATGAGCTGTGTGGCCATCTCGGGCGTCACGTTCGGGCCTTTGAGCTTGACCAGGTCCCCGTCGATGCGATAGGCCGGCGGGGCCCCGACTTTGATATGCAGGTCCGAGACCCGCAGCGCGCCGTGCTTCTCAAAGTAATCCAGCATCTCAAGGATGCCGAGATTGCCCTGTTCCGCCGTCGGATAAACTTTTACCGAAGCCGGATATCCTTCGACCCGGCTCAGGACGGGTTCTTCAGCCATACTGGTCTCCAATAGAATAAGACGTTGGTGAGCAGCGCTTTGTTAATCGGACTCGTCCGGCAAATCGCAAAAAGGGGCGAAAACACCCCATTTCCGTTCTTCGGGAGCCTGCCGGACAGTATATCCGCGCTGGCGTCGGCAGGCAAATAAGGAATCCGTAGGCGTTTTCTCGGCTGGGCCCCTGGAATGACGAGAAGCAGGGCCTCTACTTTTTCCCAGCTTTCCCCAGCCAGTCCTGGAGGTTTTTGGCTAAGATTTGGACATCGCGTTTTTGCATGATATGGTCGATGATGGCCGGCGGGATCTTCAACTTGATCATGGCTTTGTAGGCCCTTTGCCAGAGCTTCTCCTGTTTTGGATTCGACCGACGAGGTCCCTCGACTGCGCTCGGGACGCCTGCGCGCGCAGGCCGAGACGGCATCGACCGCGTGCTCGGCGTTTCGGCCACATACAGCTCGCTCACTAACTCGCTGAGCTTCTGGAGCATGATCGTATCGAGGTTATTGTAATAACCCTCTATGACGCCTTTCTGATATTGCGAATATTCGTGCTTGGCCATAGGCTCCCTTTTACAGGAAACTGTCGGGCCGGTCAAGGCTCCAAATGCAAAAGCCAAAGTGCATAAGAGCATAAGGCCCGGACTCCTGTGCTCCTGTGCTCTTTTTTCGCTGGCTTTGCCGGGACAACCGGCTATAATCTCCGGGCAAATGCAAAACTAACGCAGTGATATTCTTTACGGTGGGGCAAGCCCCACCCTACCTGTCTCGCGGCTTCTGTGCGAGATTTGGAATTTGTCATGCGAAGCAGGATGCTTCTGATTCTATGTTTTTTTGTCGCGTTTTCGGGCTCGGCGCCGCCGGCGGTTGCCGACGTTGGCGCTTTCGCGGGGCAGGACCTGCACCTGCGAGGCCGAGCGCTTCAACGCTACCGGCCCGGCAACGCCGAACATCTCCTCGTATTGAAGGATGAGGTCTCGATCTCATTTGGCGGCCGGCAATTCGCAGGCGACTATGTTGTAGTGTGGCTGGAAGGTCCGGCAACCGAATCCCGCGGCGCCGTTAGCGCGGAATATGAAGTCCGCGCCTACCTGCAGGGCAACATCTCAGAGGAACAAAGCAGAGGCGTGCAGCCCCCCGGCTTCAGCCAGACCGTGATCGAAGAGCAAGACGCTGTCGCGCTTCGATTCCGCGTCAGCGGGCAAATCCTCGTCACGGCGGACACAAAAGAAGTTGCCGACCCTCGCACGTCGGAGCTTTACGCCAGGGCTTTTGCCGCATTGGAGAAAATCGGGATTGAACCGGCAAGCCCCGAGGCCAAGCCGACCGAAGCCCGACCGCAAATCGAGAGGATAAACCTTGGGCAGCCGGCCCAGCCAGCGACCCAACCACGAGAAACGGAGCCTCGGTTCAGATATCCGGTCAATCTATCGCCCGTGGGCGAGCCGTTTCAGTTAAAGGGTGACGACAAAGAAAAGATTCTAACGGTCATCGGCAGATTCTACCTCTGGCAGAAGCAGGATGAAGAGGGCGGACTGCTGGAATTGCAGGCGGATAGCGCAGTCATATTCCTGCCCGACGGACAGTCTCCAGCCGACAAGGACAAGCGGAGCGTTGAAGGCATTGCGGCCAAAGCCATTTACCTTTCCGGCGACGTCGTCATGACCAGCGGGCAGCGGACGATTAGAGCGGATGAGATATACTACGATTTTCAGGGCAAAAAAGGTCTCGCGGTTAATGTGGTGATGAGGAATTTCGACGCTTCCCGAGGGATTCCGATCTATATTCGGGCCGCCGAGCTTAGACTGTTGTCGGAAAATGAATTCGAGGCCGAGGACGTCACCCTGACGACCAGCGAGTTTCACCTGCCTCAGATTTCCGTCAACGCCTCCAGCCTGAAGCTCACCGACACGACGCCGGCCGACCAGCGGCAGGGCGAGACGCCGAGAACCAGCTACGATGCCCAGATGCAGGACGTGCGTTTGAAGCTGTACGACAGCACAATCTTCTACTGGCCTTTTATGCGGAGCAATATGCAGCGGCCCGATCTTCCGATCAAGAGCGTGCGCGCCGGCTATGACAGTACCTGGGGAACGACGGTAGAAACGCGGTGGTACCTCGCAAGGTTACTGGGCCTGCAGGAACCGGAGGGCACCGACAACACCCTGGCGCTGGACTACTATGGCGAACGCGGCTTCGGAACCGGGATTGAATCCGATTACACGGGAGACGACTACTTCGGAAAGATGTTAGGGTACGTGATTCACGACAGCGGGCAAGACCGGCTGGGCAGGATCAGCAGCCGTAAACACCTCGAGCCGTCCCGGGAGCTGCGGGGCCGCTTTTCCTGGCAGCACAGGCATTTTCTTCCTTACGACTGGCAGCTCACCTCGGAACTCAGCTACTTGTCGGACGAGAATTTCCTCGAAGGGTATTATCGCAGCGAGTTCAATGTCGGCAAGGAGCAGGAAACGCTCGTTCATCTGAAGCACATCGAGGACAACTGGGGCCTGTCTTTTCTGAGCAAGGTGAGGGTAAACGATTTTGTCAACCAGTTGGAAGAGCTGCCCACCGCAGAGTTCCATTGGACGGGTCAGTCGTTTCTCGAAGACAAGCTGACGTTCTACAGCGATACGCAGGTCAGCCGGTTCCGCCAGCGGTACGCCTCGTCCAACACGGCGCCCGGCTCGGAGCAGTTTTTCTCGTTCGCGACGACGCGAAACGAGGTGGATTTGCCGCTGAAAGCAGGCAACGCGCAGGTCGTGCCGTTCGCCGCCGGAACGGTGGGCTATGAAGACGGTATGGGCTTTTACAGAGAAATCGACGGCGCAACCGCGACCGGAGAAGAAAATGTCTGGCTCGGCGAGACGGGCGTTCGTGTGTCTTCGCAGCCCTATTGGAAGGTGTTTCCCGACGTCAACTCGGAACGGTGGGACCTGAACCAGTTGCGGCACATTGTCAGGCCGCATTTGACGGCTGCGGCCTATACACAAAACGAATCGGTCTTTGAACAGCGAGATACATTGAACGTAGGTATCTCACAGCGGCTGCAAACCAAGCGCGGCCCCGGCGAGAGCCAAAGAAGCGTGGACTGGATGCGCCTGGATATGGACGTTACGTGGGTGAACAATTCAGGCGACGATTCCGCGGGACCCGACAGATTTATCTGGAATAAGCCGTTTATTCCGCCGATAAATACATTTAGCGGGACCGTCCCGTTGCAGGACAGACGCGGAAGTCATATTTTCGGACCAAGACGCAACTATGTAGGGGCCGACTACGCTTGGCGTTTGAGCGACACGACCGCGGTATTGTCCGATATGAATTACGATCTGCAAAGCGGCGTCGTCCAGCAATTCAACGTCGGTTTTTCGCACCTTCGGTGGCCGAATTTGCAGTACTATATCGGCAGCAGATATTTGAGGCGGCTCGATAACGGCTACGGCGAAGAAGGCTCGAATGCCTTCACGCTGGCGGCCACGTATGTGCTCGACCCGAGATACACCGTGGTCTTTTCGCAGCAGCTCGATTTTGACTATGGGGCTGCCGTGCGAAGCGACATAACGCTTGTGAGACGCTACCACAGGCTCTTCTGGGGCCTTACGTACAGTGCGGACGAATCGCTGGATAGGCAGTCGATTGGATTGAGCCTGTGGCCTCAGGGCGTGGGATTGGCGTTCGGAAAGAGAACGGACGTTGGACTTGGCGGCGAGGCGGGCTATTGATCGCCAGCCGTCATGGCCCGAAAAACCTTGCATCATCCGGGCAAGACGTGTACTATGTGCAAAAATTGGTTTTCTTGACTTGCTTGAACAATATGGGCCTAACCTGCAATTTTGCAGAACTCACGAACAATTAGAAAAGGAGAATGTCATGGCGTTGGTCAACACCAGGAAGATGTTTGAGATGGCTTACAATAACGGCTACGCAATCGGCGCTTTCAACGTGAACAACATGGAGATCACACAAGGCATCATCGATGCAGTTGCCGAGGAAAAAGCCCCCGTGATCCTGCAGATCTCCAGGGGAGCACGCGAATACGCGAAGAATAGCTATCTGAAGGGGATTATCAACGTCGTCGTTGCGGAAAACCCCAACATTCCTGTGGCGATAAACCTCGACCATGGCGACACGTTTGAGACATGCAAGGAATTTGTCGATGATGGTTTTACCTCGGTGATGATCGACGCATCGCACCGGCCGTTCAAGGAAAACATTGAAATCACCAGGAAGGTTGTCGAATATGCACATGCCAGGGACGTGGTTGTCGAGGCCGAATTGGGCCAGTTGGGCGGTATCGAGGAGGACGTCGTGGGTGTGGAGGACGGCGATATCAGCAAACACCTGGCCGATCCGAATCAGGTCGAGGAATTCGTCCAGAAAACCGGTGTTGACTCTCTGGCCGTAGCGATCGGCACCAGTCATGGGGCCTACAAGTTCAAGAAGGAACCCAAGCTGGCTTTCGACATAATACAAGAGATCGCCGATAGATTGCCGGGCTTTCCGCTGGTCATGCACGGTTCGAGCAGCGTGCTGAAGGAGTTCGTCGATCTGATCAACAAGTACGGCGGCAAAATGCCGAACGCGATGGGCGTGCCGGAAGAGGCGGTAAGCAAGGCCGCCAAGATGGCCGTCTGTAAAGTCAATATCGACACGGACCTGCGGCTGGCGCTGACGGCCAAGATCCGGCAGGTCTTCGCCGAAAAACCGGGGGAATTCGATCCGCGTAAGTATCTCGGACCGGGCCGCGACGCCATAAAGCAAATGGTCAAACACAAACTGCACGTTCTGGGCTGCGCCGGCAAGGCATCCGAGTGCGCGTAAACAGCATGAAGCCGCAAGTGCAGAATCGGAGTAAGGGTCATAAACGAAAAGCGAAATCGCCGAAGCGGCAAGAGGCTGGACGGGGTGAGCTTTCAGATTTCGAGACCGCGATTTTGGATGTAGTGTAAAATGCAGAACAAAGAATACAAGAAACAGCGTCTGATGTGGCTTTTCTGGCTGGCGACGATTGTCTTTTCATCCGCCGTCTGTGCCAACGCAATAGCTCAAACCCCCTCAGTCGAAGTGGCCTTCGTCGAGCAAGCCTGTAAGCTGATTTATGAGGGCAAATTCGAAGAGGTCGATGGCCTGATAAAGCAGACGGGTGGGAACGGTTCAACTCAATTGAGTGGAACCACTCGGCAGTTGTCACAGATTACCGACGCGTACAAGGATATCGCGCAGTATCGTCAGACGGCTTGCGATGCCGCATACGCCGAAGCGCTCGCCGAGATGCAAAAGTCTCGCGAAAAAATAGACATCAACAGCATAAATGACGCAAATGACGTCAATGATCTCAATGCGCTGCTCTCGGTAATCGCCAAGGCCGCGGAATTTGCAGGCCAGAAGCAGAAAGAACAGTTCCTGTCCGGCGCCTTTGTCAAAGAGGTCCTGCAAAAAGCGATCGACAGGGCGGCCCGGTTCGAGGTCGAAGGAAAATGGCTCGAAGCATACACGAACTGTTACGGCTGGCTGGTGGCCGTCGACCGCGATAACAAGGGATATTCCGATTACTCGAATCAGCTCATTGAGAAGGCTTCACTGGCAATGGTTTTCGAGGATAGCCCCTGTGAGACCAGCGAGGAGCGTTTCCAGGGCGTACAGAAAGAGATGTTTGTGAACGGGATCAATTTCCTCGACTCGCACTACGTCAGCCTCATCGATTACAACGAAATGGCGACCAAAACGATTGAACGCTGTAAACTGCTGGTGGAGATCCTGGCCATATCGGCCCAATCGAACCCGAGTCCACAAGAGGCCGGGAAGGGCACCTTCAGCCTGATGAACCTCTCGCTGGATCCGCAGAAGCGTGCCGCCTGGTCTGCGACTCTGGACGGGCTTCTGGATGAGGTCAAGTCCTCCTCCAACAGCCTGACGGGACTTGGCAAAAAGAAGTTCCTGGAGATATTTGAAAAGGTCCTGAAACTGAATGAAACGACCGTGGAATTGCCCGATCCCGTGCTGGTTTCGCAGTTCGCAGAAGCCGCGTTGGGCACTCTGGACCCTTATACCGTCATCGTCTGGCCCAAAGAGGTCCAGGATTTTGAACAGATGATGACCAACGAGTTCATGGGTATCGGCATAGAAATATCGAAAGTCCAGGGCCTCTTGACGGTGTCGAGCCTCCTGGTTGACACGCCGGCGTTCAACTCTGCTCTCGATGCCGGCGACGTGATTGAGAAGGTGGAGGGCGCCCCAACCAAAGATATGACTCTGTTTTGTGCGGCCAAGAAGATTAAGGGCCCGGCCGGAACGAAAGTCACGTTGACCGTAAGGCGCCCGAGCGATGACCCGGCAGTTGAGGACAAAGTGTTTGATATCACCATAACCCGGGACACGATTTTCGTTCCGACGGTCCGCGGCTGGCAAAGGACCAGGGAAGGAAAATGGCTGCACATGATCGATGAAGAAAACAAAATCGGCTACGTTCGCCTCACAAGCTTCTCCTCGGACACCGCGCCGGGCCTGGAAGGGGTGTTGCAGGATCTCGAGAACGAAGGCTTGAGGGGATTGATCCTGGATCTGCGATCCAACACGGGGGGGCTGCTCGACAGTGCGGTTGCCGTGACCGACAAATTCGTCCAAGAAGGCTTCATCGTGAGCCGGCAGCCCAGAGCCGGGCAGGTGGCGATTTACGAAGAAGCGCACAAGCGCGGAACGCATCCCAATTATCCGCTGGTCATATTGATAAACTCGCGTTCGGCCAGCGCTTCGGAGATTGTCGCCGGCGCCCTGGCGGACCCGGTTCACAAGCGGGCCATCCTCGTCGGAACCAGAACGCACGGCAAAGGCAGCGTGCAGGGAATCACGGGCTATCTGACTCGAGGAGCACAGTTGAAATACACCATGGCCTACTATCATCTGCCGTCGGGCCGAAAAGTCGAAAGCCAGGACGCCATGGAAAAGAAGGGCAGGAAGGACTGGGGTGTCGCCCCGAATGTCGATGTGGACTTGAGAAGCAACGAATTCAAGGAAATGCTCGAGGTACAGAGACATAATGACGTGCTGGTGAAGGCGGACCATGAGGACGCGAACGAGGACTTCAAGAAACATACGATTGAAGAAACACTCGCATCCGATCCGCAGATGGCGGTGGGCCTGCTGGTCGTTCGAAGCAAACTCATCGAGGCTGCAACGCTGGCCCGGGCGCAGCTCAATAATTGACGTTTCTATCACCCATTTTCTGGTTTTTGCAGGTGCATTGATTTGACCGTTCCGCAAGATGTGAGCAAATTGGAGCAGCAGAGGCAGGAGAAGCTGTCCCGGCTCAAAGAGCTGGGCATCGAGCCCTACGGGAACCGATACGAAGGGACCGAGCCGGCCGAAGAAATCAAGGCCAGGTTCAAAGAGGACGATCCGGCGCAGCAGGCAAATTGCGCCGGCAGGATCGCGCTGCTTCGGGACATCGGCAAGCTGATTTTCCTGACGCTGCGCGACCGCAGCGGGACGATCCAGGTCGGCTTGAGCAAGAAACTGCTGGGCGAGCAATGGGAGCTGGCCAAGCTGCTCGATCTCGGCGATATCATCGGCGCCGCCGGTCAGTTGGGCAGAACCAAGACCGGCGAAATTACCGTTTGGGCCGATCGTCTCACGCTTCTGAGCAAATGCTTGCTGCCGCCGCCGGAGAAATTCCACGGCCTGGCCGATATCGACCAGAGATACAGGCAGAGATACGTGGATCTGTGGGCCAACCCGGAAGTGATGGAGCGTTTCAAGAAGCGCAGCGCCATCATTACCACGATCCGCGATTTTCTCGAATCGAAGGATTTCCTGGAGGTTGAGACGCCGATGATGCAGGCCATCGCCGGCGGAGCGGCGGCCAGGCCTTTCGTCACGCATCACAATAGCCTGGACATGGATTTGTTCCTGCGGATTTCGCCCGAGCTGTTTCTGAAAAGACTGCTGGTCGGTGGAATGGAAAAAGTCTTCGAGATCAATCGGAATTTCCGTAACGAAGGACTCAGCCGACGACACAATCCGGAATTCACCATGATCGAAGTGTATCAGGCGTACGGCGATTATAACGTGATGATGGATTTGACCGAGGAGGTTATCTCGCTATGCCTGGAAAAACACAGCAGCGGAAAACAAATTCAGTTCGGCGAATTCACAATAGATTTCACCCGGCCGTGGCGGCGAGCTAAATACGCAGACCTGCTGAAAGAATACGGCGGCTGCGATATCGACGACGTTGAGGCCGTCAGAGCAAAAGCCAGGCAGCTCGAAATGGACGAAGCAGACATGGACGATGCCGTCGTGGTCAACGAGGTGTTTGAGGCCACGGTCGAAGATAATCTGATCGCTCCGACGTTCGTGATCGATTATCCGGCGGCGCTGTGTCCGCTGGCCAGACGCAAAAAGGACGATCCCAGGTACGCCTGCCGCTTCGAGCTGTTTGTCGCCCGAATGGAGCTGGCCAACGCCTACACCGAGCTGAACGATCCCGAGGTACAATACGAAAACTTCCTTACTCAACTTCGGGGCCAGGAAGAATCACTTACAAAAATGGACAACGACTATGTCACGGCGTTGAAGTACGGTATGCCTCCGGCCGGCGGACTGGGGATCGGCATCGACAGGCTGGTCATGGTGCTGACCGGGGCCGAAACGATCCGTGACGTCGTATTGTTTCCGCTTCTTAGACCTGCAAAAACTCAGGGCTGAGCCGCACATGGCCCCGGCGATGCGGGGCGGCTATTTATCAGAGGGAGTACCGGCGAGTGACACGATGCTGAAAGTATTTCTCTGGCTGCGATATCTGCGCAAGAAGAAAATCGTGTTTCTGAGCATTGCCGCAGTGGCGGTCTCCGTCTCGCTGCTAATCGTCGTCGCCAGCCTGTTCAGCGGTTTCATCAATGCGTTCGAGCAAGCCGCCGTTGAAGCCATAGGCGACGTGGTTCTTTATCCTCCGACGAGATTCGCAAAATACCCGTTGCTGATCGAGCGCCTCGAGCAAACGGAAACGGTTGACGCCGCCACGGCGACGATGATGATGGTGCCCGGTCTGTTGCATGTGGGCCGAGGGACCGGCAATGTACGTCCCGTGGAAGTTTGGGGGATCGAACCCGGCCGGCGCGACAAGGTCACCGGCTTCAAACGGTTCCTGCTCAAACAGAAGAACTTACCCGGCGAGCCAACCTTTGATATTCCCGAGGCTCCGGAAAAAACCGCCGGCTTCGTAGGCATCGGCGTGCTGGGAGAACCCAACGAGCAAACGGATGAGTATGATCCGGCAATGGCCGAGCAGATGATCGGCACACAGGTCATCCTGACCACCGGGACGGCATCGCAACCTAAGAAAGGCGATGCCGCGGAGCCGCCAATCAAAAGACGTGTCCTGCTGTTTACAATTGCAGATGTCCTTCAGACGGGCGTTTATCAGTTCGACGAGGCTTGTGTCTATCTGCCGATCGAAAAACTCCAGCAAACCCTTTACCCGGAGGATGAGTCACCGACGGCCGGACAGGTTCTCATCAAGCTCGCCGACGGAGCCGAACCCGACGTCGCACTGGCCGTCATTCGCGGGATATGGCGAAATTTCGTCGAGGAGCAGCTTGAGGGCGACCCCTACCTGATCCAACGCACGCAGGTCGAGACGTCGAAAGAACTGCAAAAGCCATTCGTCGCCGCCTATCGAAAGCAGATGGGAATCCTGCTGGTGATATTTGGCGTCGTCAGCATCGGCGTGATTCTGCTGATTTTCTGCATCTTCTATATGATCGTCAGGCTCAAGCAGAAAGATATCGCCATCATAAAAAGCTGCGGCGCCACAAGCCGTTCGGTCGCTGTTGTTTTCGTCGGCTTCGGCGCCTGCGTCGGCGCCGTCGGCTCGGGCATCGGGGCAGTGCTCGGATTCATCATCACAAGAAACATCAACGTCATCGAGAATTGGATCCGAATCATCTTCGGATTGAAGCTGTGGAGAAGCAGCGTGTATTTTTTCAGCAAGGTCCCCAACGAGGTGGATTGGTTCTGGGCGGGGCGCATCGTGGTGCTGGCCGTCATAGCCGCGGCGATTGGAACGCTCATCCCCGCCATTGTCGCGGCCAGAACAAAACCGGTCGAGATACTCAGATACGAATAGGCAAGACTGAATTCCATGCTCGGCATTTTTTGTGATTGATGTATAAGATTATTATTCCAACACGCTATCTGCTGAAACGCCGCATAACATATTTCGCGGTGATGGCGGTTGCGTTGTGTATCTTCATCGTGCTGGTGGTGATGACCGTGATGACGGGGCTGGTCAGTGAATTCAAGCAGAAAAATCATCGCTTCGCGGGGGACTGCGTCGTCGGCACCAAGTCGCTGGTGGGCTTTGCGTACTACGAAGATTTTATTGAGATGCTTGAGAGGGCGGATTTCATCAAAGGCGTTTCCCCCGTGATAAAGAGCCACGCCCTGATACGCCGGAGGGACTCAGAGAGGTACACGCGCGTTGAGATAATGGGTATCGATCCGGCCATGCACAGCCTCGCAACCGGCTTCGCAGAAACCCTGTATTACCACAAGGACGACGTGTCTAATGCCTTCAGGCCGGCGTACGATCCGAATCTTCCCGGATGTATATTGGGAATCGATCTCGAGCTGCAGCGCGACGCCCAGAGCGAGTACACGTACCAGGCCAGCCCCGCTCGGGTTGGGTATTCGATCAGTTGCCTGCCTCTGACGGCCAAAGGCGCTCTGGCCCAGGCCGGCACGGATATGATCGACACAAAAACATTTTACTACAGCGATAATACACACAGTGGATTGCCCAGGGTGGACATCTCGGCAGTCTATTTGCCGTTCGAGCAGGCCCAGCAGCTTTGCATGGCCGGAGCCGAAAAAAGGGCCAATGCAATCCACATACGCTTCCAGCCCAACGTCACGCTCGAAGAGGGGTGCAGCAAGGTCGCGGCGATCTGGCAGAATTTCAGGCAGGAAAAGACCGGCGCGGACCTGGCCTATCTGCTGGACAATGTCACGGTTCAAAGCTGGAGGAGCTATCGACGTGAATCCATCGCGCCTATGGAACAGGAACAGACGGTCATGAGCGTCATGTTCGGCTTTGTGGCCATCACAACGGTCTTCGTCGTCCAGGTCGTCTTCTACATGATCATCAACCACAAGAGAAAGGACATCGGCATCCTCAAGAGCATTGGGGTCTCGGATTTCGATGTCCTTGAATTGTTCTCAGGCTTTGCCTTATTGGTGGGCGTGCTGGGTTCCGGTATCGGTCTGTTTACCGGGTGGGTTTTCCTGGTCAAAATAAATCGTATCGAAGACTGGCTTTTTGAGCGTTTTGGATTTCAACTCTGGGACCGGACGATTTATGCTATTGGGGAGATCCCCAACCGGGTCGAGTTGAAGGTCGTGGTAGCGATTTTCCTTTCGGCGATCGCGGCCTGCCTGGTCGGGGCCTTGTTGCCAAGCTGGAAGGCGGCCCGACAGAGGCCGGTTGAAACTCTGCAAGTGAACCCATTGTGATTGATTCCATGAGTAAAGACAACGTCATACTGAAGGCCGAAGGAATTCACAAGTCCTATCGAATGGGCGCGACCCAGGTGAAGGTGCTCAAAGGCGTCGATCTGGCCGTGAAGAAAGGCGAATTTGTGGCTATCGTCGGAGCCTCCGGCAGCGGCAAAAGTACGCTGCTGCACATACTGGGGGCATTGGACAAGCCGAACAAGGGTGTCGTGACGTTTGAAAAACGCGATTTGAGCCGGTTCAGCGGCGGCGAATTGAACAGATTTCGCAATAAGACCGTCGGGTTTGTCTTTCAGTTCTACCACTTGTTGGACGAACTAAGTGTGCTGGAGAACGTCTATCTGCCGGCGATGACCGGCCGAAGCATGCTCGGCTGGTTAGCGTGCCGAAAATGGGCAAAGAACCGCGCCCGGGAGCTGCTTGCCCAGCTTGGCCTGGCCGAAAGGGCAAAACACAAGCCTTATCAGCTCTCCGGCGGCGAAAGACAAAGGGCCGCGATTGGCAGGGCTTTGATGAACGAGCCGCAGTTGCTCTTGGCCGACGAACCGACGGGAAACCTTGACTCTGCCACGGGAAATGGTATTCTGGAGGTTCTTGAGAAGTTGAACCGGGCCGGCCAGACCGTCGTCATGGTCACCCACGATGAAAGGATCGCACAGAGGGCTGGGCGAATAGTAACATTGGTCGATGGCAAAATAGAGCACAAGCACACAAGGTGAAGCATGGACGATGACCTGTGTGCCTCATAAAGGGACACTGCATGACACAGAAGGTTTGGCTTGACGGCAGCCTTGTCGATCCGAAAGACGCCAAAATAACCGTATTCGACCACGGTCTGCTTTACGGCGACGGGGTCTTTGAAGGCATTCGCGTCTATAGCGGCAGGGTCTTCGAGCTGGATGCCCATATCACGAGGCTGTATGAATCCGCCAAGGCGATCCGGCTCGTGATTTCCATGAGTCGGGATGACCTGGCCCAGGCCGTCCGGGAAACCGTCGAAGCCAACGGCGTCAGGGACGGCTACATTCGGCTGGTCGTGACCCGCGGAGTAGGCACGCTCGGACTCAATCCCCTTATCTGCGAAAAGAGCTCCATTTTTATCATTGCCGGCAGCATTCAGCTTTATCCCGAGGAACTCTATGAAAAAGGGATGAAAGTCATCAGCGCAACGACCGTTCGCAATCATCCTCTGGCCATTCCGCCCCAGGTCAAAAGCTTGAACTATCTCAACAACATCCTGGCCAAAATCGAAGCGCTGGACAGCAACGTGCCCGAAGCCGTCATGTACAACCACGAAGGCTACGTGGCCGAGGCTACCGGCGACAACGTTTTCATCGTCAAGAAGGGGGTGATTTGCACGCCACCCGACGAGGCCGGTGCGCTGGGTGGGATAACGCGAGGGATCGTCATCAAACTGGCCCGGCAGGAAAACCTCCAGGTCGTCGAGAAGAACCTCACGAGGTTTGATTTGTACGTTTCCGATGAGTTTTTCCTCACCGGTACCGCCGCCGAAGTCATCGGGATCGTCGAGATTGACGGCCGAATAATCGGAGACGGCAAGCCCGGCGCCGTCACGGGCCTGCTGAGACGAAGATTCTTCGAATACGCCCACGGAAAGGAGAAATAGCGCACAGCGGACAGACTCGACTTTGAGTCGGATTCCCAGAATCTGCTGTACGCCGAACGCTATGCGGCTACCGGAGCACACCGACAGATCGACTTGCGCTTCTGGCGTCGAGATTCCGGCTTTTCGCCTTGTCGCGGAGCCTTTGAGACGGGTCAGGAGCTTGGTCTGCGAGCAACTGAACGAGCATCTGCCGGCTCTGGCCGGATCGGAACCCTCCGCGCACCGGCGCCGGCCGGAGGCCATGGACCGGCTGATTGAATATGTCAGCGGCCGCAGCGGCAAAATGATTCGCCCCGCGCTGCTGCTGCTTGCAGGTCGCTGCTGCGGCCGGATCACAGACGAGCACGTTCGCATCGCGGCGATCATCGAGATGATACACAACGCGACGCTGTTGCACGACGACGTGATCGATGAGGGCCAGAAGCGGCGGGGGCTGCCGACGATCAATCGTCTCTGGGGCAATGAGACCGCCGTGCTGTTAGGTGATCTTCTGTTGAGCCGAGTCTTCAAAATGTGCGCGGAGCTGGAAGAACCGCAGGCGTCCAGGGTCATTGCCGCCGCCGCGGTGAGGCTCTGCGAAGGCGAGCTGAAACAGGCGATTCAGAAGCACGATTGGCTGCTGACGGAACCGGACTACATCGAGGCGATCACGGATAAAAGCGCCGTTCTTTTCCGTAGTTCCTGCTACCTGGGTGCCGTGTTGGCCGGCGCGAGCCAGGAGCATGCTCAGTCGCTGGCGGATTACGGCCTGAACGCGGGCATCGCGTTTCAAATGACCGACGACCTGCTCGACATCGTCGGCGACGAGCGGAAAACGGGTAAGACACTCGGCAGTGACGTTGATAAGCACAAGCTGACTCTGGCCGTGATGCACTTGCTAAGATCCGTCGGCGACGAAGAAAAAGAGACGATCATAAATTCGTTTCTCGCCAACGAAGGTGGTCGGCACGACAGAAATGCGCTGGTAAAAATGCTAAGCGGTTATGGCAGTCTCGACTATGCACGGAACCGGACGCAGGAGTTCGTCTCCGCTGCGGTCGGGGCTTTGGCCGGCCTGGAAGAAAGCGAGGCCAGAGAGGCCCTGGTTGAAGTGGCGAAATTCATGGCCGACAGAGCGACTTAAACTTGTTCGCGCGCTCAGTGCTTCCCATAGTTCATCACGGTTCCGCTGCGCTGAGCCATGATGTATGCCTCCAGAGCCCGCATCGCCGGATCGTCGGGTTCCAGGCGCTTGCCGCGAACGGGCTGCTCGATGCACCAGTTGATCATGTCCCGCAGCAACACGACCCGTCCCAGTTGAGTTTGGAATTTTGGATACGTCTCCGGGTGGGTGTTGGCCGCGTGAGGGTGACACATATCGCACGAGACGGCCACCGTGCTGCCCAGCAGCTCGCTGCTGTGAAAGATGCGTGAGCCTTCCAGGGCAAACTTCTCCGTCTCACGGGCCCATACCAGAAGGTCTCTTCTGTCATGTTGGCCATAAGTATGCCCTTGGGCCTGCCCGCCTTCGAGCAAGGCGGAATTGTCGGCCGGCGGCTTGAGCTCGTGGCGTTCCTTTTCCCCGGTCACCCAATCCCTGTCCGGGTGATCCCGCTTCCACTGGTCCATCAGCCCGTCCGCAAGGGCTTGCCCGGTGGCATTCTTGGCGACCATGGCCCTGCCGGTGCCGTCGCACGTCGCAAGCTCGACCTCCTTGCTGCATCCTGCCAGTATCGCGGCCATCGAAACACAGGCGATATACAGCAGCACGAATCCGACTTGAGAAACGATGGATATCTTTCGCATGGCGATCTCCTTCCCGGCTCTAATAGCTCGCGCGATTTGGCATTGGCGGAACGCTCTGCCTGCCCCAACTCGCCGTATAAGCTTTGCTGACTGTTATCGGCCCCCGGTTCCACAGGTTATAGACTTTGTCCACAAGACCGTCGGCATGCACGTGCACTTGTCCATCGCCACAACCGTCGTTTGGATTAAACGGGTCGGGACGATTCATCTCGATGGTCAGTTCCGGCATTCCCTCGGGCGCATAAGGCCACGGCCAGGCGGTCGAGAGCATGCCGTGGAAATGGATGTTGCCAATCCTGTTGGTCAGAAGCTGATGGGTGTGGCCGTGAATGACAACAACCTGTTTGAAACGCTTCAATATCGCCTGCACCTCATCGGCGTCATCGGTCCAGAAGTTCCATTTCTTGTAGAGCTTGTAAAGAGGTGAATGAGAAAAGACGATCAGCGGCGTTTCGTCCGCGTACGCAGCCAAATCCTTCCTCAGCCATTGCCGCTGTTCCTCGCCCACTGAGAAGGGACTTTGAACGCCGTTGTCCAGGCCCGCCACGGTCATCATGCGCTCCATGGCTGTCAATCCCCTCCGGGTCCAGAAGTCCCGCTCGACGACGCTGTTCAGAGTAACCATGTGAATGCCCTTGTGGTCCCACGAGTACGTCGGCTCGCCGAACATCTGGCGCCACTTCTGCCCGAGGTCAAAATACCAATCGTGCTCTCCGACCATCATCTTCATCGGGGCCTTGACGTTCTTGAGGATTTGCGCACCGAGTTCGAGCTCTCTCGGCTGGCCGAGCTGCGCCAGGTCGCCGCCGTAGAACACGAAGTCGGGTTGAGGATCCAGGTTGTTCACGTCCTCTACGGCGCGCAGAAGAGACCGCACGAAACGGTCGTTGATCTTCTTTTCGTAAAGGTGCGAGTCGGAGATATAAGCGAAGCGAAACGCGGCGCTGCCGCCCGAAGCGGCATTGCCTTGCGCAACGCTGACCGATTGGAATGAGCCAGAAGGAATCACGCCCGATGCCACGGCCGCCCCCATTGCCGCAGCCGAGACCTTCAGGAATGACCTTCTGTCCAGGTTCTTCAGGTCATGGAAGAACCTGCTGCGGTCCTCCATGTACCTGGTTTCAATACTCTTGAGCTTTTTCATGGGTCGCTCCTTGTCGCTTCTGTGTATTTGTTTGGCCGCAACTTATTGCTCGAAAGCAAGCTTCAGGCGAAAAGCCATATCGTTGTCGCGCAAAGGACGCTTCTTCTGCGCCTG
>Ga0307380_10004664_pt1 | contig 18407 bp, 18 predicted proteins | sample UN3MG_FD_202239 | JGI IMG/M metagenome (GOLD analysis project Ga0307380, IMG submission 202239) | Soil microbial communities from Risofladan, Vaasa, Finland - UN-3 | ecosystem: Environmental > Terrestrial > Soil > Coastal area > Acid sulfate soil | place: Finland: Risofladan, Vaasa | collected...
GGCCACGATCTCAGCTCCGACCTCGCGCAGCAAATAGGGACGGTCGTGCATGTTTTCGATCATGACCGCGTCGAAACCGCCGTCTTTCAGCACCCTGGCTTCAGCGGCCGCCTCGCGGACGATCTGCTCCAGGCTGCTCGTGTTGTGGGGCGTACCGGGCAGGGCGCCGACGTGGACCATCCCGATGATGGCTCGGCGGTCGATGCCGGGCAGGATGACACGTGCCTGACCCATGGGCACCGCTTGTATGGGCGGTGCGGTTATCGGTCAAGAGGACCGGGTTATCGGGGCCCGGCGTAGTGGCGACGGGCAATTGCGGCGGGTCGAGATCAAGACCTACTGGGCGCTTCTCGATACATCCAGGGAACTTCGCCGGACGCGCAGAGGGCTGCGCCGGCGCCCGAGCCGGCTTTTGACAGGGAGCGTACGTGAGCACGGTGTGGTCCAGATTCAAGCAGTTCTGGCTGGCCGAGGAGGTTCCGCGCTGGATGGGATTCTCCCTGGTCTTCTTGTTCACCGCGGGTCTGGCCGCGGCGGGTTGGGCGGCGTTCTTGCAGGCCCGGGACAACGGTCGCCGGACGCTGGAGGCGACCACGGCCCACTCGCTGCGTCTGTTCGGACAGGTCGTCGCCGGCAGCAAGGACGACGACCTCCATACGCTGCAGGTCGCGTTGCGTGAGTTCGCGGCCAACTTTCATTGCTCGCAGTTACGCGTGTTCAACCGGGAGCGCCAAGTTGTGGCCTCGATCCAGTCGGACGAGATCGGGGAGCCCAACCCGTTCGATTCCCAACTCGGCACGCTGTTCCCGCGGCGGCTGGAGGTTCTCCCGCTTCCGGCGCCGGGCGACGGGCCGGGCGAGGACGGCGGACTGCGGCTGTTCCGGATGCCGATCGACACGGGCGACTCCGTTCCCCGACGGTTCGTTGAGGGGGTGTTTGTCGCCGCGCTGTCTCGCGGAGAGACCTCGGGCAACCACGCCGGAACGCTGGCGGTGGTGCTGACCTCGGTGGGTGTCCTACTGCTGCTCTACCGCCGGATGCGGCAGCACTTCCAGGGGATTTCGCGCATCGCGGGGAAACTGGCCGCTGACCCCGAGACACTGGCCGGCGAACTCGAATCGCTGCGTGTGGCGGACTCCTTGGGCTCGGTGGCCCAGACCTGGAACAAGCTGATCGACCTGATCGAAGAGTTCCGGGCCGAATCGAAGCGCACCGCCGCCAGTGACGAGCTGCGAAGGGCCCTGGAGTCCTCCTGTGGTGGCACGGGTGGCGAGCTGGCCAAGGCGCTGAACGCCTTGCCGGACGGGTTGCTCTACATCACCGACCCGCTGAACGGTCCGATGGTGCGTTTCGCGAACGCCATGGCCCGGCGACTACTGGGGTGCGATCACCCCACCGACGAGGGACATCCTGGCGGGCAGCAGGAGAGCGAGGGGGTTGTCCGATGGGGTCCCCGCGGTATCGCCCTGGATGAAGTCCAGACCGGTCCGCTGGGCAAGCAACTGGTCGAGACCATCACCGCCACCCGTTGTGGAGAGGGCAACACGGCGGTTTTCGAACCGGCTGTGCGGGTCATCGAAACCGAGACCGACGGCAGCAGCTACCGCGTACGGGTTCTGCCGCTGACGCGCTCGGGCGGAGGGGCGCCGGGCAGCGGCGGTTGTGTCGTGGTGGTGGCCGACGTCTCCCAGCAGGTCCGGGCTGATCGGGCCCGCGAGGACTTCGTCTCGCAGGTGACCCATGAACTGCGCACGCCGCTGACCAACATCCGGGCCTACGCCGAGACCCTGTCCAGCGGAATGTTCGACAACCCGCAGGTCATCACCGAGTGCTACAACGTGATCACCAAGGAGACCCGTCGGTTGTCCCGGTTGATCGAGGACATCCTGAGCATATCGCAGATGGAGGCCGGCAGCATCGAGCTGGTGATCGACGACGTGGACGTACGGACACTGGTTTCCGACGCGGTGCGCGACGTGCGCGGCCTGGCCGACGAGAAGGACATCGACCTGCAGATGAAGTTGCCGAGCAAGCTGGGCACGCTGCAAGGCGATCGTGACAAGCTGGCGGTAGTGCTGAACAACCTGCTGGGCAACGCCCTGAAATACACGCCGTCCGGCGGGTCGGTTCACCTGGGTTGCACCATGGACGCGGGCCAGTTCACGGTGACGGTCAAGGACAGCGGGATTGGCGTGGCCCCGAGCGATCAGGAGCGCATCTTCGAGAAGTTCCAGCGGGCCAGCGACCCGGAGGTTCAGAACCAGACGGGCACGGGTATCGGGCTGACCACGGCCCGGGAGATCGTTCGGCGGCACGGAGGTGACATCGAGCTGATGAGCGTCAAAGGGGAGGGCTCGACGTTTGTGATCAAGATTCCTGTTTTGTCCAGCGGGGCGAGGACTCGTTCCGCCGGGCTTGGAGTCGGGGTTTAGGAGGCAACGGGCATGGCGAGAATCCTGGTCGTGGACGACGACGCCCACATGCTGCGGGTGCTCTCGATGTGGTTGGCCCGCAACGGGCATCAGGTCCTGGAGGCCTCGGATGGTCAGAACGCCCGCGAGATTCTGGGCGACACGGACGTGGATCTGGTCGTGTCGGACGTGAACATGCCGCGCCTCAGCGGCCTGGAGCTGGTCGAGTGGGTGCGGGCGGAGCTGAGTGACGCTCTGCCCATGGTCGTGCTTTCGAGCCGGTGCGACCAGTCGTCCATAGCGGAGAATCTGAAGCAGCACGGGGCCTGCCTCCATCCCAAGCCTTTCTCACCGTCCCGGCTGGTGGTGGAGATCGAGCGTCTGTTGTCGGTCCACAGTGCGGGCTGACCCGGCGTCCGTAACGGGCGGGGCGATCTGGTGCCACTCGCAATGAGATTCCCCGGGCGGGTTGGCCCCGGTGGAGCCGAGTAGATGGGTCGAGTCGAGTCAGACAACGACGTTCAGGGGGCGCTGGAGACGTTGGTCTCGCTGCGCTCCTCGTTCCCGAGCGCCGGCGACATCGACGTCGAAGCCGCTTTGAGCCGGCTGGACGCGTTGAAGGGCACGCTGCCCCGCATCCTGGACGAGCACGCCGGAATGGCCGACGAGCTGCTCCGCGTCTACGAGCAGTTGGGCATCGTGTTCGAACTCACCCGGAAGCTGGCCACGGTGGACGACGAGGGCGAGGTCCTCCGACTCTTCGTGGAGAGCCTGAGGTCCACGTATCCCGACCTGTGGATCGAGCCCATCCGACCGGACGCCCAGGGCGACCTCACGGTGTGCAGCGACCACGTCGTGTTACGGCCTTGGATCGGCGAGGCGTTGAGGGCCTGTCGGGACGAGCGTCGTGTGGTCGTGTTGGACGTTCCCGACTCGGAGGTCCGGGATCCGGGGTGTGCGGCTGCAGCGGCGAATGCTCGCAGCGAATGGTGCCGTCCGAGCTTCACACGGGTGCTGTGCGGTCCGATCTACGCGGGCGACACGCTGATCTGCGCGCTGTTCCTGGGCCAGGTGGCGCTGAGCAACCCGGGGTCGCAGATCTGCCCCTTCGAAGCGAGCGACATGCTGCTGCTGGACTCGCTGAACGCCTTCTGCGGCGACATGATCCGTAACTTCCGGCTGCTGCATGAATTGCGTCAGCTTTCGTTCGATGCGGTGCGGGCGCTGATCGGAGCGGTGGAGCAGAAGGACGAATACACCTCGGGTCATTCCACGCGGGTGGGCATCTACGCGACCATGCTGGGTCGGGAACTGGGCTTCGACGAGGGCGCCCTGCAGATGCTGGAGTGGGCGGCCCTGCTGCACGACGTCGGTAAGATCGGGATTCGTGATGATGTGCTCAAGAAGCCGGGCAAGCTGGCCCCCCACGAGTTCGAACACATCAAGGAACACCCGGTGCGCAGCAGCCGCATCGTCCATCGCATCCCGCAGTTGGCCGATGCCCTCGACGGCGTCACCCACCACCACGAGCACTGGGACGGGGGCGGCTATCCGGATGGTCTGGCGGGGGAGCAAATCCCGTTGCAGGCCCGCGTCATCCAGGTGGCCGACATCTTCGACGCCCTGACCTCGACCCGTTCCTACCGCCAGGCCTTTGAGTGGACCAAGGCGCTTTCGATTCTGCGCGATGAGGCGGGGCAGACCGTCGATCCCAGCATCAGCGAGGTGTTCGACCGCATGATCCGCCGGCTAGCCAAGGAGGACCCGCGGCGCATCGAGGAGATCACCCAGACCGGGCGAGTGGCGCTGCAACCGGGCACGACGGAGGGCGTCGATCCGCAGCCGCAGAGCCGGACCGCGGGGCCACCGGCCACCGCGTCGGCCGGCGTGGCACGAGGAGATAGCTGACGTGACCCTGGACCTGATTCTTCCCTGGTTCCCGATCATCCTGGCAGTGGGCGTCGGCTCGCGCCTGCTGAACCAGGTTCGTGGAACGGGGTTCGGCCTGCTGGGCGCCGTGTTCTGGCTGGCCCTGGTACTGGCCACCAACGATTCCTCGGCGCTGACCGAGAATTGGCCGCTGGTTTCGTTGCTGGCCGGCTCCGCCGCGATCGTGGCGGTTGGCACCTGGTCGGGCAGTGAGCCCGGCGGTCTGGAATCGGGGCGCGAGCACGGGGGGCCCGCGTCGAGCATGCCGACACGTCCGTTGAAGCGCCATGCGGTGATGGCCGACGCCCTGCGGCGATATGACGGGTGGCTGGAGGCGAATCGTCATTCACTGGACCCCTGGCCGGAGTTCGGCGAATTCCTGCGCAGCGTTCTGTTCGACCTGTGCGGGGCCACGCACGTGTACCCCTACCGCATCCTGAGTGAGGGAGATCGACTGGTCCCACTCCGGGCGGTCGAGCCCGGCGACCTGCCGGACGTGGTGTCCGCGCGCCGCGGGATTGTGGGCCACGTGTCCACCTCGGGAGTCTCTTACATCGCGGGTGACGCCGCCCACGGCGAGCTGGTCGATCATCTGGCCGAGGAGTGCGGCGAGCAGATCGCCTGGTGCTTTGCGATCCAACGCGGGCCGGGCAAGATCGGTCTGGTCAAGGTGGGTGAGCTGGACAAGTCGGCCCAGCGCGACCCGGTGTTCCTGGAACTCGTCGGGCGTCTGATCGGCCAGTTCTGGACGACGCTGGGTGACGTCTGCCGCAGCCGGACGGCCGAACTCCGCGATCCGGCGTCGGGGCTGCATACCCGGGAGCCGTTCCTGGTCGAGGCCGACCGGACCCTGGCTGAGGCCTACGCTCACGGCGAACCGGTGGTTCTCACCGTTCTGACCATCGAGGGGATGCGGGCACTGACCGACAGTGGAGACTGGCAACTTGCCGACGCGTTGGTGGCCGAGGTCTCCCACCTGCTGCAGGAACGGGTTCGGGCGGAAGATCGCCTGGGGCGTTTTGATGACTCGCGGTTCGTCCTGCTGCTTCGTCGGGTGGATTCGGCCCTGGGCACCCTGATCGTGGAGCAATTGCTGGGCAGGCTGGTCAATCTGTGCGTCGACCCGCGATGGGCGATGGTGAGGGGCACGATCAAGGCCCGTTGTGGCGTAGCGGGCAGTGGGACCGAACAGCCCACCCTGTCGGAGCTGATCATTCGGGCCACGGCCCAGTGCGACGAGGCCCGGCGGCTGGGGCGCCCGCTATGCAGTGACCTTCACACCGCAGAGACGTGCGGCGTGCTTTAGTTCGGATCGATCACCGAGATGAAGATTGAACGTCAAGAGATCGGCACGGTCGAGATACTCAGCCCCCAGGGGGCGCTGGCCGAGGACGACGCCGAGGAGTTTGCCGCCCTGCTGGAAAAGCGCTCGGGCGGCGCCAACCCCCGGGTGGCGATCTCGCTTCAGGGTGTTTCGTGGATGGACTCCACGGCGTTGAACGGGCTTGTGGCCGCCGCCGATGAGATGGCCGCCCGCGGGACGCGCCTCAAGCTGGTCGCGGTCAGCCCTACTTGCCGCGAGGTTCTGGAGCTGACCGGCCTGAGCCAACGCTTCCAGTTCTTCGAAGATCCTCAGGACGCCGTAAGGAGCTTCCTGTAACGAATGCGGAAGGCGCAGTGCAAGATGCGGAATCGGGAAAGTGGGATGCAGACGGGCGACGGTGCGTCGCCGGCCGGTCGGAACGGTCGCGTGCGCCGGCTGGCGCGTTCGTCGTACCAGGTTCGGCCGGCCGGATCGGGGTCATCTGAATGATCGGACAGACGACCAGACTTGGCGAGCAGCTCATCTCGGCCGGGCTCATCACCGAGGACCAGCTCGCTCAGGCTTTGGCCAAGCAGCAGGCCAGCGGGGCAAAGCTGGGCAGCGCCCTGATCGAGATCGGGGCGATCGGTGCGGCGGCCCTGGTCGGCGCTCTGTCCCAGCGTCTGGGGGTCAAAAGCTGCGTTCTGCGTCACGGGCTGATCGATCCGAAAGTGGCCAATTGCATCCCCAGAGAGGAAGCGGAGCGCCTTCGCGCCCTGCCCATGTTCCGGGTCAAGGACCGACCGGATGGCGGCGAAACCCTGACGGTGGCCATGACCGAGCCGCAGTCGCTGCCCACGCTGGATCGGCTGCGGGCGCTGACCGGCTGCCAGATCCATCCCGTCCTGGCCCTCGAGGAGAACATCGAGGAGTTCCAGAAGAAATACCTCGAGGCCGAGGTGACCGTCGATGCGTTCCTGGCCTCGATCGAGGAGAGCGACGTCACCATCGAGGAAACGGAGGCCATCGACGAGGGCTCGGTGGCCGACCTGGACAAGATGGTGGACGGTTCTCCGGTGATCAACCTGGTAAACCTGGCGATTCTGACGGCCCTTCGGGAGGGTGCCAGCGACATCCACATCGAGCCGGACCGCAAGGCGACGCACATCCGGTACCGGATCGACGGGCAGCTTCGCAGGCTGCTCAGGCCTCCGCGCAACATGCACGCGGCCCTGGTCTCGCGGATCAAGGTGATCGGGCGGATGGACATCTCCGAGAAGCGGCTCCCGCAGGAGGGTCGTGTGCACCTGGTGGCCGACGGGCGGGAGATCGACCTGCGGGTCAGCAGCATGCCGACGGTGCTGGGGGAGAAGTTGGTCATCCGCATCCTGGACAAGAGCAACCTGAGCCTGGAGTTCGAGACCCTGGGGCTGCGCCAGGAAGACCACGCGGCTGTTTCCAGGATGTTGCGCAGCCCCTACGGGCTGATGCTGGTTACGGGCCCCACGGGCAGCGGCAAGACCACGACGCTCTACTCGGCCATAGACCTGTTGCGCAGCGAGACGCTGAACATCGTGACGGTGGAAGACCCGGTGGAGTACCAGCTGGAGGAGGTGAACCAGATCCAGGTCAACGTCGGCGTAGGGCTGACCTTCTCGCGGGCACTGCGCTCGATCCTGCGCCAGGACCCGGACATCATCATGGTGGGTGAGATCCGCGACGAGGACACGGCGCGGGTGGCGGTGCAGGCGGCCCTGACCGGACACCTGGTGTTGAGCACGCTGCACACCAACGACTGCCCCGGCGGCGTGATGCGTCTGGCGGACATGGGCGTCGAGCCCTACCTGATCGCCGCGAGCTGTCTGGGCTTCGTGGCCCAGCGGTTGGCCCGCACCATCTGCCCGTCGTGCAAGACGTCCTATTACCCCTCGCCCGATCTGCTCGAGTCCGTGGGCTGGGGGCACCGCACCAACGAGCTGTTCGCCAAGGGCGAGGGCTGTCGGGCCTGCCACAACACCGGCTTCAAGGGGCGGATCGGGATCTACGAGGTCATGCTCATCGACGCGGAGATGCAGCGTCTGATCGAGAGGGCGGTGCCGGAGGTCGAGATACGCGAGTATCTCGCCCAGACCGGGTGGCGGACGCTCCGCGAGAAGGCGCTGGACGTGGTGGAGCGCGGCGAGTCCACGCTCGAGGAGGTCATGCGCGTCACCCGGGCGGAGGCACTGAGCGTTGGCGACCCGACCGGAACCCCAACTGAGGAAGCTATACCGTGAACCTGACCTACGACGCCATCGATACCTCCGGGCGCACGACCCAGGACCTGATCGAGGCGGACTCGATCAAGGCGGCCGTCGAGCAACTGCGTCAGCGCGGGCTGATGGTCACCAACATCCAGACCGCCTCGGATCGCGACGTGGAACGCCAGGCCCGCAGCGCGGACGTGGCCACGACCGGGTCCAGGCTCCCGCTCAAGCAGTTGGTGCTGTTCACGCGTCAGATGGCCATGCTGCTGACCAGCGGCAGCGCCGTGGTGCCGGCGCTGGAGGCGATCGCTCGCCAGCTCAGGAACCCCGACCACGGCTCTCTGATCAAGAAGGTCAAGGACGACCTGGAAGAGGGGTGCACGCTGACCGAGGCGCTGTGCCGCTTTCCTCGGGCATTCGACCCGACCTACTGCGCCGTGATCGCCGCGGGTGAGGCCAGCGCCACCCTACCGCAGATGTTTGATCGCCTGAGCCGGATCATCGGCAAACGTCGGGCCATGCGGAACAAGGTGCTGGGCAGCATGGCCTACCCGGGCTTGCTCATCGTGCTGTGCACGGCCGTGCTCAGCGTGTTGATGTTCTTCGTGCTGCCGCGGTTCGGCGACATGTTCGCCATGATGAGCGTACCGCTGCCCACGTTCACCACGCTTCTGCTGGCCGGTGCGGAAGGCCTGAGGCACTATTGGCCGGTCGTGGTTCTGCTGGTGCTGGGCATGGCGGGTGGGGTGGTCTATCTGGTCGTGACCCCACGAGGGCGGCAATGGTGCGCCAACGGGCAACTGCGCATCCCCCTGCTGGGCCGGTTGCTGTCCGGCCTGATCCAGGGACAGACCTTCCGCACCCTGGGCATGCTCCTGGAGGCCCATGTGGGGGTGCTCGATGCTCTGGACCTGGCGCGGCGGGCGACCAAAAACAACCGATTCCAGGCCCTGTTCGATGGTGTGGAAGGGGCGGTCACTTCGGGTAACTCACTGAGTGGTGCTCTGGAATCGTCGCGGCTGGTGGACGCGGCCATCTGTCAGGCCGTCCGGACCGGCGAGGAGAGCGGCAACCTGGGCGGGGCGATGAGCTACGTCGCCGACGTGCTGGACGAGGACAACACCGAGCTGCTAAACACGCTGACCCGGCTGCTGGAGCCGACCATCCTGATCATCATGGGCGTGCTGGTCGGTGCGGTGGCCATCTCCCTATTCCTGCCTCTGTTCGACATGACCTCGATGGTGCAACAGTAGTAATGTTCAAGACCTTGGCCATTCCACGACACCGGACGGTCACGCCCATCGGGATGGACGTGGGCCTGACGGGCGTGCGTGCCGCCCAACTGCGGCAGGTTCGCGGTCAATGGAGCCTGACGCGCGCCGTCCACTGGCAGTTGCGTCGGGCGGATGACCAGCAACAGGGCGTGAGCGCCGTCGAGGACCGTCTTCGCCGGGCCTTCCGGCACAACGAGTTCTCCGGGCGCACGCTGGTGTTCGGCCTGTCGCAGCCCGATGTCGAGCTACACGCCCTGGAGCTGCCGGAACAGGGCAGCGGACTGGGCGAGAGCCAGATTGAGTCCGCCGCCCGCTGGGAGATCGAACGTCTGGGCCGTTTCGAGCAGGGCACCACTGAAACGGCCCACTGGCGGTTGCCGCCGGGGCGGGGGACGCGGACGACGGCCTTCGGGGTGGCCGCTCCCAAAGAGCTTCTAGGCGAGATATGGGGCCTGTGCCAGACGGTTCGAGGTGACTGTGGTCGGATCGACGCCGCGGCCTGCGCCCTTTCCCGCGCGGGTGTCCTGCTACGACCGCCCCAGTCCGACGAGGTGTGGGGCATCCTGGACCTGGGCGCCCGAGCGGTCCGGCTGGTCCTGTGCGTGGACGGGGTGCCGGTGCTGGCCCGCTCGATCGAGGGGGGCGGCATGGCCTGGACCGAGAGCGTCGCCCTGACGCTGCAGGTCAGCACCGACAGCGCGGAACTGCACAAGTGCGATCACGGTATCCGCCCACCGGGTTCCATCGCCGGCGCAGGCCCGGTGGAGTCGAGCGAAGCCGGCTCCGAGGCGGGTCCGCTGGCCATGGTCGGAGAGATGGTTTTCTCGGCCCTTGGCGGCGAACTCGAACGGATCGCGGGCGAGATCGAGCGGTCCTACGAATACGTGCTGCAATGCTATCCCGGACGGCGCGCCGCCGACCTGATCCTGGTCGGTGGGGGGGCGGCTCTCAAGAACCTGGACACCTGGCTGGCCCGCCGGCTGGGCATTCCCGTGACCGCTGCCGACGCCTATCTGGAGAGGCCCGAGGCCCGTATCACCGTCGCCCCGACGCTGTCGCGTTCGGGACCCGCGGCTTCCAGGCGCCGGATGGTCGCCGCTTACTTCTGCGCCATCGGACTGGCCGTGCCGTTGGGGGGTGAGTCATGATCGGCGTAAACCTGATTCCGGCCGGCGTGCTCCGGGCGCGTCGTCGCCGCCGTCGAATCCGGCATTGGACGGTGGCCGCGCTGGTGGCGGCGGCGATCAGTGCGGTGCCCGTGCTCCTGCAGGTGCGTCAGCACGCCCGCCAGGCGCGGTTGGTCGAGCGCCGGGAGGCCACGTCGGCGGAGCTGGCGAACGTACGGGCCAGCGTGGAGACGGTCGGCACGTCGCTGAGGCGCCTGGGCGAGGGCATCGAACGGGCCGACACGCTTCGCACCCGGCGCTCCTGGGCCGGGCTGCTGGCCCGCGTCGTCCAGTGCATGCCTGATGAGGTTTGGCTGACCTCGCTGGCCACGGAGACCCCCCAGGACTCGGCCAGGGCCTCGCGAGGGAAGGTCGCCCCCCAGCAGGCCGCGCCCGCTTCCTCGACCCCCGGTGCCGAGACGAGCAGCGTGGCGATTCTGGCCGGGGCGCGTCGCTTGGCCCTCCAGGGCTTCGCCGTGAACCACGAGCAGCTCTACGAGTTCATGACCCGGCTGAAGGGTTCACGGAGCTTCTCCGGTGTCGAACTGGTCAAGGCGGGCAAGGAGCCGGTGTTGCGTTCACGGGGCGTGCGTTTCGAGTTGACCTGCACCTGGTAGTGAGGTCGGGGATGAGAGTCAGTTCTCTTCATGCGGTTGACGCGCTCGGCGGCCTGATCGTGGCCGGGCTGCTGAGTGTCGGCGTCTGGTACGGGCTGCCGGACGCCACGGGCGCCTCCGAGCGTATCCCGGAACTCAAGGCGCAGGTCGAGGACCTGGATGACAACCTGGTCGAGATGCGGTCGGCGCTGGATGGCCAGCGGGCCGAGCACCGCCGACTGGAGAGCGAGTTCGGCGACCGCGACCTGCTGCCGGAGGGAGCCCCCATAGAACGCGACCTCAAAGCCATCTCCGACCTGACCAAGGTCAATAACCTGGAGCTGATCCAGTTCACGCCGGTGGGAGTAGAGCGTTATCCCGGCGTTAAGGAGCTACGGTATCGACTGACGGCCAATGGAAGCTTCAATGACTACGTGCGGTTCCTGCGTGACTTCGAAGCCAGCTCCTCGTGGGCGGACATCACCTACTTGAAGTTGGATTCGCCGGACGCCCGCGCCGGCGACGGCAAGCCGGGCGAGTTCACGGTGAGCCTCTACTCTGCGATCCGGGAAGAAGACGCCGAAACGACGACGCCATAAACGTGGATGTGAAGAAGAAAAAGATCTACGGGCTGATCATGGTGCTGGGTCTGGTGGCCCTGCTGGCGGATCGCCTGTTCCTGGCCGAGCCGTTGCCCGCCGCGGCGACGGTCACCGGGGGCAGCGTGCTGCCCGCAGCGGAGCCGGTCGCGGACGCCGCCCCCCTGACCGGTCGCGTGGCGGCCGCTCCGTTCCCAACGGACCTGCCCGGCCCGGAGGCGGTCGATTCACTGCGTGACGCCTTCGCCCTGACGCCGGCGGCGCGCAAGGTGATCCTGGGTGAGCCCGAAGGTCTGGACCCGGACACGGGCCGGCGCGTGTCCCGCCGATCCGCGGCTGCCGAATTCGAGGAATCGCACAAACTATCGGCAGTCATGACCGCTCCGGAGACCCGGGTGGCCATTGTGGACGAGCAGTGGGTGCAGATCGGACAGGCCGTGGACGGGTGCCGCCTGCTCGAAATTATGGGACAGACCGCGTTGTTCGAGTGTGCGGACGGACAGGCCGAACTGACCGTCTCGACATTAAACGATAGCGTGCCGCCGCGCTAAAGGCGCCCTTTGCCGCTGCCGATACACGGCCAGGAGGGGGTACACCGTTAAGATCACCGCAAACCTTAGGGGGCACGAAACGATGTTTCAGCGTAAAGGCACACGACGGGGCTTCAGTCTGGTCGAGTTGGTCATTGTCATCGTCATCATCGGAGTGATCGCCGCGATTGCGGTACCGCGGATCAGCCGCGGTGCGAAGGGCGCCAAGGACGCCGCCCTCCGGGCCGACGTGACCCTGCTGCGCAACGCGGTCGACCTCTATGCCGCGGAGCACGGCGGCGACTTCCCCGCGATCACCAACGACCTGGAGTTGCTGACGGGGTATTCGACCGTCGGCGGGGTCTACAGCGCCACGAAGGACACGACCCACATCTACGGGCCGTATCTCAAGGCCATCCCTCCGCTTCCGGTGGCAGGCGGGGGCACTACCGGTGGAAAGATCGGCGACGTCAAGGTGGGGGCCATCGACGCCGCGGGGGTGGGGTGGTTGTACACCGTGGCCACCGGCGACATCGAGGCCAACACCGGTACCGCCAAGGACGAGGCGGACACGCTGTATTCGGACTACTAGCCGGGCAGCGTCGCGACATTAGGGCGAACCCAACCGGGCCGTCGGCACGAGCGTCCCCGCTCGCCGGCGGCCCGCTTTGATATCCGGCGTGTATTGTAAGCTTGGGGGAGTATGGCGACCCACGCGACAGCCTGCCGCCAGTGCCGGGCGCATTCCCGGCCGCCAACCGCTGGCGGTCCTCGCGCTTTCAGCCTGATCGAGTTGGTCATCGTCACCGTGATTATCGGTATCGTGGCCGCCATCGCGGCGCCGCGTTTCAGCCGAGCCGGCAAATCGGCCACCGCCAGTTACGTCGTCGGGAGCATCTCCACCGTTCGCCAGGCCATCGAGCTGTATTACGCCGAGCACGGTCAGTATCCGGGCTACACGCCCGGCACGACCACACCGAATGACACCTGGTTCACGCGGCAACTGCTGGAATACAGCGACGCGACGGGCAACACGCAGGCAAGCTACGGGCATCCCTTCATCTACGGTCCGTATCTTCGCCCGCCTTTCCCGACGAACCCGTTCAACAACCTCGACACGGTGAAGGTGAAACAGAATCCCGGGGATGCCGTCGCCATCGGGGGCACGGGCTGGATTGCGGTGCTGTCCACGGGCGATTTCGGTATCAACACCACGGCCGCTCACATTGAGGAGATCGCCGAGGGGTCGGTGGCGGAGGGTATGGTGGAGGTCAAGGGTCTCTGAGATGACGCCCCCCCGCGCCGCGATGCGCCGGTCCTGCCGGGAACGTTGATTCGATGGGGTGAACCTCAGGTTATGGGCGGCTCGCGATCGAGCGTTGCGCACCGCAGCGAAGATTCGAAGATCATCGCAAGGGCCTTATAACCCGATGTCCTAAGGGGGGGTACGTACGACGGCATGCCCCAGGTGCGAGAGGGGGACTCACCAAACCCATGACAGCCGGACGCTCGAGACTAAGCCGCCGCCGGGCCGTCACTCTGATCGAGGCGGTAGCAACTGTGATGATCACGGGCATCCTGCTGGGCGCTACGGCCTCCACGGTGCACCTGATGACCCGCACCGGTATCCAGGCCCGCGGCGCCGCCCAGGAGCAGAACGCGGCCAAGTTGGCCATGCTGCGCATGCGCCGCGAGCTGCGCATGGCGCTCGCGGTGAGCGAGATGTCCGCCACAGCGGTCACGTTCACGCATCCGGACATCGACGGTGATGGCGGCGATGACGTCATCCGCTACGCCTGGTCCGGCAGTGCTGGCGACTCGCTCACCCGCCAGGTCAACGCCGCTGCCGCCGCGCCCATGCTCGAAGGGGTGCAGCGGTTCGAGCTGAGCTACGACATCAAGGAGGGGACCGAGGAGGCTCCCGGTCCGGATCAGGAGGGCGCCGAGGAACGGCTGATCTACTACGACAGCAGCTACATTCTGAGCGACGCTCGCGTCCACGACAATCAGTGGTGGGCGCAGTACTTCAAGCCGGACCTTCCCGCTGAGGCCGTCGGTTGGAAGGTCACTCGCGTTTTCTTCCAGGCCAAGCGGGACCACAGCGACGACACGACGACGACGATTCAACTACGCCTGGCCAAGGCCGACATGACGCCCAGCGACACGGTCATCGACCAGACCACGATGGATCAGCTCGCGCTTCTCGACCAGTACGAGTGGGTCGAGAAATCGTTCGCCAACGCGACGAACGTCTCACCCGACGAGGGGCTGTGCCTGGCGTTCATCACCTATGACGCCAACTCGGCCAGGTTGCGCTACCGGAGCGGTGGCGTTTATAGGTCTGACATGGCGCTGGCCGAAGGCGATCCGGGTTGGACGGCCATCTACACCGACAAGGCGCTGCTGTTTTACGTGTACGGCACGGTCACCACCAAGGGTCCGGCGGTCGCGATGCAGCGGTTGGCCGCCGTGACGGTCGGCCTGACCGTGGGCACCGACCCGCCGACGCGGCTGGACTCGGGCGTGCAGGTGCTCAACGCACCGGAGGTGACCAAGCTGTGACACGGAGCGCGGACGACTTCGTCGGACGTGACCGGGACGTGAGACGCAGGACGGCCACGCCCGTTTGCAGCAGACGCCGGCCGATCGGCCGCCGCCGCCGCGGCTTCAGCTACATCGAGGCCGCCATATCGAGCACGATTCTGGCGGTGGGTATTGTCTCGGCCCTGCACCTCTACGGCTCGTATGCCAAGGGCGTGTTGCAGGCCAACGAGACGGCGGCCGCCCAGGAACTGGCGGCGGGGCTGATGGCCGAGATCACGGCCCAGGCTTTCGAGGACGCCGACTACGCTCACGGCTCGTTCGGCCTGGGCGTGGGCGAGACCGATCGAACCGACTTCGACGACGTGGACGACTACGACGGCTGGACGGAAGCCCCGCCCCAAGCGGCGGACGGCAGCGAACTGACCGGGTACGAGGGCTTCGTACGGAGCGTGGATGTCTACAACGTGAACGCCAACAACCTGACCACATCGGCCATCGCCGGATCTACCGATGCCAAGAGGATTGTGGTCAGCGTCACGCGGAACGGGCGGCTCCGGGCACGGCTCGAAGCCGTCAAAATGTACCAGGACGAGACGGCTCCCGTGCGGACCAAGTTGGATGTGTTCGACCTTGAATGGCTGCTCAAGTAATCGGGACCTGCCGACGCACCGTCGGCGGGCGGTGGCCATGTACATGGCCGTGCTGCTGATCGCCATGCTGCTGACCGGGGCCGGCATCACGTTGATCAGTGTCCAGCGGGCCGACCGACGCATCCAGGGCAACATCGGTCGAGGCGAGCAGGCGGCGCTGACCGCGCAGACCGGCATGGAGTGGCTCTTCTGGGACGTCAACAACGACGCCGACTGGCGCACCACCCGGGTCCATCCCGACGCCACGACACTGGAGGTCAGCGGACTGGGAACGCTGGGCATGAAGGTGGCCGACCCGGACGGTGACTTTGCCGACGACGACACCGATCAGGTCCAGCTCAGCGTCACGGCGAGTCACGGCGGGTCGTCTCAGACGCTGCAGGCCGTCGCGACTCCGAAGACCCATCCGGCCCTGCAGTTCGCCGTGTTCGGCAACCGCGACGTCAGTTTCGAATCGAATGCGACGGTGGCCGGACCGATCCGCTCCAACGGCGACATCATCGCCTACTCCACCGTGGCCCTGACCGACAACGCTGCCTTCCAGACGGTCTCGGGTAACTGGATATCTTCGTCGCTGGAGCCGGCCGGCTACACCGACCAGGCCATGAGCTTCCCGGCGCCCGACCTCGCGTTCTACGCCAATCAGGCCACGGTCGTGTCCGCCTCGGGCAACCCGCGCTCGATCAGCGACGTGAATCTCACGGACACGAACAACACGTTGGGCACAGCCAACCCTAAGGGAATCTATTGGATCGACGCCGGGGGCTACGACCTCGAAATCAGCTGGACGCACGTGAGAGGCACGCTGATTATCACCAATGTCTACAGCTACGTCTGGTTCGCCGAGCCGTGCTGGATCGAGCCCGGCGACGCCGGCTATCCGACGATCATCGTGTACGCCCCCGGTCGGGAGGTCTGGATCGCCATGTCGGCGGGCGAACTGGACGAGGACGAGAGCTCGGTGGATTTCAACGAGGACGGCGACACCGACGATACCTTCGCCCCCTCCGTCGGCGGGGTCGTCTGGACAAACGCGTCCGACCTCTGGCTCAGGGGTTCGTGGAGTCTGACCGGCTGCGCGATCGGCAACTACGTCCACATGTACAACGGTATTCGGATCGACGACGACCCCGACCTGCAGGACCGGCTCGTGCCCGGGTTCACCGATGGCAAGCTGCACCTGGTTCCCGGGTCGATCAGGGAGGTCGCCCCTTAGTCACCGACCCTTCCATGGAGCGGGAATCCAATGGAACGCACCGACATCCGCACACCGGCGTTTTCGCTGCTCGAGCTGGTCATGGTCGTGGCCATCATGGCGGTTCTGCTGGCCGTCGCCCAGCCGAGGATGGCATCGGCCATCCAGCGCGATCGCGTGCGGCGGGCAGCCACCAGGCTGGCCATGGACATCCGCCTGGCCCAGAGCGAGGCCGTCGGCCAGCAGCAGAACGTGACCGTCGCATTCAACACCGACTACGACGCGTACGAAGTGTCCGGCCTCGCTCCCGAGGCCGACGGCTCCACCGGCTACGAGGTCTGCCTCGGGGCCGACAGGGATTACCACACCAACATCGCCGCGGCCAACTTCAAGGGTCAGCTCGAGGTCACGTTCGACCGCTACGGCGCGCCGAACAACGAAGGAAGCGTCGTGCTGGGCATCGGACAGCTTCGCGTCATCATAAAAGTGGCGGCGGGCACCGGTCGGGTGACCGTCGGCGACCTGCGCCGCGTTTTGCAGAAGCTGCCCGGCCCGGTCGAAGCCTTGCCCATCGATATCGAATACGGGGGCGCCATCGGCGGTGGCTCCGTCGGCGTCGACCCGCCCAGCGAACAGCCCGGCGGCGGTGGCGAGATCATGTAGTCCCGATTCTGCATGGACGTGTACACCTACTTCCGTCCATGACGGTTTCCAGGCTGGTTGCAGTCAGCAGGTCTGGCGCGCAGGGGAAGAGCGATCCGTCGCCCCGCCATGCGCGAGCTCCGAGCGTACGCAGCGTCCGGTACCGCGATCCGGTCAGTCTCCGGCCGGGTCGATGATCACCCGAACGGTGTCCGATCCGGAGAACGGTTGTCCGTCGATCGTGAGCCCGGTCAGCGTGAGCGTTGCATCGGGGGGCTCGACGATCGCTTTGACCTCCGTCTCGACGAAGTTGGCCACGAGTTCGCCCCGGTTGTCGGCTTTGGTCCACGCCACGGGCACACCGTCGAGCGCCAGCGTGCCGGGATCGACCTGCCCGTAGGGGATGGCCGCGTGCACCGTGACGAACCCGCCCTGGGTTCTTCCCAGGATCAACGTGCTGGGTGCGATCGCGATCGGAACACCGGCGGTGCGGTCCTTCGCCCGCGGGAAGGCCGGCCCGGCCCACAGACCCAGCGCTACACAGAACACGACGGCAGTTGCGACGAGCTTTCTCATGATACCTCCTCCAGGCCATATGGAACCACAAGGACAAACGCTGAGATAGTAAACGCTAAAGACGACGTTTTCGGACGTCTATTTAGACGATTAATCAACAAAGATTCTCCGTCTGTCATCTTCGTGGCAGGATCGACCCTAATGCGTTGCGCTTGTTTCAAGGCGAGATGGACTTTCTGATGGGAATGTCCGTCTTTGGGGCGCCGCGTTTCGTTTATCCAGTCTCGTTGGATTGTTGTGGCGTGCGGTCGCCTCGCGCGACGCGGCGCGGGTCGGGCCGATTCACTCCCCGGCCGGCGAGGTCCAGACGCTCAGCGTTCGCCCGTCCTGCAGCAGAAGGGCCCCGTCGCGGATGGTGATCCGCTTGAGATCCTCGAAAACGCCCAGAGCCTGGACGCCTCCGTTGGATGGGATCAGCCCGCTGGCGTTGCGCAGGTCGTAGAAGTAGACGGTGCGCAGGTCCTGGAAGTTCTCCGGCCCGGCGTCGACCGCCACCAGAAAGGACTCGCCCACGAAGCGGTGATCGAAGCGCAGCCCGCGGCGCGTGGTCCCCTCCCAGAGCACCCGTCCGTCGGAGCCGGACAGGGCGAACACCCTTCGCTCGGTCGCGACCAGCACCTGCTCGTCGAAGAGCGTCACCGTGATGGCGTCGGCCCCGCGCCAGAGCCGATCGGCCGGCGTCTCAGACCGCCACAGCGTGCGCCCGTCGGCGAGGCTCAGTTTCTCGAGATGGCGGCCGTCGTCGG
>Ga0307380_10004665_pt1 | contig 18405 bp, 10 predicted proteins | sample UN3MG_FD_202239 | JGI IMG/M metagenome (GOLD analysis project Ga0307380, IMG submission 202239) | Soil microbial communities from Risofladan, Vaasa, Finland - UN-3 | ecosystem: Environmental > Terrestrial > Soil > Coastal area > Acid sulfate soil | place: Finland: Risofladan, Vaasa | collected...
CTGTTGTTGGCCGAATAGGCGCCGGTCGTCAGGGCGAAACGGCCGTCGGCCGACCCCAGGGCCGGTTCCGGCATGCCGACGGGATGGCCGAAATCGTACTTCGGCGCCCCGCAGGCCGTCCAGCCGGTTACCTTGAACTGGCGCTTGTCGGAGTACATGGTCAGGTCGGGGCCGATGAACATGTACCAGCCGCTGACGCGGATGTGGCCGGCCACCGTCGTAACCTCGGCGTCCTGGCGCTGGCCGTCGCCATTCTCGTCGGCCCAGTAGAAGGTCTTACCGCCGGAATCGTACGAGAGTTGGGCGCGGACCTTGTACTCGCCCGCTCCCACGCGCTCGAAGAAGGTGACGGTGGTGAGATCGAAGGCCCAACCTGGCGTGGTGGCCAGGTACAGCCGGCCGCCGGGGCCGACGCCGCTGAAATCATCCTGACAGAGATCACCCCCGACCACCACGGCGCGGGCTCAGCATGCACTATGACGCTTACAGGCTGTGGGTTTGATGCTACTACCACGGTTGAGTTTATCGGGTCCGACAACAGTGTCTGGGCCCCCCTAAACACGAAGCTGCTATCACCTACCACCATGGTTGTAACGCTTGAAGTCCCCATCTGGCCCCAGGACATGTACGACGTGGTGGTTGCCAAGCCGGGCTTGACCTCCCATCAACTAGTCGACGCCTTCGAGTTGACCGCCGGAGGTGCGGCGGTGCTCGATACGCGTCTGATTGTGCCCGAGTGGATCGGCCGCACTTGGCGACAGACGATCTGGATCGAGTATGCCAACATCGGCGAGTCGTCAATGCTGGCGCCATTACTCAAGGTGGATGGTGCCGACCAGGCGATGCTCACACTCGATCCCACGCTTCCGGCAATGAGTACGGATGTGTTTCCCGCAGGGGTCAGTGACTCCGTTCAGGTGATGGCTACTGGCTCCGGTGCGACGCCTGGCATTCTTCAACCCGGCGATTCCGGCCGTATCCCTATCTACTTCATCGGCCTCAAGGGTCCCTGGAACTGGTCGGATTGGGAGGTGGAATTCGGCCTCAGTGTCCTGACCGCCGACAGTATGGAACCCATCGACTGGCCTGCGGTCTCGGAGGAGATCCGTCCCGAGTCATTGTCGGCAGACGCTTGGGATGCCATCTGCGCCAATCTCCAGGTGCAGGTCGGCGATACGTGGGGCGACTACGTCGCCATGCTTAATGAGAACATGAACTACCTCTACGACGTCGGCCAGAACGTCTCGGATGTGGCCTCCCTCTTGGCCTTTGAGATTGAGCAGGCCTCCGGCCTGAGTCCGTACACGTATTTGGCAGGCGAGGTCGACGCCTACTGCCCCGCCCCTGGAATCGCGCTTACCTTCGGTCGCGCCTACGGGGAGTCTATCGACTCGCGGTACGAGTTGGGGCCATTGGGCTATGGCTGGAGCCATAACTGGGATGTTCACGTCCAGGAACTGAGTGACGGCAACGTTGTCGTCCACGGTCCCTACGGAGCGCAGCGGTACTTCTCTTTACGGTCGGACGGGGGCTACACTGCCTCTCCCGGCGACTACGGTGACCTGACCTTCAGCGGCGGCAAGTACCGTCTGACCGAGAAACACGGCACCGTCTGGCAGTTCCGGTCCGACGGCCTACTGCAATACGTCGAGGACACGAACGGCAACCGGATCACCTGCGGCTACTCATCGGGCCTTCTCACGAGCCTCACGCACACAAGCGGCGCCCAACTTCTCCTGGACTACGATGCCAACGGTCGCCTGTGGCACCTGACCGACCCGAGGGGCGCCCTCCCGGACCACGTGACCACTTTCGAGTACGATCCCAGCGGCGAATACCTTCTCACTGTGACCGCCCCCGGCGACCGCGTGACAACCTACACCTACGAGACTGCTGGCACACCCCAGAAGCAGCATACCCTGCTTTCCGTCGAGTACCCCGACGGCACACACGACCACTTCACCTACGATGAGCAGGGCCGCCTGATAGAGGCGCACGGTGACGCCGGGGCTGAATCGGTCACCTACGCCTACGACTCGGCTGGTACGGTGACCGTCGAAGATGCCGCTGGCCGACTGACCGCTCTCTCGTTCGGCCTCGGCGGCCAACTAGCCCAGGCCCGCGACGGCGAAGGGAACACGGTGTCGCTGGCCTACGACCGCGATTACGAACTGACCAGCCTAACAGGAGCAAGTGGTCAGGAGTACGGCTACACCTACGACTCGTCTGGCAACTTGGTCGGCATCGAGGACCCGCTCCGAAGGGACACGGCCTTCACGTATTCCGTGAACCTCAGCAACCTGACATCCGTGACCGACGCCCGCGGCAACGGCATGGTGTATGGCTACGACGCCGCAGGGAACCTCCTCTCCATCACGTACGAGGATGGGACGAGCGAATCGTTCACCTACGACGCGGCAGGCAACGTCCTCACATGGACGAACCGCCGGGGCGACACAGTCACCTACACCTATAGCGCCTCGGGGCAACTAACGAGCAAGGATTACCCCGATACGCCCGGCCTTGTGGATTTCGAGTACCTTTACGACGATGCGGGGAACCTGACAAGTGCCATCGGGCCGGAAGGCACGACCTCCTTCATGTATGATCCGGACACGGACTGGCTCACGCGGATCGACTATCCCGGCGGCCAATGGTTCGAGTTCGAGTACGACGCCGCCGGCCGCCGCACGAAACGAACCGACCAAGATGGCAACGTCGTAAACTACCTCTATGACGCGGTGGGACGCCTGGACCGGATGACCGACGGTACGGATGCCCTCATCGTGGATTACGACTACGACGCTGCGGGCTGGCTGAGCCGTAAGACCTTGGGCAACGCCGTCTACACGACCTACGAGTACGATGCAGCGGGGCAGCTCCTGCACCTTGTCAACCACAAGCCTGACGACACGCTCCTGTCGCGGTTCGACTACACCTACGACGCCTCCAGCCGGCGCACCTCCATGACGGTGGAGCACAGCCCCGCCCTGCCGACAGACGGCCTTTATGAGTACGGCTACGACCCCCTCGGACAACTGACGAGCGTCACCTACCCGGATGGCCACGTCGTGGAGTACGTCTACGATGCTGTGGGGAACCGCATGGAGGTGACCGACGACGGCACAGCGACGCCTTACACGACGAACGAGATGAACCAATACAAGACCGTGGGCGCCGCGACCTATACGTTCGACGACGACGGCAACGTAGTGACGAAGACCGAAGGCGGTGTGACGACGACCTACACGTACAACGTCGAGAATCGTCTTGCCCGTGTGGAGACTCCGACAGACGTCTGGGAGTACACCTACGACGCCTTCGGCAACCGCATCGCATCGAGCCACAACGGCGTAGCGACGGACTACGTCGTGGACCTTATCGGTTTCGGCGACGTGGCGGCCGAGTACGACGCTGCTGGGGACCTCGTCGCGCGTTACGACCACGGCCTCGGCCTGCTCAGCCGCACTGATTCCGCGGGTGATGCGGCATGGTACTCTTTTGAGGCTATTGGCTCGACGAGCGAGTTGACCGATGGCACAGGTGACGTCCTCAACACCTACACCTGGGACCCCTTCGGCATCTCGCTTGGCGGCGCCGAGACAGTGTTCAATCCCTTCCAGTACGTCGGCGAGTATGGCGTGATGCACGAGACAAACGGCCTGGAGTTCATGCGGGCGAGATTTTATGACGCCGCCATTGGACGGTTTGCCTGTGCTGATCCAATAAGCATCAACAGCAATGATGTGAATCTGTACCGCTACACCTGCAATCACCCGGTTGGCAGGACGGACCCATTGGGGCTCGCAACGGGCGTTGGCGGACTTGGGGGTAGTCTGCCTTGGGACCTGTCGGACTTCGGGGGAGGCGGGGACCCAGATGGGGGGAAGGGCCTCATGAAGAAGTACGAAGAACTCATGAGGGAAAAGATGGAGAAGAAGATGGAGGACCTGTGGAGTGGCCCGCCAAGCGATGACCTCGATGATCCGAGAGCGCGGCAGCAGAGTCATCCCGAGTCAGGCGACAAGAACCCCAACGACGAGGACGACCCAGACGACAAGAAACCAGGAACCGGTGTTAAGTTTCCCGACGGCGTTATGAAGGGGCCGGCTTTCGGCGAACCCGAGAAGACGCCCGATGAGAGCATGCCAACCGAGGAAACCGACCAGGATGAGGCCGGCATCGTCCGCCCACGTGACCCCAACGATAAGGTGGCCCCCGCCGGCTATGGCACTGCAAACTTTATCCTCCCGGACGACACGCTCTCGTACCAGATCCGATTCGAGAATGTCTCTGATGCCACCGCCCCCGCCCATTTCATCACGATCACCGATGCGCTCGACGAAGACCTGGACCTCTCGACGTTCGAGTTGAACGAAATCGCGTTCGCTGGCCACACAATCATCGTCCCGAAGGGTCTGGACTACTATGAGACAACGCTCGACCTGAATATAGACAACGAATACGTCACGAACAGCCACCTGCGCGTCGAGATCAACGTGTCTCTGGACAAAGCCGGTCGGGAACTCACCTGTACCCTTGTCGGCCTTGATCCCGAAACAGGCTGGCTGCCCGAGGATATCCTGCTCGGGATTCTCTACCCGAACGACGACACCAGCCGCGGCGACGGCCACATCTCCTACACGGTCAAACCCAAGGCCGGCCTGCCGAGCGGCACCGAGATCAGCAACATGGCCTCCATCGTCTTCGACTGGAACGACCCCATCGACACACCCAAGGTCCTCAACACCCTTGACGCCATCGCCCCAACCAGTGTGGTTTCCGCCCTGCCCGCCATTTCGCCTGCACCCTCATTCTTGGTGACCTGGTCGGGAAGCGACGACGCCAATGGCGCGGGGATCGCGACCTACGACATCTACGTCTCCGACAACGACGGTTCCTGGACGCTCTGGCTGGATGACACGGACCAGACCGAGGCCACGTTCAATGGCCTGGCGGGCCACACCTACCGCTTCTACAGCCGGGCGATGGACGGCGTGGGCCACCAGGAGGATGCTCCGGCAACCGCCGACGCTGTGACATTTGTCCCGGCCATGATTGTGTCCCGCCACATCTTCTACAACAACTCCTACTTCGATGGGAATAACGCGGGTGCCAACGCCAGCGACGACGCAGCCATTGATACAAGCAAATTCGCTCTGATCCCAGGCGGAATCGGCGCCTTCGCCAACTACACCAGCTACAGCCGTGGCCTCAACGGCATCATGATCGACATCGATGGTTTGGCCAGCACGCCCAGTGACAGCGACTTCGTGTTTAAGGTCGGCAACTCGGAGGATCCCAGCACGTGGGCTATGGCCCCTGCCCCGACGAGCATCACCGTCCGGCCCGGCGAAGGCGCAAGTGGCAGCGACCGGGTGACGATCCTCTGGGCCGACAACGCCATCCAGAAGCAGTGGCTCCAGGTAACTCTGCTGTCGGACGCCAACGGCGGCAGCCTGGGCCTGGCCGAGGATGACGTGTTCTACTTCGGAAACTCCATCGGCGAGACGGGTAACAGCGGCTCCAACACCTTCGTGGACGGCACGGACTTCGTGGGCGTGCGGGACAACCCGCATAACTTCCTGGATCGTGCTCCGGTGACGGACGCCTACGACATCAACCGCGACAGCTTCGTGGATGGCACAGACCTGGTTCTGGTGCGTGACAACAACACGAACTTCCTGAACTGCCTGAAACTCATCGGCGTACCGGCAGCGACGGGCGGCGCGGAGTCGATGCTGGTCCTGTCGCTGGCGTCCGAGCCGACGGTCACGCCCCTCGCCACGGCTGATGCGTCGGCAGGGTCCTCTGGCTCAGAAACAGCGGCCGTCGACGGTGTCCTCGGCAATGAGTTCCTCTGGCTGAGCGACCAGAACAGTGTCGAAACGGAAACTCAACCTGCGACCGACTGGGAAGTGACGCTGCCTCAGGCCGAAGGGACCGCGATGTCGGCGGCCCCGATGGCGGAGAGTACTACTCAGGCAGACGGCCTCAGCGTGGATCAGGCCCCGAGCGAAACGGTTCCGTGGTCGTCGAGGACGGGTGTTCAACCCTCCCAGGGTGAGCCTGGAGAACTCGGCCTTGACAACGGCTTGGAGGACGTTCTGGCGCTGCCGGAATTGATGGTTCCACTCGGCGCGTGATGGAAAGCCCGCTCTCGTCGACAAAGTCGCTTCTGAGAAGACCTGCGCGTCCGCCGGTCCACCTCAAGAGGGCATCACCCCTACAGGAGCGACCTTTGGGCTGACACCTCCAAGGTTACAGGCTGCGACCGGATGAGCGGATTTTTCACTTGCACATTCGTGCCACTGTAGCAAAATGTAGCAATAATCGTGGTCACCATGGTCACCATGGTCAACATGGTGATCGAGTTAAAGCCCTGCGTGACAGGGCGTTACGCGGAAGTGGCGGCAGCGTAAGAACTTACGAAATCTGGGGTTGTTGGTCTCATAACCCGAAGGTCGCAGGTTCGAATCCTGCCCCCGCTACCACTTATAGGTCTAGCAGGAACAGGCACTTACATCTGTTCCTGCTTCTTTTTACGCTTGGGCAAAAAGGCAAGCGGTACCACGAGGGCCTTGGCAGCGTCACGCCGGACAATGTATGCTACGATTGCCGGGAACCCGGATGGACCGGTCCTAACTGTCAAGGATTCGTGCGGTTTCCTCCTGGTCGATATCCGTGACGTACTGTAGGCCGCTGACCTCTGCCGCTTCGCGGGTGAGGGCGGCGAGGTCGTCCCGGGAGATGAACTCGACGGCAAACTTGCGGCTGCCGGCCATCAGTTGGCGAAGGCCCTGGGCCAGACGCTCGTAGTACGTGTAGAGCCCGAGGGCGCCGGCCGGGAGTTTCTCGAAGTCTTCGTCTCCCAGTTCCTTTCGCAGATGGCTGGCGGTGACGAAGATCTCGTCCCTCGTGTTGCCGAAGCGTCCGATGTACACCGGCATTTCGCCGCTGTCGACCGCGAGGCCGATGGTCTTGCCGACCATGGCGGCGGCGATGGGCGCGCGGGCCATACCGATGAGTTTCACGAATGGCGAGCCCAGCGCGAGGCCCTTAAAGATCTGGTCCTCGAAGGCGAACCCACCCGCGACAGCCAGGGCGGGCAACCGCATGCCCTTCTCGGCCAGGCGTGTGGCGTACTGGTGGAGCAGCGAGTGCAGGTAGACCGGGGGCACGCCCCACTCGTTCATCATGCGCCAGGGGCTCATGCCGGTGCCGCCGCCGGCGCCGTCGACGGTCAGCAGGTCGATCCCGTACTTGGAGGCGAACACGAGGGCCCGGGCCAGGTCGGCCGGCCGGTAGGCGCCCGTCTTGAGGAACACATACCTGGCGCCGGCCTTGCGGAGTTCCTCGACCCGCTTGGCAAAACCCTCCTCGGTGACGATGCCGACGCGCGAGTGCCGCTCGAACTCCTTGAACGCGCCGCGCTGGAAGTCCTTGATGACATCCGGGTCGGTCGGGTTCGGCAGCACCAGGTAGCCGCGCTCCTGGAGGGCCTGGGCCTTCTGGAGGTCCTTGATCTTCACTTCGCCGCCGATGTCCTTGGCGCCCTGGCCCCACTTGAGTTCCACGCACTGGACGCCGAGATTCTCGATGGCGTATTCCTGGACGCCCAGCCGCGTGTCCTCGATGTTGGCCTGGACGATGATGGCGCCGTAGCCGTCGCGCTGGTGGTCCTGGTAGAGTTTCACGCGGCGCTTGAGGTCGGCCGTGTCGACGACGCGGCCTTTCTTGATGACAGCCTCGTGGTCCATACCGACGACGTTCTCGCCGATCGTGAGACCCGTTCCCGCCAGCGCCGAACCGATGGCCAGCCCCTCCCAGTTGTTCTTGGCGATGTTGGTCGAGCCGATGCCGGGGATGATCCACGGGAGCCGGAACTTGATGCCCTTGTCGTGGCCGATGGCCACCTCCAGATTGACGGCCGGGAAGATGGCCTTGTCGCTGTCGGCCTCCACGCCATGGGCACCGGTGATGGTGCCCATGATGTTGAAGTGGGAGTAGTCCACGGGGTAGGTCTTCTCGGCCGCCGTTGTGATGACGCCGAACGGCTGCGGGTAGATGACCTCGTGGCCGCGGTAGGCCGACTTGCCGACCTCGCACATGCCGATGCACCCGTCCACGCAGGTGACGCACATGCCCGAGGCGGGGACGACCGAACCCACCGTCCGGTTCTTGGAGAGCGTGGCAGCCGAGGCGTTGACCCTGGAGAGCGTGACTGACATGGTCGTTCGATCCTTTCCGGTTACTGGCCTTTCTGGATTTCGCAAGCCACACAGGGCTGCATGTAGCACAGCATGTCGTCGAAGCCTTCTTTGTCGAGACAGGGCGGGCTCAGGTTGGCGCACCCGCCGCAGATGGCCTTGTCCGGCTCGGTGTACGTGCAGCGGAGTTCGCACGCCGGGCACACATACATACATCCGCCGCACAGGCGGCAGACGTCGGACTTGGCGTCAAACGGCGTGCCGATGCTCCGCTTCTCGCCGCGATAGCGGAACCCGATGGCACCGGCCATCATCTGCTCGCGGCACATCCGGACGCACCGGCCGCAGAGGATGCACGTCTCGTGCTCCTGCCGGAACCGCTGCTGCCGCACGTCATGCGCCGAGGCGAGGTCCTGGATGGTCTTGGACTGCGGGCAGGAGGCCAGCAGCAGTTCCAGGATCATCTTGCGGGCCCGAACGACGCGGGACGAGGCCGTGCGAACCTTGAGGCCCGGCTCCGCGGGGTACGTGCACGACGTGACGAGTTTCGCCGTCGGCCCTTGGCCGATCTCCACGACGCACAACCGGCAGGCGCCGTACGGCGTCAGGCCGTCCATGTGGCACAGGGTCGGGATGGGGAAGCCGATGAACTGGGCGGCTTCCAGCACCGTGGCGCCCTCCTCGACGGAAACCGGCAGGCCGTTGATGGTCAGCGTGATCATGCGTGTGTTCCCCCTGCGGCTGCGCTGTGGGCCTCATCGGGCTGGGGTTGAGTGAAGGCGAGGTCGCATCGGAGACACCGGCGGGCCTCGCGGGTGGCCTGTTCGACCGACAAGGCCAGTTCGACTTCGGCGAAGTTCTTCCGCCTCGCCTGGATGGGCAGCACGGGGGGCTCGGCCCGCGCGGCATCCTCGCGATCTTCGTCGGTGACGGGTGCGGACTCAACGAAAACGTCCGGCAACCGGATGCGGGGCGGCTCCGCGAGTTCCTCGCCGCGAAGGAAGCGGTCGATCACCCCCGCCGCGCGACGCCCGGCCGCGATGGCGTCGACTACCGTGTTGGGCCCGGTTACGAGGTCACCCCCGGCAAAAACGCCGTTGCGGCTGGTGCGGAGCGTCCGCGGGTCCACCTGCAATCGGCCACCCTTGTCGAGAGCCAGGCCCATCGGGGTCAGGCAGTCGCTGTCGGGGCGTTCGCCGATGGCGATGATCAGCGTGTTCAGCGAGATGCTGAACTCGCTGCCCGGCACGGGGACCGGCCTGCGGCGGCCGCTGGCGTCGACCTCGCCGAGTGTGTTGCGGATGCACTCGATGCCCACGAGGCGGCCGTTCTGCGAGTAAATCCGGACCGGTGAGACCATCGTTTCAACCTTGATGCCTTCCTTCACGGCTGTCTCGATATAGCGGATCTTCACCGGCGAGACGAGCGTCTCGAGTTTGATCCCTTCCTCCAGCGCGGCATCGACCTCTTCGGCATAAGCCGGCATCTCCTGGCCGGTGCGGCGGTACAGGAGGGTAACGCTCTGGACGTTCTCTTGGCGGATGGCGACGCGTGCGGCGTCGACGGCCGAGTTGCCGCCGCCGATGACCGCCACGTGGCCGCCGGCCAGTTCCTCGCCCCTGAGGTTGAAGGCCTTGAGGAACTCGATGGACGGGTAAACGCCTTCGAGGTTCTCGCCCGGCAGGTCCAGCCGCCAACTCTTGTGGGCGCCCAGGGCGAGGAAGACCGCCTTGAAGCCGTCCGCGAAGAGGCCGTCAATCGTGATATCCCGCCCCAGGACGGTTCTGCACTTGACCGTGGCGTTGCCGTTAAGGAGGGATGCGATCTCCTTCTTGAGCACGCTCCGGGGCAGGCGGTAAGGTGGAATACAACTTGTGAGCATGCCGCCCGGCTCATCTTCCGCTTCGAAGAGAGTTACCTTGTGGCCGAGGAGTGACAGATAATGGGCGGCCGAAAGACCGGCCGGGCCGGCCCCGACCACCGCCACCCTGGCGGCGCCCTTGCCGCGCCGTGCGGCCTTCGTGGGCTTGTAGACCGCCGGGTCCACCCGGTCGGTGACGAACCTCTTCAAGGCACGGATCGCGAGGGGCTCGCTGCCGGTCACTCCCAACTGGCACTTTTGCTCGCACTTGCGGTCGCAGACCCGCGCGCAGATCGAGGGAAACGGGTTGGCCGACCGGAGACAAGAGTAGGCCTCCTCGTATCGGCCTTTCTCGATAAGGGCCACGTAGCGCCAGGCCTCGGTCTCCAGAGGGCAGGCGGCCTGGCAGGAGGCGCCGACGAGATTGCGGCAGACGAAGGCGTCGCACTTCTTGTCCACGACGTGCCGCTCGTACTCCTCGCGGAAGTACCGCAGGGTGCTCAGGACCGGGTTCGACGCCGTCTGCCCCAGGCCGCACATCGTGGTGTCCTTGACGACGCGGGCCAGTTCCTCAAGGAGTTCGAGGTGCTCGGGGCGCCCCCGGCCGCCCGAGATGTCGTCGAGGATTTCGTACATCCGCTGGGTGCCCTTGCGGCAGCTGAAGCACTTGCCGCAGGATTCGTCCTTCAGGAAGTTCATGAAGTACTTGGCGACATCGACCATGCAAGTGTTGGCGTCCATCACGATCATGCCGCCGGATCCCATGATCGAGCCGGCCTGGGCGAGGCTGTCGTAGTCGATGGGCAGGTCGAACTTCTCGGCCGGGATGCAGCCGCCGGACGGTCCGCCGGTCTGGACGGCCTTGATCCTGGCCTTTCCGACCGGCCCGCCACCGATATCGTAAACGATCTGCTTGAGGGTGATGCCCATGGGCACTTCCACCAGACCGGTGTTCCGGATTTTTCCGACCAGGCTGAAAATCTTGGTGCCCGAGTTGCCCTTGGTGCCGATCTTTGCGAACTCCTCCGCGCCTTGGCGGAGGATGACGGGGATGTTGGCCCATGTCTCCACGTTGTTGATGGCCGTGGGCTTGCCGTTGATGCCCTTCTGGATGGGGAACGGGGGCCGCTGGCGCGGCTCGCCCATCCTGCCCTCGACGGAGCGGATGAGGGCAGTCTCTTCGCCGCAGACAAAAGCCCCGGCGCCGCGGACGATCTGGATGTCGAAGGCCAGGCCGCTCCCGAGGATGTTCTCGCCCAGGAGGCCGTGCTCGCGGGCCTGCCCGAGCGCAATCGTCAGGTGCCGGATGGCCAGCGGGTACTCGTTGCGGACGTAAACAATCCCCTCGGTGGCCCCTGTCGCAAAGGCGCCGATGACCATGCCTTCGATGATGCTGTGGGGATTGCCTTCGAGGACGCTTCGGTCCATGTAGGCGCCGGGGTCGCCTTCGTCGGCGTTGCAAACCAGACACTTGCCGCGAGGACCGGGTTGCCGGGCCAGCATCTCCCATTTCAGGCCCGTCGGGAACCCGCCGCCGCCCCGGCCGCGCAGGCCCGAGCGCTTGACCTCCTCGACGACCCAGGCTGGGTCGCCGCGGGACAAGGCCTTTGCCAGGCCGCCGTAGCCGTCCTGATATATGTAATCATAGATTCGCGCAGGATCAATCTCCTGGTTCATTCCCAGGATCGTGCGCTGCTGGTGTTTGAAGAACGGGATCTCGTCGCGGTCTCGGCAGGCCAGACCGGTGTGGGGGTCGCGATACAGGAGGTCCTCGACAAATTCGCCCGCCAAGGACGCGTCGATGATCCGTGGAACGTCCCGGGTCTTGACCTGGGTGTAGAAGGCCTTCTGCGGCGCGGTGAGGACAAAGGGGCCCATCTCGCAGAACCCGTGGCATCCGGTGACCCGAAGCGAGATCCGGCCGAGCAGCCCCTTCTGAATCAGGTAGCCCTGGGCGACCTGGATGATGTGATTCGATCCGCTGGCCCGGCAGGCCGTTCCCCCGCAGACGGTGATCCGGGGTTTGCCCGGGTCGGTGTCATCGCGGAGTTTTCGCCTGAGCGCGGCCAGATTATCGATGGAAGCCAGCCTCGGCATCTCGCCTCCTTGCGCGGCGCGCGGGGCGGCAAGCCCCTGCGCGGCCCAGGTCACGTCAGGTCCAACATGCGGTTCTTGCACCTGCGGCGCGAGCAGATCCGCAGCACCCCTCCGCCGCGCACCAGCAGCGAGACCATCGGGGCCTGGCAGTCCGGACAGTCTGGGCCTGTGTCTAACGGACCGTGGCAGTGCGGGCAGAAGAAACCGGCCACCTGACCATCGGGGACCTTCTTCTCGGCGGACACATGGTCGCTCCCGTACAGAGAGGAGAGACGCAGCCGTCCGTGCCGCCCGCCGAACGACAGCGTCAGCCGGATGGCGGGAAGGCCGTCGATGGGAGCCGCCGCGTCCATCAGGCTGTGGTTGCAGCGCGGGCAACTGACCTCGATGGGGAACACCCGGCCGTCCTCTCGAAGGTCCCCACCGCCGAACCCCTTGACGGCATCGTCGAGCAGTTGCCGCACCCGGGACCTGCGGACTTTCGAGAAGTAGCGCCCGTCAATGACGACGACCGGACCCAGCGCGCAGGCGCCCAGGCAATTGACGGTTTCCAGCGTGAACTGCTTGTCGGGGGTGGTCTCGCCCCGTTGGATGCCCAGTTGCCGCTCGAACTCCTCGACGGTCCGCGGCGCGCCCCGGACGTGGCAGGCCGTCCCCAGGCACGCGCAGATGAGGTGCTTGCCGCGCGGCTTCAACGTGAAGAACCGGTAGAACGTGGCCACTCCATAAACATCCACCAGGGGCCGGCCTGTTTCCTCCGCGACGGTCCGGAGGGCCGCTTCGGGGAGGTGGCCGTACCGGGCCTGGACCTCTTCGAGGATGGCGATCAGTCCGCCCCGGTCGTGCTGGTGCTGGTGGAGGATTTCACGGACGCCGTCCAGGCTGCCGGCGTCCGCCGGCTGTGTCGCAGCGATGTCTCGTATCATCCTATTGGTAGGCCTCGCAGGTCCAGATGCCACCTTCGGGTTTGGGCACCACGCAGGTTTCACGGCTTTCGCAATCCGCGCAGAGGCCGATGCCTCGATAATTGCGCGGCGTTTCCCGCGTCGGAGTCCAAGGGGCGCTGTCCGCCGCCACGGGGATGTAGGCGTCGAACTCCTCACAGTAGAAAACGGGCCGCAGCGACGTGCCGCGGCTCGGGCAAGTGGTCGAGTGATTACACGTTGTGCACAGGTCGGCGTAGACCTCAAGCGAAGCGCAGGAGTTCACGGGCTTGGCGGGAGTCCCTCGGTTGCTGCAGGTGGGTGCGCGAGCGCATGTCGAGCAAAGGTCGCGGTGCGGTGTCGACATGATCCGCCCTCCTTTTCGTTCCAGGTGCGAGAGTTCGTGCACCAGGGGCCGGAATTTCTCTCTCTACGCTCCATGTGCAGAAAGCATGAGGGTCAATGGCCACGCGCGACGAGGTACACAAGGAGCAAATGTCATGCCAGCCTCAGGCGGGAGTTGCAGCAACGCCGGCGTAGTAAGCAGAAATGTGCCAGAAACAGGGGGAAAACCGGTTACAGACGCCTGCACGGGGAAGCCGGCGGTGGTGGCTTGGCGCGGACGCGGGCGGTGGACAGGTGGGGAAATCTGAACCAGTGGGGCCAAACACCCCGGCATGCGATGGCTACGGTTCGGGCGGCGGCTCGAAGGCGGCCTTGAGTTTCTCCCGCAACGTCTTGCGGTCAATCCCCAGGATCTTCGCGGCGATGGTCTTGTTGCCCCCGACGCTGGCCAGAACGTTGCGGATGTATTCGGCCTCGACCTCCGCCAGCGTCCGGTTCACGCTGGGCTCCCGCAGCGCGGAGAAACGCATCACGGAGGGCAGATCCGGCACCTCGATGCACTCGTCCTCCGTCATCACGACAAGCCGGTAGATACTGTTCTCCAACTCCCGCACGTTACCCGGCCACGCGTGGTAGTCCCGCAGGACCTTCAGGGCCTCGTCCGAGAACTGCGGCGTCGGCCGGCCGAGTTCCTTCGAGTACTTCGCCGCGAAATGGTGGACCAGCAGCAGGATGTCGTCGCCGCGCTCCCGGAGGGGTGGCAGTTCAATTGTGATCACGTTGAGCCGGAAAAACAGGTCCTCGCGGAAAAGCCCTTTCTTCACCAGCGTCGGCACCTGCTTGTTCGTGGAGGCCAGCACTCTTACGTCAACGACCCGCCCGCGGCTGGATCCGACCATATACACGGACTTGTCCTGGAGCACGCGAAGCAGTTTGACCTGCATCGAGAGGCTCGTCTCGCTGATCTCGTCGAGGAAGATGGTGCCGCCGTCTGCCGTCTGGAAGAATCCGGCCCGGGATTCCGAGGCCCCCGTGAACGCACCCTTGACGAACCCGAACAGTTCGCTTTCCAGCAGCCCCTCGGGTATTCCGCCGCAGTTGACGGGCACAAACGAGGCGGAGGAACGCGGGCTGCTGTAATGAATGGCCCGGGCGACAAGTTCCTTGCCTGTGCCGCTTTCGCCCGTAATCAGGACGGTGGCCGAGGTGGCAGCGGCCTTGCTGATGGCCCTGAAGACCTGCTGCATCGGCTCGGATTCGCCCACGATGCCGTACGGCGTGGGCGGGGTGCCCGAGGCCGCGCTACGGCCGGCCCGGCGGGCCTCGCGCTTCCCCAAGGCGCGCTTTACGGCGGAGAGAAGCTCCTCGTCGGTGAACGGCTTGGCCAGGTATTCTTCGGCGCCCGTCTTCACGGCCTTGACGGCGCCCTCAACGGACGGGAACCCCGTGATCACGATGACTTCCGTGTCCTTGAGGTTCTCCCGGACGTGGCGCACCAGGTCCAGGCCGCTGACCCGCGGCATCTTCAGGTCGGTGATCACGAGATCGATGGGCGTGGTCTCGGCGATCCGGATGGCCTCGGCCGCCCCGGGGGCGGTCAGGACCCGGTAGCCCTGGGCCGTCAGGTTCCGCTCGAGGATTTCGAGCGTGCCGGGCGCGTCGTCCACCACCAGGATCGCGGGATGTCTACTTGCGGCGGCCATGGGTATCGCGTTCCTCTCGCGCTGGCGGCGCGGCCGCGGGCAGCCGGATCTCGAACCGCGTGCCCACGCCGGGCGCGCTCGTGACGTCGATCGTGCCCCCGTGCGATGTCACGATGCCGTGCACCACCGGCAGGCCAAGCCCCGTGCCCTCGTTGATGTCTTTCGTTGTATAGAACGGGATGAATATCTTGTCGAGCGCCTCCTTGCTCATGCCGGTGCCGTTGTCTTCCACGCGCAGCAGCACGTGGCGGCCCGAGGCCCGCGTGCCCACCGTCAGCGTTCCTCCCCCCGGCATGGCCTGGATGGCGTTGACCGCCAGGTTGACCAGGACCTGGTGCAACTGCGAACGGTCCGCCGTAATCGCGGAAAGCCTGGCGGAGAGCCGCCGCACCAGCGCGATGCCGCCGCCGGAGCACCGGGACTCCAACAGATACAGCGCCTCCTCGATGACGGCGTTGAGGTCGACGCGGGTCTTCTGGGGTGGCATCTGTCGCGCAAACAGCATCAGCTTCCGGATGATTTCCCGCGCGTGCAGGCAGGTGGTAACAATCTTCTCCAGGTCCGGGACCACCGCCTCCGGCAGGCCGGACTGTTTCTGGATCAACTGGGCGAACCCGAGGATCGTGCCCAGCGGTTCGTTCAACTCGTGCGCCACCCCCGCGGCCAGTTGGCCGATCGTGGCCAGGCGGTCCGCATGTCGCAACTGGTCCTGTAGGTTCGCCTTGTCCTCGTCGGCCTGCCGCCGCTCGATCAGGGCGGCCACCTGCTGCGCCACGTTGTCAATCAGGCTTCGCTCTTCGCTCAGGAACGGCCCTTCGTCCAGGTCCGGCCTCTCGGCGGCATAGGTGACCTCGACGGTGCCCCGCCGGCGCCCCCTCACTACGAGGTCGGCGGACTGCTTGTGGACGCCGTCCGTGAAACGCGGTGTAGCGTAATGGCGGTCGTCGAGAACGATTCGCGCCGACGCGATCTCGGGATACTGCCAGGCCAGCGGCAGGAGTTCGGCAATGCCCTGGAGCACCTCGCCCAGCGTGATGCCCGGGCGTTCCGCGAGTTGCACCAGGTGGTACAGGCATGTCAACTCCTTGACCCGCTCCTGGAGGGCGGTGTGGGCAAGGCGGCTCAGCAGCGCCAGGCCGAGCGTTGGCGCCACTTCTTCGTAGGACCGGACCTCCTCCTCACTGAAGTAGTCCCTCTTCTGGCTCTTCAGCAGCACCAGCCCCATCGTTTCATCGGCCGCAACGAGCGGGATGACGGCAATGGACTTATAGACATGGCCCCCCCCGCGAGGCCTTCCCCGGGACGAGACATCCGGTCCGGCCGCACGCGGTAGCGCACACTTGGCGTCCCCCGTCCAGAAACTGCCGTACGCCGTGAACGAGCGCTCCGGCCCGCACCGCCGCCGCTCGACAACAGCCCCACAGATCTCCCCCAGGCGACCCGGATCTCGAGCGCAGGCGAGCAGTGCGCTGCCCTCCTCCGGTTTGCGGCGGATTATTACAACGGTAAAGGGGCTTGCTGGCCGGCCTTCACAGCGGTAACACGTATCTTCCTTCTTCACGCGGAGTTCGACCGCGCTGCATCCGGACACGTCCAGGAGCATCTGCGTGATTCCACGCAGGAAATCCACGGGGGGAACGTCGGTGCCGGCATAACGGAGGACTTGGTCGGCCAGTCCGCGGAAGTCTCGCGGCTTGCCGACTCGGCGGCGGACGGCAGGCGATGCGGCTCGCCTCCTCCTCATGGCGTCTTGCCCCTCCTTGCGATGGTATGGACAACCGCCTCATCCCGGCGCCAGGCGCCGGGCCGTGGTACTATAACGGGTCCGGGCCGCGCATTCACGCCTTCTTTCCAGGTGTTTCCTTCCGGGCGGCTCGCCGGGGCGGCCAGACAGACCAGTGACAGCGCCGCCCGGAACCACATCCTATTATTCTTCCGGCAGCGGCCCGTCGCGCGCGACCCGGCCTCTGCCACCCGGAGGTTATCTGGCTCTTCGTCCGCCGACAGGATAATCGGCCCGGATGCCTGATCGCCCGGCCCCGGCATGGCTGCTCTTTCCGCCCACTTGCCCATGGCGAACCCCTTCCCTCAGTAATGGAGACACAGAGGTTCTGGTGTACGACACTTTGGGTGGGCACACAGCAGCCAGAATGGTAGGGGACACGTTTGATGTCGGACGGAAGACCCGGTTCGGTTCAATCAAAATCGAGGCCTCGGCCGAGCAACCTATTGCAGCGAGTGCGGAAGCCGGGTATGATCCGGGCGGTGGTTGAGCGTGTAACTAAATTGTCCATGATTTAGCGCACGGCATGCACAAGATGCGCAACATGCGGATTTCGGCTGATCTTTGCAGCAGAAGGACTTACGTGCAAGTCGGGTCTAGAGCGTAAGTTCCAATCACGGCAGTTCTTACGCTCATAACCCGAAGGTCGCAGGTTCGAATCCTGCCCCCGCTACCACGTAAGTCCAGCAAGGACAGCCACTTGGCTGCCCTTGCTTTTTTGTTGCGGGCGCGCGTGTCACTAAAATGTAACTGTTTTTCGCCGGGGTCAGTGACACGTCACCGGTCGAGCATCGCCAAGTATGCTTTCAGGCTTTCGCTATGGCCGTCGTCCAGCGCCATCGATAGTTCCTCGATCGCCTGTGAAGCCATCTTCCTTATCTCTGCGGATTTCATTTTCCTCGCCCCTGCTCAGACAGCGTTGTTGTGCGCATGGTAGTCAGCCGCCAGGTCTGCCTGGACATCGCCACGAATCTTGTCGCACCTGCCGCAATAGATGCCGTCAAACTCCTCCTCATCCTTCTCAGTTCCACACAATGGACACGATCTCATCTTGCCACCTCATGAACCTGCCTCTTCCGGGCAGGCTCAGTTCGAAGAAAGGCTGAGCCTGCCGTGGCGCGCCAGAATCAGAGATTCCACTTGTATTCACCTGCTATAGCGCGGCATAGTGCTTCTTGCACCATTTGAAAGGAACACGAAATGGCAAAGATCGACCTAAAGGAACTCGCTCGAGGCTTTTACCTGCTGTCCAATCCCACCCGCCTGGGCATCCTGGCGGTGCTCTCGAAGGGCACGAGCAACGTAACCCGCCTGTGCAAGGCCCTGAAGAAGATGCAGCCCACGACGAGTCACCATCTAGTGTAGTGCTTCAGAATTAGTGTTGCTTATGTTCGCCTCATCGGCTATACTCCTCCGCAGGAGGTGAAGCCGATGCGCGTCGCTTGTCCGATCGTGTTGACAGATGAAGAACGCAAAACTTTGG
>Ga0307380_10004666_pt1 | contig 18405 bp, 14 predicted proteins | sample UN3MG_FD_202239 | JGI IMG/M metagenome (GOLD analysis project Ga0307380, IMG submission 202239) | Soil microbial communities from Risofladan, Vaasa, Finland - UN-3 | ecosystem: Environmental > Terrestrial > Soil > Coastal area > Acid sulfate soil | place: Finland: Risofladan, Vaasa | collected...
CCTGCTCCTTGCCGCTGGCGCCGTAGTTGGCGACTCTCTGCTTTATCTGGGTGGGGGTGTACTCATAGGTGGGGATGCCTTTACCGGTGGCGGCGAGAAGGGCTACCGCCTGGGCTCTGCCGATTGCCAGTGCCGTCTGCACGTTCTTGGCGATAAAGGGCTGTTCCACGGCGACGACGTCGGGCTGGTGTTGCGCGATGACTTTGAGAAGCTTGTCGTACAGGTAGCTCAGGCGCTCCCCGATAGGGAGGCGTCCCGGGCAGGCCAAGGCGCCGTAATCAATCAGGGTTATTTCGTCATCCTGGCTCTCTATCACCCCGTAGCCCATGATTATTGTGCCCGGGTCAATGCCTAAAACTTTCATCTTAAAGTTGGTCGTATATAATGGCTAAAAGTTGACATAATGTTAACCTGAAACCTGCGACTGATATTTTTCCAGGATGGCGTCGGTGAAATCGGCGTTGCTGGACACATTCTGTACCTCGTCCAGGTCCTCCAGTTTATCCAGCAGTTTCAATGCCTGTAAGGCTGGTTTTTCCTCGAGCTGGACTACGGTCTTCGGCACCATGGATAGCTCGGCGGAGTCGATGGTGATGTTTTGCTGTTCCAGCGTCGACCTGACCGTCTCCAGGTCCTCCGGTGTGGTGTAAATCTCCACGTAGTTGCTCTCCACCTGGACGTCCTCGGCGCCGGCATCAATGGCGTTCAGGGCTAATTCGTCGGCATCCAGGTTGTCGGTCTTTACCCGTATAAGTCCCTTGGAGTCAAAAAGCCAGGCAACACACCCGTTTTCTCCCAGGCTGCCGCCGTGGCGGGAGAAGATATTTCTCACGTCCTGGATGGTGCGGTTGCGGTTGTCGGACAGGGCGTTCACCAGAATAGCGGTGCCGTTAGGCCCGTAGCCCTCAAGAACCAGTTCTGACAGAGTGACTCCCTCCAGGTCGCCGCTGCCCTTCTTGATTGACCTTTCTATGTTGTCCAGCGGCATATTGTTGTCACGGGCTTTCTGTACTGCCAGGCGCAGTCGAAAATTCGCATCGGGCTTGTTGCCTCCCTCCCGCACCGCGATTATAATCTCACGGGTCAACTTGGTGAAAAGCTGGCCCCGCCTGGCATCGGTTACTCCCTTTTGGTGTTTGATTGACGACCATTTAGAATGACCTGACATCTCTTGCACTCCTTGGGCAATAATCCGGCCCTGTTTTTTTCATTCTAGCACTTCATTTTCCTACGGTCAAAGACTGGATGGGCGATTTGAATCTGCTGGCTATAAAGTGGTTTAATAAGAATTAAAAGGCGCAGCATAAGGAGATATTTTTATGGATTTGGGCGAGATTTTACAGAAATATATTATAGTTATCGTAATGGTGCTTCTTCTGGCGTTCAATATCTTTATCAAGTCACGTCGGGGACAGGGACAACAGAAGACACCGCTGGGAGCAGTTGGGGCTTTACTGACTGAAGTAGATTATAATCATAAGCTGTTGGCGACCTTTAGTTACCATCGGCAGCTTAACAGGTTTCAGACAGCTAGCTGGGAACGGAATAAAGGCAAGCTTGATTTTCTACCCCACGGATTGCTGACTGTTTTAACCGATACTTTTAGGCTGGCGGCTGATTTCAACGAGAGGATAGATATGTCCAGGAAGCATAAGTCGGATAGCTATATGGCTAGCATTGATGAGCGCAAGATGCAGCCGCTGCTGGAGAAGAGTCGGCAGGGGCTTGAAGAATGGTTCGAGGCAAACCGGCAGAACCCGGAGTATTCTCCCAAACGTCGCGGTTTATTCGGTTAAAATATATTCCCTTTACTTCTGGCCAGCGGATTACTGGCTGTGCCGTATTTCTTGAAGTAGTCCTGCTTCAGCCGCTGGAAGTGTGTCCGGAATGAGGCTGAAGTTATACTTTCCGTGGTCATTATTAGACCGTCTTCCCGGTTGTCAGTATAGTAACTGCGGCGCATGCCTACCTGGGCAAAGCCGTATTTGGCATACAGGTTCTGGGCGGTGCTGTTGGAGGCACGTACCTCCAGGGTGATGATACTGGCTTTTAGTTCCTCAGCCAGCTCTATAATTGATATGAGTAGTAGCTCACCAATCCCCTGGCGCTGATAGCTCTCCCGCACGGCAATGTTGGTGATGTGAGCTTCATCCGCCATAACCCAGATGCCAGCGAAACCGGATACATATTCTCTCTCTGACGGGGGTAGTTTGTCGCCCGGAAATAGCACGGAGTTCAGCAACTGCTTCACTCTGGACACCACCCCGGTGGCCGCTTTCACTTCAGGCCCTTCAACCGTTTTGTCTTCATCACAGACTACAATGTACCGGGCCAGCTTATTTTGCAGTTCGTGCCGGTAATTGGGTGGCGGCAGCTGGGTGGGGAAGACTTCCCGGTCAATATCGTTGACTTGAGCAATATCTTCCTTGCGCATTGGTCTTACATAGTAAGGCAAGGCTTTATCTCCTGAAGAAAATCTTAACTTGAGTCATCGTGGTAACGCTGTTTGTTCTAATTCTAGCACAATGATTTAGACTGGGAAACTATCTTTTTACTACCTCGTTCGTTATACTATATGCACAGGGTAACGCCATAAGCGCTGGCTAGGCGCGGTGGCCAAATAAGTCGGCGTTTACTAGCAGGGAGTTGTCAGGTGCAAGATGAGGCGAGCCTCGTCCGGCGGGCGCAACAGCACGACCAGGCGGCTTTAACTCAAATATATGAGGAGAACTTCGATAAGATTTATCGTTATATAGTTCTCAAAATAGGGGAAAAGACAGAGGCAGAGGATATGACACAGCAGGTCTTTCTCAACGCCCTCAAGAACATCTCTTCTTTCAAGTATAAGAAGGTACCTCTATCCTCCTGGCTGTTTCGTATTGCTCATAACCAGATAGTTGATTACCTGAGGAGGAAATCAAAACGCGCTACTGTCCCCCTCAATGAGTCGATGGCAAAGGCCGGTGGCGACCCGAAGCTGGAGGTGGAGCGGGATTTTGACATTGTGAGACTGGTTTCGGCAACAAAACAGTTGACCGGGGCACAGCGGGAGGTTATTTCCCTCCGTTTTGCTGCTGAGCTTTCGGTTCGCCAGGCAGCCAGGGTTATGAATAAAAGCGAGGGAGCGATAAAAGCATTGCAGCACAGCGCAATAGTGTCCCTGCGCAAAGTGTTATCAGCAGGATGATGTGATGAAGAGAAAAGAATTTGATAACATACTGAACGAATGCCTGGAACGGATACTCACTGAAGGTGAGACTGTAGAGCAGTGTCTGGCAAGTTATCCTGATTATGCCAGTGAGCTTGAGCCGCTACTCCAGACGGCTCTGTTTGCCAGAAAGGCGTCGGCAGTAAAGCCTCGCCCTGAGTTTAGGGATAGAGCCAGGTACCAGATGCGCGTGGCTCTTCAGGAGATGGAAACAAAGGGAGAGCGCCGCTCCTTTTTCTTCGGTTTACGGCCGCAGTGGGCAACGGTGGTGATTACTGTCCTTGTGCTCCTGCTGTCGAGCGGCGGTACTGCGGCGGCGGCGGGCAACAGCATGCCTGATGGTACTTTGTATCCGGTGAAGCTGGCAACGGAAAGGGTGCGCCTGGCGCTGACTCCCTCCGCCTTGGGCAAGGCAGAGCTATACGTTAAGCTTGTTGATAAGAGAGTGGACGAGATAATCAAGATGGCAGAAAAGGGTAAGCCGGAGCAGGTGGAGCGGACTGCCGAGCGATTAAACAATTATCTGGTGATGGCGGCTAATCTGGCAGCTCCTCAGAATGGAGAAGCTGGAGTGATGCTGTCACCGGCACCGAAGCCAGGTCCCCAGCGAATGATGGCGCCAGCGCCGACGGCGGTACCTGAAGAAGCGTCGGCACCGTTGGTGGTGGACGAAGCTCCGGAGAAAGAAGCCGGTGCAGTCATGGCGCCAGCGCCATCGGCAGCCGTAGAAGGGGCACCGGTAGCACCTGCAGAGGCAGAAGTTGCCCCGGAGAGTGTTAAGCCGGATAGGCGGGCTAAACTCAGACAGATTGTGGCTCGGCATGCTGTTGAGCATCCGGCGGCTCTCCGTGCTGTATTGGAGAAGGTGCCGGAATCAGCCAGACCGGCACTGGCCCAGGTCATTGCCAAATCAGACACTGAATATGAGAAAGTCCTCTGGGCACTTAGAAGAGGCGGAAATAATAATAATAAAGATTAACCTCAGATACCTTCGGTCTTAGTCCAGATTATTAACTCTGGTACCATAATTTTAAAAATATCTAAAAGTCGCCACTAACCAAGTGGCGACTTTTTCGTTATATAAGTGGTGAATAAATTTAAAAGGAGGTGAACATGAAGAAAAAGTGGATTTTAGCATCAAGTCTGGTATTGGTGTTAGCTGTCGTCGGGTTATCTGGCTGTGGTCAGGTTAGCCCTGTTTCAGGCACATCCCCCTCAGAGCTGAAGGTCAGCTTGAATAGCCAGCAGGAAGGCATCTGGGTCAGCGGCACGGGCAAGGTGTCGGCGGTTCCTGATGTTGCTGTTTTGAGGCTGGGCATCGAGGCTCAGGCAGCAAGTGTGGCTGAGGCTCAATCTCAGGCGGCTGGTGCTATGGAGGCAGTTATGACTGCCCTGACTGATGGTGGGGTGGACGAAAAGGATACTCAAACTCAGTATTACAACATTCACCGCGTTACCCGATGGGATGACAAGAATATGCAGGAGGTTGTGATTGGCTACCGGGTAACCAATATGGTGACTGCCAAGATAAGAGAAATGGACGAGATTGGCTCCATTGTTGATGCTGTAGCTGTGGCAGGTGGAAACCTTACCCGCATAGACGGCATCAGCTTTTCCGTGGATGACCCTTCTGCTTATTATGAGCAGGCGAGGGAGAAAGCAATGGCTGATGCCAGGGCTAAAGCCGGGCAGCTGGCTGAGCTGGCTGAGGTAAAATTGGGCAAGCCGGCTTATATCTCGGAAGGTGCTCTATATGCCCCGACCGTTTACCGCCAGGACTTTGCTGAGAAGGTTGCCGGAGCGCCGGCAATGGAGACGCCAATCGTTCCCGGTGAAATGGAGATAAGCCTTAATGTTCAGGTAGCCTATGCTATTCTGGACTGATTAACCGATAAACTGAGATAGCGAAAGGAGGTGAAAAAGAATGTCAAAGAAAATGAAAGTCCTCATATCAACGCTGGTGGCTGTACTCCTGCTGACCGTGGGTGGCACGGCGATAGCGATGGCGCAGGAGGAGGAAGAGCCCACTCCACAGGTTGAGGCAAATGGTCTTCTAGTCAGGGTTGCCGAAATTCTGGACATCCCCGAGGAAGACCTGTTAGCCGCTATTGACCAGGCACGACAGGAGATGAGGGGGGAAGCTTTTGACCAGGCGCTGGATAAAGCCGTGGAAGAAGGCCTGATGACTCAGGAAGAGGCTGATGAGATTAAGGAATGGTGGGAGCAGAAGCCCGAGGTTATGGACCGTGGTCTGTTTGGACGGGCCTTCCGTTTTATGGGTCCACGTTGTGAGGATATGCCGGGCAATCGACTGGGAGTACGTGCCCAGTTCGGTTCAGGACTATGCCAGGATGAGATGCCGTGGCAGCAGATGAAGGGGCGTGCGTTTCGTGGCGCCCGTGGGGCATGGCAGCAGATGGGGTCACCCCAGCTGGCTGAATAAGTTAGCCGGTTTATAAATAATAGGCAGGGAGCCTTGAAAAAGGCTCCCTCTTATTTTGTCCACATCCCCCTCCCCAACAGTCTGGCTTCGGTTTCCATTTGCTCATTTTATCTTTATGTTGGCGTGGCGTTCCCACTCGCTGTAAATACAGCCGCAGTACTGCTGGCGGTAGATGTCAAGCGGCTTGGTCAGGTGGCGGCTATCCGAGTAGTGTTTCCGCAGGTCGGCATACAGGAACTCCATGCCCTCTTTCTCGGCCAGTTCTTCGCCGATTTCGCGGAGCAGCTCGTGCTTCTGATGGGGGCTGATGAGCAGGGTGGTGGTGAAAGCACTGAAGTTCATCTGGCGGGCAGTTTCCGCTATTTTTGATAAACGCAGCCGGAAGCAGTGCTGGCAGCGCTCAGATTCATGCCCCACTACCCGGCGGAAGTATTCAATCATGTCGTAGCCCTCACTGATAGTCAGGGGCAGGTCCATCTTTTGCGCCAGGGATTTCATTGCTTCCAGACGGTTCTGGTGCTCGGTGTAGGGGTGGATATTGGGGTTATACCACAGGGCGCTGACCTTATACCCCTGCTGCCGCCAGTATTCAACGGTATAGGCGGCGCAGTGGGCACAGCAGACGTGAACAAGAACCGACTTCATTTTCTCCTTCCCCTTATCAAGGGGATGGGGGAGGGTTCTACAAGAGAGGCGAAGCCTCTCTTTGACTCTCCTTCTCATCTTTCCCCTTTAGCCTAACGGGTGTCTAAAGAGGAGCGTAGCCCCTCTTTACCAAAGGGTCGGTTGAGGCGGTTTCTCTTTATTATAGGGCAGCCCCAGGTGCTGGTAGGCAAGCGGGGTGGCTAATCGTCCGCGGGGGGTTCGCTCCAGAAAACCAAGCTGCAACAGATAAGGTTCGTAAACGTCCATAATGGTGTCTGATTCCTCGCTGATGGAAGCAGCGATAGTCTCCAGTCCCACCGGGCCGCCGTTAAACTTGTCAATTATGGTGTGGAGAACTTTGTGGTCTACCTCGTCAAGGCCTATGGGGTCGACTTCAAGCTTGGACAGGGCTTCAATTGCCACCGGTTTCGTGGCGATGCCGTCGGCAATCACCTGGGCGTAGTCTCTGACTCGCTTGAGTAGCCGGTTAGCCACGCGGGGTGTACCTCTCGCCCGGCGGGCTATTTCACTCAGACCTTCCTCCTCGGCTTTTATCTGAAGGATGTGGGCGGAGCGTTTGAGAATTTTCTCCACCGATGCCGTGTCGTAGAAATCAAGGCGGTAGACAGCGCCGAATCGGTCGCGGAGGGGAGGACTCAGCAGGGCAAAGCGGGTGGTGGCACCAATCAGGGTAAAGCTGGGCAGGTTCAATCGCAGGCTTCTGGCACCGGGGCCCTTGCCGATGATAATGTCCAGGGCAAAGTCTTCCATGGCCGGGTATAATACCTCTTCCACGGCACGACTGAGCCTGTGGATTTCGTCAATGAAAAGTATGTCCTGACTGTGGAGGTTGGTCAGAATGGCGGCCAGGTCGCCGGTGCGCTCGATTGCCGGTCCGGAGGTAACCCTGATGTTAACCCCCATCTCCACAGCAATGATGTGAGCTAGAGTGGTCTTACCCAGTCCGGGTGGGCCATAGAGGAGGATGTGGTCAAGCGCCTCGCCTCTGCCTTTGGCGGCAGCGATGGCTATGTTCAGGTTGCCCTTTATCTTGTCCTGCCCGACAAAATCGCCAAGTCGGCGTGGGCGCAGACTGGTTTCAAGTGGTATGTCCTCAGCGCTTGGTTTACCCGACACAATACGAGCTATTTTACCTTACCCCCTTAATTCTCTCGGAGAGGAGTAGAAATTAACAAAAGAGAGGCAAAGCCCCTTGTGCATTTTCATTGAATTACCCTGCTTAGGTTCGGACAATTGGTAATTAAAGCACCTGGAATCACAGGCTAAGCGACTTTAGCCAGCTGACTCCTCCTTATTTTCTCCTTCATTCTCTTCTTCAGTTGATAAGCTTGGGGCCTGTTCAACTTCTTCACCAGCTATCAGGCTGGGGGTCTCCTCAGGCTCTTCACCGACTGTCAGGCTTGGTGCTGTCTCCTCTTCCTCTTCACCACTTATTAACTCTGGCACTTCTTCAGTAAGCATGTGGTGGGCTGGAATCAGCTTGCCTATAATCACGTTTTCCTTAAGCCCTCTCAGCCTGTCTATCTTGCCGTAAACAGCGGCTTCGGTAAGGACTCTGGTAGTTTCCTGGAAGGAGGCAGACGCTAACCAGCTATCAGTACTCAGCGAAGCTCTGGTTATACCGAGTAACACAGTGTGGGCAGTGGCTGGCTCACCCCCTTCAGCAAGTACCTTGGCGTTGATATCCTCGTAAAGGAGCTTCTCTATTAACTCGTCAGGTACCAGCTCGGTGTCGCCGGCAGAATCAATACGGACCTTGGTCAGCATCTGGTGGACGATAGTCTCAAGATGTTTGTCGTTTATGTTTACTCCCTGGGAGCGGTATACCTTCTGCACTTCGTCCACGAGATATTGTTGTACCGCCTCTTTTCCTAAAACGCGCAATATATCCTGTGGGTTTATCGACCCATCGGTCAGTTGTTGCCCGGCTCTTATATCGCCTCCAGTTTGAACCCGGATACCGGCGGTGGATGGAACAGGATACTCTCGCTCCTCATTCTCTTCGTAATTGACGAATAGTTTTTTAGCTTTTAAGGTTACGTTACCGGTTATGCGGGCCAGGAGGGCCTCCTCTTTAGAAGGTGAGGTGACTGCTTTTTTGGTGGTTTTTTTGGTTGCCGGGGCTGGGGCGGCTAGCACAGTGCCGATATCCACCCATTGCCCCTCCTTTACCATGACCTGCCAGCCTTTAGGGAGTGAATATTCATCACGGTATGTTTCAGAGCTGGTAATCTTAATTTTTCTGCCTTCCTCGTTCTGAATCACGTCAGCTACCCCGTCTATTTCGGAGATGATTGCTTGCCCCTTGGGTGCTCTTGCCTCAAAGAGTTCCTCTACTCTGGGTAGACCGCTGGTGATATCAAGCCCGACGACACCGCCGGTGTGGAAGGTGCGCAGTGTCAACTGGGTGCCTGGTTCACCAATGCTCTGTGCGGCGATTATGCCTACGGCAGTATTGAGGTCGACCATGTGCCCCCGGGTGAAGTCTCTGCCATAGCACATCTGGCAGGTGCCCCGCTTTGACTGGCAGCTGAGGGGTGACCTGATGTGGACCTTGGTTATCCCGGCAGCGATAATTTCATTCCTCTTCTGCTCATTAATTTCCTCATTGCGGTCAACTATGATTTCTCCAGTGCTTGGGTTGACTACTTCACTGGCTGCCAGCCGACCGGTTATTCGGTCAGAGAGCGAGGGTAGCACTCCCTTTTCCGGCGGTTCAGATATCCATAGGCCATTCGTGGTACCACAATCTTCTTCAAGGACGATGACATCCTGGGCAACATCAATAAGGCGTCTGGTGAGATAACCGCTGTCTGATGTCCTTAGCGCCGTGTCAGCCAGTCCTTTGCGGGCACCATGGGTGGAGATAAAGTATTCCATGACACTGTGTCCTTCGCGGAGGCTGGACTTGATAGGAAATTCAATTATCTTACCTGAAGGGTCGGTCATCAGGCCTCGCATACCTGCCATTTGTGTAATCTGTGAGATGTTGCCCTTGGCTCCTGAGGTTGCCATCATGTAAATACCGCCGTAATGGTCAAGTGTCTCTTTGATGGTATCGGTAATCTTGTCGGTGGTTTCCATCCATACCCCGATGACTCCGTTGTATCTTTCATCTTCGGTAATCAAGCCGCGGTTATACTGGTTTTCAATGATGGCAATCCTTTCCTCTGCCTCATCTAGCAGCTTGGGTTTGCTTGGGGGTACCTCAATATCATTCATAGCGATGGTAATTCCTGATTTGGTAGCATGGTGGAAGCCCAGCTGTTTTATGTTGTCCAGTACATTAGCGGTCTCTTCATCACTCAGTAACTTGCAGCAGTCAGTCACTATTTGTTTTAAGCATGACTTATCAATTATTTTATTAAGGAAGCCCAATTCCGGTGGCAAAATTTCGTTAAATATAATGCGGCCAACGCTGGTTTTGATTCTCTGTCCGCCTCTCTCCTGGTCTCTGACCTCAATCTCGGCTCTGAGGTCAACAGCGCCCAGGTCATAGGCGAGTTTGGCTTCCTCAAAACTGCCGAAAAGCTTGTCTTCCCCTTTGCTTCCACTCCTGATGGTGGTCAGGTAGTAGCAGCCGAAAACCATGTCCAGGGTTGGTGTTACGGTTGGCTCACCACTGCTTGGCAGCAGCAGATTGTGATGGCTGAGCGTCAGCTCTCTAGCCTCTTTTACGGCGGATTTAGACAGCGGAATGTGAACTGCCATCTGGTCGCCATCAAAATCAGCATTGAAAGCAGAACATACCAGCGGGTGGATCTGGATGGCACTGCCATCAATGAGTACCGGCTCGAAGGCTTGGATGCTGAGTCGGTGTAGAGTGGGAGCCCGGTTAAGCAAAATCGGTCGCTCTCCAATGACTTCCTCCAGTATGTCAAATACTTCTGGTTTGGCTCTCTCCACCAGCCGCCGTGCGCTCTTAATATTGGGGGCAAGACCCTGCGTCACCAGGTGGTGCATGACAAAAGGTTTAAATAGCTCCAGGGCCATTCGTCTGGGCAAGCCGCATTGGTGAAGTTTGAGCTCCGGCCCAACGACGATGACTGAGCGCCCGCTATAGTCAACTCTCTTGCCGAGCAGGTTCTGGCGAAAGCGCCCCTGTTTACCCCGGAGCATGTCTGAGAGTGACTTTAATTTGTGATTGCCGCTGACTGAGATGGCTCTTCCCCGCCTGCCGTTGTCGATGAGGGAATCGACTGCCTCTTGTAGCATGCGCTTTTCATTGCGGATGATAATTTCTGGCGCTCCTATTTCTATCAGGTGACGCAGACGATTATTGCGGTTAATAACACGCCGATACAGGTCGTTGAGGTCGCTGGTGGCAAATCTGCCGCCATCCAGCTGGACCATGGGGCGGAGGTCGGGGGGCAGGACAGGTAGCACGGTTATAATCATCCACTCCGGCTTGTTGCCGCTGCTGCGAAAGGCTTCTACTACTCGCAGTTGCTTGCTCGCTTTCCGGCGGCGTTGCCCCGAAGAAGACTGAGTTTCCTGGAGTAGGTTATTGCGTAGCTCATCAAGACTGAGGTCTCGTATAATTTGGAGAATGGACTCGGCTCCCATCCCCGCCTCAAAAACCTGACCGTACTTTTGGTTGAGGTCATGATATTGACCCTCGGTGAGTAACTCTTTCACATGGAGGCTTTTAAGTCGGTCTACCTCTATGGGAAGCTCCTCTTCAAGTCGCGTTTTTTCCTCAACAAATTTGCGCCGGAGCTGGTTTACTTCTTCTACAGTTGCCTCTTCCTGCTCCATCTGGGCAATTTTGGCTTCCAGCGCGCTTTGGAGGTTGGCTATTTCTTGCGAGGTATTTTCTTCAAGTTGTTTAATCGTCTCCTGCCGCGCTTCCTCTTTTACAAAGGTAACGATATAGTAGGAGAAGTACAAAACATGCTCCAGGTTTCGTGGTGACAGGTCAAGCAGTAGCCCCAGCCGGCTCGGTGTTCCCTTGGCAAACCAGATATGGCTTACCGGGCTCGCCAGTTCAATGTGTCCCATGCGTTCCCGGCGTACTTTGGCACGGGCTACTTCAACTCCGCACTTATCACAGATAACTCCCTTGTAGCGGATTTTCTTGTACTTGCCGCAGTAGCATTCAAAGTCCTTGGTCGGACCAAATATTCTCTCGCAGAAAAGGCCGTCTCTTTCCGGTTTCAGCGTACGATAGTTTATGGTCTCTGGCTTGGTTACCTCGCCATAGGACCAGCTTCTAATCTGCTCCGGTGAAGCCAGGGAGATGCGTACGGCATCAAAATCATTGATTTCAAACATTTTATTACTCTTCCTCTCTCCAGGACGGCTCTTCAATAACTTTGAGCTCTGTTTCCATCTCAGGGATTTCTTTAATAGTCTCTTCAGTTGGGGTTATCTTTGTCTCCTCTTCGCTGAGCACTTCAAGGGCAAGTCCCAGGCTATTAAGTTCTTTGACCAGGACCTTGAATGATTCCGGTACGCCGGGTTGGAGTATATTTTCGCCTTTAATAATGGCTTCGTAGGCTTTAGCCCGCCCGGTCACGTCATCTGACTTGATTGTCAGCATTTCCTGAAGGTTGTGGGCAGCGCCGTAGGCTTCCAGTGCCCATACTTCCATCTCCCCAAAGCGCTGGCCGCCGAATTGGGCCTTGCCTCCCAGCGGTTGCTGAGTAATCAGAGAGTAGGGTCCAGTGGAGCGGGCGTGGACTTTATCCTCAACCAGGTGAATCAGCTTCATCATATAGATATTACCTACCGTCACCGGCTGGTCAAATGGTTCGCCGGTGCGTCCGTCGCGGAGTGTTACCTTACCGGAGGTAGGCAGGCTAAATTCGCCTTTGCTATTTAGCTTTTTCAGAGCCTGTTCTAGCTCTTGTGGGCTGAGGCTACGGCTGGCAATGCCAAGGTCTTCGAGCCAGAGACGTAGACAGACATCTTTTGCTTCTCCCGTGTAATTGTCGCTGAAGACCTTATCTCCATCGTAGCCATGGCTTTTAATCCATGCCTTGGTCAGCTCCAGTTTGGCGGTGGGAACCTCGTTGCTGGGGCTATAGTCAGCGGCAGTTGCTTTTTGAAGCAGCCAGGCTCTGGCCAGGGCATCCTCAATAGCCACATCATCAGCCCCATCAAAGACTGGAGCGAGCACCTTAAAGCCCAGCGTCTGAGCCGCCCAGCCCAGGTGGGTCTCCAGAAGTTGTCCGATGTTCATTCGTGATGGTACGCCTATGGGGTCAAGGATAATATCTATCGGTGTGCCATCGGGGAGGAAAGGCATGTCCTCTTTGGGGGCAATGAGCGCGATGACTCCCTTGTTGCCGTGTCTTCCAGCTAATTTGTCCCCTACGGAAGCTTTTCGTTTCTGAGCAATCCAGACCTGTACCCAGTGGTTAACCCCCGCCGGCAGGTCATCACCGCCCTCTCGGCTCTCCTTGCGGGAGTAGACCTTCACATTTATCACTTTGCCCCATTCGCCATGAGGCACTCGTAAAGATGTATCTTTCACATCTCTTGCCTTCTCACCGAAGATAGCACGTAACAGTTTTTCCTCAGCCGATAGCTCTGTTTCTCCCCTCGGCGTAATTTTACCCACCAGGGTATCGTCTTGGTTTACCTGGGCACCGATTCTGATAATGCCGCTTTCATCAAGCTCACGCAGACTTTCCTCACCAACGTTGGGTATATCTCTGGTGATTTCTTCGGGACCTAATTTGGTGTCCCTGGCTTCTACCTCATGCTTGGCAATGTGTATGGAGGTAAACTTCTCGTTCTCAACCAGGCGACTGCTGATGATGATGGCATCCTCAAAGTTGTAACCTTCCCAGGACATAAAGGCGCACAGCACATTTTGGCCTAGTGCCAGCTCCCCTTGCTCGGTAGCTGAGCTATCCGCCAGAATCTGTCCTACCTCTACCCGGTCATTCTTATTCACTAAGGGACGTTGGTTGATGCAGGTCCCTTGATTGGTGCGCACGAATTTCATTAGCTCATATTCGTCTCTGGTGCCATCATCTCTGGTAACTACAATGCGATACTTGGCTTCTCCCTTGTCGTCGTTAAAGCCACTGATATCGGTTACCACTCCGGCATTTGTGGCGAACAGCACCTGCCCGCTGTGTTTGGCAGCTTCGCTTTCCATGCCGGTAGCTACCACTGGTGATTCGGGGCAGAGCAGGGGTACTGCCTGCCGCTGCATGTTAGCGCCCATAAGAGCGCGATTGGCATCATTGTGCTCCAGGAAGGGTATTAGTGCCGTAGCGACGCTTACCATCTGTTTGGGGGAGACATCCATTAGTTGGATCTTATCCGGGACCTCCAGCAGGTAGTTGGCACCTAGCCGGCCTTCAACCTTTTCTTCTACAAATTGATTTTTTTCATCAAGTTGGGCATTAGCCTGGGCAATGAAAAACTCGTCTTCTTCATCTGCGGTCTGGTAAATTATTTCGTCAGAAACAAAGGGCACCACTTTTATCATTCGGTGACTTAGCTTGGCTAGTTTGGTGGCAAGCTGAGGGGTAATGATAGTGTCAGCACCTATGATTTTTTTGCCCTGCTTATCTTTAACTGCCTCACCGGTTGTCCTGCCCGCCAGCTTGTCGCTGGTATTGCTTATCTCGGAAAAAACCTTGCGGTAAGGTGTTTCAATAAAGCCGTACTCGTTGATTCTACTGTAGGTAGCCAGCGAGCCAATGAGACCAATGTTGGGTCCTTCTGGTGTCTCAATGGGACAGATTCTACCGTAGTGGGAGAAATGGACATCACGGACATCAAAGCCGGCGCGCTCACGGGACAAGCCGCCCGGCCCCATTGCCGATAGTCGGCGCTTATGGGTCAGCTCGGCCAGGGGGTTAGTCTGGTCCATGAATTGTGATAGCTGGGAACCGCTGAAGAACTCCCTGACTGCGGCAACTACCGGACGGATATTGACCAGTGCGCTGGGGGTAATTGCCTCTATGCTGATGATGCTCATGCGCTCCCTGACTGCCTGCACCAGGCGCAATAGCCCGACATGGAATTGGGTTTGAATTAGCTCGCCAACAGTGCGTACTCGCCGGTTGCCGAGATGGTCAATATCATCGTCGGTGTCATTGCCATTATTAATCATAATAATGTGCCTGACTATCTCAACAATGTCCTCTTTGGTGAGTGCCCGCTCTTTGAGTTTGACATTAAGTCCCAGTCGCTTATTAAGCTTATAACGGCCTACCGCTCCCAGGTCATAACGTAGAGAATCAAAGAAAAGGTTCTGTATTAGTTTCTTGGCGCTCTCAATATTGGGCAACTCTCCCGGACGCACTTTTTTGTAGATATCAAGCAAAGCCTGTGACTCATCCCTTATCAACGGCTCACGCTCGGTGGTTGACTTGATAAATTGGTGCTCTGGGGAATTATCTTCTTCGGAGAACATGCTGAGCAGCTGCTCATCACTGCCGTAGCCAATAGCACGTAACAGTGTGGTGATGGGAATCTTGCGTTTGCCGTCTATCTTGGCTGAGATTACGTTGCGGTTGCTGGTCTCAAATTCAAGCCAGGCACCGCGAGTGGGAATTAGTTTGGCGAAGCATAATTCACGGCCGGTGGAGGCATCCTCCTCGGCAGTGAAATAGACACCCGGGGAACGCAGCAATTGGCTGACCACTACCCGTTCGGCGCCACTAGTAATGAAGGTGCCTTTGGCGGTCATCAGGGGAATGTCACCGAAGAACAGGTCTTGCTCCTTGATTTCTCCGGTCTCCTTTATTAACAGCCGTACCCTGACATAAAGAGGAACCGAATAGGTTAAGTTTCGTTCACGGCACTCTTTCTCGGAGTGGCCGGAACGCGGTTCGCGGAACTCGTAAGATACGAAGCTGAGCTCCAGTTTGTTGCTGGTGAAGTCCCTGATCGGGGATGCTTCCTCCAGCAATTGCTGTATTCCGTTTTCGTGGAACCGCTGAAACGAGTCTAATTGGACTTTAATCAGGTTGGGTACACCTAGTATCTGGGGTAATTTAGCGTAAGACTTTCTGGGAAAAGGGATGGCACTCTGGGTGCCCTGGGCTGATGACGCAAAAACCATATCTAACACTACTCCTCAAGCAAAGAAACGAAATTTTTATACTACTACTTCAATTCAGGCATGCGGCTTTAATGAAAGAGGACATATTGCAAAACATATAGTGGGGTGAAATTGTAAGAGGCATAGTCAAAAGATAATGATACCACTATCCTGAAAATTTGTCAAGACCTGGCAAGACCTATTTAGGAATTTATTTAAAATATTTTTATCTCGTCCCATTGCTCCTATTGCAGGGTTGAGAGAGAACCAATCCGGTTATCCTGCTATAATAGAGATGGAGGAAATCAGGCGGATGATGACGGCCAGGCTGATAATTGCTATCGTTAGTACCGTGCTGGAGGAAGTTGCGCTGGTGGTGATTTGGCGTTGGGGGCTGCCCCAGCTGGGGGTTCATCTGCCCCTTTATGGTCTTATTGCAGCGATGGCTGTCTGGGCGGTATATGCAGTTACTACTTTTTGGGTAGTTACCCGGGCTCTGAGGAAGAAAGCGGTGATTGGTCTGCCGACTATGATTGGCGGCAGGGGGAAGGCGGTGAGCCCGCTGGCGCCGGAAGGACAGGTCATCATTAAGGGCGAGCTCTGGGGGGCGAAGTCAATTGATATAGACATAGATACCCGTGAGGAGGTTGTGGTGGTGGGGCAGGACGGGCTTAAGTTGATTGTGCGCAGAGTAAACAGCAGACTGCCGGGAATGGAATGATAAGCCTATATATTAAAAAGAAAGGTGATTACATCACCGTCCTGGACTGTATATTCCTTACCCTCCAGTCTTAGTATCCCTTTCTTGCGTGCTTCGGCCAGATTGCCGCACTTGACCAGGTCGTCGTGACCGATTACCTCGGCGCGAATGAAGCCTCTTTCCATATCGGTATGGATTTTACCGGCGGCTTTGAGGGCGCTGGTGCCGCTCGGGATGGACCAGGCCTTAACTTCATTTGAAACTGTGGTGAAGAAAGAAATCAGTCCGAGTAATTCATAGGATTGCTGGATAGCCCGGTCAAGTCCGGACTCCTTTAGCCCGAAGTCGGCGCGGAATTCTGCCGCCGCCTCGTTATCCAGCTGCGCCAGCTCCATTTCCAGCTTGCCGCAGAGGGTAATAACACGGCATTTTTCCCGGGAATGGCTTGAGTTTAATTCTGCCTCCAGAGATGCCGCCTCAGGCAGCTGTTCTTCGCCGATGTTGGCCACTATTAACAGTGGTTTGGCGGTGAGGAACTGGTAGCCGCTGACCGCCTTCGCCTCACTATCGGCTAACTTTAGTTCCCGGATGGGCACTTCCTTCTCCAGGTCAGCCTTAAACTTCATCAAGGTATCTTGCTCATGGAGAAGACCTTGACGTTCGGGCGGTTTGGCGCCTTTCAATGAGGTATTAATTCTCTCCAGCCTTCTCTCAATAATAGCCAGGTCGGAAAAGGCAAGCTCCAGGTCCATGGTGGCAATATCTCGCGGCGCGTCAATACTGCCTTCAGCATGGGGGATTCTTTCATCGGGAAAGGCTCGGACGACATTAATGAGAGCATCTACGTTGCTGAGTTGGGCCAGTAATTCGCCGCCTATAGACTTGTCTTTAGCCAGACTCTTGACTGAAGCCCCGATATCGGTGTATTTTACCTCGGCCGGGACGACACGTTTCGGTTGCAGCATATCGGCCAGTGTCTTCAGGCGTGGTTCTGGGACCTTGGCGATGCCAAGGTGTGGCGTCAGGCTTTCTGCGGAGTAAGTTCCGGTGTCAGCCTTACCTTTGGTCAAGGCATTGAAGATGGTTGTCTTACCGCTTTTGGCCAGCCCAATGATGCCAATATCAACACTCATTAGTCTAACCGCACTTCTTTCAACTGGGATTATTAAAGGCTAGTCTTTTTTATTATTTCTCTAGCTTTTTTAAGGGCAAGGTCTCTTTCCTTGACCACCAGCCCTTCATCGGCGGCTAGGTCCAGTAAGGCAAGAAGTGCTTCATGGCTGGCAATGTTGCCGAGTTGTTCGACGGCTTTAGTCCTCAACGCAGGGGGGAGGGTCATGTCAGCGGCAATATTTGCTAGCTTCTTTAGTTCCTCAGGTTTTTCCGACATTGTCTCACCTTTTAACGCCGGCATTCAGCCGGGACATTACTGAACTGGTTTTTATTCCACTCTTGGTGCGATTATGTCTTAATAGAGCGCTTTTGTCAATATGGCCCGTTGCTTTTAGGGTCCCTGAATAGAATCTAAAGGGGGTGAGACAATCAAATAAAACCGTGAGCTGAAAAGACGGGTTGCCAGACAAGTCTCCCCGTTTATTCTACCTGCCTTCGGTGTGGTAAAATGAGCTACGAGCAGGGGGTAAATTTTGCTGTATATACTAACCGGTGAGGATGATTTCTCCCTTAACCAGTCGCTTGGGGAGATAAAAGGAAGCATCGGCGACCCGACAACCCTGGAGGCTAATACCACTCTCCTTGACGGGCAGCAGGTAACCGTAGACCAGTTGAGAGCCGTTTGTGAGACTGCGCCTTTTCTGGCGGAAAGACGCCTGGTCATTACTCAGGGACTGATGAGACGTTTTGAGCCCAGAAATAAGCCCGGTAAAGGCAGGACTGGCACTTCCAATCACCTGAACGAATGTAAAGAATTGAGCGAATATATCGGTCAGATACCGGAGAGCACTATACTGGTGTTAATAGATGGCAGGGTAACCAGCAAGAATCCTCTCTTCGGTCGGCTTTCTGGCAAAGCCAAAGTGATGAACTTTTCCCTGTTGAGGCATGAGGAGTTGCGCCGGTGGATTCAAAAACGTGTGGAAGGAGCGGGCGGCAGCATATCCGGTGGGGCGGTGGAGTTGCTGGCCAGGTTTGTGGGGGGTAATCTATGGATAATGGCAAATGAGATTGATAAGCTGGTTCTATTCAGCTCAGGTCGTAGCATTGAGGAGGAGGATGTCAGGCGGCTGGTAAGCTATGCCCAGGAAGCCAATGTTTTTGCCATGGTTGACGCTGTCCTTGAGTTTAAAGCCGGAGCCGCCGAGCAGCAGCTAAGGCGGTTGCTGCAGCAGGGTGCGGCTCCAACCTACCTCATGGCGATG
>Ga0307380_10004669_pt1 | contig 18399 bp, 11 predicted proteins | sample UN3MG_FD_202239 | JGI IMG/M metagenome (GOLD analysis project Ga0307380, IMG submission 202239) | Soil microbial communities from Risofladan, Vaasa, Finland - UN-3 | ecosystem: Environmental > Terrestrial > Soil > Coastal area > Acid sulfate soil | place: Finland: Risofladan, Vaasa | collected...
AAGTATTTAACTTAAGTGGGGAATCGTTTAGAATTCAAAAAGAAGAGGAGGATTAAACCATTTTTTTCTTTCTAGGAGGTGCAAAATTGTTTTCCGCGCAAGGTGCATTTCTACTTGCCATTTACATTTAATTTAAAGAATTGTTTCCTAATTAATTGGGAAGAATCTTTCAGGTAAAAAGACAGGGGAAGAAAGTAATCAAATTATTTTTCCTATTCTACCTATTTAATCGCATAAAAACATTTTGGAATAGTTCATTGGATGAGAGTTTAACTTGCATAATTAATTATATCAAATGTCCTAATATATTCCCTTTGTTTTTTAATTCTTTTAAAAAATCTCTTTCTATCCAATCCACAAGCTTGGTAGAATGAATTTTTGGAAATGATTCACGAATATCTTTAAAATCTTTATTCCTTAAATTTTTTTTAATTTGATTAGGCATATCTAATATTTTAAAAGCTGATGATAATAAATTATAATTATCTACTATGCTAATAGTTTGTTTAAAAAAACTATTTACTTCTGAAGGAAAATGTTTAATGTTACGCGTTATAGTAGAAAGTGCTAGAAAATGGACTAAAAAATAATCTTTAGTAATTTCTACTAATTTATCATTTAGTATACGAGTATTTCTATCATATAAATTATCGTATAAGCTTAAAACTTTTCTCCTAAAACTCTGTAGTCTTAAAATGATATCAATATGATAAGTTTTAAAATTTAGTCGGGAAATATTTTCATATTTTAAGGCAAGTAGTTCTATAAGTGAAAAATATTTTTGATTTAATAAGCATAGATGACATGCTTTAATTAATTCAGAAGGGATATCATATTTATAGAAGTGTTGCTGGAGATCATTAGTATAATTTCCTGAGGATTTAAAGTATTTAACAGTATCTAACTTATACTGTAAATCCAGGGTTTGTAAACTAGAAAGAATAATGTTAATGGCCAGACTATCACAAATACACTCCTCAATAAAATGATCTTTATTAATAATATCTATAGCTATCTTATTAAAATTCAGCTTTTTTACATTATTATCTGGGTCGGGAATTGATTTAATTAAATCAAAATCTTCGGAGAAGAATCCATTATTAAAACAGTATATCAGATCTTGTCTTTTTTCATCAATTTCATTTAATTTTACCTTATCGTTTAGCGAGCTAAAGACGAGATGCGTTAATTCGTGTAAAATCATGAAAGAATATTGCGTACCAAGAACAATATCATCAACTCTTTCTGAAATATTAAAATAGTTTTCCATCCCATGAAGAAAAATTTCTGCAAATGAATAACTTTTTAAGCCATTACCGAGAATTTGAAATTGTTCAGCTAATAATTTATGAGCATAAATATAAGAATTAAAAAAATTTTTATTATATAAAGAGTTATTGTTTAAGTCACACATTATTTCTATTATGTGATAATCAAAAACTAAGAAACATTTATTATTATGATAAAGGATATTGCATATTCTATTTAGGCTTGATAGAATTTTTAATTTAGGTTTAGGAGAGAAACATTCTTTTTTAAAATTATTAATAAAAGAATTAAATAAATTATTCAAAGATTCAATCTTATCATTCCCAGGGTCTGTAAGATTTAAATAAAGTTTCTTAAAATGATCTTTATTTATCATTGTGTTTTATTTTTTTGAATATTTTTAGAATATTTTTAATTTCTTCTTCTGAATTACAAATAATTTCTTTTATTTCTCTTCCCTTGAATTTCACTGATATTGGTTTTTTTGACCTGATTAATTCTATAATAATTTTAGCAATAAATGGTATTGTAATTGATGTGAGAGTGATTGCAATCTGTAGTATATCTTGGGATCCATCGAATTTTTTTATTTTGCTATAATTTATTGATTTATGCAAACTTGTTAAATACTTATCTATTGTTGCTTTTTCTTCTATGGGAATTTCAATAATTATCATTTTTTATTTCCTCCATGTATTTTTTTAACTTAAAAATTAGTTTATCTTTTTTCTATGCTCCAAATATGTTACTATTACAAGAAAATAAATTATTCTTTTACATTATTTTAAAAATATCTCTTATTAATTAATATACTTAAATAATTTTGATATGTCAACCAAAGTAAAGGTGAATTGATGATTCTTTTAGCTTTTACTAAGAGCCTTTTTCTTTTAAAGACAAGGTTATTATTAATGAAATATTAAAAAAAATTCAGATAATTTAAGATCAATATTGAATTTAATCTTAACTTCATATAGTTGTGATTATAGTTTTTAGGTAATGGTAAATATTAGTATTATCATTCAAGCAAAAGTTACGAAACTCGTCTACTATACTCCACCAAGTTTAAAACTTTAAAGTTCTTTAGTAATAAAATTGTAAAGTTTTTATTTATATACATTTTACATATTACAATTTTTGAAGATTACCTCTAATATTGAAGAATTATCTGATTTAATCTAATATTTTCAGTTGCAATATTTCCCTTAAAAGTTCTGAACGCGTCCAATAGGGGGAGCCAAGACATTTCAAGCCCTTTGGCTTTTGCTGATGGGCTTTTATATTTTTTTAAATTATTTTTATAAAAAAGAAGGATTTTTAAAAATTATGTCGTATATTATATATACAATAAAAAAATGAAGAGAATTTTTAAAAAAATTTTGTGTAACTATGTGAACAATTTCACAAAATATAATATTCTATCTCACTATTTAAAATATGATATTAAACTTTTTCAATAAGAAGGTGAAGCATTAAAGTAATACTTCAAAAAAAGCTGAGAAAGGTAAACTATCCCAAAGGATAGGCCACAAAGTATTGGGTCTAAATCACTTTTAGTGACATGACTGCCAAACTGCCGACTTTTTTTATTTTCAGAAGATAAAAAAGGTGGGCAGTTTTTTTATTCTATTTAACTTCCTATTCTCTACACAAACATAAACATTCCTAGGATAGCACCCCACCTTAAGCAATAAAAGGAGATAGTGTTTATTGACTTCATCAAAGTTGTTTAAGTTAAAGATTCAATCTTACGTTAAAAGAATGAAAAAGGTTAATTTTTATAGAAAAATATCTTTCTTTCGTCATGCCGATAATTACTTTAATTCTCATTTTCACAATTTGCGTTCTTACTGTAATACCCTCTGGGAGTTAAAACCAGATAACCAAAGATGGGGAAGATGGTGAAACAAATTACTTGAACTTTATTTAATTTTTAAAAAAGTAGCGATGTCTATTGGATGTATTGAAATGAATTAAATTTACATTTTAATTTTATTGATTAAAAAATGAAAGGAGTGAGTTTTAATGAGAAAATTATTTTATTTAGTAGTATCAATAGTAATTTTTGGATTAGTTATATCAGGTTGTTTTTTCCATGTGGTTCCGCCTTTAGGCCAAGATGGATCAATTGATATGATAAAAGACGCTGAATCATATAAAACAAACCTGATTGCAGGTCAACATACTATTGCAGGTTCCATTACAGTTAGTAATGATGATGAAAAAATTATTATTACTTATGAAACAGCAGATAATTGGCTAATTAATGCAACCCACCTTTATGTAGGCACTACAATACCAACCAATAGTGTACCGGGAAAATTCCCATATAAACATGAAGAACTAGGAGGAGTTACAACTGATACGTATGAAATTCCGCTGGAAGATTTGGGAGCAGGACTTTTTGATATAATTTATATTGCTGCCCACGCAGATTTGATTAAAGAAGAAGTAGAAGAAAGTGGCTGGGCGGAAGGAACTGTAATAAGACCGGGCAAGAATTGGGCTATGTACTTCGTATACCAAACTCCGGCTTCTACAAAAGGATCAGTATATGGTATGGTTATGATTCCAGAGTTAATCAGAAGCAAAGACCTTAGTGGTTGGGTACCACTCCCGGGAGCTTCAGTAACGCTTACCGATTCAACTGGTCAAATCCATTCGGTCATCACTGATGTAAATGGAAATTATTCTTTTTCCCAAGTAGCGCCGGGTAGTAATTATGTCATTACTGCTTCCGGAGAGGTAGGAGGAAATACGATTGTCTTAAAAGACATCGTCCCTCAATTAGAATCGGGAGAACAATATGATGCCGGTACGGCTGATGCTGAATCGACTGCCTTGGCTTTAATTGTGGAAGATATTCTGGATAAGGACTTAGAACCTGATTTGAATGCTATTCAGCAAAGCAATAGTTATAATGAACTGGTGAACCAAGTGTTTTTGTACTTAAAACAACATTACAATGTAATAACCGTTCCTGAAATAAAAAATCTTGTATATAATGGCTTAGATGAAGTATTTGAACCTTGGGATGGCTTGTTTTGTGGGGAAGGATGGAACACTTATTCCTTTGAAGATTTAGAACCCCCCGGTAAAAATTATTGGTCCAACAGCATCAATAATGTGTGGAAAGATGATCAGGGTTATCTACACCTACGTATCATAAAAAGGGATGACAAATGGTATTGCGCTTCAGTAGAAACCCAGCAAGTAGGTTGGGGTTTTGGAACCTATGAGTTTGAATTAGGTGAGGTGAAGATGGGAGTAAGAAATGAAGATGGGGAAATAACGTACCCCGACTATTTCAATAGTTTAGATCCAAATGTTACCATTGGATTATTTACCTATGATGGCCATCCTAATTGCCATAAAGGTCACAATGAAATTGACATCGAATTCTGTAAAGGTGGCGATATCAGTGCCAACCTTGGTCATTTTGGAGTTGTATATGATGCTCCTGATGATGCTGATGATACATTTATAAGGAATGATTATTCTTTTCCAGCTGACTTAGGAGATTATTCTACGCACAGTTTTACATGGACACCGAGTAATATGGTTTTTTATAGCAGTGAAATGACCTTTTGTCCCCTTTATCCGGAAAGTTTTGAATACTTAGGAGGAATATTTGGGTCAAATGAGGGATATGGATATATTCCGGAGCTCGGTAAGGAACAGGTTATGATGAACTTATGGCTTTACGATGATTCTCATTCCGGAATACAGGGTTTTCCTGCTGATTCAAAAGTGGAGGAAGTGGAAGTTGTCATCAAAAATTTTCGATTTGAACCGTTAGAGGATTCTTTTGAATGTATTGATAATATCGGTGCATGGACGATTACCGGATATGACCCATACTGTATTAAGACATTTGAAGAGGGGAGTATTCCTGATCGATCTATCTTGGTTTATTGGCCCAAGATTGCCGGAGCTGAGGAATACCGAGTATTCCGAAGCGTCAATGGGGATTCCAATTTTGATTTGGTTTATTCTGGGGATGGTATGAATGCTGAGGGATTAGATGTAGATAGTGAAATCGGGTGGTATGACTTTGATACTACACCAGGAAACAGTTATTCTTATAAAGTATCCTGTGTAGTTAACGGTCAAGAGAGTATACCAAGTGATGTTGTAACCAGAAGTGTTTGGCTGCCAGAATGCAGTTTAGCAAGTCCGCCTGACTATAATCCTGAAGATCCCTATGATCAACCGGTGACAGAACCTGACCCCTTATTCGAGTGGAATCCGGTGGGTATCTCTAGTTATCCCTATCAGGGAGATATCCAATCAGGAGAAAGTCAGATATGGGTTGTTGCCTATAACACACCCTATCCTGAAGTTAATCAGGGAGAGCAGATATGGGAAGAACCCTTTGATGATTTAACTACTTCCTCTACTCGATTTGATCCAAATATGGCAAGTACACCTTTAGTGCCGGGACCTGATCACATCTATGCCTGGGAAACTAAAGGGATAGGCTATGATTATAATGAGGATATTATTTCTATGTCTTGGAGTGGAGCAAGACATTTCTTTTATATGGAACAACCGGAAATCATTGAACCACCTATTGAATATATTGAAGGGCGTGCAGGAACCTATCATTCAACGCGGTCAAGATCAATATCCCGCAATATCTCAAATGATGATTCTGTAACAGCTCTATATTATTCAGGAAATTTATCTGATGCATTAAGCAAGGGAGGCATCACTAATATTATAGATATTATATGGCCGGCTTATGATAATTGTACAGGTTATCGGGTATACCGAAGTAAAAATAGTTCAGAATATTCAATAATTCTTGACTGGGATACAAGTGGAATTATAAGTAATCGGTTTGGACTTTATGATCATGATGTTGAAATAGGCAATACCTATAGATATTATGTCACGGCATATAATGATACAGAAAATTGGGAAACGGTTCAGAGTAATATTTATACTATTGAGATAAATAATGAAACTTTTTTACCCCCGATTTATCTTGATCAACCACAGGATTATGGGCAAGTAGATGATCCCAACTATCTATTTAAGTGGACTCCTGTTGGAAATATTTTACCTTATGGAGATGTAGTTGAGGGGCAAACTTGGCTACGTATTTTTGATGCCGATACTTTATCTTCATTATGGGCTCCGTTGTATTCTGATAATTTTACAACTTCCCAGGTAACTTACAATGGTGATACACTTATTTCAGGTAATACTTATCGGTGGTATGTTAGAGGCTATGGATTTGATGCAAATGGTCAGATAATTGCCGAATCGGATAGTGAAGATTGGGAATTTACTTATAATGCAAACAATATAATTGATGGTGATATCACCAATGTATCTCCCTTGACCGATCCTTTCACCTTAGATACTCAGTATACAACCAATGTCTATGTAGAGAATATCGGGAATACCAGTCATACCTTTAAAGTAATTGCCTCAGAGCCTTCGGGTACTGATTTTGAAATTACAGAGAAATCCATTACTCTCTCTGCAGGGGCAACCAATAGTCTCTCCTTTAAGTATCAATTCTACGGGACAGAAACTTGCAGGACACTTACCTTTAATCTTTACGATAGTTCAAATAACCTGTTGAAGACTTATACGACTGGGAGCTTATGCCCTGAACCTACTACTGTTTCTGCTCCTACCGGAGTTGATGCCACAGACGGCACTTATACAGATAAGGTAAAAATTACCTGGAATTCGGTCAGTGGAGCAACTCACTATAAAGTCTACCGGGCTAGGGCAAGCAATGATACAAAAGTGGCTTTGACTGGATGGCAAACTAGCACTTCTTATGATGATACTAGTGCTGACTTCTGTTGGTTTTACAGTTACTGGGTCAAGGCAGCTACTAACAGCAGTGGGGCTAACGCCAGTGATTACAGTGATTATAATACTGGTTGGCGAAGATTAGAAGCACCTCAAAATGTTACAGCTTCTAGTGGAGAAGTAGACAAGACAGTTATTTCTTGGGACCCTGTGGAGAGAGCGGTATACTATAGAGTGTATAGAGGTTTGTCTACAGGTAGCAAAATCCCAATTTCCGACTGGTTTCAAACAACAACTTACCAGTATAATGATTATACTGGAGAAGTGAATAAGATATACTGGTACTGGGTCAAGGCAGCATACAATACTAGTGGTTTAATGGAAAGTGATTGGAGTGATCCTGTTTTAGGTTATAGAAAATAAAATAATATTACATTTATATATATTGAATCTGCCTTATCTTTAACTGGAGTAGGGTTTGTTTATTATTTTAACTTAACCCTGATTATGTGATTAAGACTTATTTTAGCGATGGTTATGTGGAAACATAGGATGGATTATAATATATTAATTTTGAAAAATTAAATAGTGATATTGCTAATATGCTTGAAAATACAGAATATATAATTGGAGCTCTGACGGGTACCGCGACTATAACAATTGCTTACTAATAAGATATTTCTAAAAAAACTTATTTCACTGTAACAGCATATGAATAAAATTGTTTCTTTGATTTTCTAAGGGGACGGCTATGCCTTCCCCTTAGATATTATTTAAAAAAGAAAATTAGGAGAAACCTTGTAATTTATAAAATCGTAGCTGTTTCCACTAAAGAAACAAGAAGATCATATAAAAAGGAATTAAAATGGCAAAGAGTATTTAGGAAAAGAAAGAAAATGGGACCTTCGAAGGAATAAACAAGTTATTCAAAAGCATGAAAAGAGTTTTACCAAGTCTTATAGCTATATATTTTTAATATAATTATTTAGAATATATGCTTTATTTGTCCTAAACACATCCAATAGGGTTAACTAAGAAAAAAACCAACCTTTTGAATTTTACCAAAGGACTTTTTTGTTTTAAAGGTAAGAATATATGATTAGCAGGATTAAAAAATATTTAAGATTAATATTGAATTTAATTTTGACTTCATTTTGTTGTAATTATAGTTTTTAGGTTATGGTAGATATTAGTATTGTCATTCAAACAAAAGTTGCGAAACTCGTCTACTATACTCCACCAAATCGTTGCAAATAAAGCCTTTCAGTCATTTCGTCGAAGGGCTTTTTTATTTTTATGAAATTATTTTCAAAAAAAAGAAGGATTTTTTAAAATTACGTCGTATATAGCATATAGAATGATGTAAATAATGCGTCAAAATATTTAAAATGTTGCAATAAATACATCATAAATATAAATTTAAGATTAATAATTATATTATAAGGCGATTAAAAGCTTAAAGAAAGATGAGTGTTTATTTTTTTTAATAGGAGAGGACTAATTTGGTGCCTGTTGCCTAAAAAATTTAAAAATAATGACTTGCTGTTAAAGGGGGTTGATGGAGCAAATGGTAGAGCGAGGAGAAGATTTTATAAAAAAAGTTAAAGAAAATAATAATAAATTAAACTCTAGGCAGAAAAAGATCATTAAATTCATATTAGAAAATTATACTGAAGTAGGTTTTATGTCAGCATCTAAAATTGCTCAAAAGGTAGATACCAGCCAATCAACTATTTTACGATTAGCTAGTGCACTTGGTTATGATGGTTTTGGTGGAATGCAATCAGATATTCAAGCTATGATAAGAAGAAAGATTACTTCGGCAACATTTGTTGATGAAATGGAGACTTCTTATGTGGATTCTAATATAAAGAACATTAACCAATACGAGTCTCTATATAGTCGTGTTATTCAAATAGATTTGGAAAATATAAAAAATATTAAAAGAAATATAGATGTTACAAGTTTAGTTAATGTAGTAGATAATATTTTGAGGGCAAAGAATATTTATATATTAGGCTTAAGAAGTTCTGCTTCTTTGGCTTCATTCTTTGGTTTTTCTTTAAATTTAATATTAAATAATAATGTAAAAATATTAGACAATAAAATTTGTAATTTAGTTGATCAAACATTATCAATTTCAAAGAAGGATATTTTAATTAGCTTTTGCTTTGCTAGATACACCAAAGAAACAGTAAAAATGATGGAATTTGCGAAAAAGAAGGGAGCAAAAACGATAGTTTTTGCAGATGATATATTAACTCCCTTTAGTGAAATTTGTGATCTTTTGATACCAGTTAATGTTAACTCCGCGGGATATGTAGGATCTTATGTTGGGCCGTTAAGTTTAGTAAATTTTTTACTTGCTCTTACTGCGTTTAAAATGGGAAAGAATGCAATTACAAGGTTAAAAGAAGCTGAGAAGTATTTTAAGGAATATGATGTTTTTTATTCTGAATAATTGAGTCAAAATAGTTTTTCATATTACAAATATAATAAGTAGGAAGGAGAGCACAAGATATGCAAAAAGTTTCTTTGTTATTTTTAAACCAAGAAGAGGTAATTAAGTGTGGTGGATTTGACATGTCGAAGATTTTACCAGACATTGAAAAATTTTTTTCTTTAGAAGCAACGGGAAAAGTAATTTTACCGAGTAAGACAATTTTAAGATGGGGAGATGTTAAATCAGAAGAGACAAAAGGACGTATAAACTGTATGCCTGCTTATGTTGGGGGAGATGTAAATATGCCTGGAATCAAATGGATTGGTAGTGCTCCTTTGAATCCTTCAAAATATAATCTTCCCCGAGCTTCAGCATTAACCATATTAAATGATCCCGATAATCTTTTTCCCGTAGCAGTAATGGATGGAACTCTTATCAGTGCTATGCGTACCGGAGCGGTTACGGGAGTGGGTGCAAAGTATTTAGCGCGAAGTAATTCAGAGATTGTAGGACTTATTGGAGCAGGAGTGCAAAATAGGACTCAACTTATGGCTTTAAATGAAGTTTTAAAGGGTTTAAAAAAAGTAATTATTTATGACAAAGATAAACAAAGAGCATTTATTTGGGCTAAAGATATGAGTGAAAAATTAAAATTAAATATTGCAGTAGGAGATACTATACAGAAAACCATAGAAAATGCAGATATAGTTGTAACTGCTACTACTTCTGTAAATCCAGTTATAAAAGAAGATTGGTTTAAAGAAGGAGTCTTTTACTCGCAAGTTGGAGGAAATGAATGCGAAGCAGAAGCCATATTAAATTTTGATAAATTTGTAGTAGATAATTGGGAAGAAGTACTACATCGTGGCATATTTACTATCGCTCATATGTATAAAGATGGAAAGTTTAAAAAAGAAAATCTCCATTCAACCATAGGAGAAATAATAATTAAAAAGAAACCAGGAAGAGAAAATAAGAAAGAAAGAATATTATTTTCTCCAATTGGAATGGGAGCTGAGGATATCATGGTTGCTTCAAGAATATATAGAGAAGCAATAAAAAATGGTATAGGAACAAAATTTGATCTATGGCAAGAGCCCTTTACTTGGTAATTTTCCTAAATTTAGAAATTAGTATTAATAAATATGTTTAAGGCCAGGTGAGTGAGAGGACATATCTTTAAAAAAATCTAAAAAAGGAGGAGGTTTATTAGAAGAAAATTAATGTGAATAAGAATCTGATTACAAGTAAAATATTTAAATTAAAAGGAGAAAAAATTAGAATGAAATTTAAAAAAATAGAAATCGTAACATTAGTACTGGTTTTAATCTTAATCCTAAGTTGCTCAAATGTTTTTGCTGCTGGTGTAGAAAGATTTAGTTTAGCAACAGGTGGAGTTGCGGGAACATATTATCCTATTGGCGGAGCTATAGCAAACATAATTACTAAATTTGTTCCAGGGGTAGAATTAACTGCTGAGAGCACAGGAGCTTCTGTAGCAAATTTGAAGATGGCTGGACAAGGTGAAGTAGATTTTTTAATGGGAGCATCTAATACTACTTTTGCTGCCTTTTCTGGAGAAGAACCATTTGATCAAGCAGTAAAAAATATAAGAGGTATCACAGCTTTATATCCTGAAACATTCCAATTTATTGTGAGAAAAGATTCTGGCATAAAAAGCTTTAGTGATTTAAAAGGAAAAAGGGTTGTAGTCGGAGCGCCTGGTAGCGGAACTGAACGAACTGCAAATTTAGTATTAAATATGTATGGAATTACATATGATGATCTTACACCGGAGTTTTTATCTTTTGCTGAAGGAGTTACCGCTTTAAAAGATAGAACTGTAGACTGTGCAATTGTTGGTGCAGGGGTCCCTACTGCTGCAGTAATAGATGCTGCTGCTTCAATGGATATTTTTTTGATCCCTATTGATAAAGAGATATATGAAAAATATTCAAAAGATTATCCATTTTTAGGAAGTAATATCATTCCAGCTGGCTTATATAAAGGAGTTGACGAGGATGTATTTACAGTAGCATCTCCTGCTCTTCTATCTGTTCGCGAGGATATAAGCGAAGAAGTTGTCTATGAAGTAACTAAGGCAATCTTTGAACATTTAGATATTCTTGCAGAAACACATGCGCAAGGTAAAAATATCAAGTTAGAGACTGCACTAAATGGAATGAGTATACCTTTACACCCAGGTGCCGAAAAATATTACAAAGAAAAAGGCCTTTTGAAATAATTAATGTAGTATAAGGCGAAACTATTTTAGAAACAATATAAGAAAAAAAGTAAGGCTTTCTTTTCATGAAAGAAAGCCTTACTTTTAAATCTAGGAAAGATGATGATAATAAGAAGCAACTATAAACCGAAATTATTTTTTATAATAGTATTATTTATTCTATTTTTTATTATTCTGAATACTCCAAATGTACATGTATTAGAAATTAAAAATATTGATAAAAAAGAGATATTATTTCAAGAGAAAATATTTTCGGGATACATTTTTGCAACCAAGATAAATCATTCTGTCCAATTAAGCCCGGTATTTGAATTTTTTGAAATTGATAAAAACTATAATATATTACTTACTAAAACAATTATTAAAGATTTAGGTTGGGGAATGCCAAGCAACCCAGAGGGTGACTTTAGTTATCAAAATGGTGAAATGGTTATTGAAAATATTAATAAAAAAATACCAACTCTTATATTCCGGGTAAGTTATATTACAAAACCAGAATTAATATTAAGAGGCAGAATTTACGATCTAAGATTCTTAGTTAATGATAGTAACGCGTTGGAAATTAAAAGTAAAAAGATTTCAGTAATAAATAGAATTTATTTTTTCTTAATGAAAAAATAATAAAGGAGGTCAAAGATATCTGTGGAAGAACTACTTGAAAAAAATAACCAAAATGATAATCAAGAGCTGAGCAAAAAAAGAAAATTAATAGGGAAAGAAGCGCTAATAGTTGCAATAATAGCTATTTCAATGTCTGTTTTCCAATTTTATTCTGCAGGATTTAGGATGTTACCCGCTATGCAACATAGGGCTATTCACCTTTCTTTTGCATTAGTGTTAACTTTTTTATTATATCCTCGGTCTAAATTACAAATTAAAAAAATTTCGATAATTGATTATTTATTAGTATTATTAAGCATATCAATAGGTTTGTATTTATTTATCGAATATAGGGAGCTAATATATAGAGCCGGAGACCCTAAATCTTTAGACTTATTAATGGGTTTTTTTGCAATAGTTTTAGTTTTAGAAGCAACTCGGAGAGTTATGGGTTGGCCAATGGTAATAGTTGCTTTAGCGTTTTTACTATATGCTTATTTTGGTCCTTATATGCCCGCGGGGCTAGCCCATAAAGGCTATAAATTAAAAAGAATTATTGACCATATGTATTTAACAGATCAAGGAATATATGGAGTAGCTATCTATGTATCCTCTACTTTTGTTTTTACTTTTGTTTTATTTGGAGCTCTATTAGAAGCAACGGGAGGTTCACGGTTTTTTATAGATTTTGCTTTTGCTTTAACTGGTCGATCTCGAGGAGGGCCCGCTAAAGCTGCAGTTTTGTCCAGCGGTTTGATGGGAATGATCTCAGGAAGTTCTTTTGCTAATGTTATTGGAACAGGAACTTTTACTATACCTTTAATGAAAAGCGTAGGGTATTCTCCCGAGTTTGCAGGTGGGGTTGAAGCAGCTGCTTCCGCAGGGGGGCAGATTGCTCCTCCGGTTATGGGAGCTGCTGCCTTTATAATGGCAGAAATGCTCGGGATTCCTTATGGTAAATTAATAATTTATGCTGCACTTCCAGCGTTGTTATACTTTCTTGCAGTGGGAATTATGGTAGATTTTAGGGCAGGTAAATTAGGGATAATCGGCGTACCTAAAGAAAAGTTACCTAAATTAATACCGATATTAAAAAAAGGGGGACATTTAATACTTCCCCCTGTAGCAATAATCTATTTCTTAATTACAGGATATAGTCCTGTTAAAGCCTCTTTTTATGCGATTGTGATTACTTTTATAGCAAGCATGCTTAGTAAAGAGACAAGATTAACACCAAAAAGATTGCTTATAGCATTTGAAAAAGGTGCAACTAATGCTTTAAGTATAGTGGCTGCTTGTGCCACAGCGGGTATTATAGTTGGAGTTGTAACATTGACTGGTTTAGGTTTGAGATTTGCTGGCTTAATTGTTGACTTATCTTCTGGAAATCTTATTTTAGGCTTATTTTTAACCATGATTGCTTGTATAATATTTGGGATGGGAATGCCAACCACTGCTTTATATGTGATTTTAGCAACATTAGTAGCTCCGGCATTAGTAAAAATGGGAGTTATTCCTATTGCAGCTCATCTTTTTATATTTTATTTTGGTGTTTTTGCTGCTCTTACTCCTCCAGTTGCTTTAAGCTCTTATCTAGCGGCATCGATTGCTAAAGCAGATGGAGTGAAAACAGCACTTACTGGGTTAAGACTAGCACTAGCTGCTTTTATAATGCCCTATATATTTGCTTTATCTCCTTCGTTATTATTAATTAATACCTCAATTGTAGAGGTTTTTTGGATCTTGATTACTTCTTTGTTGGGAATATTGAGTTTAGCAGGAAGCATAGAAGGATATTTTTTAATAGAGAGTATAAATATTCCAAAACGCATAATTTTATTTATATCTTCGTTGTGTCTAATTATACCTAATTTTACAACTGATTTACTAGGTTTTGCTGGAGTAGGGATCATTGCTGTTTTTATGATGCTTAAAAAAGCAAGAAAAAGGAAGGGAGAGGTAATTTTATGAAAGTAACAGTAATAGGGGCAGGTAATGGCGGATTAGCAATTGCTTCACATTTAGCTCGAACGGGACATAAGATTAATTTGTATAGTATATTTAAAGGAGAATTGGAACCAATTATCTCAAAAGGAGGAATAGAATTAGAAGGAGTAGAAGAAGGATTTGCTGTTCTAAACAAAGTAACTGATAATGTTAAACTAGCTCTTGATGGTGCCGATCTTATTATGATTGTAACCCCTGCTAATTCACATGCAAAAATAGCCAGAGATTGTGCGCCTTATTTAAAGGATAATCAAGTAGTGATATTAAATCCAGGCAGAACCGGAGGAGCACTCGAGTTCAGTAAAATATTAATAGAAGAAAAAATAAAAAATAAACCCATTATAGGAGAAGCACAGACTTTGATTTATGCTTGTAGAAAAATTAGTCCTACAAAAGCCGTAATCTATGGCGTAAAAAAATCACTTTCCGTTGCTTCATTTCCAGCAAAAAATATAGAAAAGCTTATGAAAGTATTAAATAGGGCATATCCCCAATTTGTTCCAGCAGCAAATGTATTGCAGACTAGTTTAAATAATATTGGAGCAATTTTTCATCCAGCGCCAACTATTTTAAATAGTGCAAGGATTGAATCTGGAGAAAAGTTTGATTATTATCATGAAGGGATAACTCCTGTAGTAGCAACTGTTTTAGAAAATATTGATAGGGAAAGAGTAGAAGTAGCAAAAGCTCTTAAAGTAGAAGCGCAATCTGCAATAGATTTTCTAAGAGAATCTTATGGGGTAGAGGGAAATTCTTTATATCAAGCTATTCAAAATAATATAGCTTATAAAGGAGTAAAAGCTCCTAAAGCAGTAAATACGAGGTACCTAACTGAAGATATTCCAATGAGCTTGGTTCCAATTGCATCAATAGGACATCAATTAGGTATTCTTACACCTAATATAGACTCTATTATAAAAATCGGTTCAACAATGCTAAAGACGGATTTTTGGAAATTAGGAAGAACGGTAGAAAAATTAGGATTAAATAATTTAAGTTCTACCGGAATAATAAATTTAGTGAATGGATAACTATTAAGAGATTATTGAAGAATTTGTTTTACTAAAAATAATTGTTAATATTTATTAATAGCTTGCTTAAGGGTTTTTATGTCTTTCCAGGTTAAATCTTTAGGACTGCCGGGAAAGGTTCCTTCGTTTCTTAATAAATAGCTAGGATGAAACATAGGAAATATTTTTATCTCGCCTATCCAATCAAACCATTGGCCTCGAAGTTTAGTAATTCCTTGAGTGGTTTCTAAAAGATGTTGAGTGGGGACATTGCCCAGTGTAACGATAATTTTTGGATTGATTAAAGCAATCTGAGTTTCCAAATAAGGAAGACGGGTTTCTATCTCGCTTTTAGAGGGGTTACGATTAGCGGAGGTCTGCATTTTAACATATTAGTTATAAATATATCTTTTCTTTTAATATTAACTGATTGCAGAATTTTAGTTAACAATTGTCCTGCTCTACCTACAAATGGTCTCCCCCGAGTTTGCCTTTTCCTTTTTCGGTGTCTATTTTTTTCCGAATCTTTGCATTTAGCGCTTACAGAGGTAGAACATTGCAAAAAAATTTTACGCTATCATTTCAGGCTTTTTGCGGTGCTTTCCCTCCGGAAGCGCCATCGATGTCGCACATATAAGCTCTTAGGATAGTTTTAGTATTTTTTACCTGCTTTACCTGGTGTGTACGCACACAGACAGGTAAAAAATATTTAAACGTAGAAGAATAATGATCAGGAACAGGGAGGGAAGGGTGGGGAGTTATGCGATGATTGGAAACAGAGATTTAGCCCTACGATAAGAAGTATCTAATTTAGCCCGCCTTTATATTTTTAACCAGGCTAAAAAAGCTTTTAGCCTGGTTAAAAATATAATGCTTTTTTTGCTATACATAACAAAGCTTTATCGGATAAGACAAGCCCCCATATATTTCTTTTTAGAATGTCCGATAGAGTCTTGTTATGTATGTGGAGGCTTTCAATTAAACTACTTAGCAAAAAAAGCTCCTGGCGGGGGTCGTTGGGATGAGATGGCCAGAAGTTATTCACCAGGAAGTCAATGAAAGCAGGTTAACATTATTCTAATAAAATATCGGGGGAAGAGAGGAAAAGAGGCCATCTACAATCGATTTTAAAGCATTTGTTTTTTCTTTGTTTATGCTTATACCTTCTTTTTAACTGTAATTTTTATTAAGGTTGAGTTAATGGAGTGAGAGAGTAGCCTCTTTGCTGATTAGGAAAAAACTCATTTAAGCCGGGCCTATTTCAATAATTTTCCTAATGATTATTATATTCTAGGTGGGGGGGATTATATCAAAATGGTGAAAACCACCATTTCATATAACGTCCCCATCGTATCTGACATTTTCGCAGATAATATCATAATATTTTTTATAATTAAATAGAATATTCCAATAAATAAAACAAGCGAAACCATAATAGCAATAAAGTTTGTCTTTTAGGTTATTTAAATATATTAATTTATCTGTTTATAGTCCTTTAGAACCGCCAAAGCGTACTCGATATCATAAGGAGTATGGTCGGCATTGATCTGAAATCTTATTTCTTCGTCACCCTTAGGGACAACCGGATAATTAAGACCCGTGGCGAGAATCCCTTTATCAATAAGATAGCTTACCAGCTCAGATGTTTTTTTTGTATCTCTCACCATTATAGGGACAATAGGATGGTCACTTTCAATAATTTCATATCCTAAATCAAGGAGACCTTTTTCAAATTTTTTGGTCATCTGGTGAAGATGGGTTAAAATATCTTTTCCTCTTTCACTATTCAAAATTTCCAAAGACTTTAAAGCTGCACTCGCCTCGGCAGGGGAAATGGGATTAGAATAGATATACATTGGTGCTGTTTCTCTCAAGTAGGTGATAACCATCTGATTGGAAGTTACATATCCGCCATTTACTCCAAATGCTTTACCCAGGGTTCCCACTAATACATCTACTCCCTTTGCATGAGTATATTCTTCTGTGCCTCTGCCGGTCTTTCCATAAGCCCCAATACCGTGAGAATCATCTACCACTAACAGAATATTTTCCGGGAATTCCCGGTTATATTTTTTGGAAAGGTTGGAAATAATATTCAGAGGGGCATAATCACCTCTCATGCTGAAGATACCGTCGGTGACAATGATTAATCTTTTTGCTTGGCCAACAGATTCTTTTATTCTATCTTTAAGTTCTTTCATGTCCAAATGTTTATAGATTTTTTTATCTTTTGGTCGGGAAAGTCTAAGGGAATTGATTATGCAATTGTGGTTTAATTCATCACTTATTACAATGGTGTCAGAAGTTATGAGAGGGGTTAAGATTCCTACTACTGTTGAATAAGCTGAGCTGAAAAGCATAGCATCTTCTCTTTGGTGAAATGCTGCTAATTTCTTTTCGAGTTCTCGGTGAGATTGGAATGTTCCGCTGATAAAACGCACAGCCCCCGGTCCAACTCCATATTCTTTGGTTACTCTTTCTTCTTCCTGGATAATCTCCTCTCTTAAGGACATTCCCAGATAAGAATTAGAATTCATTCTGATAAATTCTTGCTCGCCTTTCCCTTTAAGGAAATATCTGGGACCTTTTTCCCTTTCACTTCTTTTGACCTTAGTTATAATGTATTCTTTTCCTTTTAATCGTCCTTCCTCTTTTAACTCTTTTAGAGTTTTAGAAAGTACTTTCTCTAAATTATTTAATCCCATTTTTTAATCCTCCATTATTTTAGTCGTTAGTGAATAACCTAGCGTATAGCGTGAAGATTTATCCCCCTCTCCCTCCAAGGGGAGAGGGAATAAAGACCTATATAGCTAAGTGAATGTCTACGCTATTCCAAGCTTAATCTTAAGTTTTTCAATCATATCTTTAGTCATTGCTTTAAGATCATAATCCGGAGACCATCCCCAATCTTCTCTGGCAGCCGTATCGTCTAACCGGTTAGGCCAGGAATTGGCAATTGCCTGCCGCATTGGGTCAACATCATAGTTCATCTCAAAGTCCGGAATGTATTTTTTGATTTCCCGAGCGAGTTGCTCCGGATTAAAGCTCTC
>Ga0307380_10004670_pt1 | contig 18399 bp, 18 predicted proteins | sample UN3MG_FD_202239 | JGI IMG/M metagenome (GOLD analysis project Ga0307380, IMG submission 202239) | Soil microbial communities from Risofladan, Vaasa, Finland - UN-3 | ecosystem: Environmental > Terrestrial > Soil > Coastal area > Acid sulfate soil | place: Finland: Risofladan, Vaasa | collected...
CGACATTGCTCCCTGCAGTTTTTGCGATTTCAGCTACATCAGAATGCTTGAATCCAGGGCAGAGCAATATCGAGTCAATATGCTCTCTTTGGACGAAATCAGAGCTTACTTCAACGGCTTCTTCTTGGTTTTTAACAACAACCGTAAAAAGTTGATACATGCCTGTGTCAATAACAGTTCTGTGTTTTTCTTTGTCTGCGTCCGGTGCATGAGCTATAAACAGAGCTTTGAATGCCATGGGTGGTCTCCTTATTTGTTCTATATAGGTCGATCCATTTATTATACAGCGAATAGTGCTTTCGATGTTGGCTAAGGCCGGGGTGATGCCATATGCAGTTTCGCCGAAGTGCGAATTTTACGCTCAGTAAATTCGCTCCTAGTGCGGTTTCGGCGGTCAGCAAAATCGCTCGCCGTGCTAGATCAAGTAGATTCTTTTTCCAGAGAAGATTCTCTTCAATAACGGCAACACACGATTGTCAGAAATAGTGATCATAGCATGGATTGGATCGCCGGCGTTAAGCTCGACCAGTTTGTCTTCTGTTATCCAGTTGTCGGTGTTGTAGCGAAAAAGATAGTTAGTATTGTAACTGCCCATGGGGTCGTAGAAGATAAATTCCTTCCTACGTGGCTTATATTTCTGGATAGCTATAGAGTGCGGTGTGCCATCTTCTATGTATATTACAGTCGTTATACTGAGCCCTAACCTAAGAATGAGCTTGCAGTCATCCAACGTAGCTTCATCTGTCCAGAGCGAATGGAAGCCCTGCTCGTCGAGGACGTGGAATGCAAGGATTCCTGGAACGGAAAGACCTCGCCACTTTTGACATATTTTTCTGCCCATCTGTGATCTGGGTAGTGCTTGACAAGTTTTTTGAGATACGTGTTTTCTCTTTTCTTCAACCGAGTATAACTTCGGCTTATTCGGCCGAGCTCACCGGGGCCACGCGCACTTCGGTCTTCATCCTCCACGTGACCGGCAACTCCCGCAGTTCCCCGATCACTTCGATCGTTTCATTGAAGAGGATGTCCGCCGAGGATATGCCGATCATGAGTTCGAATTCCCCCGGCTCGATCACGCGGGTCGTTCCGGAGGTGGTGAAACTCAAGAGATCCACAGGCAGGGTGAAGGACACCCTTTTCCTTTCGCCCGGGTTCAAAGTGAGCCTCTTGAACCCTTTCAGCTCCTTGACGGGTCGTACCAGGCTGGCAAAAACGTCACGGACGTAGAGCTGTACCACCTCGTCCCCCGCTCGCTCACCTGTGTTCTTCACCGTACACGACACCTCGATCTCTCCGTCGATCCGGACCTTCCGGCTCAGTACCTGGAAATCGGAGTACGCGAAGGTCGTGTAGCTCAGCCCGTGCCCGAAGGGAAACACGGCGCCGAACTCCGGGTGAATCGGGGAGCCCGCAGATTTCAACTTATGATTATAGAAGTAGGGCATGGCGCCAGCGGACTTGGGAAAGGAAACCGGCAGCCTGCCGCCGGGATTGATATCCCCGTATATGATTCCCGCCAGGGCGGCTGCACCTTCTTGCCCCGGGAACCAGGCCTCGATCACGGCGTTGGCCCTGGAGAACGCCTCGCCGAGGTTGTAAGGTCGGCCACTAAGCAGGACGATCACCGTGGGCTTGCCCAGAGAGAGCAGGGCGTCGATAAGCTTCTGCTGCACTCCCGCAAGGGTGAACGATGAGGCGTCCGAACCTTCCCCGACCGTACCGGTGAGAAAGAGGCCTGACAGATCCCCTACGGCTACGATGATCCGGTCGGCCTTGGCGGCCGCAGCGAGGGCATCCTCCAGGCCGCTTTCATCCATGCTGATGGTGCTCTTTTTCTGTCCATGCTCGGCGTCCACATCACCCGGAAACACGGGCGCTTCCAGCAATCTCTCGGTGAAGATCTCGCAACCCCTGCTGTAGAGAATCGTCCCGGCGGACGCCCGTCCCTCGAGGGCTTCCCGCAAGGTCTGCGCATAACGGGTGTCCGTGTCCATCAGGCGCTGAGCCCTTATCAGGTGCACTGGGAACGAGTAGCCGCAGAAGAGGGCAAGCTGGTCATCCGCCAGGGGTCCGACCAGCGCCGTCGTTCCCTCGTCTTGCAGCGGCAGTATCCCGTCGTTCTTCAACAGCACCACCGAGCGTGCCGCCGCCTCGGCGGCGATCTTCCGGTGCTCCGGGGTGTTGAGGGTGATCGCACCCTCATCTACATATGGGTTTTCAAAGAGGCCGAGTCGGGACTTCTCAACGAGCACGCGGGTCACCGCCTCGTCCACGATGCTCATCTTCAGAATCCCGCGGGACAGCGCCTCCTCAACGCCCGTCCCGAAGCAGGTGAACCCCGGAAGCTCCACGTCCATTCCGGCCTGGAGCGCCTGAGCGGTGGCTTCCGCTTCATCCCGGGCCACACCGTGATGGGCGTACAGCAGCCGCACAGCCTCATAGTCGGAGACGACCAGGCCATCGAAGCCCCAGCGCTCGCGCAGAATCTCCGTGATGTAGCGCCGGGAGGAACTCAAAGGCTCTCCGTCGATGTCGTGATAGGCCGGCATGACCGAGCCTGCGTTTGCAAGCTTCACGGCCATCTCGAAGGGCAGGAGAAAGATGTCGTTTAGCTCCCGCTCGCCGACCCGCACCGGTGCATGATTGCGACCCCCTTCGCTGAAGGAGTGGCCTGCATAGTGCTTGAGCGTCGCCAATACGCGCCTGTTTTCCCCCTGCAAACCACGCACGTAAGCCGTTGTCATACAGCCCGCCAGGTAGGGATCTTCCCCGAAGGACTCCTCAGTACGGCCCCAGCGCACATCCCGGCTCACGTCCGCGACCGGCGCAAGCCCCTGCCTCGCGCCGACGCTGTACAGCTCATCACCGATAGCGGCGGCGATTTTCTTCATCAGCTCTTCATCCCAGAGAGAACCGAAGTTGATGGCCGCCGGAAAGAGCGTGGCCCCTTTGGCCATGAGGCCAGGGAGGCATTCCTCGTGAGCAAGCGCCGGGATCTTCAACCGGGTTTGCTCCACCAAATATTTCTGGATCCGGTTGAGCCCCCTGACGCAGCTCCCGGCTTCTACAGGGCGGGTGCCGAGCGGACGTGTAATCTGACCGATGCCGTGCTTCAGGATCGAGTCGGGATCGGCGCTGCTCTCCTCGATGAACCCGTCGTGGGCCCTTCGAAAGGTGAAGCTTCCGTCCTCTTCGATGTTTAGCCACACCGCGTGCAGCTGGGCGACCTTCTCCTTGACGGTCATTTTCTTTAAAAGCCCTCGGGCCCGTTCACGGTGATCGATCATTTCAAGACCTCCTTGACTAACAAATTTACGGCCCAGGCTCGCTCAGGCCGCCGTTCTATGCGCCCTCCCAAGGATGGGCAGGTTCCTTCTTGCCCCCCGCAGGCTCCCGGTCAGAGGCGGAGGCTGCTATTCAGGATGCCGTCAGCCCTCCATCGACAGGGAAGGCGACGCCCGTTATGAAGGCGGCCTCATCGGAGGCGAGGAAAACGAAGGCATTCGCCACGTCCGTCGCCGTGGCCAGTCGTCCCAGAGGGACCTCCCCGAGGCGTTCGGCCTTTCGCCGGGGATCCTGGAAGAGGCTGCGCACCGACGGTGTGTCCACCGTGCTCGGATGCACGCTGTTGCAGCGGATATTCTCACCGGCGTAGCGTGAGGCGATGGATTTGCTGAGAAGAGTGATGGCTCCCTTGGTCATGGTGTAGGCCTCGTTCGTGTACCGGTGACCGACCAAACCGCAGATGGAGGACATGTTGAGGATGCAGCCGCCACCGGAACTCCTCATGAGGGGGACGGCGTGTTTGATTCCCAGAAAGGGACCCCGGACGTTCACGGCCAGCATAGTGTCCAGCTCTTCCGCCGATATCCGCTCGATATCCTTGCGGATGTTCACGCCGGCATTATTGACGAGAATGTCCAGCCGTCCGCAGCGGGCTTGTACGGTCTTGAAAACGCTTTTCCAGCTATCCTCTTCGCTCACGTCGAGTAACAGGAACTCCGCCCCGCCGGGACCGTCGACCAAGGCGTTGATCTCGGCGGCCGCGCGCCGGCCTTCTTCCTCCTGGGAATCGCAGATGAAAACAAAGGCTCCTTCCTCTCGGAAGCGCCCCGCGATCGCGGCACCAAGACCCTGGGCTGCTCCGGTGATGAGCGACACTTTGTCAGCGAGCCGCACGGTTCACACTCCTTCGCATAATCCTCTGTCCCACCCGCTCAAGCCCCGAGCAAGCCGCGGACTGCGCGGGTAATTGCTTCCGCAGTCAGTCCGAATTCGACGAATATCTCCTCGTAGCCGGATGCCGAGGTACCGAACTCTATCCTGTACGCCGATAAATTCCACAGGGGCGTGGGGTTCCTTCCGGAAGGCCTCGACCACGGAAGCGCCGAGTCCGCCGATGATCGTGTGCTCCTCGGGGGTCACGATCGCCCTCACCCCGCGAGTGTACTCGATGACAGCTTCTCGATCGATCGGTTTCACGCTGCTTACGTTGACCACCCGACAGCCGATTCCGGCTTTCGCCAGCTCCTCGGCGGCCTGAAGGGATCTCGAAACCATGATGCCGCAGGCGAAAACCACCGCGTCCGTACCTTCCCACAGGCTGAGCATCGTTCCGATCCGGAAGGGTTCATCCTCGGGGTATACGAAAGGCAGGTCGTTGCGGTTGATGCGCACGTACACCGGCCCGTCCCAGCTCTCCAGGGCTTCGACTATCTTTGCTGTCTCAATACCGTCGACCGGACAAAGCACGGTCATATTCGGGAGGACGCGCATAATGCCCACATCCTCCAAAGCCTGGTGAGTCTTCCCGTCTCCGAAATCAGAGAGGCCGCCCGAGCTTCCGCACACTCTGACCTTCAAATTCGGGATACATACCGAATTCCTCAACTGATCGTATGCCCGCCCCGAGGCAAACACGGCGAAAGAGTGGACGAAGGGTAACTTGCCTCCCAGCGCCAGACCCGCAGCGGTGGAGATCATATTCTGTTCTGCAATCCCCATTTCGAAGTAACGCTCGGGAAACGCCTCTTTGAAATAGATCGAGCGGGTGGATTTTCCCAGGTCGGCCTCCAATGCCACCACATTTGAGTTCTTTTCACCCAGGGCGACAAGAGCCCGACCCCAGGCTTCACGCATATTCTTTTGGTAGGCCACGGTACTCAATGCCCCGCCTCGTTTTGCGCCAGCTCGCGCCTCTGCTGCTCGAGCTCGATAACGGCCTGACGGTGCTGCTCTTCGCTCAGGATCGCATTGTGGAACGCCGCGGTGTTCTCGGCGAAGGAGATGCCTTTTCCCTTGATCGTGTCGGCCACGATGACGGTGGGTTTGTCCTTCACCTTCTCGGCAGCTTCCAGAGCCTGGATGACCGCGGCCACGTCGTGGCCGTCTATTGTGATGACGTTCCACCCGAAGGATTTCCACTTTTCCTCGATGTGGGGGATCTCGAAAACCTCTCTGGTCGGACCGGAAGCCTGGATTCGATTGCGGTCCACAAAGGCGGTGAGGTTGTCGACCCTGAACCGATACGCCGCCATGGCCGCCTCCCACAGCTGGCCTTCGGCCAGCTCCCCGTCTCCTATGATGACGTACACACGGCTGTGCCGCGCGTCGAGGCGCAGGGCCAATGCCATGCCCGTCGCGATGGACAAGCCCTGACCGAGGGAACCGGTCACCGCCTCAATACCCGGAGTCTTATCCATGTCTGGATGTCCCTGGAGCGGACCGCCCAGACTCTTGACCCTTTTAAGTTCCGACCGGGGGATGACCCGAGCTCTACGAGCGCCGCATATTGGATGAGCACCGGTGCCCCCTTGCTGAGGATGAAACGGTCCCGGTTGGGATCGCCGGGGTCACGGGGATCGAAGCGCATCACGTGGAAATACAGAGCGCTTACGATTTCCGCGAGTGAAGAGGATCCACCCAGGTGCCCGGCCTTACCGACTCCTATCATCTCCAGCAAATCGATCCTTAGCTGGAGCGCCGTCTTCTGCAGCTCGATTATGGTCTCAGCAGATGCCATTCCTTGCTCCCGAGATCCCGATGCCTAGTTCACTGCTTCTGCTGACCGGGAATTCCAATGCCGAAATCTGACTCGGGGTACTGGCCCTCAGTACGTAGTCGCTGGATGGTGCGAACTATATGTTCTTCCATGATGCTCTCTGCTCGCTGCGTATCGTGTGCCTCGATCGCGTCGATGATTCTCTGATGGTAGTCCAGTCCGTCCCGGGTGCCGAGGGTCTCCACTATATTCTCCATGGAAACGCTCAAGATGTCCTTGATGATGCTGTTGACCTTTATAATGACCGGATTGCCTGAAGCTCGGGCCAGCTCAAGGTGAAACTCGAGGTTCGCATGAGCAAACCTGTCGATGTCGAACTGCTGCTCGACCATCGTCGCGTAGCTGCGTTTGAGCCCGGCGATATCCTCAGGCGTAGCCTTCTCAGCAACGAGCGCAACCGTGCCCTTCTCCATGATCCTGCGGTACTCGAGCACGTGGAAGATGTCGGCGGGATTGAGCGCCAGCATTGGCAGGAGGGCGTTCATCGGAATCCCGGCGTCGTACTCGCATACGAAGGTGCCCTCCCCGTGCCGCGTCTCGAGCAGGCCAAGGCTGACAAGTCGCTGCAATCCTTCCCGGACGGAGACCCTGCTTACACCGAGCTGTTGGGCGAGCAGATTTTCCGAAGGAAGCTTCGAACCCGGCAGCCAGACGCGGCGCAGTACCTGTGCTTTGAGCTGTTCGTAGACCTGGGTCGTGACGCTCTTGCGCTTGACTCGTTTCAGCGTTGTTTTCTTCATTACAGATAACCTAACTAAAATTGTAGTACAACTGTCAACCAGATGTAGCATAACTTACAATTCATTGCTTGTCAAATGCTTATGTTTTAAAAAAATATTTGACAAGTGCGAGATTGATGTGCGACTATTCAGATAGGATGCCTGTCAGGTTTGAGTCCCTGACGGCAAAAAACTGAGGAGGTTTTATATGAAGAAGTTGTGTGTTGTGCTGCTCTGCTGCCTGTTCCTTCTCTCCGCAGGGCTCGTCTTCGCCGGCGGACAGAAAGGGGCGACAGCCGAGAAAGTGAAGCTCGTCCTGTGGGACGTGCAGACGACCGGAGTGCTCCCGGGTATCCTTGATCAGACCGGCCAGGAGTACATGACGGCCAACCCGGGCGTCGAGTTGGAGATCGTGCACATTCAGAACGACCCCTTCAAGACCAAACTGAAAGTGGCCATGGGTGCTGGGACACCGCCGGATATATTCCACAACTGGGGCGGCGGCCCGCTCAAGGAATACATCGATTCCGGGATGGTGGCAACGATCGACGAGATCAAGAGCGACCTGCTCAAGACCTATATCCCCGCGTCCTTCGATCCCGTGACCTTCGACGGCAAGACCTACGGGAGCGCCTATTCGGGTCTGACCGGTGTGTTCTTCTTCTACCGCAAAGACCTGTTCGTCCAATACGGGCTTGCCGCTCCGAAGACCCAGAGCGAGTTCATCTCCATGGGAGACAAACTAAAAACCAGCGGCGTGTTGCCCATTACCCTCGCCAACAAGACCAAGTGGCCCGGCTCGTTCTTCTACATGTACCTGGCCGACCGCTACGGCGGCGCCGACATGTTCCTGAATGCCCTGTACCGCAAATCCGGCGGCAGCTTCGAGGCCCAGGGCTACATCCAGGCGGGACAGGCCTTGCAGGACCTGGTCAAGCGCGGTTTCTTCCCTCCGGGCTTCAACGGTATGGACGAGGACACCGGCCAATCCAGAATGCTGATCTTCTCCAAGAAAGCAGGGGTGCATTTGATGGGCAACTGGTTCGTCGGACAGGCTACGAAGGAATCCCCCGAGACCCTTGCCGAGCTGGATCTGTTCGCATTCCCCTCCGTGCAAGGAGGCAAGGGTGATCCCACCAACCTGATCGGCAGTCCCGGTCAGAACTACTACTCCATCTCCGTCACTTGCAAGAACAAGGCCAAGGCCCTGGAGTTCTTGAAGACCAACATCATGAGTCAAGCCTTCGTCGAAGCCCTGGCCGGAGCCGGCTACGTGCCGCCGGTGAAGGGCGCATCCACCTATACGAAGGATCCGATCATGAAGAAGGTCGCCCTGGCATTCGAGGCCGCCGGGCACGTGCAGGTTTACTACGACCAGTTCCTGCCGCCCGCCATGGGCGAGCTGCACAAGGACCTGGTGCAGTCACTGTTCGGACTGTCACTCACTCCGCAGGAAGTAGCCCGCAGGCACGAGCAGGCGATCGTCGAAGAGATGAAGAAGTAAGAAGAATCGTTAATCATGGACACCCCCCGGCAGACCGGGGGGTGTTTTACTAAAAAAACCCGTGACTTGGGGATAGCCGGACAGGAGATGAAAAAACACGATTTCCTCGCCGCATTGCTGTTTGTGCTTCCAGCTCTGCTGATCTACTGCTTCTACTTCGTGTATCCCATTCCGGCCTCGGCCTACTTCAGCCTCTTTCGTTGGAACGGGATCTCCCCCCAGAAGCAGTACCTGGGCTTCGGGAACTGGGTCAGACTTGCTGGTGATGAGCTTTTCTGGAAGAGCCTGGCCAACAACATGATCCTCGTAGTCTCTTCCATCGTGGTCCAGCTTCCCATGGGACTGGCCTTGGGCCTTCTAGTGTCCTCGCAACTGAAGGGAGTCCGGCTTTTCAAGCTACTGTACTTCATTCCCATGATGCTTTCGGCCGTGGCTATCGGGATCACCTGGAAGTTCATCTACGAACCGAACTACGGGCTGCTCAACGGCGCACTCCGTCTAGTCGGGCTGGGCAGCCTGGCTCGCGGCTGGCTGGGAGAGCCCGCACTGGCTCTGGCCGCGGTAATCGCCACCATATGCTGGCAGTTCATTCCCTTCTACATGGTGATATTTGCCGCTGCACTGGCGGGGATTCCCCAGGAGCTCCTCGAGGCGGCCTACATCGATGGGGCTTCCCCCGTGGTGACCTTCTTCGGAATCACCCTTCCCCTGCTGAGGAATACGATTCGCACCGCGGCGATCCTTTCCCTCACCGGCTCGCTGAAGTACTTCGGCCTGATCTATGTCATGACAGAAGGCGGGCCCGATCACGCAACCGAGCTGCTGGCCACCTACATGTATAAACAGGCCTTCACCGGTTTCAGCATGGGCTACGGCAGCACCGTCGCTGTGTTCATGTTCCTGATCTCTTTCCTCTTGACCGTGGTGGTTTTGAGGCTGGGCAAGAGGGAGGCCGTATATGCTTAGAAGCGGCCGGACCATCCCCTCCCGGATGCTCGTCTACCTTCTCGCGGTGATCTGGGTTGTGATTACGATCTACCCCTTGATTTTTCTCATCCAGAACTCATTAAAGACATCGACGGAGTTTTTTATGGGAGATGTCTGGACGCTCCCGGGACGGTTTTCGCTGGCAACCTACCAGAGAGTCTGGGCGAACCACTTCGCCCGCTTCCTGGTGAACTCGCTGTTCGTGGTCAGCATCTCCCTCGGCATTCTCCTCCTGGCCGGAAGCTCGGCCGCTTTCGGTCTATCTCGAATCCGCTTCCGATTGCGGGGTTTCTTCTACTACCTGTTCGTGGGCGGCCTCACCATCCCGGTGCATATCACGCTCATCCCGGTATACATCATCACCCGCGACCTCGGCATCTACGACACCCTCTGGGCCTTGATCGGACCCTTTGTGGCCTTCAATATGCCCGTGGCTGTTTTCGTGCTGGCGTCGTTCATGGGGGATATACCCGCGAGCCTGGAAGAAGCAGGCTACATCGACGGAGCCAGCCGCTTTCAGGTCTTCTGGAGCATAGTGCTGCCCATTTCCCGGCCGGCGGTCACGGCCGTGGGCATCTACAACGCGGTGATTCTCTGGAACGAGTTTATCTTTCCCCTGGTGCTCATCACCTCGACCTCGAAGCGCCCACTGACCCTTGCCTTATGGAACTTCCAGGGGGAGTTCAGCGCCGATGTCCCGGCCATGATGGCCGCACTACTTTTGTCCATGATCCCCCTGCTCGTCTTCTACGCCATCACCAAGGAGCGACTCATCGAGGGGCTCGTGGCCGGCGCGCTGAAGGGATAGGAGTCTGTCTCGAAAAGTCATTGCAGACTTCGATGGCGATCCAATCACTTCGGATACCGGAGCGTTGCTGCTGCGGGAAATCGATTCAGCAAATCCAGAAGATCCGCTTCATGGACATCGAGAGGGAAGTTTCTTCCACGGGTACTACGATTGCTACCGCTACTTGCCACTGTACATTCTCTGCAGGGATAAACTGGTGTGCCCCAAACTCAACACAGAGAATCTGGATCCCGGACATGAATCGCTTGCGGATGTGCAGGGCAGGTGAATACTCCTTAATTCTGTTCTTGAGCAGATCTGCAATCATCGGTTCAGTTGCTTCCTTAATCCGCGAAGATACCCGCGGGTCCTTCGATCATGCAGACTTTCCGCGATCTCCTCAGAACAAGAGAAATCAAGCTGAGCAATATTTTCTTCCTCGATCCGCAAAAACTCGCTGAAGAAGCTCATACCATCCCGCTGCCATGAAATATCCTTGAGAAGATACACTGTATTGGCGATCGCCCGGACGGCTGTGGCGATGAATGCCCAGGCATTGGAGCTCACCTTTACCACTTCGACTCCAGCTCGAGGATTACTGGCCGGTACACGTAATTCTTGAATGTTTGATGACAACCATTCTGATAGCCCCGCGCCAAGTATAGAAAGAAACAGGTGTTTCAGGCTATTCTGTCTGCGGGGGATTAACCAATGCAGAAGAGCCAGAAGCGGATCGATTGCGGTTATGAGCGGCGCCCCTTATGGGTATCGATACATCAGCACGAAGCAGTCCGGGTCTGCGGCCTGCTGGGAAATCGTGTTGGAAGAGGCAAAAGTGGTGCGTCAGATCTTTGCCTGGATCGGTCAGCAGCGGCTATCGGCACAGCAGGTCTGCCGGCGGTTATACCAGCTGCACATCCCCACACGCAAAGGCAACGCCCGGTGGAATCCACGAACCATCTGCGGGATCATCCGCAATCCCGCCTACATGGGGCGGGCGGCCTACGGTAAAACGCATATCGGAGAAAGAAGAGATCGGCTGCAGCCCATCCGCGGATCCTCGGAACAACCCAAACATGCGTACTCTATCTACGAAGTACCGCAGGAGCAGTGGATCACCATCTCAGTACCGCCGATTATTAGCAGGGAGCTTTTCGTCACAGTTCAGGAGCAGTTGGCGGAAAACCGAAAGCGTTATCGCCTACGTCGACAAGGACCGAATCACCTGCTCCAGGGGCTGATGGTCTGCAAACGGTGCGGATACTCGTATTGCCCCAAATACACGTGGAAAAGGTCGAGTTCCAGAGGCAAAGATCGGCTGTACGTATACTATCGTTGTACCGGCACCGGCAGACACGATGCAGACGGACAGCGGATGTGCTCGAATCGGGCGCTACGGGCGGACCTGCTGGATCAGGCGGTCTGGGAGGATGTGCGTTCCTTCTTATGCGACCCGCAGCGGATTCAACAGGAATATCAAAGACAACTCAATGGTATGGAAAACCAAGAAGGCTGGGACAGTTTGGATCAGCTGCGCTCGACAGTGCGTAAAGTGCAGGGGGGGATCGAGCGAATGATTGATGCGTATGCGGACGGATTACTCACCAAAGAGGAGTTCGAACTGCGAATTAAAAAGGCCAAACAGCGTCTGGCCATGCTGGAGCAGGAGCAGAAAGATCAGGCGGATGAACAGTTGCAAAGAGCCAATCTGAAGGTCATTATTGGGTGTATGCAGGAGTTTGCAGACAAGATCCAGAACGGCCTGATCGGGTTGGATTGGGATGCAAAAAGGAAGATTATCTGTGCCATAGTCAAACAGATCGAAGTAGACGAGGAAGAGGTGCACATTGTCTACCGTGTAGGCCCGAATAGCTTTTCCCAGGATTTAAAGCAAGAAAGTTTGCAATATTGTTCCAGGCGCATAGTCCCCGCAAAGAATGAACTTCTCAACCACCTCGGTGATCCGCTCGATACGGAATCGGCCGTAGATGATAGCGTATAAACGGCCGCAGCGCTTACTCCGGCCCGATCTGGGTGGAAGCGGGCCGGTAAACAGTTGGCGCAGAAAGGGACTAGGGGTCGCCGGTCAAAGTGCCGCCCCACCGTGACGGCACTGCAGCGGTTCCCCGGCCAGACTCACACGGCTGCTCGTCACCATCCCATGTTGGGGGTAAGCCAGAGCCGGCTGGTAGCGGAACGAGGGAGTTAGAACTCTTCTCGCCGCCAACCAAGGGCGGTCGCCTTTCAGCCCCCCGCCACGGACAGGGTCATGCCCTTGATGAAATACTTCTGCAGGAAGACGAACAGCAGGATCGTGGGAATGGCGGTTATGATCACCGCGGTCATGATGTAGGGGAGGTTGCCCCCGCCGTAGCCTGACATGGTGGCCAGGGCCACCATGATGGGGCGAATGTTCTGGGTCCGCGAAAGTACCATCCCAAACAGCAGGTCGTTCCAGATCCAGGTCATCTGAAAGAGGGCCACGACCGCGGTGGGCGGCAGCGACTGGGGCAGGAAGATGGAGAAAAATATCCGTGCGGGGCCACAGCCGTCGATCTTGGCGGCGTCCTCGACCTCTTTGGAGATGGTCGTGTAGAAACCTCGATACACAAAGAGGGCAAAGGGCGTGCAGATGGCCCCGTAGATCAGGATCAGGCCCAGGCGGGTGTTGTACAGCCCGAGGACGTTGTACAGCCGGTATACCGGGATAAGGTACATCTGGAAGGGAAAGAGGGTCCCAGAGTAGATGACCAGGAAGAGCAGGAAAAACAGCGGCGGCTTGAGGCGGACGAGGCTGTAGCCGGCCAGGGAAGCCACGGCGATGGCGATGGCGGCACCGGCAACCGCGTACAGCAGGGAGTTGAGGAAGTGCTCGTGGAGCCGGTAGATCTTGAGCACGTTCTTCAGGTTGTCGATGAACGAGACCTTCGTGGGAAGCTCGTAGAACTTCTGGGAGACGAAGTCCTGGGCGCTCTTGAACGATACCATGAACGTGGTCCACACCGGCAGCACCCAGAGCATCACCAGAACGATCAGGATCACGTAGGTGGGAATCCTTCGCGCGTTTCCTCTCACCCCTTCGTCCTCCTAGTAGTAAAGCAAGTCCCTGTTTGCCATCCGTCGGACATACACCGACGACACGGCGATGACAATGACCGACAGGACCACGGCTATGGCCGCCCCGTACCCCATGTGGAAGAGGGTGAAGGTCTCCCGGAACATGGTCACCGCCAGGGTCTCCGAGGAGTGGTACGGACCTCCCCGGGTCATGACGTAGATAATGTCGAAGGCCTTGAAGGAGTTGACCATGGCCATGGTGATGACCACCGTGGTGATGGGCCGTAGCATCGGGAACTTGACGTGGACGAAGGTCTCGAAGTTGCTCGCCCCGTCGATGATCGCGGCCTCGATCGGCTCCACCGGGATTGTGGACAGCCCCATGAGGAACAGCACCATGTTCGTGCCCAGCTGCTGCCAGGTCCAGGCGATGAGCATGGAGAAGGTGTTCAGCGGCACGTCGGTGAGCCAGGAGGGCTTCAACGGAATGTGGGCCAGCTGGAAGAGATTGTTGAGCACCCCCAGCTCCTTGGAGAACATGTAGGTCCAGATGATGCCGGTGGCCACGAAGGAGATCGTCAGGGGAATGAAGAACATGGACTTGAAGAAGCGCTCGCCCCAGAGCCGGTCCACAAACACGGCCACCAGGAGCCCGCCCATGACCGGAAAGATCAGTGTGAACACCACCCAGATCAGAGTGTTGCGCATCGAGATCAGGAAGTCCTGGTCCACGACGAGGCGGGCGTAGTTGGACAGTCCGTTGAACAACGGTTTGCCCAGGCCGTCCCACTCAAAGAAGCTGTAATAGAGGTTCTGCAGCATCGGCACCAAGAGAAGCACAACCACGAGCAGCAGGGCCGGCAGGACAAACAGGTAGCTGACCGCGAGGTCGCGTTTCTTCAAGCTCTTCTCCCCCTCCTACGGAAAAAACAGCATTCCGGGAACCTGCCCATTCGCTGGGAGGTCCCGGAATGCAATCAGACTGCGGCGCTGAGCGCCCCTACTTGTTCTTGGACCAGTACTCGTCCGCGATCTTGTCCAGGTCCGACAGCACTTTGTCCACCGATTTGGGGTTCAGGATGAACTCGGCAAACTTGTCCACCGCCTGCTCGCAGATCGGGGTGGGCGTGGCCTCCCAGTAGCGGTTCAGGATCCGGTAGTTCTCATCTACAAGAGTCTTGCGGAAGTCCACCCGAGCCTTGACCAGGAAACTGGTGTCCGACTTGGAGTTGGCTGGGTACTGGCCCACCAGCTTGGCGTAGAAGGCGTTTCCCTCCGGCCCCATCCAGTAGTCGGCTACCTTCTTGGCCGCGTCCAGGTTGGGCGCATTCTTGGAGATCAGGATGGGGCTTGCCTCGAGGATAGCCACTTTCCCGGAGGCCGAGTTGTGCGGCGGCATGACGAAGATGTTGGCTGTGTCCTCTGACACGCCGCTGGAGGTCAGCACCGTGAGGTACCAGGAGCCGCAGGGCACCATGGCCACCTGCCCCTGGTTGAACAACCGCGGCACATCGGAGAACAGGTCCGTGGACGGATCGGTGAAGTAACCCTTGGCGATCAGATCCGCCCAGACGGCGAAGGCCTTCTTGACCCGCGGGTCGCTGTACTTGGCCCTGCCCTCGCAGAGGTCCACATACAGGTCCGGGCTCTCCCGGGCAACCATCTCCTCGAAGAGGATGAAGGTCGGCCAGCGCCCGGTGACGGTTTGGGCCATAGGGGTCACACCGTTCTTCTTGAGGGTCTCGCAAACCTTGAGGAACTCGTCCCAGGTCTTCGGCACCGACAGGTTATACTTGGCAAACACTTCGGTGTTGTACCAGACCCCCCAGTATTCCACCACGTAGCCGAAGCCGTAGACCTTGCCGCCGAAGGTGAAGGCGTCCCTCAGGCCTTTGGCATACTCATCTTTGTGTTTGTCCCACAGATCCGTGGTCTCCGCCACCAGTCCCTGATCGATCAGGTCCTTCATCCGGTACGTGGACCACCAGGTGAACAGGTCCGGCGCCTGCTTGGTGGGCAGGGCGGCCCGAACCGTGGAAATGAACACGTCCGTGGTGGGATAGGGGGTGGGAGTGACGCCGATGCCGATCTGGGCCTTGACCTCTTGTCCCATGGCCTCGTAGAACGGCTGATAGTTGGGATTCCCGCCCTTGTCGTGCATCATCACCAGGTCGGGTGCCTCCGCGGTCCCTCCTTCCGTGGTGCCGGCGGCGAATGCCGCTACCCCGGAGAGCAGGAGCGAACAGCCCAGAAGAATGGTGAGAAGTCTCTTCCAATTCCTCATACAGTCCTCCTTCACGATTTATATATGCAGGGCGCAGCCAGGGCGCCCTGAATGCCAGAACTTAAACCCGCTGCGGCTCCACGGCGGCTTCCAGCATGGCTACCACGTTCTCCGCCGGCACATTGGCCAACACATTGTGGACCTGCTGGAACACGAATCCGCCGCCGGGAGCAAAGGTCGCTACCCGTTCCCGGACATGCCGGCGTACCTCTTCCGGAGCGCCGTACGGGAGGACCTCCCGGGTATCGCAGCCGCCGCCCCAGAAAACAAGATCCGCCCCGAACTCCCGCTTGAGCCTGCCGGGTTCCATGCCCTGGCAACTGGTCTGGACGGGATTGACCGCGTCCAGGCCCGCCTCGATCAGGTCCGGAACAAGCTCACTAATGCCGCCACAGCTGTGCAGCATGACCTTGACGGGGGCCAGCTCCTTGGCCCGCTTCCAAAGCTGGCTGTGCCGGTGTTTGAAATAGTCGCGATACATCTGCGGCGAGATCAGTGGACCGGTCTGCATACCCAGATCATCCCCGAAGACAATGACGTCGATGTAAGGGCCGACCGCCGCAAGAAAGCGCTCCAGGGAGCCGAGATGGTGCTCCACCAGGGCATCGAGAAACCGGTGCACCGTCCGCGGCTCGGCGGCCAGCATGCCGAGGAAGTTGTCCATCCGGTACATGAACTCGCCGATCTCCATCAGGTTCCCGCCGAACAGGCCGAGGATGGCGCGATCGCTGCTCTCGTGCAACCGTCGAGCACCGCTCTCCAGCACTGCGGCACCGTCGGAGCCGGCGGCTTCCGGCCCGGGGGGAGAAGCCACCCCTGTCCACATGCACTCCTCCAGCGCCTGCGGCAAACCCATGTCCGGCTCTTCGAGGAGGGGATAATATGCCTGCTCGAAGTACAAGGCCCCGTCGGGCATGTGGGCCAGAATATTACCCCTTGAGGAGCGAAGCACCCACCGGCCATCCTCCCGCTCCGGCAGGGCCCAGGCGGGCATCAGGCACGGAGTGCCATCCGGCAGGGTCCATTCCGCCCAGTACCGATCCTCCAGAGCGAAGCCCCTGCCCAGCTCGAGAGTATCTACCCCGAAGCGATCGAGGACATCATCGTCGACGATGGCCAGCTGCTGGATCGTGTCGTAGACCCGCACCGGCCTCGCCGGCAAGCCGAGCTGCGCACGCAGCCGGGGATACAGCAAGGCGCTGATCCCGGAGGAGCGATGGCCCGAGAAATCGATAGGAGCCCGGTCAGGCTGATGGTGGTCCAAGGCAGTCAGTACCCGCTGTCGCGACGTCAACTTTGTCTCCGGAGGCTCGTGATCGTAATATTCTATCATCAATTGTCCGGCTGTCAAGAAATTTTACCAGAGGATTTGAACATTTTTCGCTTTTTTCAGCACTGCACGACTAATCACCTTAGACCAACACCATCACCCGGCTTCATTCGATTGTGTCTCCTATTTAAATATTTATATTATAAAGATTAAGCATAATAAACCCTGAGGATGTGCACATTATTGAAGAGGGAGTATCGAGGCGCCGGTACACCGGGCGGTTCGCAACAGACGGGTTGAAATAGGAGCCCCGATGTGATAAAAAAATGATAAAATATGGTCTCGACAGCACTGCCGTGAAAAAACCAAAACTCCTCGATGTGGCGCAAAGAGTCGGAGTGTCACTGTCCACGGCCTCCCTCGCCCTAGCGGGAAAGGGCAGGGTTTCCGCCCAGGTTCGGGAACAGGTCCTCGCCGCCGCCGATGCTCTCGGATACCGCAAGCGCGACCGGGCTCTTCCCCGCAGCCCTGTTGGACACCGCTACGTCGGAATCCTTCACCATGAGGACAAGGAACACGAATGGGGCTTCGTCCGTCCGATGCTCCTGCAAATCGAATCTTCTCTGCTCCACCACGGATTCTTCCCGGTTCTACTGCCGGTGCGGATCGGCTCGGATCCCGGCGGTCTGTTTCGGCTGATCACCGAAGCGGGGGTCGGGGCCCTTTTTTCGATCCACTTTCACAACGAGGAACTGTTCGCCCGCCTGGAGAAACGCGGCACTCTGGTCATCGTTGTCAACAACAGCAACCTGCAAAACAAGTTCGACTCGGTATGCGTCGATGACTTCCAGGGGGCCTACGAGGGAGCCCTGTACCTGATCAAGCTGGGGCACCGGGACATCGTTTACCTCGAGTACGCCCGTCCCGATTTGCCCGCGATCGTTGCCGATCGTTTCATAGGCTTCAAGAAGGCTCTGGACGAGTCCAGAATCGTGCTGCCTCGGGAGCAGCGGGTCACGGTTCGATCTTTCGATCTCGACGAACTGCGGCGGGCTCTTTCTCCCCTCTTCGAACGGACGAAAAAACCCACCGCCCTCTTCGCCCACGACGACTACATCGGCGTCTTCGCGCTGCACGCTCTCAAGGCGCTGGGTCTGCAGGTGCCCGAAGACGTGTCTCTGATCGCCCCTGGCGATGTCCTGGACTACAGCCAATGCTACATTCCCCAGCTCACGACAATGCGGATCAACACGACGTCCCTCGGCAAGCTGGCGTGCAACCTGTTCTTCGACCGCCTGCAGAACAATATCGAAGAGATTCACATGCTGAAGCTCAAACAGCAGCTGGTCCGGCGGGGGACCTGTACGGAGCTCAAGTAGCCGCAGACACCGACCGGGGGGAGGCGCAGGACAAGAGTGGGGACCGCCTGCCAGGTCGTGGTAGCCACCAGGCCTGGATCTCTTCGCAACTCTTGCCCTGCTGCTCGACCCGCGTGTAGTAATCAGGCCTCCCCGATCGCTTCGGATACGCTCGAGGGCCTCATAGCGCTGCTTGAGCTCATCCTGGATCCGGAATGCCAGGTCCACGGCAAGAGGAGCGCGGGCTTCTACAGGCGTATCTGCATCAGGAACCTGTCTACCCCATGAAGAGTCGCCTTGTTGTAGAGCCACGCAAGGTGGTCTTGGTCGTAGTCTCCCATGTCTGTTAGATAACAAACGGACTTCTCTGGC
>Ga0307380_10004671_pt1 | contig 18398 bp, 17 predicted proteins | sample UN3MG_FD_202239 | JGI IMG/M metagenome (GOLD analysis project Ga0307380, IMG submission 202239) | Soil microbial communities from Risofladan, Vaasa, Finland - UN-3 | ecosystem: Environmental > Terrestrial > Soil > Coastal area > Acid sulfate soil | place: Finland: Risofladan, Vaasa | collected...
AAGCCGGGGTGTTAATCTCGCCGCGATGGGGGACCGGGGCCAGGAAAGGACTATCGGTTTCAATCAAAATCCGCTCCGGCGGGATTAATTTTACGACTGCTTGAAGGCCTTCATCGTAAGTTAAATTGCCGTCAAAGCCAAAATACCAATGAGGAAAGGTATCAGATGTATCAGAAGTGTCAAAAGTATCAGGGGAATCTAAATCTAAAATTTTCTGAATTCTTTTGCGGCCGCCGGCGTAGCAGTGGAAAACGCCCTTCATTGCTTCATTGTTCCATTGTTTCATTGTTAGGATTTCGATTACTTCGTCGACTGCTTCCCGGGCGTGAATTATGAGTGGGAGATTATATTTTTGAGCCAGCTTGATATGCTCCTGGAATAACCTAATTTGTTCTTCTTTTGGTCGGTCTTCGTTGCCTGGTGGAGCCAGGGAAAAATCAAGGCCGGTCTCGCCGATAGCAACGATAGCGCCTAGGGGAGAGCGTTTAGCGTCAAGTATTAGACGTTCAAGAGACTGAAGTTGTTCTTCAATTGGCATCTGATTTTCTGGATCAGTCTTGTGGGGATGGATACCGACTGAGGCAAAAAGGTAGCCGGGGTATTTTTGGGCCAGCTCAACGGCACAAGCAGAGTCTTTTATACTGCTACCGGCAATGATAATCTCGGTAATACCGGCTTTTTGGCTTTCCGCTACCACTTTTTCAATCTGCTCCAAGAGCGAGGGAAAATTCAGGTGGGCGTGAGTATCAATCATCTCTCTATTTTATCAAGTCAGAAGCTTGACAGAAAGCCTCTTTTGGCGTTAAATTTGGTTACTTATGGTAGGGTCTCGGTCGAAAGTAAAGAAGGCGGTGATTGTGGCGGCGGGGTTTGGGACCAGATTCTTGCCGGCTTCAAAAGCGATTCCCAAGGTAATGTTCCCGGTTATCGATAAGCCGATTATCCAATATGTGGTGGAAGATTTGGTGGAAAGCGGCATTTCCGATATTACCTTTGTCGTCTCACCCTATTTTCCGGAAACTAAAAAATACTTTGAACCCTCGGTCGTCTTAAACGAGCTTTTGATGAAGGCAGGCAAAGAAGAGCAGATAGAAAAGCTAAAAAAGATTGAGAACCTGGCGGACTTTCACTTTGTGGAACAAAAACCAGGGGGGACAATTGGTACGGGGGCCGCCTTACTCCCGGCCAAGGAAGCGGTGGCGGATGAGCCTTTCTTTTTAAGTTGGGCGGATGAGTTTTATCTGGGCAACCCACCAAGGGCCAAGCAGTCAATTGATGTTTACGAAAGGTTTGGTGGAATGGTGATTGGTTGCCTGAGGACAACTGACCCGAGAGACGGGGACCGTTGGGGTTTTGTAGTGGGTGATAAAGTTGATAAAAATGTGGTTAGAGTTACCCAGTTGGTAGAAAAGCCCGGAGAAGGGAAGGCGCCATCAGAGTTGGCCACCATGTCGGGACAGGTTTTACTGCCGGAAGTTTTTGATTATTTGGAAGAGGCCCGGAGAGGCTTACTGCCGGGAAAAGAACTTTATGTCAATGTCCATGGAATGGGGAAAATGCTGGCCGATGGTTATCCGATTTACGGGGTGGAGTTTCAAGGCTGCCGCTATTTTGATACCGGCGATAAATTGGGCTACCTCAAAACTTTAGTTGAATTAGGCTTAGAGTCGGAAGAGTTCGGAGAAGAATTTAGGGAGTACTTGAAGGGCTTGGTATAATCATTTCATGATTGAAAGACCAGGTCGTGGACCAATCCATATTGAGGCTAACTCCGCCGAATTTTTAACCCAAACCACCAATCTAGAAGATTTTTTGGCGGTTTGGGAAGAACTGCCTTCTTTGGGGGTCGACAGTCTCTGTCTTCTTCCTCACCGTTGGGCACTTCAACAAGGGGCGATTGACAGCCTCAAGGAGACAAGGACTAAAAATGGCTTACCCTTGGTTGCTGCCAGCCATGAAGAGGCAGCCGGGATGGAAGGCTCTCCTATTGTTGTTGCCAATTTGGGTGTTGGCTGGAATCCTTTTGTCCGCCATTATCCTTTGCCCGTTGCCATCGTTCTTGGGGCTTTTAATCACTTTGTGGTTAGAAAAGCTTACGGGGATATCGCTCGCCCCCAGTTAAATAAGGCGGTCGGCCGGGAGCTTTTTCCGAAAGTAGGCCGGGCCCCCATTGAACAAGACGGATTTTTTCCTTCGGTCGAGGAATGTAAGACGATTCTCACAGCCTATTTTGAAGCCTTTCCTCAAGCAAAGCTGATTCATCACGAGTTTGAATTTGATTTTCGGGGGAGGGATTGGCTTTTTAAATTTTATCCAGGTCAGGTAGAAGATCTTGACGGGCTTTTAGCGAAGATTGACGCGCGGACGGATATTACCGGCGTGGTGATTGACCCTTTGCACTCAGAGGATTTAGGTCAAACCATTAGTCGTTCCGGGCAACCGGTCCAACCTTATTATGGCGACTGGGAGAAGAATATTGAAAGAATTGGGCCAAGAGTAAAAGGGGTTGATATCCATCCTTTGGAGGATATGAGTATTAGAAAGTGGCTTAACGGAGGTTATTTAGAAAGATTGGCAGAGGCCACGGGCGGGCTTATCAATTTAGAATTTTATCGGATTGAGGCAGCGGTTTTCTCCGACCGCTTAAGCCGGATTCCTCATCCCTTTTTTAAAGACAAGAATCGGGCGACTTTTAGCCAAATTGTCGAGAGACTCTCGCGCTAGCTTAAGCTTCAATATCACCTTTTATAATCCTGCAAAGGGTTACCTTGCAGACAAATCAGTTGCTTCTAAAGTTTAATCGTCGGACCTCTTGAATAATAAAGAGTAGGGCAATGGGGGAAAACCAATGTTCTTTACTTAAATTTCAGTGATTCCTTATGGTCCGTGACTTTTTTACACCACTTGCAGTACTTCTTTAGAACCAACTTGTCCGGAGTATTGGTCTTGCTTTTGCTGGTCAGATAATTTTGTCGCTTGCAAACTGAGCAGGCGAAAGCAAGTATCATTCTTTGTCCTTTTGCCATAGGAGCTGATTATACAATGATTTTAGACAAATTTCCACGGATTTTTTAACAATTTTGCCTTATTGAGCCCTCGATGGGAATCGGACCCATGACCTCGTCTTTACCAAAGACGCGCTCTACCAGCTGAGCTACAAGGGCAAGTACGGCGGGCAGGTCTGCCAACTGAGCTACTTAGGTAAATTTCGTGAACTACCATTTTCCATTTTAACAAAATTGAGCTTGTTTGGGAACAGGGAAGCGCTGACTTTTGTTTTTCTTACCGGCTTCTCATTTACTTTTAGTAAATTACTTTTAGATTATTCAAGCTCGAAGGGGAAACTAATGAATGAAAGAGAACTGGCTCAACCAGAAAAAATTGAAATCCCTCAATTGGATAAGCTATTGGCCCAACTTTTGGCCACTTATGGAGAAGCGGAGTCGATCTCTGTTAGTTCGGCCCCTGACCGCGAGGGAGTCAGCTCACGACTCATTATTCGTCGACAGCTATCTTCACGCCAACCGTCATCTTTAATTAATCTCCAGGTTGCCACTGATTATTTCCCCGGCTATTTCCGCCAAACTTTAGAACAAATGACCCGAGAAGAGCGACTAGAGGCGATTGCTAATCGGGAAATCTTTATGAGCGTCATTCCCTCAAGGGGAAGGGCAAAAACTTTGCTTCTCAAAACAAAAAGAGAGTTGCCGGAGCCGGAAGAACCTAAAGTAGAACACTTCTCGCTTTTAGCCGGATTAAAGGAATCTTCGGCTCAAAGAGCAAGAACGCTGAGCTTGGCTTCCGGTGAATTGCAAGAGTTTGAGAGACTGGCTTTAGCTCTAGCTCAGCAACTGGCGGTTGATGCCCATAACAATGAGCCGAGAAGCCTATAGCTTGAGGCTGAATTCGGCGCTTCGGACTTGATTTATCCTGTAGTCTGTGTTACAATCCCGCTGTCTTCATAAAAAGCGCCAAGCATAACAGCTTGACGCTTTTTTTGTGGCCAAATCGGCCAGGCAATGTCAAATTTAATTCTTTCATCTTTATTGTCTGCTTCTCTTTTGCTGGTTCAACTGGGGGTTTCGAATACGCCAGTTGCTGGCGTGGCTGGTCAGTTAGTGGGGGAGAAACACCTCCTGGCCTCGAAAAGTTTGGACTTGAGTCATCGGGCTCCGGTGGAAAGCGTTAACGAGGGTTTTAAAGAAAATATCCTTATTGCCGTGGACCATCTTAAGAAGGTTAATGGGGGAGTGCTAGCTCTTCAGCCGGGGGAAGTTTTTGCTTTTCATAAAAACATTTTGCCTCAGTTTGAGGGAAAGAAAATTGTTACTCAGGAAAGCGGCTTTGGCGTCAAAGATGGCTATAAGGTCATTGCCGGCCTGCCGGGAAATGGGGTTTGCCACTTAGCCTCTTTAATGAATAAAACTGCCCGTCAGGTCGGTTTAGAGGTTGTATCTGAGGTTAACCACGACTTTGCCGCCATTCCGGGGATTGAGCGGGAGTATGGGGTCTCCATTTACTTTATGTCTGGTGGCGGCAACAATTCGGCCGCTCAAAACCTGTATATTAAAAACAATAAAAGCTTTCCGATTAAGCTTGATTTTAGCTTGGAAGGGGAACAACTTCGTTTTTTCGTCAGTGAGTTATAAAACGGAGGTGCCAGGGTCAAGACTCAAACTTGAGTAGGCCTTTCGACCGCCAGTTTTATCCCCCAAATACAAGCATTTTTGCGGGACAGGCAGATTGCAATTAAGTTGATTTAAGGCGAAATCTTGCTGTGCTGAGGGTAGGTTTCGAACCTACGTAGGCCTTTCGACCGCCAGTTTTACAGACTGGTGCGTTTGACCACTCCGCCACCTCAGCAAAATTTCTTGCGTTTACTTGCCCCGCATTTGGCAAAGCCATAATGTGGGGATCACTCCGCCACCCTGGCTTTTCTTGGGGAAAACCTACGGTTTTTCCTCAAGCCTTTTCCCTAAAAGGTAATCTTCGAGATCATCATTCGATTCGCCTCGAAGATTAATTTTAAATCATTCTAAAACTTTCTTACTTCTTGCCCGTGGTAAATTTAGCATATTTTACCTGATTTTGAGCCTAGTTTCCAGATGCTAAACGCTAATTACTACACGCTATTTGTGAGCCGACTCTCGGATTCGAACCGAGGACCCACTGTTTACAAAACAGTAGCTCTACCGCTGAGCTAAGTCGGCACTCTACGGGAATGCAACTATATTTTATCCTAAATTAGGCTTGAGGTAAATGGCAGGAAGAGTCTCGCAGAAAATAGGTAAAGTTAATCCTGCCGTGAAGATTGGCCTTAATTGCTTTCCCCTGAAAACCCAGGTGGGTGGACTGCCCTGGACCATTATGGTACAGGGACTTCGTCCTCCCAAACAATTTAAATTGGGGGTGCGATATCAGACTTGAGTCTTTTGGGCAGGATTGGGTGAAATAATAGCCTCATTTAGCCTCGAAGTCAAGAAGTAACTTTTTCTATGTTTGAAGAAAATCTAGGTTTTGAAAGCGATTTTTGTTTAAGTTAAAGCCCCGCCTAACGATTTGGTTTTGACCGCTATTCCCTGGGAAACCCAGGTGGGTGGACTGCTCTGTGCCAACTTGGTACAGGGACTTCGTCCCCCCTTACGTATTGAACTTGTAGAGAAAAGCGTTTTTCAAAACTGGCCCGTTTAGGCAGGACTAAGAAGATATTTTAGACCAATTGGCTTCCGGCAGTCAAGTATTAAATTAGGGCTTAGGGTAGAGGAAAACCGGGAAAGATAAGGCTAAAAATTAGGCGAGTCAGGCGGAACATTATTCCTTGAAGAGAAAAGAGTGGGTTAGGGAATAAAAACAAAAAAAGGACAATAAAAATACCAAAATTTTCCAGGCTCATTAACTGCTCGGCGTAACGCCGAGGAAGGAGGGAGATCAAAACACGGCCCCCGTCTAAAGGCGGAATAGGAATGAGATTAAAAACTGCCAGAACAATATTAAGCAGGGTGGCATTAGCCAAAAGCGGCCAGAAAACTAAAGCGGTGTTACCGGTTAAAAGTCGGGCCAAGCTGGCAAACAATATGGCCAGGAGAAGGTTAGTTAGCGGTCCGGCTAGACCGATAAGCCCCATTTCTTTTTGGGAATTACGCAGATTGTAGGGGTCAATGGGAACTGGTTTGGCGGCGCCGATAATAATTGGAGATTGACTGATAAGGAGGAACAAGGGAAGAAGGACGCTCATTAGCGGGTCAATATGCGAAAGGGGATTTAGTGTTAGCCGGCCGGAAATTCTGGCCGTCGGATCACCCAAGCGCTCCGCCATCCATCCATGAGCGATTTCGTGGAGAATAATGGAGTAAATGAAAATAATAAAGCTGGCAACGGCAAAAATAACTGTCATCGGAAAATTGTCCGCTCAAAGAAGCGCCGATATTGCTCCTTAAATATGATTGTGATATCATTATATCGTTAAATTGAAGGGAAAGAAAGTATAGAAATGCCTCAACGGTGTGAAATTTGTGCTAAAATTAAGCGGGTTGGCCGCCAGTCCCGGCATCATCGGGGGGTGGCCGGTCGACAATGGATGAAAAGAGCCCAAAAAACCGTTCGGGTTTTTAAGCCGAATCTCCACCCAGTGACTTTAAACGGAGTCAAGATGACTCTTTGCGCTAAGTGCATTAAGAAACTCCGCCAGGAGCAGAAACTAGCAAAAGAGGAAACTTCAAAGACGGTAATTGGAGTTGCTTAATTTTCCTCCCGGGTAACCCTCTTGAAACTGTTTCCAAGAGACCGGATTTTTGCCTTCCAGTTGAACCGTGTCCGGAATTAAGCGGTTATTTTCCAAGTGAGCTTTAAGGATTTTCAGTTTTAAGTTTTGAGTTTTCAGTCGAATTTCCGTCCAGGCTCCCGGTTCGGGACTAGCGGCTCGAATTAACCTTTCAATTTCCTCCGCCGGCCGATTCCAGTCGATTTTGGCCTCCTTAGTCGTTAGTTTTTTAGTATCCGAAGAAGGCCCGAATTGGGGTTTTGGGATAATTTTGTTATTCAGGTAGTCGGTCACGATTTGGGATATTTCCTTGGCGGCCTTAGCGACTAATTTTTGATAGAGAGTGCCGGTTGTTTCTGTTCTCTCAAGCCCAAGAGAAGTTTGAGCTAAAATTGGGCCTTCGTCCAGCTTTTCAGAGATTAAAAAATAAGAAATCCAGGCTTTCTTATCGCCGTGAAGTATGGTTGCTTGAACCGGGGCCGGGCCACGATATTGCGGTAGTTTAGAAAAATGAATGTTGATAATCCCTTGAGGAAATAAGTTAATGATGGATGGGGGAATAAGACGGTTATAGTCGAGGATGAGGCCGATTGCTTCATTGTTCAATTGCCTCATTGTTAATTCTTTTGAATCAGTGATGAAAGGAATATTCAACTCTTTGGCTAATAAAACTACGGAGTTTTCCGTCAAGACTTGTTTTCGGCCTATTGGTTTTGGTGGAGCGGCAACCACCAGGTCAATTTTCAAGCCGTTTTTAGTGACTAAGTCTAAAAATTGAGCGGAATAGGGGGAGGTGCCGAAAAAGACGATTTTCAATTGTTTCATGGTTATTATTGTTCCGTTCAAGGTTTTATTTCTTCTAGATACTCTTTTCCTTCTTCATCTTTCTTAAGCTCATAAAGCTTGGCTTTTTGCTCCATTACGCGATCAGTGAACAAAATTCCTTCCAAATGGTCATATTCGTGCTGGGCAATTATCGCTATTGGCCCGGAAAACTTCCGGGTTTGAATCTGGCCAGTTTCCGTCTGATACTTGACTTTTATTTCTTTGGCTCGCTTAATCTGGGTCCATTTATTAGGCAAGGAAAGACAGCCCTCGTATTTTTGGTCTTTTTTACTGGTCAATCTTTTGGAAAACCAGACAATTTCCGGATTAATAAAAGTCAGAAACTTCTTGTTTTTCTCGGCATAGGCGACAAAAACTCTTTTGGGGGCCCCAATTTGCACCGCGGCCAGACCGACGGCTTTGACTCCACCTTTTTCGTCAGTCAGGGCTTTTTTAAGCGTTTTGATTAAATCCAGGGTCTTTTTATCTAGAACGACTGGTTTGGATTTCTCCCGCAAAATCGGATTGGGAATAGTGATGATTTTTGCCATAGGTGAATTATACCTATTTAGCCTGGCGAGGTAAAGATGGACGAGGTCTTTTTTCTAAATCGCCACGTCGATACAAGCGCTGAATTCTCGTTTCGACATCTCTAGTATTAGTTTGTAGGGTAGCAGCAATTTCTTTAGTTTTCATTCCTCGAAGTTTTAAATTCCTGACCTCCTGATCTTTAATCCATGATTTTCTGTCGGTTCTAGATGGAACAGGAATTAGACCTTTTTTAAGCATTAATGCGACTGATTCTCTGACTGCGCTTTCGTCTCGTTCCATTGCTTCAGCAATCTCACTGACGGTAAATTGGCGGTTGGTCAAGAGTTCTTTTATAATTAAATCTTCCTCCGAGAAATGGGGATAGGGCGGGCGGATTATGGCCAAATCCGGATGCCTTTCCTTAATTTTGCTGATAATTAAAGAAACAGCCTGTAAGGTTTATCACGACAACTGTGATATGGAAAAGTGAATTTAGCCTTGAAATTGCGGTAATTTGAAATCCTATAGTATAATATAGGAGTACTTATTCTTTATTAATTTTTCCTAAATTAGGATTTCTTTTTAGAATGTCCGACAGCGGGTTTTAGGGTTGATGGTTCTTGAGTCTGCCCCTTTGTCGGACAGGACACTAGCCGGAGCAAAGGTAGAGTGAGAACGATGGTTCCCGGTTCTCCCCGAACTGGTTTTGATAGAGAGCGATGGGAATTACCCTGCTCTCTGGGATCCAGCCAGCCCCGCGGCAACCGGCAAGACGGCGACGCGGCCGTTAACCACTATGGGCGCGGCATAGCTGATCTTTTGGTGGGAGGACCAGTTACGGACTACCCGCGGGGGTAAGTTGGGGATTTGGCCCTCTACCACTTCCAGGATTGTTCCCAGTTTCAACTCGGTGTTGGGATTGGCATAGGCTGGGGTGTTTCCACCAACCATCACCATCATTCCCGAGCACCAACCTGGCTTGATGCTGGTTAAACCTAACGGCTTAGTCGTTGGTGAACCACCATCGGCCAGGACGGAACTGAGAGGAACCAAGACAACAACGAGAACCGTAAGAACCATTAGCCTTCTCATTTTTTGCCTCCCGTTTTCCCCGCTGTCGAATTGTGCCAAAGAGCTAGGCACTTAAAGGAAATAATACGCATTTGTTACACCTGAGACAAGTAGCAATTAGAAGCTAAGTTAGAGAACAACGTTAAGCTTAAAGTTACAAAATTGACAATGGTGGTTTTTTTTAATTTTTATTTCTTTCGGTTGCCAGCCGCCGTTGCGGCGAATAACAATATTGCGGCAATTGGGACAAAGAGTGTCGGAACGATTGCATCCCGCTTCCGGGCCCCAAATATAAATGTGGTGCAGGCCGGCTTTTTCGCCGATGGAAGCGGCGTGTTTTAATTCTTGAGCGGTAGTAAAGGGAATTTTTTGAAACTCGGGGTCGGGAGCCAGTTGGGGGTCGAATTGAGAAAGATGCCAAGGGGTATCCGGGCCCAGATCTTTGACGATCCAATTCGCCAGGTCTTTTAACTCATCCGGGTCATCATTAATGCCGGGGATAAGCAAAGTCGTAAGTTCTAAAAAAATCCCTTTCTTTTGAGCATAAACCGCCATTTCCGGGATAATTCCTAAGTAGGCCCCCATTTTCCGATAAGTTTCTTCACAAAAGCCTTTAAGGTCGATATTGGCAGCGTCAATATTGGGAGCTAAAAGGTCAATGGTTTCTTTAGTCCAGGAGCCGTTAGTGACAAAGACACAAAATGGTTTGTTAGGGGGTTGGTTGGTTAGTCGGTTAGTAGACGATTTAAATTCGTGGGCAATTTGGTTGGCAAACTCCGCCCAAATTGTCGGCTCGTTGTAGGAAAAAGCGATGCCGGCATAACCTCCATTAACGATAGTTTGAGCAATTTCCTCCGCCGCTTTGGTTTTGGTGATTTTGCCTTTCCCTCTTTCTTCTTTTAATCTTTTTAACTCTTCGGTTGCTCCCCAAGAATGGGCAAAATTGAGACATTGTTTGCAGCGGAAATTGCAGCCCCAGGAGCCGATAGTGGCCACCAAAGAACCCGGCTTAAAATGATAAAAAGGTTTTTTTTCAATTGGGTCAACTTGAATGCCGGTGATTTGGCCGTAAAGCAGAGAAGCCAAAGCCCCGCCTAAATTTTGCCGGGCTAAACAAAAACCGACTTGCTGGTCGCTGATAAGGCACTCTCTTTGGCAGGCCTGACAGCGAATCTTTTTGCCCCCCAATTCTTTATACAAAAGTGATTCGGCCATTTGCTTTCATTGTAATCGGCGAGAGAGGACGACTCAAGCAAATTAGTAGTAATTAACCAGCTACTTCTTCAGTTTTTCGATTTCGGCTTCAATTTCCGGATCGGACCCTTTTTGTTTTAGAATAGCTTCTAGCTGTTTAATTGCATCTTGATTATTGCCTAATTCTTCATAAAAAAGTGCCAGAGTTCGGTGCGCTTCTTCATAGTTAGGCTTGAGTTCAACGGCCTTCTCGATTATCGCGAGGGCTTCTTTAGTCTGGCCGGCTTTAGCCGTCAAAAGTCCTAAATTGTAAACCAATTTCGGGTCGGTGGGGGCAAAACTAATCGCCGCCCGAAGACTATTAATCGCTTCTTCAAGATAATTAGGATCGAGAGCGGAAAGCAAATAAAAAACTCGCACTTGAGTTTTCCCAAAGTTAAGATTGGTAGGACTTATTTCTAAAGCGGCTTTGCCTGAATGGATAGCCACCGTCGTTAATTCGGCAGCCATGCTGGCCTTCTTTTCTTCTGCCGCCAGAATCGCTAAATTGGCGGCGACCGAGGAAAGTTCGTTAAGAAAAATCGGTTCTCTCGGAGCAATTTCGATAGCTTTTGTTATGTTTTGATAAGATGAAACATATTGATTTTGTTTGCTATATTTCTGACTCAGTGAATAAAAGAAATCTGCCCGCCAGAGATTAATAGTAGTCAGTAGTAAGTAGAAAGTAGTAAGCAGGAGGACGAGAAACAAAATTTTACGGCTAAGAGTGAAGGGTAGAGATGGTTGGTCGCTGGCAGTTGGCGGGCGAGAAAGGACGAAAATGAAAGCGGGGATGAGATAAAAATACAGGGAGATAATGACGACGGAAAAGCCAAAAAAATTAGAAACAAGGATGGAAAGCCAACCGCAGAAAGTAGCCAGTATTAAGGAGTAAGGATTAAGGTTATCGGAAGAAGTCAGTTCCTTTTTAAACCTGGATACGGTCTGGGCAATAAACCAGCCAATGAAGAAAAGGTAAGCTCCTAAGCCGACAATCCCGGTCGTGGAGAGATAATTAAGGTATTCGTTATGAGCCTTATTATACAGAAAATCCCATTCTGATACAGTATTATGAGCCACTGGCCGAAAATTGTAGTAAGAATGGGCAAAAGTTTCCACTCCAGATCCAAAAATCGGGTAGTGGCGAAAGATTTCCCAGGCCCCTTGCCAAACTATTTGGCGGATTTTTCCTGATTCTGTCCCCCCAGTTTCTAATTGAGTTCCGACCGTGACCGCGGGGACCGCTTTTTCTGGCAAAAATGACCAACGGGGCAAATAGCGATTAATTTGAGAAAAAGGTGAGCCGAAAATAACGATTAGTAGCAAGTAGTTAGTAGTAAGTATTAAGCAGGGACGAAGAAAAGGACGGAAGTTTCGGCGATAGAAGAGAAAAATAAATATTCCCAAAACACCGAGGGCAGTAACCAGACCCAAAAAACCGGAGCGGGAGCCGGTGAAGAGAAGACAAGCAAAGTAGCTAGCATTAAGTATTAAATAGTAAGCAAAGTTCCTTTTGTTTTTGGCCCAAAGAAGATAAACGATGGCGATAAGAATAAGGACGGCTAGGTAAGCGGCCAGCCAATTGGGTTGGCCTAGGGTGGCAAAAACGCGAGCCTGAACATCCTGAACCCAACAATCGACATTAAACTTTCCCTCGAATAAAAGACAACTGAAAGAGTGTCCGAAATGCTCCAGAATGCCATAAAAAGAAATAATTAAGCCAGCCGCCAGAGAAGCTTTAATAATTTTATGGACATCCTTGGTTTGGCAATTGTTGATAAACGCCCAATAGAGAAGCAGATAAGCAATTACGGATAGAAGGCCACCGTTAAACCGGGAATAATATCCCCAGAGACTGGTATGCCGGTCAATGGAAAGTAAAAAACTTAAAAATTGAGAAATTAAGAAAATTAAAAGGGGCCAGTCCAGAGGGGTTTTTTGGAAAATGAGCCTTTTTTGACCAATCATCCGGGCGCACCAGGCACCGACTATGAGAATGGTGAAGGCGTAAACCAAAAGCATTTTATTGAATTCGAAAAGTTCGGAATTATAAGGAGTGAAGAAAAGGGGTACTAGAAAGAAAAGAATTGGAAAAAGCCAGGCGATTGTTTTTTGGAAAAAGGCATCGAGCTTCATGAGTTTTAGTATAACATCAAAAATGCTAAAATAATCTTGTGCTGGATAGATTTTTCAGACTGGTTTCTTATGATTTAGGGGTGGATATGGGAACGACCAATACCCGGATTATGGTTTTAGGCAAAGGGGTAGCGGTGCGAGAGCCAACCGTGGTTGCTCGCCATAAAAAGAGCAAAGAGATAGTTGCCGTTGGTAGCGAGGCTAAAAAAATGATTGGCCGAACGCCAGGGCAGCTAGAGGCGATTCCTCCTTTACAAGACGGGGTTATTTCCGATTTTGATGCGACCCTAGGAATGCTTTCTTATTACTTTAAAAAACTTCATCAAAGCCATGGCTTGAATATCAAAATTCCTAAACCAAAGGTGGCGATCAGTATCCCAGCAGGGGTGACTGATGTGGAGAAGAAAGCGGTTCAGGATGCCGCCTTTGCCGCTGGGGCTCGGGTGGCTTATTTGGTTGAGGAGCCAATGGCGACGGCTATCGGGGCCGATTTGCCGATTTTTGAGGCCGCCGGGGCGCTAATCGTCAATATTGGGGGTGGCACGACTGAATTGGCGGTCATTTCCTTGGGGGGAATTGTCATTAACAAATCTCTCCGGGTAGCCGGGGATGAGATGGATGAAGCGATTATTAACTTTTTGCGCTTGAAATATTCAATTCTCATTGGCTTGCCGACGGCTGAAAATTTAAAAATTGGTTTAGGTTCGGCTTGGGAAATTAAAGGTCGGGATGAGCGATTAATGGTCGTTCGGGGTCGAGATCTGGCCACTGGTTTACCCCGATCGCTGCGAGTCAATGTCGCCGAAGTGCGGGAGGCCTTGGCTCCCATTCTTAATCAGCTGGTAGGAGCAATTTCCGATATTATTGAAGAAACTCCTCCCGAACTTTTGGGTGATATTGCTCAAAAAGGGATATATCTGGCTGGTGGGATAACTTCATTGCCCGGGTTGGATTTGCTGGTGACGGAAACCACGAAAATGCCCTGCATGGTGGTCGAGGACCCCTTGACGGTGACGGTGAAAGGTTGCGCCAAAGTGTTGGCGGACGAAAACTTACTCCAGAAAGTGAGGGTTAGGGGAGGGGTAAAATAAGGCCTATGTTTAATCGTCGACCATTGCCCCAACCATTTATTGCCCTCCTCTTGATTTTTCTTTTCCTCTTGCCTTTAAATTTTCTCGGGATTTTCCGTCCCCTGCGGGGAAAATTCGAAAATGCCCTCATCATTCCGGTTCAGGCGAAAATTTTTCGCTGGCAACGATTTTTAAAAAAGGATTTGGGGGGTTGCGCCTTGGCTGGCGAGAGAACAATTGCCGAGTTGAAGGTTCAGATTGCCAGTTTAACCGAGGAAAATCGAGAGCAAAAAAGACTTCTTTCTTCGCCTTTGCCCAGAAACTGGCAATTTTTAACGGCCAAAGTGATTGGTTTGGGTGACGAAACTCTGACTATTGATCAGGGAAGGAAAGAAGGCGTTAAAGAAGGAATGGTGGTCATTTCCGGCCAGACTTTTCTCGGTAAGGTAGTAAGCTTAAGCGAAGAAATGGCTCAGGTTCGATTACCAAGTTTTTTTGAGGAAAGACTGATGGTGAGAATAGTGGCGGGGAAAGACTCGACCGGCTTTCCCCGGGCAAGGGGGCTTTTAGTCGGGCGGGGGCAGGGAAAGATGCGGGTGGAGCAGATTCTAACCAGCGAAGAAGTCAGTCAAGGGGATTTAGTGATAACTAATCTTGAGGGAGGTGATTTATTGGTAGGAGAAGTCGAAGAAGTAATGGTGGTAAAGGGAGAGGTTTTTAAGTCTGCCCAAGTGAAAAGGCTTTTTAATCCGGAAGAGTTAGAAACGGTTTTTTTGATTAAGGGGAAAATCTAATTTATTGGCGATGGAACTTATCATTAGTAGTTTTATTCTTTTTTGGTTGGCGGTAAAGAAGCCGGTTTTGCTCTGGCTAGCATTACCACTGGGATTGAGTTGGGATTTTGGGCAACAAGAACTCTTGGGACTAACCGGCCTAAAAATACTTTTTTGGGGAGGCATTTTCTGGCTGGTTTTCGGTCAATTTTTCGACCGGCCCGGGAAACTGAAATTTTGAGATGAAAAAAAATACCCGACCATTTGTTCTTTTGGTCTTAGCTGTTTTTATTGTCTTTTTCTTGCGTCTTTGTCAACTGCAAGTAGTTGAGGGGAAAAAGAACCGTTATTTGGCCGATAGTAACCGCATTGCCCGTCTTAGTCTGGAAGCGCCTCGGGGCTTGCTTTTAGACCGGCACGGTGAAATTTTGGCGGATAACGAACCGGTTTACCTTGAGGAAAAGCCGTCCACCACCGAGGAAAAGGCGAAAATTATCTCCCGCGATGAGGCGTTGGAGTGGCAAGCCGAAGGTCGGGATAATCAACTGCGCTTATCTTTGCGCCGCCGATATTTAAGCGCGACGACCTTTGGCCATTTGCTTGGTTACTTAGGGGAAGTAACTGAAAAAGAACTTAAGGAGGGGAAATTAGATTTGAAAGGTTATCGCCAAGGCAGTTTAGTCGGTCGAGATGGTTTGGAAGCTCGATATGAATCGCTTTTACGGGGTCGAGAGGGGAGTGAGTTGGTAGAAGTGGATACTCAAGGTAAAGTCATTCGTCGAATGGGACGTATCTTGGCCAATGCAGGCAAAAGTCTAACTTTGGCGATAGATAAAAATCTCCAGGAAACAGCGGCACTCGCTTTCGCTAAAGCAACGGTAAATCAAGGTAAGGGAGCGGTCGTAGCCACTAATCCTCAGAATGGGGAAGTCTTAATTTTGTATTCCTCTCCTTCTTACGATCCTAACTTGTTTTCTTCGGGAGGCAATAGCGATGAAATTTTAAAGCTTATCAGTGACGAGGCGAATCGCCCACTTCTAAATCGGGCAATTGCCGGCCTTTTCGCTCCGGGTTCTACTTTTAAGATTGTTACGGCCCTAGCGGCTTTGGAAGAAGGGAAAATTACCCCCCAGACCCAAATTACTGACCCGGGAATAATTAAAATTGGCGATTTTGAATATCGAAACTGGTATTTCACTAGCTTTGGTCGAACCGAGGGCGAGGTTAATTTGGCTAAAGCCTTAGCCCGTTCGGTTGACACTTACTTTTATAAAGTCGGGGAAATGGTGGGGATTGAAAAGCTCAATTTCTGGGCGGAAAAATTTGGGGTAAAAAATAAAACTGGGCTAGATTTGCCGGGGGAACTGGCTGGCTTCATGGCTAATCCCGAATGGAAAGAGAAAACTAAGGGTGAGCGCTGGTTCTTAGGCAATACTTATCATATTGCGATTGGTCAGGGGGATTTGGCTTTAACCCCGCTTCAAGTAAATCAAATTACGAGCACGGTGGCGAGCGAAGGCAAAATTTGCCGGCCGAGGATGTTAAAGCTGGGAGCAGAAAATACGCCCTACGAGGCGGAATGCCGAGATTTAGGGGTAAAAAAAGAGTTTTGGCAAGCCATAAAGAAGGGGATGGTTGAAGCTTGCGCCGAAGGAGGAACGGGCTACCCCTTTTTTGGCTTTACCCCTCAAGTTGCCTGTAAAACCGGAACAGCGGAGACCGGTGACGACAAAACTTCTCACGCTTGGTTTACCGCTTTTGCTCCGGCCGACAACCCGGAAATCGTGCTGACGGTGCTGGTGGAAAAAGGAGGGGAAGGCTCATCAGTGGCGGCCCCAATTGCGAAAGAAATATTAGAAAAGTATTTTAAGGATTAAATTTTCTCATAATGAGTTTATGGACTTAGAAGAGAAGAAAGCTTGGTTGGCGTTTAGTGTTTTCCAGGGGATTGGGCCGGTAAGGTTCAAATTGCTTTTGGATTATTTTGGTTCCGCTAAAAGGGCCTTTGTCGCCCCGGAAAAAAGTTTGAGGGAAATTGGGTTAGGGGAGAAACTAGTAGGAAATTTTCTTTCTTTCCGGCAAAGCTTCGACGGCAATTCGTATTTCCTTCGGCTGGAGCAAAAAGGAATAAAGGTAACTTTTGCCGAAGAAGAAAATTACCCGAAACTGCTAAAAGAAATAGCAGATAGCCCTCCCGTTTTATACGTCAAGAGCAGACAAAGAGAACTGGGTTTTTTGAGTAAAAAGGCGGTCGCTGTTGTCGGAACGAGGAAAGTAACCGCTTACGGACGACAAGTGACGGAAATAATAACTGAGGGGCTGGCGGGAGCCGGTTTAATGATAGTTTCGGGGTTGGCCCGGGGAGTTGATCGGATTGCCCACGAAACGGCTCTTCTCAACGGCAGTCTGACAATCGCGGTCTTGGGTTGCGGTTTGGATTTAATTTATCCACCGGAACACAAAGACTTGGCTGAAAGAATTGTGGCGGCCGGTGGGGCGATTATTAGCGAATTTCCTTTAGGGATGCAGGCAGTGCCGGGAAATTTTCCAGCCAGAAATCGGATTATTAGCGGTTTGTCTTTGGGGGTGGTGGTGACAGAAGCGGCCGAGGACAGCGGCTCACTTATAACCGCCTCTTGTGCCGCTGAGCAAGGTCGAGAGGTTTTTGCCGTTCCCGGCCCGATTACTTCACCTCTTTCGGCGGGAACCGCCGAGTTAATTAAAAAAGGGGCCAAGCTGGTAAATGGTGTGGAGGATATTTTGGAAGAGCTGAATATGGAGGTATCAAAAGTATCAAAAGTATCAAAAGTATCAAAGGTATCAAAGGTATCAAAGGAGGAGTTAGCCGGAGATGAATTAAAGATTGTGGAAATTTTGGAGAATGAAAATCAGCATATTGATGAAATTGCCAGAAAACTGAAAATAGAAAGTGGTCGGTTAGGAAGCATACTTTCAATTTTGGAACTCCGCGGTATAATAAAGAACTTTGGGGAAGGAATGTACGGGATTAAGTAGCAAGTAGTAAGTAGTGAGTAGTAAGCAAATAAATTACCGGTTGCATTTTTCGGCTAATTGATGAAACAATCTTAAATTGTATGGATTTAATTATCGTTGAATCACCCACTAAGGCTAAAACTCTTAGTCGATTTTTAGACAAAAAGTTCCAAATTGAAGCAACCATGGGCCACATTCGAGATTTGCCGAAGAAAAAACTGGGGGTGGATGTCGAAACCTTTGCTCCGGATTACACCGTCGTGGAGGGGAAACAGGAAGACATTGCTAAGCTTAAAAAAGCCGCCCAAAAAGCGGAGAAGGTTTATTTGGCGACCGACCCGGATCGGGAGGGTGAGGCCATTGCCTGGCATGTCGGGGAGATATTGAGAGAAAAAGATACGAAGATATTAAGGGCCAAGAAACAAAAAAATGGCTTAGTATCCCAATCTCCTAATATCCCAATCTCCCGTATCACCTTCCATGAGATTACCCAGTCGGCGATTGAAGCGGCTTTAGAAAAAGCGGGGACGGTTAATATGGCCTTAGTCGAAGCTCAAGTCGCCCGGCGGGTTTTGGACCGGCTGGTCGGTTATAAACTCTCCCCACTTTTATGGCAAAAAATTCGCCGTGGTCTTTCGGCCGGTCGAGTTCAATCAGTCGTGGTGCGTTTAATTGTTGAACGCGAAAAAGAGATTGAGAAATTTGCTCCAGTGGAGTTTTGGGAAATTGAAACGCTGCTTCAAAAGTTGGTTGGCAGTGACTTGGCCGATGCTCCTCGATTTTTGGCCAAACTGGTTAGAAAAAATGGCGAGAAAATTGAAATTAAAGACGGAGTAGCCGCCGAGGAAATCGTTGGCGAACTTAAGAAAGCGGGATATGAAGTTGCCTCGGTTGACCAAAAGGAATTTAAAAGGAATCCCACCGCTCCCTTTACGACTTCGACTTTACAGCAAGCGGCTGCGAACCGTTTGGGTTGGTCATCTAGAAAAACGATGAATGTTGCTC
>Ga0307380_10004672_pt1 | contig 18397 bp, 27 predicted proteins | sample UN3MG_FD_202239 | JGI IMG/M metagenome (GOLD analysis project Ga0307380, IMG submission 202239) | Soil microbial communities from Risofladan, Vaasa, Finland - UN-3 | ecosystem: Environmental > Terrestrial > Soil > Coastal area > Acid sulfate soil | place: Finland: Risofladan, Vaasa | collected...
TGATTCTACTGTAGGTGCTGGTGGACTACCTTGTGCATTCGTAGGATTTCCTGCAGTATCAACAGTACCGGTTTGATTATTTGGTTGTGGTTGAGTTTTCGGAGTTTGATTAACAGCATTCATATACTTTACTGCTAAATCAGATTTTTTCTTTGCTAATTGATCATTTAATATTTTAATTTTATTATTATAATCTATTTGCGCAGATAAAAGTTCTTTAGCATGTGCTTCACTGTAAATTTGACCCTCTTCCTCATTTATAGGAAATCTCATAATCTATTTTTTATTTTAAATCTGTAAGTTTTTTCTTCCAAGCATCAATTTTAGTTTGTATCTCGGCAATATCACCTTTCTTTTGAATAAGTGTTTGTTTCATACCTCCGGGTTTTTGTGCTTTTTTCTTTTGAAGCTCTAATGCTGCAATTGCTTCTTTAATCTTAGTTTTTTTATCCTGAGCAACTTTTTCAGGTTTTGTTTGTTCAATTTTAGAATGTACTTTTTTAACATCTACAGGTTTTGTTTTAGATTCTGCTGTTTTTGCCTCAAATAATTCTTCTAATGATTCTACTACTAGTTTTCTCATAATGTTTTTTATTTTATTTTTAATTTGTAAATATAATCATAATTTATTAATATTATTCTGGTTTTTTAAGATATTTTTGAAATATTACTATTAATTTCATTTCTGGTTTACTAATAAGCTGTCCATTAATAATATATTTATTCTTGTCTATTTTTCCAATATATTTCCATTGCCATTTTTCACCTGTTTTTAATCTAACATTAAATAAATCATTACCTTTTAAGACTATATAATTATAAAAATCTCCTTGATCATTATTCTTATATATTTGTAAAAAAGTTTTATGAAAATCATATGTTTCTTCAAGATTTTCGTATAAAGTTTCTTTAACTAATTTTTTCATATTCTTTTTTTATACTTTTCAATCATATCTCTCCAAATGTCAGGAATTTCAGCATACTCATCTTCATTCATCATAAATTTTGGAAGAGATACTGTATATACTGATGATGTATGATCTGAATATTGTACCCGCAATTTCATAGCTTCAAGAGAATGTAAATCACCAAGATTATATTTATCAATTTTTATCATTTTTTCTACTTGAAATTTATCTTCGTAATATTTTTTTCCCTTAATTTCAACTGGAGATTTATCCATATAACCTATAAATGCATAAGTATTATATTCATTATCAAATTCTTTTTGATCTTTTGTTCTTGTTAGTTTAGAAAGTAATATTATCCCATATGTTTTTAAAATCTTCCCCGCTCCTATTTCATTACCCGTAAATTCCCCTAATAAAATTTTAATATCCTTTGGTGATATTTTATCTTTTAAGGCCTTTTTTAAATATACTGTTAATTCTTTTGTAATATCCGGAGAATTTTTTTTAATTGTTAAAAAATTTGTAACAAATTCAAGTTTTTCTTTTGGTAAATATTTTAATTGAATTTGTAAAAGGTTGTCAGTTTTATAGCTACTGCCTGTAAATTCCGGCAAACGCAAAATAGTATAATCATCCATAATTATAATACGGTCTTTTTCCCAGCCAATTTTTTCTAAATCTTTTTTTATGTGGCCAAGGGTTCCAATATTCATATCTTCCATAGGATCAGAATCTTCAGTAAACTTTTCAAAAATATGTTCTCTAACTAGTTTCATTTATATACTTCTTTTCATCATTGTTCTCATTGCATTATCACTGTGCATACCCATCCAACTATATGAATAATCTTTTACATTATATTCAATAATATTATCAATTTCTTTTAAATTATTTGTTTCAAAAAAACGATCTGGTATTTTATTATATATATCGTGCATCGTAAAAGCAAAAAATCTATCTAATTCATTTTCACTTATACTTGGTATATTTTTACGAATTAATGTTATAAGTTTTTTTGTATTTGTATTGAAAGTAATTTCCATATCCTCTATTGCAATATTAAAAATATAATGGTGATCTTCTCCAATATTCATATCCTCAATTGGATCAGAATCTTCAGAAAACACTTCATTAAGTATTTGAGATAGCATTCCTTGTTCACTTTGATTTAAAAGACTTATATCAGCACCTGCATCTATTAGTATTTTAATTGTTTCAGTATACTTATTTCTTAGTGCGTTTCGTAAAGCATATCCTTCAATTGCGTTTACATCAGCTCCTTTTTGCATTAATAGCATTTTAAGTATTTCATTATATCCATGTTCAGCAGCTGAGCAAAGTGAATTATTTCTATTATCTCGGACTCCGTTTTTTAATAAGTATTTAACATACTCTATTTTGTTACCCACAGTACATGTCCAAAGCAAATATTCTCTGTAATCGCTAAAAAATTTTTTATTATTAGGACTCTTATCTTCTGCATATTTTTTAATTTGATGAATTATTCCTATATCCATATCATCTATAGGATCAGAATCTTCTGTAAATTTTTCATTTATATAAATAGGTTCAAAATATTCTTTAAAGAAATCTAAAGATATGGACCAACTTCGACTGTTTCCCGTGCCTATTCCATGTAGATCGCCTTTCATCATATATTCATTTTGGTATAAATTGTATTTTATATCAATTTCATCCCCCCTTTTTTTAACTTTAAATATAAATATACAATTTCCTTTAACATAATTAAAAGAAGGTAAAGATTTTTTTAATTTAAACATATTCCCAGGCTTCATATTTTTATATATACCTTCCATGCCAATGCCCATATCATTTATAGGATCAGAATCTTCTGTAAATTTTTCATCTAAATCAATATACTTTGAAATTAATCTTTTCATTCTATCTGAAACTGCAAAATTCATTAAACTTTTTTGCCCTCGTAAATCGAGTGTTATCTCCTGGAATGTTGTATGTGCTCCTGCATCTAATAAAAGTTTAACTATTTCTATATGATCATTTTGTACTGCTCGACGTACAGCTAGATCGTTGCCTTTATGTATATCAACTCCCGCATCTATTAAAAATTTAACAAATTCCACCTTTCCATGTTTAGCGCATATCCATATATAATTCTTCGTTCCTTCGGGATTAAATCCTGTAGTTTCATAAATCCATTTTTTAATTATATGCATCATACCTATGCCCATATCATCTACAGGATCAGAATCTTCAACAAATTTTTCGTATATATGTTCTTTAACTAGTTTCATTTATAGGTCTTAATAGTTGTCCACTCCAATATCTATATTCAGAAAATACTTTATCAAATAAGTTATGAATGGGTTGAGGTGTAAGTTCAAGAAAAAGAGAATAATTATTATCTTCTATTGCACGAAATGCTGGAAGTCTTTCTTCATTTTCAAGTTCTCCTATATTAAAATTGGGTTCAACATTAATTCTCCCTCCCATAATTTCTTCTTCAAAAAATAATTGCAATGTCATTTCAGATTTTTTGCCAGCATCAGTAATTATAACAATTGGTTCAAAATTTGGTCTACAGTATTCAAATATTTCAGTTATATTCCAAGAATCAAGTAATCCAAATCCAGGAATTAAAGCATTATCATAATTCATTAAGCTTTGCATTTGAGCTTTCATTAAATCATCTGATGCATGAAAATTATCACCCTTAACTTTATATTCATTACTTACTCCAAATATAATAACAGGCGCTTTCCACATTTCACTAATTCTTATGACATTAGTCATTTGAGCATTTGTAAATGGTTCAAAGGTTGTAATATAAACTGCACATGGTTTATGGCCTGGTAAAACATCTCTAATTTTTGGTTCAAATGCTTTTTGAATAGAAGCAATAACTCTCATATTATCAACATCTGAAGGTTTTCTTCTTTTAACCGCATCAATAACAATATTATCTGAACGTGATTCATTCAAATCAACTTCTTCGAATTTATTAACATATCCATTTATTAAAGATACATACGAATTAAATTTTAAAACAATAGATTCGGTTAATAATCCATAAGGTTTTTTATATTTTCTAAATGATGATATGAATACTTTGAATAATGCTTCATAAATAGGTGAGGTTTTAACCCATTTTATAGTTTTTTCGTTAGTTATAAACTTTTTATTAAGCTTTCCATAATAACCAAATTGTGGAGGAGTTAAATATTTTTCATCAATGTTTTGTGCTGACATTCTTTTATCACAATAACTATTAAATATATCAGATATTATATTAATGTATAATTCATCTTTAGAATTAGCTTCTAACATAGGAATATTATATAAAGTTAAAAATTCATTAACATCTGATATTATTATATCATAAAAATCTCTTGATTCGTTTTCCTTTTCATACGCTTCATTTAACAAATCAAATTCATACGAAATAACTTGTAATATTTTATTTCCAGATTTTATTACAACACCTTCAATAATGTCTTCATTTGAATATGATGAATTAAATGCTGTTTCTATCATTTTTGCAAATGTCATAGATTTTCCATCATATTGCTTTGTATCATATGCAATAAGTAATTTCTTTTGTTCTTCAGATAATTTGCCTTCAAATATAATAGGTGGTCTACCCATACATAATACTTCTGCCCATCCTTTTACAGTATTATAATCACAAGATTCCGTGACTTTGTTATTACTATCACGTTTTGTAACATCAGTTAAAATATATCTAGGTAATCTTGAATAAGGAATTCTTAAAGGTCGTTCTACAGGAGTATAATATAATCCAAAGAAATAGCCTTCAGGAATTTCAGCATTTTGAATTATAAGTGGAATTTCTAATAATGCATCTTCATAAATATCAGTTAAAACTCTTTCAATAAGAGTAATTGGAGAATTATCTTTTTTGTAAAATATTATTTCTTCTCCTTTTCTTTCAAAAATTAATCTAAAAGTATCAAGTTTTTCGGTTATAATTACTTCTTCATTTAGAAGATTATTTACATATTTTGGTCCTTTTTTGTCTGAGACCTGATATAATCTATTAATCATAATTATTTTTTTAGTTTATTTTATATATTTTTTAAGTAATTTTAACATTTTTTCAGATCTTGCAATCAAAAATAAATAACCACTAGGATAGGTATAGATATCGTCAAATTCTTTTTTTGCACCGGCATCTAATAAAAGCTTGACAATTTCTACATGATCATTTTGTACTGCTCGACGTATAGCCAAATCATTGCCTTCATGTACATCAACTCCAGCTTTAATTAAATATTCAACAAATTTAGTTTTTCCGTATTTAGCACATATCCATATATAATCTTGTTTATCTCTTATATCATAAGGTGTATTATTTGTAATCCATTCTTCTATTTGATGAATTATTCCTATACCCATATCTGTTATAGGGTCAGAATTTTCCATAAATTTCTCATGTAAGCTAAAATTTAAATCATATAAATCTTTAAGATGTTTTATGAGGCCTTTTTCGTATTCCCTTTCCTCGCCCAAGTATCTTACTTCATATATAAAAAGTTTATAAATGAAGTTAATGGAAAAATTATTATTTTTAATACATGCTTTTATTAAACGTAAAATAAAGAAAGATTCTCTTGGGTAATCTTTATTTCCAAAAAGAATTTCACTCATTTCAAAAAGTGAAAGGCCTCTGATTTTTTCATAATCTCTTTTCATTAACTCTGCAATGCCTATACCCATATCGTTTATAGGATCAGAATCTTCCGTGAATTTCTCATTTATGTGTTCTCTAACCAATTTCACTTAATACAAGATTTATTTTATATATTCATAAAAAAAGGAGCCAATTGGCTCCTTGTACTTAAGTTATAAAGATTATTTATTTTTTAATAATATATTTTCTTTTAGGTTTTGCGCTTTCTTTAAGTTCAACAAACATATTTTCTTTAAATGAGACTACAGATCTATTAAATGATTCTGAAATAATAGTAAGAATTGTATCGGGAGTTAAAATATCATTAAGACTTGAAGCATTTAGTTGCTTATACATTTCATCTATAATATCATATAATTTGTATTTTATATCAGATTGTCTAAGGGTTTCATTAATTATAGCATATGATTTATCTCTAAGAAAGTTTTTCTTTTGTGTAGCCGTTGAGTTTTCATTAAGAGTCATTGTACGTTTTTCAAGAAATATTTCTCCTTTTTCACTAAGGCCTTCTTCTTCACTCCAATATATATTAAGTTCAGTTAAAAATGATGTTTTATCTTGCTCATTTAATTGATGAACAGATTCAAGTCCATAATGTTCAAGCATATCATTATAGATAATTTTAAAATCATCTAAGATTTTATTCTCAAAACGGATTTCAGCTTCATTCACTTTAGCTTTGTATATTTCTCCAAATTTTTTCATATTGTGATAATTTATTTTATATATTCATGATTTTTTGATAACAGTGCAATTTTATAAATAATTTAACTATTTATGCACATTTATTATTTTATTATATATTCATGACTTAAAAAGGCGGTTTTATGTAATCATTAACAAAATATTAAATAATTTAACAGATATTAACACAGTTTGGCATACTTATTGATACTATATATTATATAAACAACATCTAAAAAAAATAATTTATTATGAAAAAACTAATTTTATTACTAGCATTTATCTTTTTATCGATTTATTCTTTTTCTAAAGAACGTCCTCAAAGATTAGAATATGATGGTGAGGCCATTGTATCTAATATTGAAAATGTAAATTTCAATGATATGTCTGAAAGAGAACTTATACATTTCATGTTTGATAATACCACACCTATACGTTCAATTAATATATCTCCTCAAGATACTACACGAAAAGTAAGTAACTATGAAAAATATCGTATGCAAAAAGATACAGAAGATCATCCAATCAGAATAACTGATACTGTTGTAATACATGATACTATTTATATAGAATCAGAAAATCAAAACTCAGATATATATGTATACAATGATTATAACTCATATAGTAGATTTTATGATCCCTTTTATAGTACTCATTACTATAATTATTATGACCCTTGGTTTTACGGATCTTATCCCTATTATAGTACTTGGTATTTTGGATATTCTTATTATCCATATAATTATTATCCTTATTATTATCCGTATTATTCTTATCCAATATACTCAAATTCCTATTCAGGAGGAAGATCTACCGCAGCATTAGGATATAGATATAATTCACATAGTCCTTATACACAAACTTATGCATCTGGAACTTTATCAAATTCACGTCCAACTCGTTCAACTAGTGCAACATCACAACGACCATCACAACGTAATACATACAATAGAGCTATAGAATCTGGTGAAAGAAAAAGCTATACTCCTACATATACAAACCCAAGAATGAAAACAAGACCTGATTTTAATTCTTCAGTACCTAGTAGACTTCAAACTCAATCTAGAACTGCTACTCAATCTAGAACTGCTACTCAATCTAGAACTATAAATTCTACAAATAAATCTATTAATCAAAGAACACAAACACAACAAAGATCTTATACACCACAAAGAACACAAACACAACAAAGATCTTATACACCACAAAGAACACAAACACAACAAAGATCTTATAGTACTACTCCTACAAGATCTACAACATCTAGATCAATTAATTCAAGTTCAATGAATAGAGGATCGGGAACTGTTAATAGAAGTACTGGTTCAAGTTCAGTACGTACAGGAAAAAAATAATTAATTTTTATCTTTACAAAAAAGGAGAACCATAAGTTCTCCTTTTTTTATTTAGTTGGTTTAGAAGGCCTTCGAGAAGGCTTAATAGTTGGAAGTTTTGTAGGACGTTTTTTGCCACCACCACAACAAGATTCCTGAAGTGGCAAAAAAGAATTACGAAGTAAAGGTATTATATAGTCATCATCTTGATCGGAGACCATGAGGTCTTTCATTACTTGAGTATAAGATTCCGTTAATGTATCAAAAATAAGATCTCTATGAGCATGATAAAATTCGTATTCTTCGGGTGTTATCTGTGATGCTACATATTCATCAATTTCTTCATCAGTTGCACCGGCATCCATAATTTGATATACCAGTTCTGATAATTCATATATTTTTTCTTTAATTTTTCCCATGATACTTTAATTTATTTTATATATTTATATTAAAGTAAAACTTTAAATCTTTTATAAGGAAAGCCCTTGTCTTTATAAATAAGTTCACGTACTCTGGCATGACGCATAAGATAATTTATTTTTTGATATCTATGAGTTCCATATTCAAAATTATCACAAAAATCTATTACGGTCATTATTTCCTTTCCTTCTAACAATCTCATACCTCTTCCTAACATTTGTCTAACTATATACTCACTTTTTGAGCTTTCAACTATAAAAATATTATGAAGATTATGAATAGAAATACCTTCACTAAAAACACCAATACTTGCTACAATTATAATATTTTCGTTAGCTTCCATTTCCTTTTTAAAATAATCACGGTGTTCTCCTTTAGTTCCACCATCAATATAATAAACAGTTTTATCAGTATTTTCTTTTATGTGTGTATAAATTTTTCTACCATAATCATTTTTAATATCTGAAAATAGAACTAAAGAGTTTTTAGTAGATTTAGCTATTGTATCACATACATATACTAATCTTTTACGATTTTCTCTAACAATATCTTTTTCAAGATTTAATAGTTTAACCCCATCTTTTTCATCTGCACTTACATTTCGAAGATCATATAATTTCTTTTTAACTTCAGTGGAAAGATAATCCATTTCAATTCCTATAACTTTTACCGGCGTGGCAAAACTTGCTGCAATTAAATCTGATGATTTAACTACATAAACACACGGTCCTAAATAAGCTTGAACTGTAAATGAATCAAGAGATCCTTCTGGAGGAAGAGTACCTGTCATACCCACATTATATTTTGAGTTAAACGATTTAACTAAAATATCTTGAATTGATTTTGCTCTAGCATGATGAGTTTCATCAATTAATACTGCATCAAACGTAGAGAAGTATTCTAAGTCTTTCTTAGATAAAGATTGAAAGGTACCAAATACTATATTACTATCTTCAGGTTGGTTCTTCTTAGCACCTCCAAATACACTCTGGGATTTCCAGATTGGTTTGTTTCCGCAATCTTCTTCATACTCATAAAATTCTTCTTCTGTTTGTGTTACGAGGGAAATATTAGGTACTACATATAACATTCGTTTAATTATTCCTTTATGCAATAAAAATCGAAACATCATAAATGCCATAAGTGTTTTACCACCGGAAGTAGAAATTTCTTCTTCGCAAAATTTATATTTTAAAATACGAATTACACCTTCAACTTGATAATCACGTGGTTGTTTTTCAGATTCCTCAAAATATGTATTAACCCATTCAACAAATTCTGTTTCATCATAGTTTTTGTCATAAAGGTGATTTATTCCTTCAATTTCAAGAGGAAAAAAAAATTGTTTTGAAAGTTTTTGTAATTCTGACCAAAGTCCAAGAGGAATTCTTCCGTATTTATCAATAAACTTTGTTTCAAAACTTTTAGGTTGATGACTATTTTTAGAGCGAATTGCTCCCCAGTTCATAACTTTTTTGGTAAATGAATGCTCAACTTGTTCATACTCATTTTGAGTTGATTCAGTTACAACAAGATATTTTTTAGAATCATCAACTTTAAGCTTCATAAATTAATCAATTATATGCACCCCACTGAAACATAAATATATGTCCAAATATTCCAAGTTGTAAATATTTTCGTTTTCCAAAAGGAAACATTATTCCTTTTCTCCACCACATACCATTTGGAAAATTTCTTTTCGTTTTTTTATTATTTAAATATTTCATAGTTTTATAGTTTCATTACTAATCATTGTACTAGTTTTACGGTTTCGTGACCAATTATTACTACGTATTTTTCTAATTTTAAAGCTTTATTTACAGTGTCCATTGTGCCATTTGATTGATGACCTTCTGGTATAAATGCAAATAATATGTAACTATCTTCTGCTATAAATGTATTACGTTCAAAGAAGTTGCCTACTTTATATTCTTTTCCATACCATTCTTTTGGCTTCCCACTATACTCGTTCCACGCTTCGTGTGCTGGGTTATATTCTATGTATTTTAGCCCTTTCTCCAGTGCTACAATTTTACCAAGTGTGTCGGCTCCTATCGCTCCCCCACTGATTATACAAAGATTCTCTTTTCCATATTTGATTATGCATTGCTCTACTGCCTCCTCAACTCTTTGTTTATTAGTAAATATTCTTGAACCAACTATGCCTATATTAATCATTAAAAAAAGTCTATAGTTAATATTTCTTGTCTTCCTGACCAAGAGTATAAATATTCTACTAATATTTCTTTTTCATTTAAGATTTCTAGTACTTTTACTTTTACAGGAGTTAAACTTCCTAAATCTAAAGAATATTCTTTTCCAATTTCGATTTCTTCTATACTTTTTAAACTCATTTTTTTATACTATTTTTCAATAATTGTATCTCTAAATAATTTTATCATTTTCCTCTTGATATTTGTTCTATTTCAACTCTTTTTGGTATTGCAAATATTAAATTATCCAATGTGCTTATTGTGCGATCCATAAATTTACTATGATTGTCTAAATGGGCCCGTTTTTCAATAATGTCAGCCAAATCTACTTGAATTCTATTATGTTTTGATGATTCATTGGGATATCGTACCTGAACTTTATTAGTATAATAATCAAAACGTTCAGCATATGCAGCATTATATTTTTTATTTGCACCTATCATTAATGAAATAAGATAATGATAATATTCGGCAGCGCGTTGTCGTTCCGTATAAAGTGTAGTCATAAGTTCTGGAATCTCAAAAATCTTTTTCATTTTTGAGGACATATCTGCAATTTTTTTAGACCACTCTATTCTTTCTTTACTAAATCTTGCTTCAAGTGAATCCTCTAACTGAACTTCTGGATGTATTAAGTCTCCCATATAGCATTATTATATTTGTCAAAACCTATAGGAATAGGTGTGTTATATTTATTAGCCAATCTTATTAAATCTGAAAATCCCCATGGAATACCATTATCGTCATATTCTATTAAATGTTCCACAAATCCTTTATAATCTTTTATCTTTTTCATATCAAAATAATTTTGTTGATGTATCCGAAGTTTTTTCTTTCTTAATAATTATATGCTTCTTAGGCATCTTAGTTTTAGATTTAATGATAATATCAAATAATGGTAACTCATCTTGATCATCAAAATAAAATTCTAATTTAGTTGATAATTTTTGTTTTTTCATATTTACATTATAAACCATTGATACCAGCCCAATATGTTAGCTGCTTGAAAAACTACCCATAAAACAAATTGGGCCCATTCTTTTTTCTTCCAAGACCAATATATCCAAAAGATATTTCCAAATATCCATAATGGCCAGCACCATATAATTTGAAAAGCATTTAATAAAGTGCCTATTAAAGAAAATCCTGAAGCTATCCAAGATATTTCTTTTAAATTAAATTTCATATATCTATTATATCTAATTCGTCATTTGAAAAATAATCATTGAAATTTGGCTTTTTAATATCTTTATCATTAAAATATATGAATACATCATTTAAATCCCATTTATTTCTAACAGGTAATTCATAATCATATTTAAATTTTGTCCAAAGAAATACTTCTTCACCTTCATTTATTTTTTCTATACTTTTTTTTCTACCAGTGTCATCATCATCATACCAATATCGTACTGGAAGATCTAACATAAAACTTTTTCCAGCACCAGCATTTGCTATAGAATTTTGAAACAAAAACGCATCAAGAGGTCCCTCAAATAAGGTTACTGGTTTTGAATAGTTTAATAAGCATATATTGAATATTTGTGATATTGTAAGAATTTCTTCAGGAATTTCTTCTTTTTTATTAAGAAGTTCATATAATTTGTCTAATGTATATGTAAGATATTTATTACTTCCTTTAAAATTTCTTTTTTGTGCTCCAATTATTTTACCTGATGGAGTAAGATTTAAAATTATAATATTTTTTCCAGAGGGACTGTATAAAAATTTTTTGTCATCATATTGTAATCTATTTTTTAACCATGACCAGACAGGAGATTCCTTAATTTCAATGAGTCCAAAGGACTTTAAGAACTCCTGTCGGTCAATGGCATATTTATCTATCATATCCATATCTAAAAATAATGACATGTCATATTTAGTGTTTGAATGTGATGCAAAATCTACTATACCATTTGATATGTAATTTATTATACTTAAATCTAAATTAATTTTATAATCTGAAAAAAAATGATCTATTCTTTTAAATTCATCACAATTATGACATTTAAAAAAATTAGTAAATTTTCCTGATAAAATAAAATTTCCACGTTTTTTATGATTGCTTTTCATACTATCCCCACAATAAGGACACGCAAAAGATATTCGATCTTTATGGGGTCGAATACTTTGCTTTCCATTATTTCCTGGGAATCTTTGATCTAAGATTGGTTGTAATAAAAATAACAAACGCTCTTTATACTCAACGTCTGTTACTGTGGCGTCAATATTGGAAAGGGAAGAGTCAAAACTCAACCCTTTCGTCATATCGATAATTGCTTGGGACATTTTTTATAGATTCTTTATTGCATCATCTAAATCTCCACCAAGACCAAAATCATTATCAGTTTTTAAATCAGGAAGATCTAAATCGATGACACCAGGCGTACCTAAATTTAATTCATCAATTGATATTTCTTCTGAACTAATACCTGCAGATGGAGTTGATTCTGTTGGACTATTTACGGCATTTCTTACAGAAGCATATCCGCTAGATGGAACTTGTCCTGTTACTGCAACAATAACCTGATTAACATAATCATGCATTTCCTGATCCCAAGGTTTAAAGATATATTTACTTAAATCTGGTGTGCCGGTTTTAAGAAAATTATAAACTTCCTCACGTTGAGTTCTTTCATTAATAGGAATAAGTTTTTCTTCCGCGTTTGGAATTAAAAGTGGAATTTTCTTATCAAGAAATTTTGATTGATCATAGTTATTAAATCCTGAAACTTTAGAAATAACAAGTGCAAATGCTTTACCATCAAGAAGATCGAATGGTTCATGAGGTTCACCATATACAGGTTTCTTTTCTGCCTCAATTTTTTCCCATACTTTTTTTCCAAATTTGTAAACTAATAGTTTTCCTTCAGCTTCTTTATTCTGATCATCTTTGATAACTTGAATAATTGCAGCATATTGATGCTTACGGCTAAATATTTCAGACTTTTTTTGTTCTTGTATTGATTCACTTTTACGAAGTTTAAAGAACATATCTTGTAGCGTAGATGGTTGTCCAATAGATGAAGGACAATCAACCATACGTCCACGATTAGTCACAGGATCTACCAACCAGCAAACCCATTTGTCTGCGATTGAATGTTGTGGATCTTGCCACCAAGAAACGAATCTGATTATTGATTTATAAACGCCGTTTTGGCCTTTATCTGCAGATGGTTGATATTCGTCTGCGTTTTTCGAAGCTTTTTCTCCGCTGATCTCTACTTTCGGATGAAAGAGAGCATCCATGTCATAGTTACTCATAATTTTTAGTAATTTTAGTTAATTAGTAATTTTAGTAAATTAGTTTTTAAGCGCTTTTAGAACCCTTTACTGATATATATATTCATCAAATATAATCAAGTTTTATATTTTTTAATTAAATTTTTGTTAAATTTTATCTTATATATTTTAATATTTTTAACATATCTATGAGTTCAGGTTGAGGATGACAATCTGTTTTTTGAGGATTTGGTCTATATGATACGTGTGTCCATATTCCTTGTTTTCCATCAAGAGCATTTTGTGATATATCCCACATATCTTCATTATATTGTAATGGTATATTATAAATCATGTTCCAATATAATATAAGTTCTCCGATAGTTTTTATTTGAGCGTCTGTGTATTTTTCATAATAGTTATAATCTCTAAACCCATTAGGATAATATTCTGCAGTTGTATAAATTTCATTTCCATAATAGGTTTTAAACTTACCTGATATAGAACCTGGTTGAAGCCATCCCCAATTATCAATTTCTATTGCTATAGATTGTTTATCAAGTTTAGAATTTCCGGCACCTAAATGATAAGCCCAATATTTTGAAGAAAACAACTGCCATGGTGTTCCGGCTCTATCAACTATAATACATGTTGCAACTCTATCTGCTGTTCCTTCCCATGTAGATAAATCTCCATTAATACCATCGCCTGAAACCGTATGATGAAGAACAATTTGTTTTTTACAATGTATTTCTTGTATATACTGATCGCACGGAAATTGAACGGTTTCTATTTTTGAAAGATCTATTGGTCGAAGATGATACCACGAGTTATACATAGATCTATGAGGAAAACGAAACATAATTATGAAATACTTTTAATTGCTTTTAATCCCTTTTCTGTAAATTCTATACCAGTTTCAGTTCTAACTATAAATTCTAGTTTTAGGTATAGTGCTATTATATTAAGGGCAGTTTCTTTAACTTCGGCTATACAATCCTTTATTTCTACATCAGATAATATAGGTTTATTACCAACTAATATTTTTTCTTTTAGTTTTGTTTTAATTGTTGATAAAAATAAATCCCGGGACATAAAAGGCAAGTTTAAATATACATCAAAATCACCCTTGTTTATACGTTGAATCAATTTAATGATAAATACGTTATCGTTAATTCCTTTCATAGTTTTTTTTATTTATATATTCTAAATAAAATGATATCTTACCGGTTTTTAACTTAAAATAAAAATTTAACAATTTTTTAACTATTTTAACAAAACCCTAACGTAAAAGTTCATATAACTTAAGTCTTAAGCTTCTAGGAAAGTATAGTACTCTAGAGCGTGCTTGATATAACAATACGCTCTGAATCATCAATTACTACAGTGTAAAGCCTGCTGACTTGAATTGGGTTAAACAAATATCCTCTTTTTTCCTTAGTGTTTCAATAGCCCAATATGAATCTATCAAGTCATCCATATGAATTATCCACTTTTTAGATTTAGGAGTTTTAAATATATCAGGATTATTTAATAGTGTATTTCGTAAAATACAATCTGGTCCATCTAATATAAATTTATTTATCATATCTGATTTATCCATTCCCCTTTTAGCACATTCAGCTGTGCTTTTAAGCGTAATAGGAGAATAAGTAAACATATTTTCAATTGGAACATATTTTGCAAGTTCATTCATAAGTATATACTTATAACCACCTAATTGTATCACTACATCACCAGAGGATGCATAAGAGAAACCTTCAAAAACTATATAGGTAGTATTATTAAGGTAAGATTCGATTGATTCTCGAATCAATATTGCAATATATCGTGAGTTTTCTATCTCATATCGCATTTTATCGGTAATATTTTTACCTTTATCTTTGTTATCTATACGATCAATTATATTAACTCCCGCATCACGATAAGTTTGTACTATTTTATCAGATATTCCATAGGGCCAACTTATAAAATTATAAGAATTATTACTTAAAATACACGCAGCTGGTTTATTTATTGAGAAGTCAAAGCCTATTATATTCATTTGTTAAAACAATAAATTCGTAAAAATTCGGGCCAAAAACAATCATCTTCTGGAATTTGGATTCCATTAATACACCATTTCCATTGCATAGCTTTATCACATATTTTCATATAACATTCACTACGTATTGTTCCTTGCCCTGTATTGAAAATATTACTAAATATAAGTTTTTCACCGGTTATAATTTCAAAATTATCATATAGAAATTCTACCCATTCATCACAATTTTCAAAATTTTGAGGTGTAAAGGGATTTCCAATGTCCATGTCTTTTATAGGATCTGAATCCTCTTTGAACTTTTCATTAATGGATTTAACACCTAAATCTATATTATAAATTCTTTTAAACGCTCTTATAATATTTTTTTTAATTTTTTCATAATCGTTAAGTGGAGCCCTATAATAAAAACGGGTCATACTTTGATGTACTTCGTTGGTTATACATGTATTTAAAAATTGTTTCATACTATTTACTGAAAAATCATTATCGCTTATGCAATTAGATATAATTCTATAAATCAAATATGATTCAATATCATGATGCTTATCACCAAATAAAATTTCAGAAGATTCTACACTGCTTATTTGACCATGAAGTTGTTTATCCTTGTTAAAAATATATTGCAAACCAATGCCCATGTCTTTTATAGGATCCGAATCCTCTTTGAACTTTTCATTTATAAATTTTGCATTCATCTGCTTCCCCATGAATTAATCATTCCAGGTGATGGCTCACCCCTAACATTTGATCCTGCTAAATCTCTAGCTCTTGCATGAAATATATAAGCAATGTCACTTCTTTTTCCAAATACTTCTTCAGCAGCTTCAGCTCTAGCTTTAGCTTTTCCAGGATTCGTTATTTTATTAGCCTGTGTTCTTGCTAACATTATCTCTTTATCATAATCACCGTTAGCCTTAGTTTTAATATCTCGCATTCTAATTAAATCTTTTTGTCCAAATTCTTCATTAATAGATTCAATTAAACTTTCTTTAACTATTTTTTTCATAATTTTTCTTTTATTTTATCGAGTATTAACCAAGGAATAAGAATATTATTATATCCTAAAATACCTTCTTGACTAGCATAAATAGATTTACCATTATATTTAACAATTTTATATGTATAACCATTTAATTGTAGTGTTTCATTTATAGATTCATACATATCATATAATTCTGGCCGACTTTTTCCTGAACTATAAAATGCTATTTCTTTTATTTGTGAATTACCAAAACCCATATTTTTAAGTGCTGCAACAAATGGGGCAAATGCATCTTTTTCTTTTTTCCATTCATCATCATACTGTTGTCCAGGTGGTAATTCTATATAGTCTCCAACACCGTAAAGATCTGCAATAGCTTTTGCACGTCTTACTAACTTCTCAGGATCTTTGATTAACTTAGACATAGCTTCAGCTTTAGATCTCCAAGGACTTTGATCTCCATGAAAAGTTCTTCCTTGCAACATCTATATCCTCACGTTTTCTTTCTGAGTATTCATTAATATTTTCTCTAACTAATTTCATGTTTTTTCTTATTTTAAAAATTTAATATCGAATTCCATTATCATCTAATATTTTGAGAACATCAAATCCATAATAATCCTGATCAGTTCCATCTTCATACTTTATACATAATGGGCTACAAATATCTTTACTTTGCACATCTAAAAAACTAGCCTCAATTATTTCTTTACCATTATAGATATCTTTGGTTCCTATTAATGCACGATTAATAATATAATCACCTACAAGTCTATCTAAATTTAATTCAGCTTCCCATAAATCTCTTTGTTCATTTAAACTTTCACGGACTATCTTTTTCATTTTCTTCTTTATTTTCCTAGTGCAACACCCATTGCAGTTGTAACTAATCTACTTGTTAAGAGTTTTCCAAGGGCACCATCTTCTTTAATTCCAAGAACTGCACATATTGCTTTTCCTACGGCTGGACCTATTAAAGCACCTACAGCGCCACCAGCAACTGCACCCCAAAATCCTTCATCAATTTCTTCACCATTTTTTAGTTTCTCTACCAATATATTATATGCATTTTCAGCCTCTTGGATTTGGTCAGGTGATAAATCTTTTACTAATTCACTTTCAAAAATTCTTGAACTATTAGAGTATTTAATATCGTAATATGTAGGAAAATTATTCATTATTTTTTTTTATTTTATATATCTTATTCTTTTATGCGACTAGTAGGGGTGTAGAAACCTTTTTGTGGATTTATTTTAATATCATGATATTTTAATATTGATTTGGCTATTTTTTCTCTGAGATCTATATCATACTTACTATCATGATGCATATTTTCATTTTCAACTGATAAAATAAATGCTTCTTGGGGTTTTATACCATCTAAAATTGCCTTAAAAAATGCATGAACAATATATGCTCCTCCATGATTCATACGATCATTGAGATATTTTTGGGCAATTGTGTTTAAGTTTCCACGAAATTCTTCCATAAACTTTCTTGCCTCTTTTTTGGGAACCATACCTATATCCATATCTTCTATAGGATCAGAATCTTCTATAAATTTTTCAGATAACCAAGGACAGTTTCCACCTGATTCTTCTGTTGACGCCGCTACTGTATGTGTGATTTTGTATACCATTTTCATAAATTCTGCTAAAAACTTTAATCTATGCATTTCTATATCATAATCAATATCACGAATTGATATATAAGGAATATCTTCAGTTCCCCAACCAGAAATAAAATCATAAAAATATTTTAACGTTTTACCCTCCGCATCATTTAAAGAAAATAATTCTCCTTTAGTTAAAACTTTAATATTATTTATAAAAAATTCTGCGGATTCTCTGATTGTATCAAAATCGCGTACCTGCATAGCACCAATGCCCATATCTTC
>Ga0307380_10004676_pt1 | contig 18387 bp, 16 predicted proteins | sample UN3MG_FD_202239 | JGI IMG/M metagenome (GOLD analysis project Ga0307380, IMG submission 202239) | Soil microbial communities from Risofladan, Vaasa, Finland - UN-3 | ecosystem: Environmental > Terrestrial > Soil > Coastal area > Acid sulfate soil | place: Finland: Risofladan, Vaasa | collected...
AGCGGGTCGTCCATTGGCTCAAAGCGGGGGCCAGGCCGTCCGATACGGTCGCGCAAATGCTGAGGCACCTGGGTCTCGACGCCAAGGGCAACGAGATTCCGCCCAAGGCCTGGCCCAAGAAGAAGGGCCCGCCGCCCAAGGCGGCCGAACGCGTCGCCGCCGAGAAGGCCAAGGCCCAGGGCGAGGCCCCCGCGGCCGACCAAGCCGCGCCGCCCGCCGATGAGGCCGCGCCGCCCGCCGATGAGGCCGAGCCCAAGGAGGCCGATGCGTAACTGCCGCACGCGGCGGCCTCGCGGCAAGGTGCGACATGGCGTTGCGGATGGACGTCATCACGCTGTTCCCCGAAGCCTTCGACAGCGTGCTGGCATCGAGCATCGTCGGTCGGGCCCTGCGGGAAGGCCGCGTCGAGGTCGTCCTGACGAACCTTCGGGACTTTGCGGGCGACGCGCGCGGCACGGTGGACGATAAGCCGTTCGGGGGCGGGCCCGGCATGGTGCTCCTGTGCGAGCCGGTGTTCCGGGCGGTGGAGCACGTTCGGGGGCTGGACGGGCGGCCGGCGGCGGTGGTGCTTCTGACGCCGCAGGGCGAACGACTGACGCAGGCACGCGTCCGCGACCTGGCCGCACGCGAGCGGCTGATTCTGGTGTGCGGCCATTACGAGGGGTTCGACGAGCGGATTCGGACGCTGGCCGACCTGGAGGTTTCGATCGGCGATTACGTGCTGACCGGCGGCGAATTGCCCGCCATGGTCATCATCGACGCCGCGACGCGGTTGTTGCCCGGCGTCCTGGGGGCCGAGGACGGCGCCCACGACGAGAGTTTCGGCGAGGGTCTGGCGGCCGGCGGCCTGGAGTACCCGCAGTACACGCGGCCGCGCGAGTTTCGCGGCATGGCGGTGCCCGACGTGCTTCTGTCGGGCAACCATGCCGAAATCGCGCGGTGGCGGGCCGAGCAGGCCAAGGCGCGGACCCGCCGGCGCCGCGGCGACCTGCTGGGGCCCCCGGGTCCGGGCGAGACGTAAGATCGGTCGGCCACCGCCTTGGGCGGGACCGGCGTCGCACCTAACTTGAGGAAGGGCAGGACCATGAGGAAGGCAGCCATCCAACGCGTCGAGGCCGAGCACCTGAAGGCCGAGCGGCCCGAGTTCGACATCGGCGACACGGTCGACGTGGGCGTCCGCATCACGGAGGGCGAGAAGGAACGGACCCAGGTGTTCACGGGCGTCGTGCTGGCGCGTCGCGGCCGGGGCGCCAGCGAGACGTTTACGGTCCGCCGGATCGTCGCCGGCGAGGGCGTCGAGCGGACGTTCCCGCTGCACGCGCCGTCGGTCACGTTTGTCCGGCCGACCCGCTCGGGCAAGGTGCACCGGGCCAAGCTCCACTATCTGCGGGACCGCATCGGCAAGGCCACCCGCCTGACCGAAGTCCGCCGCGACCTCGGTCCCCTGAAGTCCGCCGACGGCGCCAAAACCGTCGCGGACGAGACGGGCGCTGGCGGCAACGAATCGCCCGACGACTCGTAGCGCGCCACCGCCTGGCCCGGAGCCGCGTGTGCCCGCCCCTGGAGGCGGGCACGGTCGTCTTGTGCCAGCGGGGTACGGCATGAAGTCGTTCCTGAAAGCCCTGCGTTACTGCTGGCCCTACCGGTACCGGCTTCTGCTGGCGTGGGGGTGCGGTATCGTGGCGGCCGCGCTGTGGGTGGGGTCTATCACCGCCGTCCTGCCGCTGTTCAAACTCCTCTTCGACCAGCCGCCCGAGGGCGTCCGCCTGGTCCAGAAGAACTCGGCCACCGACCCCGGGGTCCGCGTCTGGACGCTGGAGGTTTCGCCGTCGTGGCAGGTCGAGCCGGACGCGTCGGTCGAGACGTTCGAGGTCCGCGGGACGAGGGTCCGCGTGCGGCCCGACCTCGCGGTGGTCCGGCCCGAGGGGGGCCTGATGGGCTTTGCCCGCCAGGCCCAGGAAGAAGGCAAGTTCTACGCGCCGGTCGCCGTCTATCTGGCCGCACGCATGCCCAGGGACCGGTTCTCCTGCCTGGCCTGGATCATGGGCGTGGTCATGCTGATGGCGGTGCTGCGCGGGGCGCTGACGTACTCGACCGACTACCTGGTGGGCCACGCGACGAACCGGGCGATGCTGTCGCTGCGGCTGCGGGTGTTCGAGCACGTTCTGCGGTCGCCGCTGTCGCTGTATTCGCGGATCGGCGCCACCGACATCATGAGCCGGTTCCAGCAGGACTGTTTCCTCGTGCTGGAGGGCATGAAGACGGTGCTGGGGAAGGTGGTCGTCGAGCCGCCCCGGGCGATCCTGTGCCTGGTGCTGGCAGTGGTGCTTGGGGTGAGCATCGACCCGTGGCTGCCGATCATCGTGCTGGTGGCGGCCCCGCTGGTGGGGTACCTGGTGCGGAAGTTCGCGATTCTGATGCGTCGGGCCAGCCGCAAGACCCTCGAGAGTTCCGCCCAACTGATGGGGATCCTCGAGGAAAGCCTGTTCGGCATCCGCGTGGTGAAAGGGTACCGGCTGGAGGCCCATCAGCGGCGTCGGTTTTTCGCGGCCAGCCGCCGGCTTCTGAAGCAGATTCTGCGGGCCATCCGCGTCGACGCCATCACGAACCCGACGGTGGATGTGCTGTTCACGGTGGCCGCCTCGCTGGCGGCCATCCTGGGCGGCAAAATCATCATCGACCGGGGGGTCGACACGGGTGACGTCATGCTGTTCTTCGGCCTGCTGATCGGCTCGCTGGACCCCGTCCGCAAACTGTCGAACGTGTCGAACCGGTTCCAGCAGGGCGCCAGTGGGTCCGACCGCCTCTGGCAACTGTTCGAGGCCGACGCCGAGCCCCGATACGGCACCACGGGCAAGCCGCTGGCCCGCCTGGCCCGCGACATCGAGTTCCGCGGCGTCTCGTTCGAGTACGTCCCCGGCGTGCCCGTTCTCCAGGACATCGACCTGACCGTCCGCCACGGCGAGGTCGTGGCCATCATCGGCCGGACCGGCTGCGGCAAGACGACGCTGGTGAATCTCGTGCCGCGCTTCTTCGAGCCCACCACGGGCTCCATCCTCATCGACGGCACCGACACCCGCGACATCACCCTGCGGAGCCTCCGCGACCAGATCGCCTACGTGCCGCAGGAAACCATTCTCTTTGCCGACACGGTCGCCGGCAACATCGGCCTGGGCGCCGCCCAGGCCGGCCGCCAGCCGCCCGCGCGCGACCGCATCGAGGGGGCCGCACGGGCCGCGCATGCCGACCTCTTCATCCGCGACATGCCCGAGGGCTACGAGACCCTCGTCGGCGAGCACGGGACCACCCTCTCGGGCGGCGAGCGCCAGCGCGTCGCGCTGGCCCGGGCGATCCTGCGCGACCCGGCCATTCTGATCCTCGACGAGGCCACCAGCGCCCTGGACGAGGAAACGCAGGCCCTCGTTCAGGGCACCCTCAGCGAGTTCGTCGCGGGGCGGACCACGCTCCTCATCGCCCATCGCCTCTCGACGCTCACCATCGCTCATCGCATCGTTGTCATGGATGCCGGCCGGATCCTCGCTGCCGGGACACACGAGCAACTGCTTCAGACGTGTGCCGCGTACCGCCGCCTGCGCGACGTCGGCCTGGATGGTGTGTAACCGGCGCGCAAGCCATTGACACACAAAGAGTTAGGCCAAACCCGGCGTTGTGGATACTTTGTGGATACTCTCGCCCGCGTCCCGTAAGTCATTGCTTGGCCAAGGCTTACGGCGCGCCGCGACCCAGCCCCATTGTTAGCAGTCCATTGACCGCCTCGCGCCGTCGCCCACATGGCGCACCGCCGGTGGCCGCGCGCATCACAAACTACCGATGTCGGCACTGCGGTATATTCAAGCAGAACCATGCCCAGCCGGCCGCCCCGTCGCCGTGCCGGCGACGGCCAAACGCCCGACCCGGGCTCCAGCCGCAGGCGCCACCGCGCCCGTTTAGCCGCGGCCGGCACGGCCGCGAGCGGTGCCGACGGATGCTCGACGACCGTTCCCGTCGCCGTGCCGGCGACGGCTAAACGTTGGCGCGCGTTAGCCCCGGGTGAACACACCCGGGGCGGCATGCCGGGCGGGGAAAAAGAATCCTTCGCACGCGGCCGCCCAGCCGTTATCTTTACGTTGACGGCACCCAGGGCCTATGGTAGGGTGTGCCGGTTTCCATGCTGTACTTCCTAGGCCCACGGGGTGGACGGGTCCGGCTGAGGGGTAACGCGGTCGCGGCGCCAGGCCCGGCGGTGTCTTTTCATTGTGGGATGTTTATTTATAGGGAAGGCCGCTTTCATGGCGCCGGCCGAGCGGAACCTCTGGCTACAAGCCCTGTCACAACTCGACGGCCACAGCGGCGACGTCCCCGTCCCGCCGTGGCTCGCCCAGGCCCGCCTTGACGCGGTGGACGCCTCGCACCTGGCCGTGACGCTTCCGGGGGCGGCCCGCGCCGCGGACGTGAGCGCGGCCCTGAGGTCGGCGCTCGAGCAGGCGCTCGAGAAGGCGCTGGGCCGGCAGGTGGCCCTTGAGTTCCGGTCCGAGCCGGCGTCCGCAGCGGCCGAGCCCCCGGCCGTCGAGCCGGCGCCGCTGTGGCCCGAGCGCTGGCGACGCGATGCCCGGCCGCCACTCAACCCGCAGTACACCTTCGAGAACTTCGTGACTGGCCCGTGCAACCGCATGGCCCACGCCTCGTCCCTGGCCGTCAGCGACCTGCCCGGCCGGGCGTACAACCCCCTCTTTATCCACGCCAGCGTAGGCCTGGGCAAGAGCCACTTGATGCAGGGCATCTGCCACAAGGTCCTGGCCACCCGGCCGCAGGCGGCCATGATGTACGTGTCGTGCGAGGACTTTGTGAACCAGTTCATCGCGTCGATCGAGCGCGGACAGATTGACGAGTTCCGGTACAAGTTCCGGTACCTCGACGTGCTGGTGATCGACGACATCCACTTTCTGGCCGATAAGGACCGGACGCAGGAAGAGTTTTTCCACACGTTCAACACGCTGTACCAGGCCCAGAAACAGGTGGTGCTGTCGAGTGATTCGCCGCCCCACGAGATTCCGCGGATCGAAGAGCGGCTCGTCAGCCGGTTCAAGTGGGGCCTGGTGGTCCGCATCGACCGGCCCAGTTACGAGACCCGCGTGGCCATTTTGCAGAAGAAGGCCCGCCTGCGTGGTCGCGACCTGCCCGAGGACGTTATCCACTACATCGCCTCGGCCGTCGACTCGAACAACCGCGAACTCGAGGGTGCCGTCATTCGCATCCTCGGCTACGCCTCACTCTGCAACCGGGCCATCGACATGGACCTGGCGAAGGAGGCCCTCCGGGACCTCGTGGTGGCCCCCAGCCGCGTCATCACCATCCAGAACATCTCCGACGCCGTGCTCCAGCGGTTCAACACTCGCCTGTCGGACCTCCAGAGCAAGCGGCGGGCCCAGTCGGTGGCCCTGCCGCGCCAAATATGCATGTACCTCGCCAGGCGGATCACGAATCGCAGCCTTGAGGAAATCGGTGCCTTTTTCGGCGGCCGCGACCACACGACGGTCTTACACGCCGATCGCAAGATTCAGCAGATGGTCGGTCACGACCCAGCGTTCCGTGGTCTCGTCGAGGCCATCGAGGGGCATGTTCTGAGGCCGTAGGAGACGTTGAAAACCCGTGGCGCACCCGTGGCGCCCAACCGTCGTATAGAACAGGCCGTCATCGCAATGGCAGGGCGCCACAAGATGGTACTACGGGCGCCACAGTGTATTTCACCGGTTATTCACACGGGCACCGGCATGGCGGGCGGCGTAACCTTTTATTCAGAAGCACGTTGCGCGAGACAGACAAAGGGCGCCACGTTTTCCACAAGCGTTATGAGGACTATTAAGTCTTTCTAATTGACCTAATACTTAAAAAGGTAGACTCTCGCAGTCAAGGAGGTCCTCGCATGAAAACAGCCTGTGATCGCGCGACACTCACTCGGGGCGTCCAGGTTGCCTCCGCCGTGGTTGCACCGCGAAGTCCGAAGCCGGCCCTCGGGTGCATCAAGATAGAGGCCACCAAGAACACGATGACCCTTCTGGCGACGGATCTGGAAGTTGGCATCCGCATTGACCTCGACAAAATGGAGGTCCGCGAGCCTGGCATGGCTCTTGTGCCGGCCGACCGGTTCCACGCTATCCTCCGCGAGTTGACCGAAGACACCGTTGCCCTGTCGGCGACGCAGCGGGAAACCACCATCGACGCCCCCGGGGCGCATTTCACCATTCTGGGCGACGACCCGGCCGATTTTCCCCAGGTCCCCGAGTTTTCCGAGACCGGGGCTTTTGCCATGGCCGCCGCCGACCTGCTTACCGTCACCGAGCGGACGCTCTTCGCCACTGCCAAGGAGAACACCCGGTATGCCCTCAACGGCGTCCTCTGGGAGGTTGAGGCCAAGGACGTGACCCTGGTGGCGACCGATGGCCGGCGCCTCAGCCTGGCCCGCTGCAAGTGCGCCGAGGCCGTGGAGAAAAAAATATCGGCCATCGTCCCCAGCAAGGCCATGCAACTCATTGAGCGGTGCTTGGCCGACGCCGCCCAAGCCAAGGCGAGCGTGCGCGTCGTCATCGGCGAGAAAGAGATTCTGTTGGAGGTTCCGCCGGCCGACGGGGGCAAGACGGTCGTCTATTCGCGGCTGGTTGACGGGCACTTCCCGAAGTACGAGGACGTTATTCCGAAGGACTTCGACAAGAAGGCTACGCTCGACACCGAGGCGTTCTCGGCGGCCGTCCGCAAGGCGGCGCTGCTGACGAACGAGGAATCGCGCGGCGTGATGCTCAAGTTCACGGCCCAGGAACTCGTCATCACCAGCCGCACGCCCGAAATGGGCGAGGCCGAGATCCACATGCCCGCCGCCTACGAGGGCGAGCCCCTCGAAATCGGTTTCAACCCCCAGTACCTCATCAATGCCGCCAAGGTCGTCGACGCCAAGGAACTCACCTTCACGTTCAAGGGGCCAAGCAAGCCCGGCGTCATCTCCGAGGGCAAGGTCTTTACCCACGTCGTGATGCCGGTCAGCATCGTGTAAGCGGGCCGACGCGGGTTGTGCGTGGTGGGTCCCCGCACCCACCACGCGGCGCGTCTTCACGTGCCACGGCTCGCCCCGGGCGAGTTGTGAGAAGTAGTTTCTTCTCGGACGAGGGGGTTGAGCATGACCGCCAGGCGCCTGGAGGCGTCGGACTTCGCCAAGGACTGGGCCGAGCCCCTCGGCGAGGTCCTCCGGCGCTGGGTCGCCCGCAGCGGCGCCTTGCGCCTGTCGGACCGCGAGCGGGTCTGGGAGGCTTGGCAGCGCCGCCTGGGTCCGGAGGCGAAGCACACGCACCTTGAGTCCCTGCGGAAGAACGTGGCCACGTTTACCGTCGACTCCAGTGCCCTTCTGTCGGAACTCAACAACTTCCGCAAACAGGAACTCCTCGAGGCCCTCCACGACGACGTGCGCGGCTGCTTCATCCGCGACATCCGTTTCCGTCTCGAAAAGCGGGCCCCGCCCGCCACCTAGTGCAAGATTGTCAACTCGCCGACTTCGTGCGCGGCGGCATGGGAAGGCCACCGCGCGGGCGGGTCGCATGGCGGGGTGGCATGGTCATCCCGAAGGGCGACCAGGGGCTGGCCGCGCGTCTCCGGGTTGACTCCCCCGCGTCCCTTCCGCTACAATCCGACCGGTGGCATGGTCGTCCCGAAGGGTGACCATGTTCCCCACGTGCCACGGCTTGCTTGCAAGCCGTGAACCTCAGCGCACGGGAGGCGCACCGACCATGGAGAGGCGCGAGTTTCTTCGCCGTGCCGCCGCGGGAGTCGGTGCGGCCGTCGTGGCCGGCGGTCTTCACGGGAACGTGGGTGCCGGCGAGGCCCCTGCCCCGCCGCCCCTGGAGCGCCGCCGCGAGCAGCCCGGCATGGCGTACACTCGCCTGGGCCGCACCAACCTTCAGGTCTCGCGGATCGTCCACGGCGGCCTGTACACCAATCGCGAGGGGATCCCCGTCCTGGCCAGGCTGTACGAGGCCGGCGTCAACTTCTTCGACACGTCGCACGTGTACGGCGGCGGCCGCAGCGAGATGGCCTTCGGCGAGTTCTTCGGACGCGACGGCCGGCGAGGCAACGTCTTCATCGCCACCAAGATGTACCTCCTGCCGGAATTGAACGCCGGCAAGGGCGTCTACGCCAAGGCCATGGCACGCGCCGACGAAGCCCTCAAGCGCCTCCAGACCGACCACGTCGACATCATGATGCTCCACGGGTGCAACACCCTCGCGGACCGACATCCCCTCCATCCGCCCTGCCCTCGACGCCGCAAGGAAGGCCGACCTGGGCATCGTCGCCATGAAGGCCGCCCTGCGGGCCGAGGAGATGGTCGCCCAGGTCGACGAGCCCAAACTCAAGGCCCAGGGGTACTCGCCGTACCAACTCTGTTACCGGTACGTGCTCGACATGCCCGGCGTCGACGCCGTGGTCTGCGGCATGGGCAACATGACCCACGTCGAGGAGAACATCAAGGTGCCGGGCATCCGCCTGTCGGCCGGCCAGGTACGGTACCTCGAACGCCTGGCGGCGGCGCGGGTGTGCGGGTTCTGCGGCACGTGCCTGGACGCCTGCCCCGCCGGCATCGCCGTCCAGGACATCCTGCGGTTCCACGCGTACTGGTTCCACGGTCACCGGGCCGAGGCCCGGGCCGAGTACGCCGCCCTGCCCGCCCCGCGCCGGGCCGACGCCTGCCAGGACTGCGGCACGTGCGAGGCGGCCTGCCCGATGCGTGTCGCCATTCGCCGCCGCCTCCGGGAGGCCCACCATGCGCTGGCCTGACCGACTCCTCGCCCTGGCGATGCTCGCCCTCGTAGCCGGCGGCTGCGCGTCGGCCGGCGACGAGGGCCCCCTGCCGGAAGCGCGCGGCCCGTGGCGCCGCGAGGGTCCCGTGCGGCGGCTGGTCGCCGGCAACCTGCACGAGCAGATTGACGGGGCCGCGCCCTTCGTCATCTCGTTCGGCTTCGAGTCGCTCGCGGTGGCCGACTACCGCCGCGGCGACGAGCCGCCCACCGCCGTCGAACTCTACGACATGGGATCGGCCGACAATGCCTTCGCCCTGTTCCGCAGCAACGCCAACGTCGAGGCCCAGCCGCTGGCCATCGGCACCGAGGGTGCCGGCGGCGACGGGCGCGTCGAGTTCTGGCAGGGGCCGCACTACGTCGTCGTCAGCAACCCCGTCGCCGAGGAGGGCGAGCACGTGACTGCCCTGGCCCGCGACCTGGCCGCCGCCCTGCCCCCCACCGGCGCCTGGCCCGCGTACCTGGACTTGTTGCCGACCCGCGGCCGCGTGGCCCGGTCCGAGCAGTACCTGCCGGCCGATTTCCTCGGCCGCGAGTTTCTCGTCCGGACGGTCGTGGCCCGGTACAAGGTGGGCAACGCCAAGCCGACACTCTTCGTCTGCCGCTACGACACGCCGGCCGAGGCCGCCCAGGCCTACACGCGCCTGGAGGCCGCCTTGGGCAAGGCCGGCCCGCCTACGGCCCTGGCGATCGGCGAGGCCGGCTTCGTGGCCGCCGATTCCACCTACGGTCACGTGGCGGCCATGCGGCGGGGGCGATTCCTGGCCGGCATGACCGGGTACGTGGCCGGCGAGGCCGCCGACGCGCTCCTCGCGGACCTCGACGCGGGCCTCGGCGGCCGCTGAGCCCGCACGCGTTTGGCGCGGCGGGTCCCCGCACCCGCCGCGCGGCCGAAGCCAAACGCATGGTCACCCTTCGGGATGACCATGCCACCCCGTCTGGCTCCGAGCCGCGACCGTGAGGGAGCGGAGGCGCTGGGCGCCGCGCCGGCGATCCACGGCACACTCTAATCCTACAACGCTACTTGTCGCGCGGCGGCCTTCCTAGGCCGCCGCGATCGGGTCTGATGCGTGTTCCTGGCGGCCTGGGAAGGCCGCCAGGCGGGATGAAGTGGCGAAGTAGCGTTGTAGGACTAAGGAGGTCCCATGAAGTACCGCGCGTTCGGCCGGCTCGACTTCCAGGTCTCGGCCCTGGGCTTCGGGTGCATGCGGCTGCCCACGACGGGCCCCTCCGGTGAGGTCGACGAGCCGGCCGCCATCGAGATGATCCGATACGCCATCGACCACGGTGTCAACTACGTCGACACGGCCTACCCGTACCACGGCGGAGCGAGCGAACGCGTCCTCGGCAAGGCCCTCGCCGGCGGGTACCGCGAGCGGGTCGCCCTGGCCACCAAGATGCCCGTCTGGATGGTCAACTGCCCGGCCGACTTCGACCGGCTGTTCGACGAGCAGTGCGCGCGGCTGGGGGCCGACCGCATCGACTATTACCTGCTGCACAACCTCCAGGCCCCCTCCTGGCCGCGCATGCGCGACCTGGGCGCCACGGCCTGGCTCGAAAAGACGCAGGCCGCCGGCCGCATCGGCCACGTCGGCTTCTCGTTCCACGACACCTTCGACGTCTTGCGCGACATCGTCGAGGCGTACGACGGGTGGTCGTTCTGCCAGGTCCAGTACAACTTTGTGAACGAAGACGTCCAGGCCGGCACGGCCGGCGTCGAGTACGCCGCCGGCCGGGGCCTGGCGGTCGTCGTCATGGAACCGCTGTTCGGCGGCACGCTGGCCGCGCCCCCACCGCCCGTCCGCCGCCTGTGGGATGAGGCCCTCGGCCGGCCCGACCCGGTCGACTTGGCGCTTCGGTGGCTCTGGGACAAGCCCGAGGTCTCGGTGGTCCTGAGCGGCATGACCGCGCTCGAGCACGTCCGGCGGAACGTCGCCAGCGCCGAGCGGTCCGGCCCGGGCACCCTGACGGCGGCCGAGCGCGACCTCCTGGCCCGCGTCCGCGATGCGTACCAGGCGCTGGACCCCGTCCCGTGCACGGGGTGCGGCTACTGCCTGCCGTGCCCGAGCGGCGTGGCCGTTCCCGATAACTTCCAACTATACAACAATGTCCAGGTCTTCAAGGGCAGCACCGTGGGCCTCAACCGCAACCTGTACCACGACATGCCCGCCGCCAAGCGGGCCGACCGCTGCACCGCCTGCCGCGAGTGCGAGGCCCAGTGCCCGCAGGGCATCGCCGTCAGTCAGTGGATGCCCAAGGTCCACGACGAACTGTCGAAACGCTGACGATCGGGCCGCTGGCCTCTTGCGGCGACGGCCCGGCCACGCCATAATACGGACCGGCGGCTTCCGGCCATCGTGGACCGGAGGGCCGCCCGAGGTCGGCCCCGGCGCGGCTACGCTGGGCCCGGGGCCGGCGCACGGCGACGCTCGGGGGGCAGCGGCATGACCCTCTTCGTCCGGACACGGTCCGACGGCCCGGTTCAGGGCCCCTTTACGCCGGAGCAGTTCAAGAAACTGGCCGCCAGCGGCCAACTCAAGGGCCACTTCCTCGTTCCCAAGGACCAGAAGACCTGGTATCCCCTGGCGAAGGTCAAGAACCTGCCCGTGGAACAGGCCGAGGTCGTCGCGGCGCCCGCCTCCCCGCCCGCGCCGGACGCCGGCGCCGCCGCCGTGCTCGTGGCGGAACCCGTGCGCCCGCCGGTCGCGCCGCAAGTCGCGGCGCCCCCGCCCGCGGGGCCGGCCGCCGGGCCCCTGCCGACCGACCAGCCGCCGCCGACTGGGCTGCGGCCGGTGTCGTTTCCCGTCGTGGCGGCCCTGGCCGGAGGCCTGGTCGTCGCCGTCATCGTCATCATCGTCCTGGCCGTGTGCCTTCTGGTGCGTGGGGGCGACGGGGCCGACCGCGCGGCCGACGTCGCGACGCCTGCCGTAGCGGCGAACCCGAGCGCGGCCCGCCCAGGGCGGGCCGAGCCCGCGCCCCGACCGGCGGGGCAGCAGGCCGCTGCGCGGCGACCTCCCGCGACGCCGGCGACGTCGCCCGCAGCGGTCCCGCCGCCGTCGGTCGGCGCGGTCGATGCCCCGGCGCCGCCCCTGCCGCGCCCGCGCGGCAAGGTCGAGCCCCCGGCCCCGGCGGGCAGCCTCAAGGTACTCGGCGTGGCGTACGTCGGGCAGGAGGTCCAGGCCATGGGCTCGCGCCTCTCGTTCCGCCTGACCAGCACCGCCGGCAAGGACATCAAGACCGTCGCGGGCGAGATACGTGTTTACGACCCGTCCGGTGTCTACCTCATCGGCCTGCCCGTTGAGATCGACGAGCCCATCCAGGCCGGCGCCACGGTGACGACCGGCGGCACGTGGCCCAGCGTGGGCGGCATGATTTTGGGGCTGCTCAACTCCTCGTCGAAACAGATGGCCTTCAAATTCGTTGCCGCCGAGGTCGCCTACGCCGACGGCACGACCGCCGCTTTCGCCGCCAAGTGACCGTGAGGGCGCTGAGGCCGTTTCGCGTGTTTGCGCGGCGGGTCCCCGCACCCGCCGCGCTCGATGTCCTATGGCAGGTCGGCGCGGTGGGTACGGGGACCCACCGCGCCCAGGCGCGCGGCGGGGGCTTGCGGTTCTTGTTTTTCGCCGAAGGACCCGCTTGCACGTTGGCCGAGTCGGTGTATAGTATTGTGTGGGAAGGGGTTGCGCCCGCTGGGCGCGAACATGCCTGCCGGCTGCGGGGCGGCGGGCCTGCGACGGATCCGGTGACCGGAGGGTGACCGGGGGAGAAGGAGCAGGCTCGTGTTTCGGCCCCGCACTCTCTCTATCCTGGCCCTGGGTTTCTTTCTGCTTACGCCCCCCGCGGCATCCGGCCAATCGACTAACGTCGCGGTGGTGGTGGAGCACGACCTGTACGCGAGCGGCGCCATCGGGGCCGGCCTCACGCAGTACCTCGCGGACATCACGGCCCAGGGCTACAGCCCCATCGTGGTGACCGGGTTCACGAGCACGTCGTCGCCGGCGGGGCTGCGCCAGTTGCTGACGACCTGCTACAACACCCGGGGGTTGGCGGGGGCCGTGTTGATCGGGCACCTGCCGGTCCAGAACGTTTACACGGCCGAGGGCGGCGGCATCGCCGGCGAGTCGCACCCGTCGGACCTCTATTACACCGACCTGGACGGCTCCTGGACCGTTTCCGGCGCCCACGGCGCCCTGCCTGACGACCACACCGACGAGGACGGCGACGTGGGCCCGAAATCTGGCTCGGCCGCCTGACGACCTGGAACCTGACGCTGCTGCACCCCGGCCGCACCGAGGCCGGCCTGCTCAACACCTACTTCGCCAGGAACCACGCCTACCGGACCGGCGCCCTGACCGTGCCGCGCACCGGCCTGGCCTACACCGACGACCCGTGGTTATACACGGCCCAGTGGCGGGCCACCGTCCTGGGCATGGCCGTCGACGGCCCCGTGACGAACGTCTGGAACGACCCGGCCACGGAGGCCGACGAGACGACGGCGGCCGATTACACGTGGCGCCTGGCGAACGAGTCGTACGAGCACGCCCTCGTGTCGACGCACTCGAGTTCGCAGGCCCACTCGATGAACGGGACGGTCAGCAACGGCGACCTGGAGGACCTGGACCCGCAAGTCCTCTTCTACAACCTCTATGCGTGCTCGGCCGCCAAGTACACCGACTTCGGATACATGGCGGGCGAGTACGTCTTCGGCGATGGGGTGGGCCTGGTGGCGGTGGGCTCGGCCAAGACGGGCGGCATGATGTCGAACCTGATGGACGAGTACTTCGCCCCCCTGGGCCAGGGCGCCACCTTCGGCCAGGCCATGCTCGACTGGTGGAACACCGGCGTCGACCCCGATGGGCACATCGACAGCGAACGGGCCTGGCTGTACGGCATGACGCTCGTCGGCGACCCGCTGCTTCTGACGCAGCGGTACATACCCGAGCCGGCGACGCTGGCCCTCGTGGCCGCGGGCCTTGTTGGCCTGATCCTGCGGCGGCGGTAACCAGCGGCCGCGGCGCGCCGCGGCCTACATGTCATTGACCCCCCACGGCGCGGCCGGTATCATCGCACCGGTGTCCCAGCCGCGGGAGCACGACATGACAACCCCGCCGGAGGTGGAGCAGCGGCTCCGCGAGTTCGCCGAGACGTACGGCCGCATCCGCGGCGAGGTCCGCCGCGTCATCGTCGGCCACGCGGACGTCGTGGAGGGGGTCCTCCTGTGTCTGCTGGCCGAGGGGCACGCCATTCTCGAGGGCGTGCCGGGCATCGGCAAGACCATGCTGGTCCGGACGCTGGCCGAGGCGCTGGACCTCGTGTTCCGCCGCATCCAGTTCACGCCCGACCTCATGCCGGCCGACATCACCGGCACGAACGTCATCGTCGAGATGCCCGGCGGCCGCCGCGACTGGGAGTTCCGGCCCGGGCCCGTCTTCGGCAACCTCGTCCTGGCCGACGAAATCAACCGGGCCACGCCCAAGACCCAGTCGGCCATGCTCGAGGCCATGCAGGAACGCTCGGTTACCGTGGCCGGGACCACGCGACGGCTCGACGAACCGTTCTTCGTTCTCGCGACGCAGAACCCCCTGGAGATGGAAGGCACGTACCCCCTGCCGGAGGCCCAACTCGACCGGTTCCTCGTGAAACTGCTGATGACGATGCCCGAGCGGGACGAGATCTCCGAGATCGTCGACCGCACCACCGGCCGCGACGTGCCCCGTGCCCAGCGCGTCGCCGACGGGCCCATGCTGCTGGCCATGCGCGACCTGGTGCGCGAGGTGCCCGTGGCCTCCCACGTCCGCGACTACGCCAGCGCCCTGGTGCTGGCCACGCACCCGGAGCGCGAGACCGCCTCGCCGATGGCCGCCAAGTACCTGCGGTACGGGGCCGGGCCGCGCGCGGCCCAGGCGATGGTCCTGGGCGGCAAGGTGCTGGCCCGGGTGGGCGGACGGTACAACGTGGCCTTCGACGACCTGCGGCGGATGTCGCGGCCGGCCCTGCGGCACCGGATCATCCTGAACTTCGAGGGCGAGGCCGAGGGCATCGGTCCCGACACGATCATCGACGACGTGCTCGAACACGTGCCGGAACCGGGGAATGCAGAATGAAGAATGCAGATTGCAGAATGGCCCGGCTCCGACAGACCCGCCGGCAATGAGGGCGGCCGCTTTTCATTCTGCATTCTGCAATCCGCATTCTGCAATGGATGGCTCTGATGCCCGCCACGGCCGACGACTTGTTTGACTCCGATTTCCTCCAGCGCCTGGAGTACCTGCGGATCGTGGCCCGTAGGGCCTTTGCCGGCAGCGTGCCCGGCGGCCGCACGGGACGACGGACGGGGCCGGGCCTGGAGTTCGCCGAGCACCGGGCCTACTCGCCGGGCGACGATTTCCGGCACATCGACTGGGCCGCCTTCGGCCGGCTCGAACGGTTGCTGCTTCGCCTCTGCCAGCAGGAAGAGGACCTGGCGATCTACTTCCTCGTGGACGCCTCGGCCTCGATGGCGACCGGCCGGCCGCCGAAGTTCGACCATGCCCGACGCTTGGCGGCCGCGCTGGCCTACGTGGGCTTGGCGAGTCTCGAGCGGGTCCGCCTGGTGGCCGTCGACGGGGGCGTACGCGGTCACCTGGAGGCCGGCAGGGGCAAGACGCACATCCTGGGGGTCCTCGATTTTCTGCGCGGCCTGGCAGCCGGCGGCCGGACAGACCTCGCCCGGGCCGTCGAGGCGTTTCTGCCCCACGCCCCGCAGAGCGGCCTCGCGGTCCTGGTCTCGGATTTCCTCGACCCGGCGGGCTACGAGAAACCCCTGACGACGCTCCAGGGCAACGGGTTCGACGTCTGGTGCCTCCAGGTGACCGACCCCGAGGACCTGGCGCCGCCGGGCCTCGGCGACCTGGCCGTGGCCGACGCCGAGACGGGCGACGTCCTGGGCATCCACCTGACCGACGAGGTCCGCGGCCGCCTGGCCCGCGAGGCCGAGCGGTTCGCGGCGGATATGCGGGCGTGGTGCCTGGCGCGCGGCATCGGATACGCCGAGGCGCCCACGCGCGTGCCCGCCGACGTGCTCGTCACCGACGTCCTGCGGCGCGGCGGGCTGCTCGCCTGAAATCCTCGGCAGGCCATCTCAGCGGATCTTGCGCGGCGGGTCTCCCATCGCGGGCTTTTGTTTCTTCTGTTTCTTTTTTATCTCAATCTCTTGCAGTTGCCTTTTTCCTCTGCGTTCTCTCTGTCTTCTCCGCGTCCTCTGCGTTAAAAGGGACCCGCCCGGTGCCTACCCGACGGAGAGGTCCACGACCTGGGCGCCCGTGACGGCGCGGAGTTCCTCGGTCGGCACCTCCAGCAGCGCATCGACCGCGCCCCCGCCGCAGTAGACCGTCTCGACTTCCAGCACCGCCGGGTCCAGGTACGTCGGCACCGCCGTCCGGATGGGGAACGGCGGCACGGCGCCCACGGGGTAACCCGTGACTGCCAGGACCTCGTCGGCCGTGGCGAGGCTCATGCGTTTGGCCCCGGCCGCGCGGCAGAGTTTCTTGCGGTCGAGGCGTTTGTCGCCCCGCACGATGCACAGGACGAACCGCCCCGGCGACAGCCGCGCGAGCAGGCTCTTGGCGATGTGCGACGTGTCCGTCCCCAGGGCCCGGGCCGAATCCTCGGCCGTGTGGGTGTTCTCGGGCATCGGCCGGACGCGTCCCTGAAGGCCGCGCTCGGCGATGAACTGCTCGACGTTTCGGCTCGTCCAGGTCATGGGCGGCGCCCCTGCCCTGCCTCGTTTCTGGTGCCGGCCGGCCATTTCTATCCATCCGGAGCCCTGGACGCAAGAGATTCCGTCGCTCCGCGCCTAACCTCTTTGGTGACAACGGGTTGCGCGTGGCGGCCGTGCCGGGGGGTGGCGGGGGACCGCAAAGGCATTTTTCCTTCCCCCCCATTTTGCCAGGAATCGGTAAGTGATTTGGGAGCAAGCACTTACGCGCCACCCCGCCCCTGCAAGAGGTCCGGTCGCCCGATTTTTTCCCCTTGCATTTGGTTGGCCACAATCGTAGCCTATGGGGACCCCTTGGGTTCGTCCTATCCACCTCGGGGCCGGTCTCCGCCTTGGCGGATGCTCAGTCGCCCGGCCCTGAGGGTCTTTTTTTCTGGCGCGCCCGTGCCGCCTCCCGGGGCGCGCCATGGCGCAGTGCTAGCCGCGAGCGCCAGCGAGCGGCCCACGGCCGGACAAGACCGGCCGCGGCACACGCGCGCCTTGCATGCGCGGCCGAATGTGCTAAACTCACCGGCCGCCTCGGGTTAGCGCGGCAAGGCGGCGGGCGAAAGCGGGCTTTGGCATGTTCGAAAACCTGACCGAGAAACTGGGCGGCGTCCTGCGCGGCCTCGCCGGTCGCGGGCGCCTGACCGAACGCAACATTCAGGACGCCCTGGCCGAGGTCCGGACCGCCCTCCTCGAGGCCGACGTCAACTATCAGGTGGCCCGCGACTTCATCGATCGCGTCAGCCGCGAGGCCATCGGACGCGAAGTCCTCAAGACCCTTCGGCCCGAGCAGGTCTTCGTCAAGGTCATCCACGACGAGATGGTCCGCCTCATGGGGCCTGTGGACCCGCGGATCCCCTTCCAGTCGCCCGGCCCCACCGTGCTGATGATGGCCGGCCTCCAGGGCTCCGGCAAGACCACGACCGCCGGCAAACTGGCCCGTCTCATCCAGGAAAAGGGACACCGCCCGATGCTGGTGGCGTGCGACTGTCAGCGCCCGGCCGCCATCGAGCAACTCATGGTCGTCGGCGCCCAGGTCGACACGCCCGTCTACAGCGAGGGCCTGGGCGACCCCGTCCGCATCGCCAAGAACGGCGTCCGGGCCGCCGCCGAGCAGAACTGCGACGTCGTCATCGTCGACACCGCCGGACGCCTCCACATCGACCAGGCGATGATGCAGGAGGCCAAGGACATCGCCCGGGCCGTCAAGCCCCACCAGATTTACCTCGTCTGCGACGCCATGACCGGTCAGGACGCCGTCGCCAGCGCCAAGGAGTTCAACGCGGTGCTGGAACTCTCGGCCGTCATCCTCACGAAACTCGACGGCGACGCCCGCGGCGGGGCGGCGCTGAGCGTCAAGGCCGTCACGGGCAAACCCATCCAGTTCGTCGGCATGGGCGAGAAACTCGACCGGCTCGAAGAGTTCCACCCCGACCGCATGGCCAACCGCATCCTCGGCATGGGCGACGTCGTCGGCCTGGTCGAGAAGGCCCAGGCCACCGTCGACGCCGACGAGGCCGCGCGGCTCCAGGAGAAACTGCGGAAGGCCGAGTTCGGCCTCGACGATTTCCTCAAGCAGATCCGCCAGATGCGACGCATGGGGCCCCTGAAAGACATCCTCGCCATGATCCCCGGCATGGGCTCCGCCATGAAAGACCTGCCCATCGACGACAAGGAACTCGACCAGACCGAGGCCATCATCAACTCGATGACCCCCAGGGAACGCACCCGCCCCGACCTTATCGACGCCTCGCGGCGGCGGCGGATCGCGCGCGGCTCGGGGATGGACCCCCAGGACGTCTCGAGTCT
>Ga0307380_10004677_pt1 | contig 18383 bp, 16 predicted proteins | sample UN3MG_FD_202239 | JGI IMG/M metagenome (GOLD analysis project Ga0307380, IMG submission 202239) | Soil microbial communities from Risofladan, Vaasa, Finland - UN-3 | ecosystem: Environmental > Terrestrial > Soil > Coastal area > Acid sulfate soil | place: Finland: Risofladan, Vaasa | collected...
GGGCCTTTGACTTCGTCTTTGGCTTCTGGCGTCGCTTTCCCAGGAGGCGACTTTGCTTGTTCCTGCGCCATAACGCGTTCCTCGCACCACTAGACTCTAATCAAAAATGGGAGAAATGTGCGCCGTCAGACCCAAACCCCGCCACCCGGCGGCGCATCGCGTCCCGCGGGGCCCCCGCATATACCTCCGGCAAGAAACACTAACCGGAAGAGCCCCCAACGCTTTTCCCCCTCTCCCAACATCGTTAACGAATTTTTAGGGCTAAAAAAAGCTGAATCGAAAGCTTGGGTTAACGCCCCATAAGTCCTTAGGAACGCAGCGCTAATTTACTGCGCCCGAAAGGCGAATCGGCTAGTGGTGAGACCGTCCGGTTGCCCTCTATGGGTGGTTTCCCGTTGCGGGACACTTAACTGGCTCCATGAGCGGCGTTTTCGACGTTTTTGCGCCGCGTCACGAAGCCATCCTGGTCGAGCCCTCGCGAGCGGCGCTGAGGGCATGATTAGAGCGGAGACAGCCTCATGGCGAGCGAGCAGGTCGCAAGAGTTACGGCCCCGGATCCGGGGAGCACGGACGGAGGGCCGGGTAAACGGCCCGTCGATCTCGTGCATCTCTCGCGCTACACGCTTGGCGAGCGGGACCTTGAGCGCGAAGTGCTGGAGCTCTTCTGCACCCAGTCGGTGCTCTGTCTGGAGCAGCTTCGCGCGGCCATGTCGGACAAGGCCTGGAAGGACGCTGCCCATTCCCTGAAAGGGTCGGCGAGCGCGATCGGCGCGTGGCGCGCGGCCAAGGCCGCCGAGCGGGCCGAGGCGCTGCAAGGCGACGGTCTCACCCAATTCCGCGCCGCCCGGATCACCGAGATCGAGACCTCGCTGCGCGAGGCGGAGGCCTATATCGTCTCGCTGCTCGACAAGGGCTGAACACCGATCGGGACAAAGCACCGCAAGGCGCTGGAGTCTCACAATCAATTGCCTTATAGAGCACGGGCTGCGGGCGGGTCGGCCCCCATCCGCGCTCTTCCTCCGGGCGCGCGGGCTTCCCGCCGCTGCCCGACTCCCGAGATTGGATCAGCTTAAGAGCCCGCCAAACGTCATGGCCAGGATCACTTTTATTCAACACGACGGGACCGAAAACACGGTCGAGGCCGAGCCCGGCATGACCGTGATGGAGGCTGCCGTGAAGAACTCCATCCGCGGCATTGCGGCGGAATGCGGTGGTGCCTGCGCCTGCGCGACATGCCATGTCTACGTCGACGAGGCGTGGCGCGAGGCGACCGGACAGCCGGAGCAGATGGAAGAAGACATGCTCGATTTTGCCTTCGACATCCGCCCGGAGAGCCGGCTGAGTTGTCAGATTAAGGTGACCGACGCCCTCGATGGGCTAAAGGTTCGAATTCCCGAAAAACAGTTCTGAGGCGCTATGTCAGCGGATGTGATCAAGACCGATGCGGTCATCATAGGGGCCGGGCCCGTGGGCCTGTTTGCCGTGTTCGAACTCGGGCTTCTCGACGTCAAAGCCCATGTGATCGACATCCTCGACCGGCCCGGCGGCCAATGCGCCGAACTCTATCCCGAAAAGCCGATCTACGACGTGCCGGCGCTCCCCGTGGTCACGGGCCAGGAGCTGACCGACAAGCTCATGGAGCAGATCAAGCCGTTCGGCGCCGAGTTCCACTTCAACGAGCGGGTCGACGCGCTGGATCGCATCGACGGCGGCTTCCGCCTCACGACCGACGTCGGCACCGTCTTCGAAAGCAAGGTGGTGGTGATCGCCGCGGGCGGCGGCTCCTTCACCCCGAAGCGTCCGCCACTTCCGGGCATCGAAGCCTATGAGGGCACCTCGGTGTTCTATTCGGTGCGCAAGATGGATGCCTTCAGGGACCGCGACGTGCTCATCGTCGGCGGCGGCGATTCCGCGCTCGACTGGACCTTGAATCTGCAGCCTGTGGCCAAGTCGCTGACGCTGCTGCACCGGCGCTCGGAGTTCCGCGCCGCGCCCGCCTCGGTCCAGAAGATGCTCGCCCTCGTGGAGAGCGGCAACATCGCCTTCAAGCTCGGCCAGGTCACGGCGCTGCACGGCGCCGACGGTCAGCTCACCGCGGCCACCGTCAAGGGCCCCGACGGCGAAACGTTCGAACAGCCGGTCGAAGTGATTCTGCCGTTTTTTGGGCTCACCATGAAGCTCGGCCCGGTCGCCAATTGGGGCCTCAGTCTCGACGAGAATTTGATCCCGGTCGATACGGAGAAGTTCGAGACGAGCGAGAAGGGCATCTTCGCCATCGGCGACATCAACACCTATCCGGGCAAGCTGAAGCTCATCCTGTCGGGCTTCCACGAGGGCGCGCTCATGGCCCAGCAGATCCACAAATATATCTATCCGGATAAGAAGCTGATCTTCCAGTACACCACCTCGTCGTCGAGCCTGCAAAAGAAGCTCGGCGTGAAGTGAGCGCTCAAGCGAGCGAGCGGTAGATCGCGACGTCGTAGGGGCTGAACAGCCGGATCTTCAGGCGCTCCTGCCAGGGAAGTTCCATCCGCGCGAACACGCCGCTGTCGTCGACCAGGTCGGTCGCCACCGGATCGATGAGAATGAGATAAAGCCGCCGCGGCCGCTCCCGGTACGACACCACGAGATTGTGGAGCACCTCGGCGAAGACCTCGCGCGAGAACGGGTTGAAGAAATAGTGGATGGCCTCGCTGTCCGGCGGCCCGACCTGGCTTGCATCCTCGAGCACACATTCCACGTTGCGGCACTGCATGCGCGAGCGCGGGTACTGCGCGATATTCATCACCGCGTTATCGTGCAATTCCGAGGCGAACTCGATACCGCCGATGGCGGCGAAGGGATGCTCCGAGGCGAGCAGCACCACGCGGCCTTGCCCCGCGCCATGATCGACGAAGGTCAGCCGCGAAAAGTCGTAGTCGATGGCCGCCAACGTCCATTGCACCAGCTGGCACGGCGACGGGCGGTAGTCGCGACCGTGCGCCTTGTTCGCGCCGCGCACCGTCAGACCGGCAAGCGCGACAGGATCTTTGGTCGGCACGAAGAACAATTGCTCTTTGGGCGGGTCGAGCACGCGCTCGTGGAGCCGGTGAAGAATGTCGCGATAGTCCTTCTTCATCTGCTCGGGGCGCGCATGCTCCTTCAGCTTGGCGCCGGTGCGCTCGATCTCGGGCAGCACGTTGCCCCGGCCGATCTCGGCGGCGCGTGCGATGCCTGTCCTGGTTGCTTGCTTGGTTTGGTGCGACGTCTTGTCGGCGATCTCGGCGATCTCGGCGATACGCCCGGCCAAGCGATTGCGCCACGCGCCACGGTTCGACGCAACGGCGTTCGGGGCCGCGTCCGTGGGACGCGTGACGGCACTCGCCGCAACCCCATTCCCCGGCCGCGGCTGTGGGGTGGATTGCGCTTCCGTCTGATCAGAGCCGTGGGGCACGACCGTCATACGTAATTTCCCCCTCTTGCGTAAAGATTGGGCACGGTTGGCTCATGAAGCAAGCGCTTTTTGGACGGTCTGCCGCGCCGCCCCCGCGCTGCCGTCTGTCGAATGTGCTATCCTATTGATTCGCGAGGGGGACCCGCGCCAAGGCCAGCACGGACCCGAGCGGCGGGGAACAACAAGTGCAGGCACAAGACTTTCACGACTCCATACGACCGGGCCTCGTTGCCATGATGCCGAGGCTTAAGCGTTTCGCCGATGTCTTGGTCGGCGCGCGCGACGAGGGCACGAGCCTGCTCGGCCGCGCGCTGCGCTGCATGCTGGACGAACAGCATCGGTATCAGCGCGGCACGTCTCTCGATGTGTGGGCCTTCGCCGAGATCTACCGGCAGTGGCTTTTTGAGCTTCGCGGTCATGCCTTGCCCGTCGCGCAGGCCAAGATCGACGACGCGCGTTTCGCCGAGCTCTTCTATCCGGAGGTCGACGGCTATCTCGATGCGCCGGTCGCGGCCTTCCTCGCCGGCCTGCCGGCGCAACAACGGCTCACGCTGCTGCTTGTGTATGGCGAAGGGTTTAACCATGAGGACGCCGGCCGCGTGCTCGACGTCGCGCCCGACACCATCGCCGCGCGCCTCGTCCGCATTAGCGCCGCACTTGCCGACCGGCTGAGCGCCCGCCCACCGGCGCCGGCCGCGGCAATCGTCGAAACCCTCTATCCCGAAGGGCTCAGAGGCTCACTATGACCGAACTCAGCGACGAACTCCTCGTGGCCTATGTCGACGGACAGCTCGCGCGCAAACAAACCCGCGCGGTGGAGAAGGTTCTCGATCAAGACGACGTCATTGCCGCCCGCGTCGATGCGTTGAAGCATGCGCACGCCCGCTTGGAGGCCGCCTTCGAGGCGATCTTGGCCGGCGAAGAGATGGACGTGTCCGCGGTGTCCGCGCCGGCGCCGGACGGTATTGTGATCGAGTGGCGCACCGCCAAGATGGCGCTTGCCGCAATCGGGATCGTCGCGGCGCTGCTCCTGGCCATCGCCGGTTACGGCTGGCCGCTATCTCTGCCCAGCATCATGGCGCCACCGCAGGTCGAGACAGGGGCCCCGCAAGGCGTGTCCGAGGCGCCGGGTTGGCAAGAGCAAATGGCGCGGGCGCACGCGCTGCTGAGCCGGGACAGCCTCGAGGTCGGACTGGAGAGCCAAGCCAATCGCGATTTCGTCACCCTGCAGCTCGCGCAGATCTTGGGGGTCAATCTCAAGCTTCCCAATCTCCAGCCGCAAGGATTCCGTTTCGTGCGCGCGCAAGCGCTGCGTTCGGGCAACGAGCCGGTGACTCAGATTCTGTATCTCGGCTCGCGCGGCGGCCCGCTTGCCCTCTATGCCAAGAAGGGGGAGGGCGACGACACGCTCACGGCGGAGCAGTATGGCTCCATCGGCACGGTAACCTGGGCGGAAGGCGGCGTCGCCTATCTGTTGGCCGGGGACGTCGAGGACACGGTGCTGATGCGCCTCGCCACCAAGGTCAAACTCGAGCCCCTTCTGCCGCTCCGCGCGGCATCGAGACCCTTTACGCCCGTGAACGGCGCGCTGAACAGCGGTGGCTAGCGCGCCATGCGCGCTTTGGGTGTGTAGTCGCCGGCGAGATAGCGGTTGAGGTCGAGCCGAATCGCGTCGGTCCGCTCTTTATTGCAGTAGCCGGGATTGTCGTTGATCGTGTGAAGCACGGACTCGCGCGTGTAGTCGTAGGCCTTCTCGATCTTCCGCATTTCCGCCGGCGAGCGCCCCATCGCCTGTTCCGCCCCCAGGAAATTCGCGCGCAGTTGCTCCGGGCTGAAGATGAAGCCGCAGCGCGTGGCCCGTGCCGACGTCCAGCCGACTTGCGTCGGTCTTGCCAGCGGATCGTCGGGTGCGACTTGGCGCGCTTCCGTCTCGGTCGAGGCGCCGTCCTCGGGCCCCTTCATGCGGTTCACGGTGCCGCAGGCCGCGAGCAGGCCAAGCGCCAGCGCGACGGTGGCGGCAAGGGCGGCGAACCGCAGGGCATGGTGGCGGGGGGCTCTCATGGGCGGGCGATCTTATCGGTCCGGCCCGGTGAGCTAAAGGGGGATGCGATAACAAGCTTCGCACACAACAAGAAAGGCGGAGCTTTGGGGCCCCGCCTCCCTGTTGCGATGTCGCCTTCACGCCCGTTCGGGACGATCCGTCGGCGCCGCGAGACCTTTCGGCCCCAGGCCACGCGCTACGCCCCATGGTCTCCCACAAAGCGGCGCCGTGACCCGACCACGGTCCTTGTTTAACGTCGCGTTGCTACGACGCGGCTCTTGCCCTGGCCGGACCGGAGCCGGGTTAGCGGTGGAGTAGGGGGCGCAAAGAACCCTGTCGATTTCGCCGCACGGTACTGCGACGAGGTCGCTAGACCGTGGCACTTTGCGTCTCGCTTCCGCCGCCTTGAGCCGTCCATGGCTGTGGACGACCTCGGGCTTGCCTTGCCCTCGCGAGCCTTCCGACCGTTTCCCGGTGCTTCTGGATTTCTCCGGCGGCACCTTCCACACCCGGCCAACTCACAATGAGGAGGATACATCAACGTTTGAGCCGCGCATCCGGAAGCCCACGATTATCCCCGCTATCCACCGAAGCGTGCAAAACCGGGCTCTACGCAGACGCGGGTTTGACGGACTGAGGCCTGTTGCCGCAACCGCGCCGCACCCTTGGAAAGCCGCCATTTGCGCGGGGGCGCCGCCGTTTTTCTGACCCACCCGGATGGTTATGATAGGTTTCACCAAGAGGGGGGGGTGGTGCAATTCATGCGGCGTCTTGCGGCCATAACCATGCCGTTCGTGAAGGGCTTCGCGCCCCTGCGCACGATCGGTCGAAGACTGTGTGCGAGACTGCGCGCGACGCTGCCTGCGGGACTGCGTGCGGGGCTGCCTGCAACGCTCGCGGCCCGACCGCTTGCCGGTCTGGCCGCTATGGCAACGTTGCTGGCGATCGGCGTCTATATCCTCTTTTCTCCCGGTGCTGACGAAAGCCGCGCCGTTCAGGCGGCATCAGCCGCGCCCGGCGGCGAGACTGTCGTTTCCAAATTTGCGCGGTCAAAGCGTCCCTACACAAAATTCGCCCAGTCGAGATTTGCGCCAGCGGCGCAGCCCGCGCCGATGGCCGCGGACGTCACCGCTGAGCCCACACCGGCCAGCCGCCTGCTGGCGATGGCGCTGGCAACCGTCCCGTCGGCCGTCCCGCCACGCAGCACCGAGCCGACCCTCGAAGGCTTGAGCGAAATTCCGCGGGAGCTCATCTGGAACCGCCCGCCGAAGTCGAAGAAGGACGAAGCGGAGCCCAAGGCGTTCGGGGCATTTTCGAAGGTCAGCGAGGTGCTGCCTTGGGATGCCATCGAGCCGGTGCCGTTTTCTCCGCTGAAGCCTAAGCCGGTCCCGGTGCGAGCCACGGCCAAGGCGGTCGCGGCCCTCGGTCCCCCCATCGATCTGCCAAAGGGCGGTCAGGTGGAGACCTGGATGAGGGCCAAGGCCACCGAATTCAAAGGTGTCGATCGCGCCCGGCCGCTCTATCATTTCGAGCTGTGGCTCGAGCCGCCCGCCAGCGTGAAGCGGCGCCTGGTCGGCGTGTCTTACGCTTTCAGCACGCCCGCCATCCGGCCTCAGTCGCAAGCCTCGAGCGATCAGGCGAGCGGCTTCCGCATCAGCGCCGGCGGCTTGGCCTGCGCCGACGAGATCGCGGTGACGCTGACATTCGACGACGGCCAATCCCAGACTGTCGCCGTGGACGGCTGCAAGCTCTTAAGCTGATCGGCCGATATTTCCGAGACCGGCGACCTCGGCGACCATCTCGCGGAAGCGTGGACGCTGCTGCTCCACGTAAGGCAGCGGGCGGCACACATCGATTGCGGCGATGCCGATGCGCGTGGTGAGCGCGCCGTTGAACACGCCTTCGCCGAGCCGCGCCGAAAGCTTCGCCGTCAGACCGTGACCGATCACTTGATGGAGCACGTCGTCCCCGAGCGCGATGCCGCCGGTCAGGACGATATGCGTCACCACCATGCGCGCCAGCTTGAGCAGGGACAGCGTGCCGGGCCGCGCGCCGTAGAGCGTGGCGAGCTTGCGCAGCATGCGAAGGTTCTGCGCGGCGACGAACATCATGTCGATGACGGCGTTGGGGCTGACCGCGGTGACCACCGAGACGCGCTTGGCGGCGGCCGCGACGATGCTGCGGGCGATCGGGTCCAGCGGTGCGATGAGCGTGCGCTCGTCCAGCCGCAGCAACTCCTCCGCGTTCATGATGTCGTGCTCGTGCTCGGCCAGCCGCTCCAAGCCCCAGGCGAGATCCTGGCGTCCGGCGTAAAAGCGCTTCAAGCGCCGGGTCACGTCGATGGCGAGCGCCTTGTCGTTCTGCCTTGCGGCGCTGTCGGCCTCATGGCGGATCTTGCCGAGGCGGCCGAGACGCAGCAGGCCCGCGACTTCCCGGATGACAATCATGAGAAGTGCGAAAAGGACGAGTCCGAGCAGCCCGACCGCCGCCCAGCCGATCCAATCGTCCCTTGCGATCAGCGCCAGCACCCAGTCGTACAGCCACAGCGAGGCGATCAGGCTGACGAGGCCGCCCAGCGCGCCAAGAAGAATGCTGCCCCAGCGCAAGCCGCGGCTGAGATCGGGCAGGGCGCGGACCTGTGGCACAGGCAGCGCGCGCTCTTCCGCCGGGATGGCCGGTTCCGGCGGCACGAACACCTCGACGTCTTCGACCCGGAACGACGCGGGCTTGCGCTTCGGGCTCTTGGTCATTCGAGGCGGTCTCCGATCAGAGCCTGGATGGCCCGGTCCAGCCGGATATTTGGGAACGGCGCGAAGCCGCCGGAAGGGAGCGCCACCAGGTCGGGCGGGCGAAAGCGCACGAAGCGCATCTCGCCGGCCTCGGTCTGCCAGCCTTGCAGCGCTTTTTTCGGGTCTTCCGGAAGATCGCCCGGGAAGATGGCGAAGGCCTCGTTGCCGTCGAAGACGCGGCGTCCGATCTTTTCGCCGGGCAGGGGATAGCCGACGATGCAGGGCAGCGTCTCACCGTTCCGCTTGGCCTGTCCTTCGCGGGTTGCGCGCACCGCGGCGAGCGCCAGCACCTTTACCTCGGCGCCGCCATAGCGCGCCCGGCCCATCGCCTTGTCGGTGAGCAGCGCGAGGATTGCCTCGAGCCGGTCGTGGCTCTCGTGATGCAGATGATCGGCCTTGGTGGCGGCCAGCACGATGCGGTCGATGCGCGGAGCGAACAGGTTGGACCAGAGCGAGTTGGCGCCGGCGCGGTAGCATTCGAGGATTTCGGTCATGGCGCGTTCGAGATCGTTGACTGCCGCATGGCCGCCATTTAGCGCGGCGAGCACGTCTACGAGCACGATCTGGCGGTCGAGCCGGGAGAAATGATCGCGGAAAAACGGCCGCACCACGTAGCTTTTGTAAGCTTCGTAGCGCCGTTCCATCAGCGCCCACAGCGAGCCGCGCGGAAAGCTCGTCGCGTCCTTGGCGTCGAGCGGCGCAAAGGTCAGCGCCGGCGAGCCTTCCAGATCGCCCGGCATGAGGAAGCGCCCCGGGGGCAGCGTCGACAGCGTGTATTGATCCGACCGCGCCGCGGTCAAATACGCCTTGAACAGATTAGACAGCTTTGCCGCTTCCGCCTCGTCGGCCGGCGCTGCCGGATCGGCGGTGGCGAGCGCATGATGCCAATCCTTGGCCGCTGTTTTCCGCTCGGGCGCGCGGGCTTGTTCGATGGCCGCGCGCGACCACGCTGCATAGTCGAGCTGCAGCAGCGGCAGGTCGAGCAGCCATTCGCCCGGATAGTCGACGATGTCGATATGCAGGCGCTCGCGTCCCAATTGCCGTTTCCAGAATTTCGTCGAGGCATATTCGAGCGTCAGGCGCAGCTGGCTGATGCGGCGCGTGCTCTCCGGCCAGCGCGGCGGATCGGCGGTGAGAGCGGCGAGATGCCTCTCATATTCGAAGCGGGGTACGAGTTCGTCGGGCTGCGGCTCGAGATAGGCGCGCAACAGACGCCCTTGCGCCGCCGCGTCGAAGAAGGGCAGGCGGCCGCTGGCGATAAGATTGTGGACGAGCGCGGTGATGAACACGGTCTTGCCGGAGCGCGCGAGTCCGGTGACGCCGAGCCTCACGGTCGGCGTGACGAGTCCCGAGGCGAAGTCGCCGATATTGCGAACGGCATCACCGGCGGCATGCGTGTAGGTTGAGATCGGCACGCTTTAAGACGTCCTTTGCGCTCTGGCCCCCGTGCCATGCGCCTCATAGCGCGCTATGTCGTGAGAAGGAAGAGCGGCACGGGAGCCGCGAAATCCCCGGCCTGCCCGCATTGCACAACAAACGAGCGGTGCAAGTCGAGGCACTCCTTCAAAAATATGACGGATTTGCAATGCCGGCGCAGAAGATGCGAACAGCATTTGTCAAGCGCAGGTGCTGTCTTGACTTGTCGACTCGCTTCCGTAAATACGGGGCAGCCCGGCGGGGGCCGCTGACGAAGCGGGGCCAAACAGGGAGTAGGCGACGAGCCCAACGACGATTGGATACGTCTGGATATGACTCTCATGGCGACTGCGAAGAAAAAAATGACACTCCCCGAAGATTATCGGCCATTGGACGATGAGCCGTTCATGGGCGATGAGCAGCGGGCCTATTTCCGCCGCAAGCTGCTCAACTGGCGCGACGAGATCCTCCGTTCGACCAAGGAGACGTTGCAGCATCTGCAGGACGACTCCGAGCAGCATGCCGACATCGCCGATCGCGCGACGTCCGAGAGCGAGCGGGCGCTCGAGCTCAGGGCGCGCGACCGTCAGCGCAAGCTGATTGCCAAGATCGATTCGGCGCTCGAGCGCATCGACGACGGGACCTACGGCTATTGCGAGGAAACCGGCGAGCCCATCAGCCTGAAACGGCTCGATGCCAGGCCCATCGCCACCTTGAGCGTCGAGGCGCAGGAGCGTCACGAGCGCCGCGAGCGCGTCTACCGCGACGAGTAGTCAGTCCGCGGCCGATAACGGGGTTGCCACATCTTCCAGGGATTTGCGCTCGGCGGCGACGCCGTAGCGCGCGGCGATGAGCCCTGCCGCCAGCGTCAGTCCCGCCCCGAGCAGATAGCCGGCGAACAGGCTGCCCTTTGAGCCGGTGTCGATCAGCGCGCCGAACAGCCATGGCGCGCCGACGCCGCCGATGCCCGTGCCTACCGCATAGAAGAAAGCGATGGCGAGCGCGCGGATCTCCAGCGGAAAGCTCTCGCTCACGGTGAGATAGGCCGAACTCGCCGCCGCCGAGGCGAAGAAGAAGATCACCGTCCAAGCCACTGTCTGTGCCGTGGCCGAGAGAACGCCGGCGGCGAACAGCGCGCCGGTAAGCGCCAGCAGCACGCCTGAAAGACTGTAGGTGATGGCGATCATCGGCCGGCGGCCGACCGTGTCGAACAGACGGCCCAGAAGGAGCGGCCCGAGAAAATTTCCGGCGGCGAAGGGTAGGAGATACCAGCCGACCTTTGAGGCCTCGATGCCGTAGAAATCCGTGAGCACGAGCGCATAGGTGAAGAAGATGGCGTTGTAGAAAAATGCCTGTGCCACCATCAAAGCGAGCCCGACCACCGTGCGGGAGCGATGGACGTGGAACAGCGTGTGCCACACCTCGCTCAAGGGCGTGGAGCGGCGCGACCTGAGGCGGAACGACGCCGGAGTCTCTTCCGGCACATGGTGACCGCGGGACCGATGATGGCCCTCGATCTGGTCAACGATGTCATGGGCCTCGTCCGCCCGCCCATGGGTCATCAGCCAGCGCGGCGATTCCGGAATCCACGAGCGCATCACCAGGATGCCGAGGCCCAGCACCGAGCCGATAAAGAACGCCGCGCGCCAGCCGATGTCTGGCGGCAGCACGGACGGATCGAGCAGCACGATGGAGCCGCCGGCGCCGAGCGCCGCCCCGATCCAGAAGCTGCCATTGATGATGAGGTCCGTATGTCCACGATAGCGTGCCGGCACGAACTCCTGGATGGTCGAGGCGATGGCCGTGTACTCGCCACCGATCCCGGCGCCCGTCAAAAATCGGAATAGGGCGAAGCTTAGAAAATTCCATGAGAAGGCCGTTGCCGCCGTGGCCACGAGATAGACAGCAAGGGTGATGAAGAAGAGCCGCTTGCGGCCCAGCCGGTCGGTGAGCCAGCCGAACAGCAGCGCGCCAAGCACCGCACCGGCGAGGTAGAAGCTCGAGGCAAGCCCGACCTCGGCATTTGAGAGCTGAAGGACGGGGCTCTCTTTGAGTGCACCGGCCACGGCGCCCGCCAGCGTCACTTCCAGCCCGTCCAGCACCCAGGTGATGCCGAGTGCCACGACGACGAGGGTGTGAAACCGGCCCCAGCGCAGACGGTCGAGCCGCGCCGGTACCGCCGTCTCGACGATTTCGTGCGGGGCCGCCATCACCCGTTGCCGCCGCTTGGCCGGGGCAGGATGGGGAAATCGAAATAACGGTCCGGGTAGGGCTCGGGCTCGAAAGTATAGTGCCACCATTCCAGCGGATAATTCTTGAAGCCGCGCGCCGCCATGGCGTCACGCAGCATCGCGCGATTTGACATCTCCTCGGGATTCAGCCCCGGCGTGTCCGTGTTGGCCTTCACATCGAAGCAGTCGAAACTGGTTCCCATGGCGAGGCTGCCGTCCGGGGCATATTTCTCCTGGGGCGCGGTGCAGCTGATCCCGCGCGGGTGCGTGTCCGCAGCACTAATCGGTTCCAGGGTCAGATCGAGCGTGGCGCCCCGCGAATGGCCCGAGCGCGTGGCAATGTAGCCGGGGAACAGCGCCAACTTGCTCAAGTGCGGATAGTGGACCGCCTTGGCCGTTGGATCGTCCGGCTCCTTGGCCCAGGCGACGAAAGCGGCGACGGCTTGCACCGGGCGATAGCAATCATAGACCCGAAGCGTCAGCCCCTTGGGCTTGAGGTCGGCCCGGACGGCCTTCAACGCTTCCGCCGCCTGCCGCACCAGCACGCATTCGGCTGCGTCGTAGCCGGGAACCGGCGCGCCCATGAAATTGTCGCTGCCCGCGTAGCGCATGTCCTGCCGGATCGACGGGTCGATGTCGTGCAGATAGACGAAGTCGCCGGGCATCTCGGCGGCGCTGAGTGGTGGGGCGGAGCCTGTCGCGGCGGCCACGCACGCGACCATGGCGGCTCGTCTGATCCGGGCGGCGCTCTGACAAGTCATCGGTCAAATTTAGCCATGACCAGGCCTGTTGGGACGAAAAACCCGCACATATAAAAAAACTCCCCGCTGGAGGGCGGGGAGTGGAGAGTTTTGGGGGACTGACATGACTGGCAGGGGCCAGTCGGTGTCGGACCATTAGCAGGGAACTGCCGGCGTTCTTACGATACGAGCGGTTAAAACTACCGGCGTTGCTTCATCCGCCTGCCCATCAGGGCGACCGTAAGACCGTATTTACGATTTAGCCGAATTCGCGGCCCATCACAAGTGAAACCGACCGTGTTATTTTCGCCACAGTCAACTCCAATCGCAACAAAAGCAATCAGGATTTTCCGTAATCGGGGGCGGGCCGAGTCTCGGCCTTGGCGATGATCACGTCGTCAAGCGGGGCCCCGAGATGCGGCCGTCCCTTGATTCCCGTCTCGATCACCAGGTCCACGGGGCCGCCGACGATGAGCAGATGTTCGACGTCGTCGTGGCGCACGAGAAGGAGCTTGCGCTTGGCGTCCACCGTGGCTGTCTCGACCACGCCCAGCCGCTTCTCCCGCGGCCGGAGAAAATTGGCCGAGCTCGACTTGCCCAAGAAGAAGGTCTTGAACGCCCAGACCAAGAGGGCCACCACTGCGACGGCGAAGAGGAAGGCCGCGAGAGCGAGGATGAGACTGTCGAATTCCATGTCGAATGACGTCCTAAGCAATCGCGCTTAACAGGTCTTTAACTACGCCGATGCCCGATATATGAGGCCCTTGAAGGGTGCCCCGGTGCGACCTCAGCCCCGTAACAATCTCCAGTAAAGACAACTCGAATCGGGTATTTTCTCGGCCATGACAGATATCGACGCGCCGATGCGCTACGCCGAGCCCGCCGCCGACCGCACCGAGCGTGACGGCAGTGTTGGGCTCGTGGTGCTCCTCGCGCTGGCGCTTGCGGTCGCCGCGGTGGGGCTCGCCATGGTGTCGCGCGAGATGGCCGAGCCTTTCGTGCTGGCGATTCTCGCCAGCCTCGCCGTGGTCGGCGTGTTCTGCCTGTTCGCCGGCGCCGTCGGCATTCTCTATTTCGGCCAGCGCCACGCCCGCAATGATCTGACCAAGGCGTTCGTCGACAATCTGCCGCAAGGTGCGCTGATCGCCGATGCGACGGGCAGGGTGCTTTACGCCAACTGGTCCTATCGCGATCTGCTGGGGCTCGACCCGGACGCCGCCGTGCCGCCGCCCGACCGGGCCTTCGGCGGCAACCCGCATCTCGCCGAGGCCATTTTCCGCCTTGCCCGCGCCGCGCAGCAGGGCCGCAGCCTGAAAGAGGAGTTCCGGCTGCCGCCGCCTGGTGAAACGCAAGATGACACCGGAGTCAGCCCGCGCTGGTTCCGCATCGGCGTGCAGCCCATGCCGCCGGATCCGCGCTCGGGGCGCAAAGGAGCGCTCGTCGTCTGGCAGGTCGACGAGATCACGCAAGACCGCGCCCGCGAGGAGACCAACTTCGCCAAGGTGCAGGCGGCCATCGACTATCTCGACAACGCGCCGGCCGGATTCTTCACCGCCGGCGCCGACGGCGACATCGTTTATGTCAATGCCACGCTGGCCCAGTGGCTGGGGCTCGATCTGTCGGAGATTGCCAACCGGCCGCTGAAGCTCGGCCAGATCATGGCTCATGACAGCGCCGCCCTAATTGCCGGCGCCGGGCGCACCGAGGCGCAAGGCACGATCCGGCATTTCGACATCGACCTGGTCAAGGCCGACGGCACCAACCTTCCTGTCCGCATCCTGCACCGGCTCCCGCGCGGCAGCCACCTGGCGCATGTCCTGATCCTCAATCGCGGACCGGGCGAAGCGGAGGAGGCGGGCGCAGCCGAGCTCAAATTCGCCCGCCTGTTCCATGCCGCCCCCATCGCCATCGCCACGGTCGATGCGAACGGCATCGTCAGCGCCACCAACCCGACCTTCGTTCGCATGTTCGGCGCCGACGCCGAAGGCGGCAAAGCGAGCCTGGAAAGTCTCGTCGAGCCGGCGAGCCATCAGGATCTGCGCCGGGCGCTGGAAGCCGCCACTGCTGGCCAAGGGCTGATCGAGCCGGTCGACGTCACCTTTGCCGGTCCCGGCGAGCGCAGCGGCCGCGTCTATCTCAGCCCCATCGAGGAGGCCGAAGGCGAGCGCGAGGCGGCGATTGCCTATGCGGTCGACACGACCGAGCAGCGGGCGCTCGAAATGCAGATCGCCCAGAGCCAAAAGATGCAGGCGGTCGGCCAGCTCGCCGGCGGCATCGCCCATGACTTCAACAACATGCTGACGGCGATCATCGGCTTCTCCGACTTCCTCCTGATGAACCACAGGCCGACCGACCCGGCCTTCCAGGACATCATGAACATCAAGCAGAACGCCAACCGGGCCGCCGGCCTCGTGCGACAGCTGCTTGCCTTCTCGCGCCAGCAGACCTTGCGTCCGCAAGTGCTCCAGCTCGGTGACGTGCTGTCGGAACTGTCCATCCTGCTGGGACGCCTGCTCGGCGAGAATGTCGAGCTGACGCTGGATCAGGCGAGTGATCTGTGGACCGTCAAGGCAGACCTCCATCAGTTCGAGCAAGTCATCATCAATCTCGCCGTCAACGCCCGCGACGCCATGAAAAACGGCGGCAAGCTCGCCATCCGCACCGCCAATGTCAGCGAGCCGCAATCGCGCGAGCTGGGCTTGAGCCATGTGCCGCCCGGCGAATATGTGCTGATCGAGGTGCGCGACTCAGGCTGCGGAATGAGCGAAGAGGTGAAGCAGAAGATCTTCGAGCCCTTCTTCTCCACCAAGGAGATTGGCCGCGGCACCGGGCTTGGCCTTTCCACCGTCTACGGCATCGTCAAGCAGACGGGCGGCTACATCTTCGCGGAGAGCGAGGAGGGCGACGGCACCACCATGCGCGTCTACCTGCCGCGCTACCACGAGAGCGCCGCCGAAATCGATCAGGAGCCGGCCAAGCTCGAGCGCAAGCCCGAGAAGCCGAAAGACCTCACCGGCCGCGGCACCGTGCTGCTGGTCGAGGACGAGGACGCGGTCCGGAGCTTTGCCGCCCGCGCGCTCGGCCAGCGCGGCTACCAGGTGCTCGAGGCCTCCACCGGCGCCGAAGCGCTCGAAGTATTCGAGGGCCATGACGGCGAGGTCGATCTCGTGGTCAGCGACGTGGTGATGCCCGAGATGGACGGCCCGACCCTGATGAAGGAGCTCCGACGCGACTATCCGGAAATAAAGATCATCTTCATGTCGGGCTATGCCGAGGATGCCTTCCGCCGCAATCTGGACGAGAAGGAGGACTTCATGTTCCTGCAAAAGCCCTTCGATTTGAAGCAGCTGGCGGCCGCCGTGAAGGCCGCGCTGGAGGCCTAGAGAACCCGGCCGCGCCCGGCCCATGCGTCCCTTTTAAGGCTTCCCTTGCGCGCCGATCGCGTCTAAGCGGGACGCAAAAGACCCGACCTTGAACCATCCCGACCTGGAGTTTCCGCGTGCCTGATTACGAGGTGTTGCCGCCGGAAGAAGACGGCCAGCCTTCGCGCCGACAGCGGAAGAAGCCGAGAATGCCGTCGCTCACCATCGAGCGCTATGGCGGGCGTCTGCTCTATGTCTGGTTCGGCATGCGCTTTTCGACGCTGATGCGCTTGTTCTGGCGCGGCCGTTTCTCCTTCACGCTGAACTGCATCCTCGACACCTTGGCGCTGTTTTTGTGGGTGCCGTGGAACACGCCGCTGCGCTGGATCTCCGAGTGGAAATACGGCAAGCAGGCGGACGAGCTCCCGCTCGATCAGCCGCCGATCTTCGTCATCGGCCATTGGCGCAGCGGCACCACGCTGCTGCACGATCTGTTTTCCGAGGATCCGAACCTCGCCTTCCCGACGACCTATGAGTGCTTCTTCCCGCACCATTTCCTGTTGACCGAGGGCACGCTCGATCACGTGTTCAAGGTGCTGCTGCCGAAGAAGCGGCCGCAGGACGATGTGCCCGTGGGCTTCGACCGCCCGCAGGAAGAAGAATTCGCCATGATCATGCTGGGCGAGGGCTCGCCCTACAACACCATGGCCTGGCCGCGCCGCGGTCCCGCCGAGACCGAATATCTCGACTTCAAGGGCCTGCCCGAGAAGAAGAAGCAGAGCTGGGCCCGCGCCTTCATGTGGTTCTACCGCCGGCTCAAGCTTAAGCACGGCAAGACGCTGGTGATGAAGACGCCCGGCAACGCCGCGCGCCTGAAAGTGCTCACCAAGCTTTTCCCGGAAGCCCGCTTCGTCTTTATCGCGCGCAACCCGCTCGACGTGTTTCCGTCGACGGTGAAGCTGTGGCGTGCGCTCTATTCGACCCAAGGTCTGCACAATCCGCCGAACCTCGAACCGTGGCTGGACGGCTATGTGCTCGACACGTTCGAGCGCTTCACCAAAGCCTATGACGAGGACCGCCATTTGATTTCGGACGATCGCCTGGTCGAGATCCGCTACGAGGATCTGGTCAAGGACCCGATCGCCTCCATGCGCGACATCTATCAGCGGCTTGGGCTGCCGAAGTTCGATGAGGCCGAAGGGCCGATGCGGGCGATCCTGTCGGACCGCTCCGACCATCGCGTGTCGTCCTATCAATTGCCCAAACCGGTCGCCAAAGAGATCGCCGAGCGGTTAAAACCCTTTATCGACCGCTACGGTTATCGCGACGCAGTCGACGCGGCGCTCGCCGCCGAACCCGCAAGCAAGACCGCCGTGCGCGAGAGGGAGCCATCCTAAGCCATTCCGCTTCGTGCCATAATCGGCGGTGGTCCGAAGGTGAGCCAGAGACGGAGACGGAGGCAGAGAGGACTTTGAAGGGGATCATCAGACAGGCTGGTGCGGGCGCCATCGCTATTGCGCTGCTCCTGCTTCCCGCCCCGGCTCTGGCCGACGCGGCGAAGACCGTCAAGGCGCTGGCGCCGTCGGGACTGGTGCTGGTGATGGACGACAAGGGCAACGAACTCGTTGCGCAAAATGCCGACAAGCCCTTCGTACCGGCCTCCGTGAACAAGATCGTGACGGCCTGGCTTGCGATGCAAGTTCTGGGTGGCGACTACCGCTTCAAGACCAAGTTCTACCTGGACGACAAGCGGGTGCTGTATGTGCAGGGCGGCGGCGATCCCTTCCTAATCTCCGAAGAGCTGGCGCTGCTCGCACCTCAACTGGTCGCGGCGATCGGCAAGGAGCCGATCACCGGGATCGTGCTCGACGGCAGCTATTACCCAGCCGACCTCCGCATCCCGGGCATCGAGGACACCGACGAGGCTTACGACGCACTGAACTCCGCGCTGGCGGTGAACTTCAACACCGTCCACGCCGTGCGCAGCGGTAACAGTGTTCGCTCCGCCGAGAAGCAGACCCCGATCACCCCGCTGGCGATCAGCCAGTTCCGGGCGCGCGGCCCGAAAGGCCGCAGCCGCATCAGCCTGGCCCAGGATCCGGCAGTGAGCCTGCTCTATGCCGGCGAGCTGATCGCCGCGTTCATCGACCGCGCCGGCGGCAGCGTGAAGGGCGACATTACTGTTGGGCCCGTGCCCGAGGGTCTGGAGCCGGTCTACACCCACCGCCAGTCGCGTGATCTTTCCGAAGTCCTGACCCAGATGCTCCTCGGGTCGAACAACTACATCGCCAATCAGGTCTTCCTGGAGATCGGCGCGCAACGCCTGGGCGGACCCGTCAGCCTCGAGAAATCACTCCAGGTCGCCAACGAG
>Ga0307380_10004678_pt1 | contig 18383 bp, 18 predicted proteins | sample UN3MG_FD_202239 | JGI IMG/M metagenome (GOLD analysis project Ga0307380, IMG submission 202239) | Soil microbial communities from Risofladan, Vaasa, Finland - UN-3 | ecosystem: Environmental > Terrestrial > Soil > Coastal area > Acid sulfate soil | place: Finland: Risofladan, Vaasa | collected...
GACGGGCCGGAAGGGATGTGGCACCTTCGATGTCGTCGTGAACGGCCGGGCCTCCCACGCCGGCCTCGAGCCCGAGAAGGGCGTCAACGCACTCGTCGAGGTCGCTCATCAGGTGTTGGCGATCAACGAATTCGGTCGCCCCGCTGTGGGAACCACCGTCACCCCGACGGTTGCCAGCGTCGGCACCGCGGACAACGTCGTTCCAGCACGGGGTCGGATCAAGGTCGATGTGCGCGTCGAGTCCGCCGACGAGAAGGACCGAGTCGAAGCGGCAATGGCGGCGTTGCGCCCCGTCGACCCCCACTCGACGATCGAGGTGTCCGGGGCGATCAATCGCCCGCCGATGCCCGAATCGGCCTCGGCCACACTCATGCCGCTCGCCGAGGCGATCGCCCCCGGCATTGTCGGCTACGCCGTCGGCGGCGGCAGCGATGGCAACTTCACGGCAGCGATCGGCGTGCCCACGCTGGACGGCTTGGGCGCTGTCGGCGGTGGCGCCCACGCCGACCACGAGTACGTCGTGGTCGACACCATGCCCGATCGGGCCCGCCTGATCGCCGGGATCGTCCGCCAGATCTGCGACGCCTGATCTCAGCGATCCAGTGCAGGCGTGATGTCGCCGGATCCCAGCGAGCCGACCTTGCGATAGACGTCGAGCTTGTTGCGGGTGTCGACGATGTCGAGGTTGCGCATCGTGAGCTGGCCGATGCGATCGAGTGGTCCGAACGCCGCGTCCTCGACGCGTTCCATCGACAGACGGTCGGGCTCGTAGGTGAGGTTCTCGCTGACCGTGTCGAGGATCGAGTAGTCGTCGCCTCGGCGGAGCCGCAGTGTCACCTCGCCGGTGACGGCTGAGCCGACCCAACGCATGAGCGGCTCGCGCAGCATCAGGCTCTGCGGGTCGAACCAGCGGCCTTCGTACAGCAATCGTCCCAAACGGCGCCCCATCGTGCGGTAGTTCTCGATCGTGTTCTCGTTGTGGATGCCCGTGATCAGGCGCTCGTAGCAGATGTGCAGCAGCGCCAGCGCCGGCCCCTCGTAGATGCCGCGGCTCTTGGCTTCGATGATCCGGTTCTCGATCTGGTCGCTCATCCCGAGCCCGTGACGTCCGCCGATCGTGTTCGCTTCCATGACGAGGTCGACCTGCGAGTCGAACGTCCGGCCATTGATCGCGACCGGCCATCCTTCCTCGAAGCGCACGGAGACGTCTTCGGTGTCGATGTCGACAGCCGGATCCCAATGGGCGACACCCATGATCGGCGTGACGATCTCCATGCTCGTCGCCAGTTCTTCGAGCGACTTCGCCTCGTGCGTTGCTCCCCAGATGTTCGCGTCGGTCGAGTAGGCCTTCTCGACGGGGTCGCGGTACGGGAGATCGCGAGCGGTGAGGAACTCGCTCATTCCCTGCCGGCCACCGAGTTCGTCGACGAACGTCGGGTCGAGCCACGGCTTGTAGATGCGCAAGTTCGGATTCACGAGCAGCCCGTAGCGGTAGAAGCGCTCGATGTCGTTGCCCTTGTAAGTCGAGCCGTCGCCCCACACGTCGACGCCGTCGTCGGCCATCGCCCGCACCAGCAGGGTGCCGGTGACCGCACGGCCGAGCGGTGTGGTGTTGAAGTACGTCTTGCCTGCGGTGGTGATGTGGAACGCGCCGCACTGCAACGCGATCAAGCCTTCACGGACGAGTTCGTCACGGCAGTCGACCAGGCGGGCGACTTCGGCCCCGTACACCTTGGCCCGGTCGGGGACGGTGTCGAGTTCGGGCTCGTCGTACTGGCCGAGGTCGGCGGTGTACGTGTACGGGATGGCTCCGCGATCGCGCATCCAGGCGACTGCGGCCGACGTGTCGAGGCCGCCCGAGAAAGCGATGCCGACCCGTTCGCCGACCGGCAACGACATCAGGACCTTCGCGTTCGAGGCAGTGTTCGAAGCGGTGGAGGACGCGTCGTCGGACATGGCCGACGACGCTATCTGGCGTCGTCCGATCCCGCTTGGCGATACACACCGGTGAACGACGCCGCCGACACCAGGGCGACGGCGCCGGCGATCGCGAACTCGATCATCGCGAGTCCGGTCGAACGCGACAGGTCGGGGACGGCGATCGCCGTCAGGACCGCCGCGCCGACGAGTCCGATGATCGGCAGGCGGGGCACGTTGTAGCTGGCGAGAATGCCGAACACGGCGGCGACGAGGAAGGGTACGAGCCGGATGATCAGGGGCTGTGGATTCGATCTGGGCCCCAACCACCACGTGGCGATCCCGAGTTCTTCACTGGCCTTCCACACGGCGAGATAGGCAACGAACACGCCCACCCAGGTGGCCACGACCATCGCTCGCCACGCTGTGGTCAGCTGGCCGGTCCTTGGATGCCGCGACGTGCGTGACCTGGGATCGGCACCCACGGTGGCCGACTCGGCCACCGCCGGCGCGGCACCGGGTGGACCAGGCGGCGGCAGGGAGCCACCCGGGGGAGTCGTGGTATCCGGCACGAGGTCGCAGACTACGGCCAGCGGTCCGGGGTTGCGACGCGGGCGGCGGGTCGTGCGACGGCTCGCCAGCTACCCTCGCAGCGATGTCCTTCGTCGACACCACCCTCGGTGAGCCCTTCGAGAAGCTGTCGATCTTCTATCCGATGTGGAACGAGGAGGAGTACGTCGAGCGAGCGCTCACCGCTGGACGGCGCGCCTGCGAGCAGCTGATGCGCACGGGCGACATCGGCGAGTACGAACTGATCGTGGTCGACGATGCCTCGACGGACCGGACGGCCGCGATCGCCGACCGGCTCGCCACCGAGGACCACCGGGTTCGGGTGGTCCACCACGCCCGGAACCGCAAGCTCGGCGGGGCGATCAAGACCGGATTCGCCACGGCCACGGGCGACGTGATCTTGTACACGGACGCCGACCTGCCGTTCGACATGGCCGAGTTGCCACGGGCGGTGCGGCTACTGCGCGAATACGACGCCGACATCGTCAGCGCCTACCGCTTCGACCGCACGGGCGAGGGCTATCTCCGGTCGATCTACACCTTCGTCTACAACCTGTTGATCCGGACCCTGTTCGACGTCAAGGCTCGAGACATCAATTTCGCGTTCAAGTTGTGCCGCGCCCGGGTGTTCGACCACGTCGAGCTGCGCAGCGAAGGCTCGTTCATCGATGCCGAGTTGGTGATCCGAGCAACGCGGCTGGGCTTCGAGATGCTGCAGTTCGGCGTCGACTACTTCCCTCGCACCCGGGGTGAGTCGACGCTGAGCTCGCCGTCCGTGATCACGACGATTCTCCAGGAGATGTGGCAGTTGCGCGGCGATCTCGAGGAGATCAGGCCGATCATCGACCGGTCCTGAACCCGAGCCCGGCAGCGCCTGAGGCCGCGGACACCTGGCGTGTCGCCGTTGGTATCGTGGAGATCCGAATCAGTCGGACGGGTCGACCCGCCGCGAAGTGACCCCCGTGAACGATCGTCCCCGCCTCTCTCCCGAAGCCCGTAAGTGGATGCCTGCTGCGGCCGCGGCCGGAGTCCTCGCGATCGTGGTCGTCGCCGGAGTCGCGCTCGGCGGCGGTAACGACGAGTCCACCTCGAATCCGTCGTCGGCAACCATTGATCCCGCGTCCGTGTCGGTGCCGCCGTCGGTGGCCGTGACCGAGACGATCGAGACATCGAGTCCCATCGTCAAGACCCAGTTGACCCGTACGCTCGCCAAGGGCATGGCGGGCGACGACGTCGCCGGTCTGCAACGCCGTCTCACCGACCTCGGGTTCTGGCCGGGTCCGGTCGACGGGTACTTCGGTGACGAGACCCGCCGGTCGGTGTGGGCGTACGAGAAGCTCGTGCTCGGTGTCGACTACGACCAGCCGACCGGGCAGGTCACAGCGGTGATGTGGGACGAGATGCAGGATCCCTTCACGATCCAGCCGCGACGTCCCGACTCCACGCCCAATCACACCGAGGTCTACCTCGCCGAGCAGGTCATCGCCGTCTTCCACGAGGACGAGGCCGTCTTCATCAGTCACATGTCCAGTGGCGACAACGAGGAATGGTGCGAAGAGGTCACGATCAGCGCCGGCGAATGGAACAACCCCGGTGACGAACCCCTGGTTCGCGGCGAGTGCGGGAGGTCGATCACACCGGGCGGTGTGTTCAACTTCACCCGCCGCGTCGAGGGGGTCAGGCAGAGCTCACTCGGCGGCATGTGGGACCCGGTGTACTTCAACTACGGCATCGCCGTGCACGGCGCCTTGAACGTGCCGTTGCAGCCGGCGTCGCACGGCTGTATCCGCATTCCGCTGCCGCTGTCGCCGACGTTTCAGGACCTGACTGCCACCGGCGACCAGGTGTACGTGTTCGACGGGGTACAGGAACCCGAGTACTACGGGGCTCAGAAGCCGTACTTCAATCGCATCGATCCGGACTACTCGACCACCACGACGAGCACCACGACGACCACGACGGTCCCGCCGTCGACGACGACCACGCCGCCGGCGACCACCACGCCGCCGGCGACCACGACCACGGCTGCTCCCGCGTCCACGACCACCCTCGCACCCGCAGCCGCACCCGGCTCGCCCTGAGTCACGCGGTTGCGTTCGTCGCGCCCCCTGTGTTCGTGACAACGTGCTCGCCGTGACTGACTACGACGAGTTCGGGCTCTTCCACGAGAACATCGCCGAGTTCGACCTCAGCGTCGCCGCGGCGCCGTCAGTCGAGCGTGTCGAGACCTTGGTCAACGGCGATGACGGCTCGACCCGGGCGGTGAGCGCCCTGCGCTGGGGAAGCGACGACCCCGAGTTCGTCCTCCTGCATGGAGGGGCCCAGAACGCTCACACCTGGGACACCGTCGCGCTCGCCCTCGGCAGGCCACTGTTGGCGATCGACCTTCCCGGCCACGGTCATTCGGCGTGGCGCGAGGACGGGGCGTACAGCCCGATGAACCTCGCCGACGATGTTGCCGCTGTCGTGGCCGCCCACGCTCCGCATGCTCGCGTCGTCGTCGGGATGTCGCTCGGCGGGCTCACCGCCATGGAACTCGCCGTGCGGCACCCGGCGTCCGTGCGCTCGCTCGTGATGGTCGACATCACGCCCGGCGTCAACGCGGCGAAGACCAAGGCGATCACCGACTTCGTCGACGGACCTCAGGAGTTCGCCAGCTTCGACGACCTGCTCGCCCGCACACAGGAGCACAATCCCACGCGGACCGAGGCCTCATTGCGCCGCGGGATCCTGCACAACGCGCAACAGCAGGCCGACGGCTCGTGGCAGTGGCGTTACGACCGGGGCAGCCATGCTCGCGCGGGCAAGGCTGCGCCTGGGTTCGATGATGCCACCGACTCCGACGCCCCCGATGGCGCGATGTCGCCGCTGTGGGACGACTTCGGCACGATCTCGTGCCCGGTCACCTTGGTGCGCGGATCGCTGTCGCCCGTCGTCGACGACGACGACGTCGCAGAGGCACGGCGTCTGCAGCCAGGCCTCCTCGTGCACGTCGTCGATGGAGCGGGCCACAGCGTCCAGGGCGATCGCCCCGTCGAGCTTGCCGCGATCCTCGCCGCGCTCGCCTGACCGGGTCTCCTCACCCTCACCCGCACACACGTGGGTTCAGAGCTGTGTGAGGCAGCCGTCTGTGCCGTCGATGACGCCGGTGCGGAAGGCGTCGATCTTCTCGAAGGCGTTGCCGATCACGTCGTCGTCGACGCTTGCATCGCCGAGACGCAACACGGTCTGGATTGCCTCGTCGAGGTCGCCGGCCGAAATGCGCACCGAGTCGCGTTCGACAAGTCGTGGCTGGGGCAGAACGCCGTCGACCGGCGTCACGGTCTGGACCCAACCGCCGGTGAGGCAGTCGTTCAGCAGTGCACGCTGCTCGCCGTCGAGATCGGAATCGAGCGCCGTCTGGACGGCCTCGCTCCAGGCGGTGCCGAGCACGTAGCCGACGGCGAAGTCACCCAAGGTCCGATACAGCTCGAGAGCCGCAGGCTCGTTGAAGTACACCTCGCTGGTCGACGCGCACAGCGCTGCGCCCGTGGTGAGGTCGCCGCTCAGGTCGTCGCACGAGACGGCATCGATCGAGCTGATCACCACCACCGTCAGTGGATCGAGCCCGGAGATGTCGAGTTCTTCGTCCCAGTAGCGGTTGAGGTCCTCGGGGAGAAAACCGATCAGGTCGTTGTCGCCGTACCCGAAAGCGGCGTTGCCGGTGTCGCTGTTTCCCGGCTGGCTCGGCAACAGCGGAAGAGGATCGTCGAGGAGCTGTGAGCACCGTGCGGGTCCTTGGTTGAATCCGACCTGGAAGGCGCCGACGCGGTCGAATCCCGACCCGTGCCCGCCCTCGACGAACTGGTCGGTACCGACGGGATCGCTCACCTTGGTCATTGCGATCAAGCCGGCGCGGACGTCGCCGTCGCTGAACCGCACGGTGGCGGCCTCGCCGCGCGCTGCTCGTCCGGTCCACGCTCCCGCGAAACAGTCGGCCTGCTGTTCGGTGACGATCGTCGGCAGGGCTTGATCGAGTGCGCCGATGCGCAGTTGGATCGCGTGCGCGAACTCGTGTGCGAGCACGGTGCCGATCGTGGCAGCGCCGTAGTCGCGGGCAAGTCCGGCCAATAGGCCGTCGTCGCCGTCGTCGTAGACCATGAAATCACCCACGCCGCAGTAGAACGCGACGTACTGCTGGACGTCGTCGTAGGTGGTGCGGGGCGTGCCACAGCCCGGAATGTCGTCGGGCCGCCCGGGGTAGGCCGCATAGACGTCACCCTCGAGCGGGGTGAAGACCTCGCCGTAGATCGCCGGATAGGCCTGGGCCCACCACAGTTCGAGATCGGTCATCACGGCCAGGAGGAACTCGTCGTAGGCGCGTGGTGGCTTGTTCGGCCCGAAGTTGATGGCCTGACTGTCGACGTCGCCACTCGGCGGGACCGGGGTGCTCGTCGGCGTCGGGTCGGCGATCGTCGGGTCGTCGACCGGTGGCAGCGCAATAGTCGGGTCGTCGACGCTGCGAATCGGGTCGGCTCGCTCGGTGGTCACCTCGATGGTGGCACCGCACGCGCTCAACGCCACGGCCCCCACGAGGGCGAGAGCGAGCGACCTCGCGCGATACATGACGGAGATGCTACGCGGCCCGCTTCGGCCAGCGGCGGCGCATGCCATGTCTTCACGTGGTTCTTACGCAGGAGCGAGGAGCGGTGATTGCAGTCTGTGACGCTCGTCGCAGCGCTGCTACGGTTGCGGCCGCTCGGGCCGTCAGCTGCGGCCGAGGGGGAGGATGAACTGGTGGCATTGCTCGAAGTCGATGAGATCACGGTGACGTTCGGCGGGATCGTCGCGCTCGACGGGCTCTCCTTCGAGATCGAAGATGGCGAGATCCTTGGGCTGATCGGCCCGAATGGCGCCGGCAAGACGACGATGTTCAACGTCGTCAGCCGCATCTACGACCCCACTCGCGGTCGTCTGCGCTTCGATGGTCACGACCTCCTGGGGGTCAGCCCTCATCGGATCGCCGGGTTGGGCATCTCGCGCACGTTCCAGAACCTTGCGCTCTTCCCGACGATGAGCCTGCTCCAGAACACGATGACCGGGGCACACCATCTGGGCAAGGTCGGCTTCGTCCGCGCGATGACTCGCATCGGTGCGGCACGCGAGGAGCGGGCGCTGGCCGCCGACGCATTCCAGATCCTGCATTCGCTCGACCTGCACGAACTCGCCTTTCGGCCGGCGGCCGGGCTTCCGTTCGGCACGCTCAAGCGCCTCGAACTCGCGCGGGCGCTTGCGTCGCATCCGCAGTTGCTCCTGCTCGACGAACCGGCGGCCGGGCTCACCCATCAGGAGGTCGATGAACTCGGCGCCACGATCCGGCGGGTGCGCGACGAGTACGGCCTGACCGTGTTGCTCGTCGAACACCACATGGGCTTGGTGATGGGGATCTCCGACCGGGTGGTGGCGATGGAGTTCGGTCGCAAGATCTCCGAGGGGACACCCGCTGAGGTGCAAAGCGACCCGCGGGTGATCGAGGCCTACCTGGGAATGTCGGCATGAGCAGCGGTTCGTTGCTGCATGTGAGTGGTCTGTCGGCCGGGTACGGCCCGATCGAGGTGCTGCACCAGATCGACTTCACGGTTGGCGAAGGGGAGATCGTCGTGATCCTGGGTGCGAACGGCGCCGGCAAGACCACCACGATGCGCGCTCTGTCCGGCATGATCGGTCGCCAGGGCACCGTCGAGTATGCCGGCAACGACATCAGCGGGGCGAAGCCCGACGCGATCCTGCGGGCCGGGATCTCGCAGGTCCCGCAGGGTCGAGGCACTTTCACCGACCTCACGGTCGACGACAACCTGCGCGCCGGTGGCTACACCGTGAAGGGATCGATCGATGACGACCTCGAACGGTGGTATGCCCAGTTCCCCCGGCTCTCCGAGCGTCGAGACCAGAAGGCCGGATCGTTGTCGGGCGGCGAGCAGCAGATGCTCGCCGTCGCCCGGGCAATGATGCCGAAACCGAAGCTCCTGCTGTGCGATGAGCCGAGTCTCGGCCTGGCTCCGCTGATCACCCAGGAGCTGTTCAAGGTGCTCGGCTCGCTACGTGACGAACACGGCATGTCGCTGCTGATCGTCGAACAGAACGCCGGGATGTCGCTCGCCATTGCCGACCGTGCGTACGTGCTCGAGACCGGCAACGTCGTCGCCACTGGCACCGGTGCCGAGTTGCTGGCCGACGACACGATCAAAGAGGCGTACCTCGGAGTGGTCAACTGATGTCGTTGTTCATCGAACGCATGGTCAACGGCCTCGCCGACGGCTCGATCTACGCGCTGCTCGCACTCGCCCTGGTCGTCGTGTTCCGCTCGACCGGCCAGCTCAACTTCGCGCAAGGTGAGATCGGCACGTTCGGGGCGTTCGTCGTGTCGACCCTCACCCTGAGCGGCCTGCCCGTCTGGTTGTCGATCCTGCTGGCGATGGGTGTCGGTTTCGTCGTCTCGGCCGGCGTCGAGCGGGTCGTCGTGCGGCCCATCGAGCACCGCAACCCCGGTGCGGTCATCGTCGCGCTGATCGGCGTGTTCCTCGCCGTGAACCAGCTCGTGTCGATGATCTGGGGCATCGATGCTCGCCCACTCCCCAGCATCTTCCCCGACGAGGCCGACAGTTTCGTCACGGTGTTCGGTGCCCCGGTGCGTATCGCTCGACTGGGCACGATCGGAGTGTTGATCGTGGTCCTGGTCCTGCTCTGGTTGTTGTTCACCAAGACCAAGCTCGGCCTCGCCATGCGAGCGGTCGCCAACAACCAGGACTCATCCAACCTGGTGGGTATCCGCGTCGGGACCGTCCTTCTGTTCGGATGGGGGCTCGCCGGAGCGATCGGCGTGCTCGCGGCAGCTCTGCTCGCCCCGTCGGCCGGCCTGAGCGGGACCTTGATGCTCGGCCCGTTCCTGCTCGCTTCCGTCGCCGCTGTGCTTGGCGGGCTCGACTCGCCGATCGGTGCGGTCGTCGGTGGCCTGCTGATCGGTGTCACCGAAGCCTTCATCGTCGGCTACGTCGACTTTCTCGGCGCCGACATGTTGTTCCCGGTCATGCTGGTGATTCTCCTCGCCGTGCTGCTCTTGCGACCGTCCGGACTGTTCGGATCCGAGCGAGTGGAGCGCGTGTGATGAACGTGCCACTTCGCTTCACCAAGGGCAGCTGGCAGAACTGGGCCGGCCGACTGGTGCTCTTCGGTGGTGTCGGACTGTTCATGTACCGCGCCGTCAACGAATGGAGTCGCTCGGGCCTCGGCCTGCTCGTCGACGCGATGATCATCGCCATCGCAGTGACCGGCCTCAACCTCATCACCGGCTACACCGGACAGCTGTCGCTCGGCCACGCGGCGTTCTTCGCCATCGGAGCATTCACGTCGGCGACCCTCGTGACGGGCAAGATCTGGACACCGTTCCTCGACGACAACATCTGGACGCCCGGTTGGACCTTGCTCGCCTCAGCCGTCGTCTGCTTCCTCGTCGGCATGGTGGTGGGCATCCCGGCCTTGCGCCTCAAAGGCATCTATCTGGCGCTCGTGACCCTGGTGTTCACCGAGGCCGTCCGGGCCATCTTCAAGTACGACGAGTTCTCCGGCGTGACGGGTGGTGCAACCGGCATCAAGGGCTTCAACTACCTGCCGCCATCGTGGACCGGGCTCGACGGACGTGCCGATCTCGTCACCTGGTTCTTCTACCTGACCCTCGCGATCCTCGTCGTCGTCTCGATCCTGTCGGCGGGACTGATCCGCAGCCGCATCGGGCGTGCGATGGTCGCCGTTCGTGACAACGAGACCGCGGCGGCGGTCATGGGCGTCAACCTGTTCACCACCAAGACGCTCGTCTTCGGGCTGTCGGGGGCCATCGCCGGAGTTGCCGGAAGCCTGTACGCCCTCAAACTCACCTTGGTGGAAGCCGATGTTCCGCTGTTCGGGCTGTTCGGATCGGTCACGCTCCTCGTCGCACTCGTCGTGGGCGGCGCTGCCCAGAACTGGGGGCCGTTCGTCGGCGCCATGTTCTACGTCTTCGTGAACGACTACGCCCGCAGCGTCGGAGAGGACCCCTCGAGCAGTCTGCTCCTCGGGTGGTTCGTCGACTCGGGCACCACGATCAACGGTCTCGGCGGCGTCACGTTCGGCGTCATGCTGATCCTCTTCGCTCGATTCGTACCGTTCGGAGCGGTGGGCACGATGCGAATGTGGCGTTCGAAGGTGGTCCAAGTGGTTCCCCGGCCCCCGATCCCGGCCGCGGCCGCCCCGGAGGCCGGTGCGGCCGCGCCGACCCTCGAGCAGGGGCACAATGACCCTGACGCAACGACGCAACCTGCGGCTAGCTTTGGAAATGCGGACTCGTCTTCCCTCGGGGACGACGAGGACGCATCGTGAACCAATTCCAACCCGCCACCCACCCAGAGGGGGATCTCTGACCATGGTCAAGACCAAGAGGCTGATGGCGCTCGCCGCCGTTGGCGCGCTGACGCTCGCCGCGTGCGGCAGTGATGACGACTCCAGCGATTCGTCTGCATCGACGGACACCGAGGCACCCGAATCCACCGACGCACCCGAATCCACCGACGCACCCGAATCCACCGACGCACCCGATTCCACCGATGCAGCGGACACCACCGACGGCGGTGGCTCGTCCGATGCCGTGTACGTCGTCGATACCGAAGCGTGTGACGATCCCGACGCGGCGACCGCACAGATCGACGCGCTCAAGATCGGTACATCGCTCCCGCTCTCCGGTGCCCCCGCAGCCGTGTTCGCGCCGCTCGCCGCCGGCCAGCAGGCGTACGTCGAATACTTCAACGCAGAGTTCGGCGGTATCAACGACACGCCCGTCGAAATCGTCATCCTGGACGACGAGTACGCCGCTGACAAGACCAAGGTGAACGTCGATGAGCTCGTCTTCGACGAAGAGGTCACGATGCTCGCGGGCGTTGTCGGAACGCCGAACAACATTGCGGTGCAGCCGGACTTGAACGCTCAGTGCATCCCGCAGCTCTGGTCGGCCACCGGTGACAAGACGCTCGCCAACATCGACGAGTATCCGTGGACCACTGGTCTGCTCGTGCCATATGCCGTCGAAGACCGACTCTGGGCCGAACACATGGCCGAGGAATTCGGCGAGGGTTCGACGGTCGCATTGTTCTATGTGAACACCGAGTTCGGCCTCTCGTACGTCGACGCATTCACGGAGTTGGCCGCCGAGAACGGCATCGACATTATCGCTGAGGAAACGGTCGACGTCGCCGACAACGGTGCCCCGAGTGGTCAGATGACCAACCTCGTGCAGGCGAACCCCGACGCAATCCTCGCAGTGCCCTCCGGGACACAGTGCAGCGCCTTCATGACCGAGTTGGGCAACGCCAAGGCGGCGAACCCCGACTTCGATCCCGAGGTCTACATGACTGCGACATGCGCCAACCCGCTGTTCTTCGACGTGTTGGTCGACAACGGCGGCAGCGACGGCGTGTACACCTCGAGCAACGCGAAGTTCGTGCTCAGCCCCGAGTACGCCGACGACGAGGCCGTGCAGACGTTCCTCGACGCAATGGCGGCGTACGCACCCGACACGAACGCCGGCGACCAGTCGGCCGTCGCCGGTTGGCTGTCGATGGAACTCGCGATCTATGCGGCGCAGCAGGCCGCGGAGGCCGGTGACTACACCCGAGCCGGCATCGTGAACGCTGCTCGGAACATCGACTACACCCCGTCGCTGCTCGTCGACGGCATGCGTACGTCGATGGACGCGAATGATGCGTTCTTCTCCGAGGGGACCCAACTGGTGCAGTGGTCGGAGGACTCCAAGTCCTTCGTGGCGGCCGGTGAGGTCCAGGACTACAACGGATCGCTCGGCACTTACACGCCCTGATCCTGATCTGACCAGAGGCACCGACCGCTGATCGCTGCGGCGCCCGCCGACTCGGAGTTCGCTCCGCGTCGGCGGGCGCCGTCGCGTGCGGGGTTCGTTCAGGACTCGACGGGACGGCGAGCGACGTTGACCTCGTACTCGCTCGATCCGGTGATCACGATCTCGAACTCCCACGTCGCCCCGGTCGTGTCGGTGGCGGTGCATGGGAACGTCGTGCCCTCGTCCTGGTTCGGTGGTTCGGCACAGGTCGCCGTGGTCAAGGCGGCGTCGGAGTCGGGGAACAGCGCAGCGCGCAACTCGTCGTTCTGCTCGATGAAGTCCTCGGCGTCGTTCTGGAAGTCGGCCGCCGTCGTGAAACAGCCGACAAGACTTCCTGAGAGCACCACGAACGCTCCCGCGGTCAGGAGCTGCCGGAACGAACGGTCATGTGTGCGGCGCATGACCGGACGGTAGCGCAGCGTGCAGGAAGCGACGGAGTGGATCAGCCGGCGAGGCACGGGGTGAGAGCCGTGACCAGCTCGGGCGGCAGATCGTCGCCGGCACCCGCGGTGGCGAGGAGTTCCTGGACGTCGAAGTTCGCGAGCTCGTCTCGGGCGCAGTCCTCGTCGACCGGCACGCCACTGTCGACCAGATCCACGATGATGAGGTCGATGATCTCCTCGTCGTCCGCACAGGTCACTAACTCCAAGCCGAGTGCTTCGCCTTTGGGACTCAACTCGGTATTCGGATCGGACACGGTGAGCGCCGCGTCCTCGTCGGAGAGCTGAGCGGCAACCGGTTCCACGCATGCCCGGTCGAGCGTGACACCGTCGGCAGCCGCGGCCTGGTCGTCCAACAGCTGGGCACCACCGTCGCTGTCGCCATAGCGGCCCGTCCGCTCCGGGGTTCGCGCACCCCCGACGGTTCGATCCGGCACTCAACCGACGGGTTCGGGCACCGCGGATCGCCGGTGGGTCGCGACCCGGTCCCACATCACCACGAGGAGTGCCATCCACACGACGGCAAAGCCGACGAGGCGGTCCGGCGGCACCGGTTCGTCGTAGATCAGCCAACCGAGACCGAAGTTGATGATCGGCACCAACAGGTTGAGCGGGCCGAGCAGCGTGAACGGTATCGACTGCGCCGCGGCGGCGAAGAGCATCAACGGCACCGCGGTGACCACGCCGGTGCCCAGCACCAGGATCCACTCGCCGGTGTCCGCGGTGGTGGCGACGCTGCCCGATCGCGTCGAGAACGCGACGACCGCGAGCACCGCCGGCGCGAACAACACGAACGTCTCGCCGGCCAGGCTGTCGACAGCGCCCAGCGGCACCCGCCGCTTGGCGAGCCCGTAGAGGCTCCAGGTGCCCGCGAGCAGGAGCGCGATCCACGGCGGGCGGCCGTAGGAGATCGTCAGGATCACGACCGCCGCCGCTGCGAGTCCGAACGCGATGCGTTGGGCTCGTGTCGGTTCCTCGTGCAGCACGAACACGCCGATTGCCATAGTCGCCAGCGGAGCGATGAAGTAGCCCAACGCCGTCTCGATGACGCGGTCGTTGGTGACCGCCCACACGTAGCTGCCCCAGTTGAGCGTCAAGAGCACCGACGCCATCACCAGCCGACGAGCCGTAGGCCCGCTGCGAAGCGCGGCGACGATGTTGGGCCAGGTTCTGCGGGCGGTCACGATCACCGCCATCACGATCCCGGCGCACGACATCCGCCAGGCGATCAACTCGAAGGCATCGAATGCCTTGAGCCGCTTCCAGTAGATCGTCAGAAAGCCCCACAGGACGTATGCCGTAACGCCGAGCTGCACACCGCGCTGCACGGTACGGACGGACGGGTTTGGCTCGGACATCGAGTGCGTACAGTACGAGCCATCCGCTGTCTACGGTGGGTTCGTGGAACTCAGGGTGGTCGACGATCCGTGCGCAGCCGCTGGGCTGTGGTTGGCGCGGCGACTTCGTGATGCAGTCCGCCGCCGGGGGACGGCATCACTCGCAGTGAGCGGCGGGAGTTCCGCTCCGCCGTTGTTCGAGGCATTGCTCGAACAGGACGTGCCGTGGGACCACATCGCGGTCTGGCAGGTCGATGAACGCGTCGCCCCCGATGGCCATCCCGGACGCAACGCCACCCAGCTGGCGTTCCTCCCGTGCCGCGTCGAGCTGATGGCGGTCACCGACGACGATCTCGATGCGGCTGCGCGGCAATATGCAGCTGGGCTTCCCGAGCGGTTCGACGTGGCGCACCTCGGTCTCGGCGACGACGGGCACACGGCGTCCTGGCCGCCCGGCGACCCGGTCGTCGACAGCAACCTCGCGTGCGATGTCGTCGGTGAATTCAATGGGTTCCGGAGGATGACGTTGACGCCACTGGCGGTCAATCGGGCCCGGTCCCGCCTCGTGCTCACCTTCGGATCCGCGAAGGCGCCGATGGTGCGGCGATGGGTGCGAGGCGACCGGTCGATGCCCATCGCACGGCTTCGGCGCACCGACACGTGGGCGGTGATCGATCCCGCTGCTGCCGGCGATCTTGCGGACCCGTCGGCGCGCTAGGTTCGACGTCGATGGACACCGCCGACCTGAACTCGGCCCTGGCCGAGCTGCCACGTCCCGCCCACCTCCGCGCGCTCTTCGCCGACGACCCCGGCCGCGCTCAGCGGTATGTGGTCGACGTCGCAGACCTGCGCATCGACTACTCCAAACATCGCATCGACGACACCGTGTTCGCGGGGCTCCTCGCTCTCGCCGAACGCTCGGGCGTTGCTGCTCGTCGTGATGCGATGTTCGCGGGTGAGCACGTCAACGTCACCGAGGATCGCGCCGTCATGCACATGGCGTTGCGCGCTCCGAACGGCGCGGCGATGGCCGTCGACGGTGCCGACGTCGTGCCGGACGTCCACGCAGTCCTCGACCGGATGACCGCCTTCGCCGACCAGGTGCGCTCCGACGACCGGATCACCCACGTGGTCAACATCGGAATCGGAGGCTCCGACCTCGGCCCGGCGATGGCGTATCGAGCGCTCGACGCGTACCGCCACGAGCGGATCCGCTGCTCGTTCGTGTCCAACGTCGACGGGGCGGACGTCGCGGCTGCACTGGCGGGCTCCGATCCGGCGTCGACGCTGTTCGTGGTGGCCTCGAAGACGTTCGGCACGATCGAGACGCTCACGAATGCTCGCACTGCGCGCACCTGGCTGGTCGATGCGCTCGGCGAGGAGGCGGTCGCGGACCACTTCGTGGCGGTGTCGACCAATGCGGAACGGGTGGCCGAGTTCGGGATCGACACCGACAACATGTTCGGCTTCTGGGACTGGGTGGGCGGTCGCTACTCGGTCGACTCCGCCATCGGGCTGTCGTTGATGATCGCGATCGGGCCGGACCGATTCCACGAATTGTTGCACGGCTTCCACCTGGTCGATGAGCATTTCCGCACGGCGCCGTTCGGTGCGAATGCGCCCGTGATCCTCGCCATGTTGGGGGTCTGGTACGCCAACGGGCTCGGTTTCGACACGAAGGCGGTGTTGCCGTACGCGTACGAACTGAGTCGCTTCCCGGCGTACCTCCAACAGCTCGACATGGAATCGAACGGCAAGTCGGTGCGCCTCGACGGTACGCCGGTCACCGGCGCCACCGGTCCGATCGTGTGGGGCGAGCCGGGCACCAACGGACAGCACGCCTTCTATCAACTGCTCCATCAAGGCACCCGTATCGTGCCGGTCGATTTCATCGGATTCGCCAGGCCGCACCACTCGCAGCCCGACCATCACGACCTGCTGATTGCCAACCTGTTCGCGCAATCCGAGGCGCTGGCGTTCGGGCGTGACGCGTCGGCGGGCGAGCCGTACCGACAGTTCGACGGCGACCGACCCAACACGGTGATCCTCGCCGAACAGCTGACGCCGTCCGTGCTGGGGCAGCTGATCGCATTGTACGAACACATCGTGCACGTTCAAGGGACGGTCTGGGGGATCAACAGCTACGACCAGTGGGGGGTCGAACTCGGCAAGGAGCTGGCGAACCAGATCACTCCGGAATTGACCGGCGAGCCCACGCCCTCCGCCCACGACACCGCCACCAACGCCCTCATCGCCTGGTACCGCGCCCACCGCTGACCGACACCATCCCCCGAAAAATGCTCGGCTCGTCCCGGTTGTGACCACCCGGTGCGCAAGTTTCAGGCGGTTGCCGAAATGTGCGCGGCTGGTGCCGCCTGGGACGGCCCCGTGCGCAAGTTTCAGGGTCTGGGATACCGGGAGGGGTACGATTCGGCGATGCGATTTCCGGAGGATGTCAACGACGACGTGTTGAAGCGGTTGCGCCGACTCGAGGGCCAGATTCGCGGGGTCCAACGCATGATCGAGGAGGGCCAGAACTGCGCCGACGTCGTCACGCAGCTGTCGGCGTGCAAGGCCGCGCTCGACCGCGTCGGCTACCGCCTCGTCGTGGCGGGCATGCGTCACTGCGTGACCGCGCCCGAGGGGTCCGACGAGCAGCCCGAGCTGGACGCCGACGAACTCGAACGCCTCTTCATGAAGCTCAGCTGAGCGCAGCCACGGCTCGCTGATCGGACAGCTCGGTTGTAGCCCCGGGAGCTCGATGGGCAAGACTCGCGCCATGCGCGACTACACCAACATCTACATCGACGGTGCGTGGGTTCCCTCCGACGGGACCGGCACGATCGAGGTCATCAATGCCGGGACCGAACAGGTCATGGGCTCGATCCCGGACGGCACCGCCAGCGACGTCGACAAGGCGGTCGCGGCCGCCCGCCGGGCGTTCGACTCGTGGGCTGCGACGCCGATCGAGGAGCGCCAGAAGTACATGGTGCGACTCAACGAGGCGCTCCAAGCCCGCTCGGCGGAGATCGCCGAAGTCATCTCCGGCGAGGTCGGCATGCCGATCACCTGGTCGACCATGATCCAGGCAGGCCTGCCCGCCGGCAACATGCAGACCTACGCCACGTTGCTCGACACGTTCGAGTTCGAAGAGACCATCGGCAACAGCCTCGTGGTCAAGGAGCCCGTCGGCGTCGTCGGTGCGATCACGCCGTGGAACTATCCGCTGCACCAGATCATCTGCAAGCTCGGCGGAGCCCTCGCTGCCGGATGCACATTCGTGCTCAAGCCATCCGAGGTCGCTCCGCTCAACGCGTTCATCCTCGCCGAGATCGTGCACGAGGTCGGCCTGCCCGCCGGCGTGTTCAACATGGTGTCGGGCACGGGCCCGGTCGTCGGTGCCGCGATCTCCGAGCACCCCGACGTCGACATGGTCAGCTTCACCGGCTCGACTCGCGCTGGCAAGCAGGTTGCGGCCGCTGCGGCCGGAACCGTCAAGCGCGTGGCGCTCGAACTCGGTGGCAAGTCGGCCAACATCGTGCTCGACGACGCTGACCTGGCAGCCGTCATTCCCAAGGGTCTGTTCGCCTGCTACTTGAACTCCGGCCAGACCTGCACGGCGCACACCCGCATGCTGGTTCCCAACAGCCGTTATGACGAAGCTGTCGCCATCGCCGCCGCGGCCGCTGAGGCCATGGGCGTCGACGATCCGTCGAAAGAGGGCATGCACCTCGGCCCGCTGATCTCGCAGGCCCAGTGGGACCGCGTGCAGGGCTACATCCAGCAGGGCATCGACGAAGGCGCCGTCGTCGCAGCCGGCGGCCTCGGCAAGCCGGAGGGTCACGAGACCGGCTACTTCGTCAAGCCGACCGTCCTCGCCAACGTCACCAACGACATGACCGTCGCTCAAGAGGAGATCTTCGGGCCGGTGCTGTCGATCATCGGCTACGACGACGAGGACGACGCCGTCCGCATCGCCAACGACAGCCTGTACGGGCTCTCGGGTGGCGTCTGGTCGGCCGACCAGGATCGGGCGATCGCGGTGGCGCGCCGCATGCGCACGGGCGCAGTTGACGTCAACGGTGGATCGTTCAACATCGCGGCTCCGTTCGGTGGGTACAAGCAGTCCGGGTATGGCCGCGAGAACGGTCCCTACGGCATCGACGAGTTCCTGCAGACCAAGTCGCTGCAACTCTGATC
>Ga0307380_10004680_pt1 | contig 18375 bp, 16 predicted proteins | sample UN3MG_FD_202239 | JGI IMG/M metagenome (GOLD analysis project Ga0307380, IMG submission 202239) | Soil microbial communities from Risofladan, Vaasa, Finland - UN-3 | ecosystem: Environmental > Terrestrial > Soil > Coastal area > Acid sulfate soil | place: Finland: Risofladan, Vaasa | collected...
GCCGATGTTTGCGCCTATCATGCTTTGGCCGTGCTCCCCGAAACCGTTTTGCTATTTCCTGAACTTTGTCACGGCTGCGGAGCATGTACTATCATATGCCCAGAGAAGGCCGTCAGCGAAACCACCCGTGCCGTGGGAGAGATATTTCTGGCACGATCCGACGGTGTGGAGATCATCTGGGGGGAGCTTGCCTTAGGTGAGGCGCGTACCACCCCCCTCATCAAGGCCGTAAAAGATCTGGCCAAGGGCGAGATGGTAATTGTGGACTGTCCGCCCGGCACCTCCTGCTCCATGGTGGAGGCAGTGCGCGGTACCGACTTTTGCCTTCTGGTCACCGAGCCCACTCCCTTCGGCCTCTACGATCTGGATATCGCCCTGAAGGTGCTGGAGAATATGCAAGTTCCTCGGGCGGTCCTGGTCAACAAGAGCGGCATGGGAGACAGAAAGGTCTACGAGTACCTGGAGAAGAGAAACATACCCCTGCTTATGGAGATTCCCTTTGATCGGAAGATTGCAGAGCTCTACTCAAGAGGAGAGGTCTTCTCTGAGAAGATGCCGGAGTGGAAGGCCAAATTTGCCGGCATGGTCAGGGAAATTGAGGAGATGATATCATGAAGCAGATCGCCATAGTGAGCGGCAAAGGCGGGACGGGCAAGACCTCGATAGTAGCCTCGTTGGCGGCTTTAGCACGCGGCCGGGCAGTCTATGCCGACTGCGACGTGGACGCTCCCGATCTACACTTGATCCTCCAGCCAGCAGTCATGGAGCGCCGCGAGTTTTACGGCATCAAGAGAGCGTTTATCGATAGCGAGAAATGCACCCAGTGCGGCTCATGCCAGGATGCCTGCCGTTTCGCGGCCATTACCGATTTCCAGGTCGATCTCGCCCTCTGTGAGGGCTGTGGCGTCTGCAAACTGGTCTGTCCGGCTGAGGCTGTGGAGATGAGAGAGAGCCTGGCCGGTTATGCCTACCTATCTGATACCAGATTCGGCCCACTGGTTCATGCCGAGCTATTCCCTGGCGAGGAAGCATCGGGCAAATTGGTGGCCATGGTAAGGGAGATGGCTCGCGATCTGGCCGCATCCCGCAAGCTGGATCTGATCCTGATCGACGGTTCTCCCGGCATCGGCTGCCCGGTGATAGCCTCGCTTACCGGAGTCGATCTGGCCCTGGTGGTGACCGAGCCCACCCTTAGCGGCGAGCACGACCTGGAGAGGATCCTGGACGTGGCTGTTCATTTCGGCATCGATACTGCAGTTTGCATAAATAAATACGACCTCAACCCAGAAGCATCCCGGCGCATCGAGGCCCTCTGTCAGGAGCGAGCCATTATGGTCGCAGGAAGACTGCCTTTCCATCCTTCCGTGGTAAAGGCCATAGTATCGGGCAAGGCTGTGGTGGAGATTGGCGGACCGGTAGGGCAGGCCATATCAGAGATGTGGAGTGTTCTGGAAAAACAGCTTTGAAATTGCCTACAGCAATCATATAGGTGCTCTGTATGGCTCATATGAAGGCCCAGTTTTTATGCCTGCGGGGAAAATTAGAGATTGAGGGTTTTGATTAATGTTCGCAAAGATGCTGATAGCTTGGGCGGCTATAGTCATGTGCCTGAGTGTGCAGGGCCAGTCACAGTATGATCCATTGGGAAGTGACATCTTCACTTTGCCGGACGACATGAGAAGAACGAGCAGCCTGGATACACAAATAGTATATATCGATCCCAATAAGGATCCCCTAAGTATAGATCCCTTGATGCGCCCGCTTGACCCGGAGCATACGACGGAGTATCTGAGCGCAATCAGCGGTCGTCAGTACCTTGTGCCTTTCGTGCCGGTTCAGGAAGACCTGCGGGGCAACTGGAATCTGGATATGATGGGCGGCATGCCGGGCAAGGTTGAGCTGCTGCTTGTCCAGAACCGGGATGCAGTCTTTGGGCGCGGCATCATATCTTTGGCCGGCTCCACCAATGCAGTCTCCGCCAGCGGACAGGCAGTTAAAGATGTGCTCTATCTGGATATTGTTAATGCGCAGGAGCTGACGCTCTACCGGTGCACTCTGACCATGAGCAAAGATTTCCTTTCTGGCAGCTTCAATGCTTTCGATGCTCAGGGCCGGGCCTGGTCCGGGACAATCCAGGGTGGCAGGTCGGCATAGTCTGACCCAGGAAAGCTACAGAGTCGCTGAGCCATTGAGTGCAGAGACACATGCGTTAAGCTAAGGGCTAAAAAGATTTTGTGGGGAAGAAATGGAGAGCCGGGCGGCTCCCCATGATTTCTGATGGCGGGCTTAATTTGCTTTAATAATCTCTTCAAATTCGCTCTTGCTCAAGTACTTGGGTGAGTATTGTATTCCACGGCCCTGCAGATCGGAGACGTATGAGCGCAGGTGCTTTCTGGAACCTGCCAGCAGTCCCTGGTAGACAACCCTGATATCCTCCGTCTTAGTTGCCGATATCTCCTTCTCCAGGTCCATGATGCTTATCTCCTCGAAGGTGGCCGACGCCTCCAGAGCATCCTGATCTGATTTCAATCCTTCAGCCAGGAGATCGTCATGAATCTTCTGCAAAGTCTGGTTCTGAAATACTCCCTGCTCATCATTTCCGGAAATAGTAAGCCCGTATTTGTCTATGATGGCTTTGGCCTGGTCCATATGGCTTTGCTCCGATCTCACCAGATTCATGAAGATGGAGAGATTGTTTTTGTCATAGAAGGACATGTACAGGTCGCGGGCAGCCTTTTCTTCCTCCCAGATGAAGAGCATTCCCTCTTTCTCGCGCGAGGTTAGGGTTACAGCCGTAGCTGTAGCCGTAGAAGTCGTCGTCTGTCCACTGGTCAAGGTTATAATGCCCTCGCCATAGGCTACATTGTGTTTGAAGCTGATCTCGGGGTTATTGGACAGAGCCCAGATTATGGATATCGCCTGGCCGGGCGAGAAAGCCTTATCGAACTTGTCTCCCGTATCCAGCTTTCTCTTCAGCTCGATGACCGTGCGGCCGTCTCCTTTGCTGCCGCCAAATTCTGTGATGTCGTTTGTGCCTCCCAGCATGGTATCCTCGATGTGCGGACCGTAGTTGCCCGTGCAATACTCATCCAGTACCGTCGCTTTGCCTCCTTGCACCGAGGCTAGTATTATGTCGGCGTTCTTCATCCACTCCAGGGGCTCAAAGCCTATGGCCAGCCAACCTTCAGTGCTGCCGTTCAGGCCCAGGTAGAGATATTCTTGATCGTTCTTCCAAGAGATCTCCATCTCGCCTCCGGTATATCCCTGCCTGGCCGGAGCTTGCAGAACCATGCTGCGAGAGTATTCGCTATCCCCCACGATTCCATCAGCATTCCATCCTTCTGTGGCTGCCTTCTCTTCCACGACCGGGGCCTTTTCTGGCTGAATGCATCCAGAGGAAAAGAGCAGCAAACCTAACAATAAAGCGACAAGAATTGGCTTCATATTGCAACACCTGACTGTTATATTGGTGTGCTAAATATATCAGATTATCGAATTAGTAGTAACAACTGTGCTCAATAATCTATTCTATAAAAAATGTGGTCTATAATCCTATTCTATGGAAATATTAGGCCGCCTCAGATAGAAACTGTTGCCCTGATATTCGGTCTTGACGAGCTGTCCCTGATCGATCAGTTTTTCCACAACCTGCCAACTCTCCTGGGCCTGCTGCAAAAAATTTTTTACCGCTGCTTCTCTCATGGGGTGAACGGCGGCAATTGCCAGAAGGTCGCGCTCCACATTGCCCGTAAAATCGAAGCTATCTCCTTCATATCCCACGAGAAGCTCCACATGCTTCACCTTCACGCTGAATATCTGATAAGCGCGGTTAATGCTCTTCTCGGAGGGCAAAGTGGCCCATTTTTCTGCGGGCGGCCGGGTGGGCACTGAGATATAGGCAATGGCAGGATTAACCTTTTCCAGGAATTCTGCCATGGCCTGCAAAGAGATCTCATCATCGTTTATGCCTGCCAGCAGCATGCTCTCTGTGACAAGCACGCCTTTAAAATCCTTCGAGAAGTCGAGGATGCCCTGCAAAATTGCCTGCTGCCCTAGCGCTCGATGAGGTCTGTCCATGCGCCTCCAGATATGCTCATCCAGTGCATCCACCTTGACCGATACCCAATCCGCCTTTGAGAGTTCCTCCCTCACGTTCTCATCCCAGATCAGGGAGGCGTTGCTTATCACTGCAATCTTGATGCCCAGGGATCTTAGCATATCGATCTCCTGGCCCAGATTTATGTCTAAGGTGGGCTCTCCGTCTGGCACGAAGGTAAGGTAATCGATGGCCAAACCCTGGCTTTTGGAACTGTCCACTTTCGCCTTCACTTCTTGCCAGATCTCTTGGGGCGAGTAGTAGGAACGGCGCTTTGCCTCCATTTGCATGGTCCTGCCCACCTGGCAGTAGGCGCAGGAATAAGTGCATATCTTGGCAGGTATGTTGTTTATGCCAAGGCTTCTGCCCAGCCTCCTGGAGGGCACCGGTCCGAATGCTATCATTCTTTCACACCTTCATGTATTTTTAGAGCTGTATTGAGTCTCCCACAGTCAGGGGCCGGCATCTCTCGCCCAAAGCCTCCTGCAGCCGGCAGACGGCCTTTTGTCCTGTGCAGTGTCCAGGCCGGACGATGGCTGGATCAAGCTGTTGCAGCGCCTTTGCAGTTGCTTCTATGCGTTTTTCATCCGCACCCCTGAGATGAAAGCCTCCTATCACGGCATAAAGCTCCTCCACACCCGTGATCTTCTGGGCATATCTGATAGTATTGATGATGCCGGCGTGAGCACAGCCGGTGATGACTACCAAGCCTTTGCCTTTGATATTGGCCGCCAGGGCCTGGTCGTCTGGAATCTTGTCATGGCAGTATTGGCCATCCTCGACTGTCCAGAAGCCCTCCACTTTTTCAAAGGACTCGTTACGTGGCACCTCACCAGTGGTCATGACTCCCGGTGCTATTGCTACCGGGCCCCGAGCTTCGAGCATGATTGCCCCCGCTGCCTCCGCCTCTGCCCGTGTGAAGGGCGGGCCGATGAACTTGAGAATGGGCCGGGCTTTCAGCTTAGGCGCGAAGATATCAGGATGGGCCAGGATGCAAATCTTTCTGTTCAGGCGTTGCAGGATGCCCATCAGGCCCCCTGTATGATCATAATGGCCGTGGCTTAGGCAGATCAGGTCGAGATTGCATAGGTCAAGATTCAGAACATCAGCATTATGCAGCATCACCTCCGAGGAGGCGCCTGTATCCATGAGCAGCTTCATGCTCTCTGAGCCCAGCTTTGTCTCCAAAAAGATGGACAGCCCATGCTGGGCCCAGACAGGAGTGTCGCCAAGCGAGGCAGAGTCCTCAACCACAATGGTCAGTCGTAGGTCCTGCAACATGGATAAATATTAAAATCGCTGACAGCTTAAACTTGACGTGTGAACTCAGGCATGAGCCTCATCTACTCCCGCCTCACCGAGTATCCGTGGCATTTTCTGGGACATACACCACCTGGCCGCTCTTAAGCTGGTAGGCCGTCCCCATCCTGGTGCCCTGACCGCCGGCAATCTTTTCGGTCATATCAAGAACCTGGATCTGGTTCATGTCCTTGATTATGATCTGCATATTCGGGTCGCCCGGGTTCTTGACGATGGTCACATTGCTCTCGGGCGAGAGCAGCTCAGGGACATTATATGAAACGACAAGCGCCAGGAGGAGGGCTACAGCGAAGACCATGGCCGTGTCAAAGAGATTGGCCACCCCGCTCATGGGATCGTCATCCTCCGGGTCGCCTAATAGTCCCAACCTACGTCGTCTCATCCATTCTGCCCCTCATAAGGTCCACTGCATACTCCAGGTCGCTCAAGTCTTGCCGGTACCACCTGGTTCTGATCACCATCGTCCCGTAGCAGACACCACCCACCACCAGCCCAATGACTGTGGTAGCAAAAGCAATGACCAGGTTGTCGGCCAGAGATTTGATGTCTCCCTGAGAGAGGCCCAGGAGGGCAGGGCCCATGGGAATCAGAGTCCCCATCAGCCCCAAAATGGGCCCTACTTTAACTCCAATCCTCACGGGCTCAAGAGCTCTAGCCATGGATAGCTCAATATCCTGCAGGATCTTCTCGTACTTGAGATTAAAGAGCCCCGTCTCCAAAGACCGGCCAATCTGCAGAAGGGCCAGGGAGAGCTGCCGGGGGCATTTGTAGCACTTAAGGGCCTCCGACGCCTCTTTAGTCTTGCCATTTCTATTCAGATGGGCTGCTTTGAGGCTGAGTTCTTCCAACTCTGACAGAGCCCTGTACCGGGATGTGTACTCGTTAATCAGGGACCCCAGCAGGGCCAAAGACCAGGCAAAAAGGAGCAAGAGGCTCACTATGACTGGGTAGAGGAATGCGGTAGAGAAGATATAGAGCAGCTCTACACTGGCCTCATAAAGGCTCAAAAGGAGATCCCCCATCTTCTGCCTAAGAACCCCAGAGCCACTAAAGAGAGTATCATCAGATAGGATAGGCCTATTTCGGCCAGTGGGGGGCTAATGGAGAGGAAAGAGATCTTCTGAGAATTAAGGTATGCTGGGATGAGAAGAATGGAGAGGATGTAGAAGATGCCCAGAAAGATCATAACATTTCCCAGGGAAGAAGGCGTCCCTTTGATCCTTCCCAAAGCAGTGGAGAAGGCGGCTATGCAGAAGAAGAAAATAAGGCCCACGAGGGCGCCTATCTTCCGGGGATCGATATCCACAAGTCCGGCCAGAAAGCTGCAGGAGATGAAGCTGGCCGCCAGGCAGGCTGGACAGGGCATGGACAGGGCCCAGAATGTCTTTCTGGATATGTCGTGATGGTGGCCATTCCATTTTCTGGCTGTCATGACTCCCAGAGCTACCAGCAGCAGGGCAACGGCAAAGTGCATTGCCACCCCGGCGTTCAAAGCTGCAGCTAATGCATTTTCCGGAAGTAGCTCTATGGCCATGCCCATGAAAAGGGAGATTATCAAATATCCTGCGGCAATGGAAAGCACTTCACGACGGTTCAGGCTGGCCAGACCGCACCCCAAGCTGACCTTGAGGGCGAAGATCAGAATTCCGATCAGCACTCCTGAAATAGAAAGCCACGTCAGATCCAAAGGAGACACCTGCTAAACTTGACTGATCCGAAGGCAACTTTATTGGATTTAACTCTTGCGCAAGCTACGCGGTACAAAAACAATTGTATTTGCTTTCATCCTGTAGATCAAAATAGGACCTTCTATGAACAGTGGCGAATAAATAATGGCTTTTTGCCTCTTCGAATCCATGTATGCGAATTTTAGTAAAAAAGAAAATAATAATTTTATTTTTAGTTAATTATTTCTGAATACTCGAACGACCGTAACACTTTTATTTACGAACTTCATCCCCCGCAAAATAAAGCTAAATTTAATTAAAACAAAATGATTTGATTATAGATTGTAGGTGCAGGAGGAAAGGATGAAAGATAGATCAATTAAGGTGCTGGCAGCTATTTTGCTATTTTTTATTTTTCCGGCTCATAGTGCTATAGCCCTGGATGATGACGCATACCCCAAAACCATAGTCGATAGCGCGGGAAGGGTGGTCTCTATCCCTGTACCCGTAGAACTGAAACGGACAAATGAGGAGGACATAAAATGGCAGGTGAGAAAAAATCCCTAAAAATGAATGATATAAATGGAGCGTTATTTGACTTCAAGGTTCGGAGCCTAGGGGGCGCTAAAATGGATGGTTTGGAGAAAGAGCCGGACCTGCTCGGTGCAGCCCAACCGTCCAAGGCCGCCTACTGCTTTGATGCAAATACAGCACTTCGCGCCCTCAACGCCAGCACAGGCAAGGCTATCTGGAGCTATCCTCCCGGCGGCTCGGCTCTCGCAGTGGCAGGCGGCATGGTCTTTACCATAGGCAGCGGCACGGTGTATTCATTTGGCCTGGGAGGTGATGCGCCATGAGATTCGCAATTGACCTCGGGTCAAGATGGCTCCTCCTCATGGCCATCTTTTTGCTCGCCCTTGCCGATGTAGCCAGTGCAAACTTCGTCACATTTCAAGGCGATAATCAAAGAACTGGCAATCTGAGCGGCACAGGGCCGGATGAGCCCAACCTGCTCTGGAGCGCAAGTCTGACCGGCCACGGCTATGTCGGCGCTTCTGCCGCAATCTCTGGGGAGAGAGTATTCGTCTCCAACTGGCCGGACATGACCTTCAAAGGTGAGCTTGGCCTCGCCTGCCTGAACCGGGCCGACGGCAAGAGGCTGTGGATCAACCCGCTGGGTGGCAAGGGTGGTGCATCAACCCCTGCCCAGGAAGGAGACAGGACCTTTGTGGGCTCTCTCACTGGCGATCTTTACTGTCTAAACGCCGATACGGGCGAGACGGTCTGGAACAAAACCCTTGAACAAAATCCTAAATGGTGGGGGGTTGCCTCCTCGCCCCTGATACAGGATGGCGTGGTCTATGTCATGAGCTACTCGGACGGGGCGCTGCATGCCCTGAGCCTGGATGGCGAAGAGCTGTGGAACCTGTCCACTGGCCAGGTAAGCAACTACGTCTCGGCTGCTGCCTCGGGCCAGAAGCTCTACTTCCCGGGAGGCGATCCTGCCCTGTACTGCGTCGATTCCGTTTCCAAAGAGACGTTGTGGAAGACGGCAGTCGCTTCTCAGATCACTGCCACGCCCACGCTGGGGGAGACAGAGGTCTTCCTGGTTACGAAGGAGTCGATCCTGGCCCTGGATGCAGCATCGGGAAAGCAGCTCTGGACGGCAGAGATCAATGGCAGCATCTCCTCTCCCACGGCCAGTTTTGGCCGGATCTATGTTGGATCGGATGATAAGCCAAAAGGTTACCTGAGCTGCTTTGATGCTCGAAATGGCTCACTGATCTGGAAGACGGAGGTAAACGGTCCGGTCAAGTCCTCTCCACTGATTTTAGACGGCAAGGTGTATTTCGGGACAAGCTGCGGTGACGGAGCCTTCTATGCCCTGGATGCCGGCAATGGATCGGTGGTATGGTCCTATCCTGTGAGTGCCTTTATCATGTCCTCTGCCTCGGCCTCAGATGGCATGCTCTTCATGGGAGCTGATGATGGTAGGATGTACGCCTTCAGCTCCCTGCCAAAAGGTCTGATCTGGGACGGAGAGGTCTTGCTGGGCGACGAGAGCCTGAACCTCACGGCCAGCAGCGGCAAGACCTACCGGGTCAACCAGAGCACCGCTTTGGGGGCGCTGGTCAAGGCCTGTGAGCAAAGCGGCCTGAACCTGAGCCTGAACGACTCCCTCTACGATCTTTACGGGCTGCAGGTCGAGTCTCTTGGGGGCTTCAGAGCCGATGGGAACAGATCCTGGCGGTTCTGGATAAACTACCCTGAGGAAGCCATGCCCGCATCCGGGCCTGACCTGGTTGATCTGAGAGATGAAGAGAGCGTGCTATTTTATTTTGGAGACAGACGGGCGAGGCCCGAGGATTCGCCTCGCCTGGAGATCTCCGCCCGGGTCCTCCTCAGGAGGCCCGAGGCCCTTTTTTTAACTGTAGGCAGCCAGCCTCAGATAAGGCAGGCCTCTTTAAATTCTGTTCTTAATGTAACTTTAATTTCACTTCAGAATGCTTCCAATTTATCCTCATACGAACTCATATTCATAGAAATGATGGGGGCCGAAGCCGCTTCCCAGCTGGCCCCCCAACTGCAAGAAGCAAAGCAGAAAGGAGTGCCGGTTATTGTACTCAACTCAGCCGGTTATGAGCACCTGGGAAATGTAAACCTCACCGATCATCCTTCTATTCAGCAATACTGGGACTATGGCCGCGTCGAGAACATGAGGCGTCTCTTCTCTTATCTGGCCGTCAATTTCTGCGGCCAAAACCTCAAAGTGGAGGATCCGCTGCCCACCCCCAAGGAATACGTCTATCATCCCGATTCACCAGACATCTTCGAAAATGTCACCTCTTACCTGAGCTGGTATGGCAATAAAACCGGACACCGTTTCAATAGCACTGCGCCCACCATTGGCATAATCAGTTATTATCAGGATCTGGGCCATGCGGACAGATCCGCCCTGATTTCCGCTTTGGAGAAAAAAGGAGCAAATGTGATCGACCTGGGCTTCTCGAGCTCCACCTCTCTGCACAGTTTCTTCATGCGAAACAATACCTCAATCGTTGATGCCGTCATTCTCACCAAGTCCTTTAGGCTCAGCTATGGCGATCCCGAGCAGGGCATTGCCGACCTGCAGGAGCTGAATGTGCCAGTGCTTAGAGGCATGAGGCTCTATTATCAAACACCCGAGGAATGGAAGAACGGCACGGGCATGGACCCCATGGAGATCCACTTCCAGATAGCCCTGCCGGAGATGGACGGTGTCATAGAGCCGATAGTCATGTCAGGTAGAACCGACTCCGGCTACCAGCCTATTGAGAGCCAAATGGACTGGCTGGCGGATAGGGCAATAGCCTGGGCAAAGCTTGGCAATGTCAGCCCTGCGGAGAAGAAGGTAGCCGTCATCTACTACAACCACGGCGGAGGCAAGGATAATATTGAAGGCTGCTACCTTAATGTCCCTCGCAGTCTGCAAAACATCCTGGACGGAATGATTCTGGCCGGCTACAGCGTAAATGGGACTGTCCCGGAGGAAAAAGCTCTGGTCGATCTTCTGGCTCACCAGGGAACCAATGTGGGCTCCTGGGCTCCAGGCGAGCTGGAGTCCATGGTCAAAGCCGGCAATGCTACTCTGCTACCTGCCGAAATTTACATGCAGTGGTTTACATCCCTGCCGGAGGATAAGCAATCAGAAGTGACCCAGATGTGGGGTCCGCCGCCGGGAGAGATCATGGTCTATCAGAATCAGAGCGGAAAGTTCATAGTGATTCCCAAGCTATCATTCGGAAATGTCATCCTTCTGCCTCAGCCGAGCCGGGGATGGCTGGAGAACAACACCATTCTTTATCATAGCAAGTCCATACCGCCCCATCACCAGTACATTGCCTTCTATCTCTGGCTTAAGAAGGGATTTGGCGCCGATGCCATCGTCCACCTGGGAAAGCACGGCACCCAGGAGTGGCTGCCTGGAAAGGAATGCGGAATCTCCATAAATGACTCCTGGCCGGCTCTGCTTATTCAGGATCTGCCTGTGGTCTATCCTTACATCGTGGACAACATCGCCGAAGGTACCCAGGCCAAGCGCCGGGGCGATGCGGTGATGATCACTCATTTGACGCCGCCCATTGTGGCCTCGGGGCTCTATGGCAACCTGACCAACCTGGCTGAGATGGTCTTCCAGTACAAGAGCGTGCAAAACGCCAGCGTCAAGGAGGGCTACATGAAGCAGATCATCAACATCAGCCGGGAGATGCACCTGGATGAAGACCTGCAGGTAGACGCCGCCAACATCTCGGCCAATGAATCTGCTTTTGACCAATTCGCAGACGAGCTGGAGCAGTACCTTTACGATCTGAAAAACCAGTTCATGCCCTATGGCCTGCACGTCTTCGGCCAGCCGCCCGAGGGGGTGCCCCTGACCGGCCTGGTGAGGTCGATGCTGGGAGATGGCCTTTCCAAAGAGGTCGCTCCCATGATCTCCTACCAGGACTATCCCAATCCAGCCAGGCTTGACAAGGAGCAAGAGCTGGAAAACTGCACAGAGAAGCTGCTTATGGATGTGATAATCAACGGGACATCATCCGAAGCCGCTCAGAGAGAGATTTTTGGAAATGTATCCAGGAACCTGACAGATCAACTCAACCTTTCCCTGCAGTATGCACAGAGCATTGCCGCCTGCTCTGTGGAGGTTCCAAGCCTCATCAATGCCCTGGATTCCAATTACACGAAACCTTCCCCTGCTGACGATCCCATCCGGGACCCTGCCGTCCTTCCTACGGGCAGGAATTTTCGCTCAGTGGATCCACGTCGTGTTCCCACCAGCGCTGCCTGGCAGGTGGGATCCGACCTGGCGGAAAAGCTAATTGAGAGCTACCAGCAGGATCACAACGGCACCTATCCTCGCAAGATGGCCATGGTGCTCTGGGCCTGGGCCATGACTGACCACGGGGTGGTGGAGTCTGAGATCTTGAGCCTGGTGGGGGCAAAGCCGGTCTACGATGCTTATGGCGGTGTCTCCGATGTGCAGCTTATTCCCCTCTCCGAGCTTGGCAGGCCGAGGGTTGACGTTGTCATCGTCCCCTCGGGCTTGCATAGAGATCTCTTCCCGGAGAAGCTGCAGCTCATCGATCGGGCCATCCGACTGGCCTCTAACGACACGAGCACAGAGTATCCCAACTATGTACGGGAGAATTCAGAGGAGATCTTCCAGGAACTGGTGGCCAGTGGAAACTTCAGCGAAGAGGACGCTGTCATCCTCTCCGCCTCCCGGATATTCCTGGAAGAGGCAGGAACTTATGGTCCCAACCTAGACAGCCCCATTTCCGCCAGCAATACCTGGGAGAACGACACTAAGCTAGGCAACCTCTTCATAGATAGGATGTCGTACATCTACGGCGACGGTATCTGGAGCAGCAAATTGGCCTCGGGAAAGGATCTGTCCGGGCTGCAAAAGGAGCTCTTGCGAACCAACCTGGCCGAAGTGCAGGCTGCGGTCCATCACACTAACTCCAACCTCTACGGATTCATCGACAACGATGATGTCTTCCAGTATCTGGGTGGCATTGGGATGGCGGTGAGAACTGTAACCGGAAAGACCCCCGAAATGTACGTCACCGACGGGAGAGACCCGGAGCGAAGCGAAGTTTCCTCCCTGCATGACTTTTTCTCTAAGGAGCTGCGGACGCGTTACTACAATCCCCAGTGGATTGAAGGGATGATGGAACAGGGCTACTCTGGAGCCAGGGAGATGGACAAGTTCACCGAGTATCTGTGGGGATGGGAGACGACAGTTCCTGATCTGGTCAGTGAGAACACCTGGTCGGAGGTGCACGAGATTTATGTCGATGACAAGTACAGAATGGGTCTGAAGGAGTTCTTCGATGAAAGCAACCCCTGGGCCTCCCAGGCTCTGACCGGACGGTTGCTGGAAACGGCCAGAAAGGATCGGTGGCATCCCACCGAGGAGATGAAAAAAGAGCTTGCTCAGCGCTACGAACAGTCTGTGCAGGATTATGGTGTCACCTGCTGCCATCATACCTGCGGCAACCTGGCTTTGCAGGAGTACATGCAGGGAGTTCTTCCTTCCCCAGAGCCGGAGAAGTCCAGCAGTGTTTCTGCCAGCAGCAAGTCCAGCAAATCCTCGTTCAGCAAACATCCCTCTGCTAGCAAAAAAGCAGCAGGCTACAACCAGACCCGATCTGCCGGTTTTGGAACCGAAAGTTCCCAAAAGCCTGAGCCATCCGATTCTTCTGCCGGCGAGGTAAAGGGATTTGTGATGGAGACCGTGGACATGAAGACCTCCCAGCCCAGTTCATCTGCTGCCCCCTTGTTGGGAATTGGACTAGTGCTTATGGTGCTCTTCATGATCTGGATGGGATTTAGGGGGAAGAGCTGATATCTCGCCGCCTTTGCAGGAATCTGGCCCAGGAGCTGACGAGCAAATACCGTAGCTAGAGCCGACTTCCTGGCGGGCATCGGAGTGGATATGGATGTGGCAGCGCGTGATGCTCCTGCCATTAACCTATACCGTGCAGGGCTTGCGGGTCACTTTTTTCCAGGGAAGTGGTGAGATGCTGTTTAAGGACAAGAGGTTTGAGTGACAGATTTGCAGAAAAGGGACCGCTGTTAGATATTCGATAAATTTTGCAGGCAACAAAGCAGCAATATTAAAATAGATTCTTCTCTATCATATTCTTATGGAAGGAAACATTCCGGCTGCTTTGGCACTCACTCTCTTGGCAGGTCTTGCCACCGGCATAGGCAGCCTGATTGCCTACTTCATCCCAAAACCTGACATGCGCTACCTCTCCTTGGGCCTGGGGTTTGCGTCAGGAGTGATGATCTACGTGGGATTTGTGGATCTCTTCTGCAGCGCGAGGGGCGTCTTGGGACTCGGCTACGCCAATCTCTTCTTCCTGTCCGGGCTTATTCTCATCTATTTGCTTGACCGTCTCATTCCTCATATTCACATTGACGGGCAGGTGGATTCACAATGCAACCACCTCTACCGGGGTGGGATAATGACTACCATCGGCATCGCTATTCACAATTTACCGGAGGGCATGACGGTGGCTTTAGTGTCTCTGGCGGATCTCCGTCTGGGAATTCCCGTTGCCATAGCTATCGCCATTCACAATATACCGGAAGGGCTGGCCTGCAGCATACCGCTTTACTGTGCCACATCTGATCGGAAGAAATCCTGCTTGCTCTCTTTTGCCGCCGGCATGGCCGAGCCCCTGGGAGGGATACTGGCCGTGCTTTTGCTCTATCCCTTCCTTAATGACTGGCTGCTGGCGGCAGCCTCGGCCCTGGTGGCAGGGATCATGGTCTTCATCTGCTTTGATGAGCTGTTGCCCATTGCCAATAGATACGGAAGCGAGCATCTCACCAACCTGGGAATCATAGCCGGATTTTTAATAATGATGATTGGACTTGGCTTGATGGAGAATTTTTGAGGCCGTATGAATAGTGCTCCATGGCCGCGATTAGACTGCACAAATCCTGCGTCCCCCATGCCAAGGTATAAATAATTTCTCACAATATTACAATTTACTATAAGAAAGGCTGATCTCGCTGCAGATGGGATTTTTCTCCTTCGAGATCGAAGCTTTCTATCTGGTGATGTATGATGAAGGCAATGCTCTTGGGCACCCTGTTTCTGCTGCTGGCGGCACTTTTAAGCGCGGCTTATGCTTCAGATCAGGATCTGCTCACAGTGACGGATAGCTATGTCAGTGAGCTGAACAATAGCGCTCTAGGCCAGGTCCTGACGGAACAGCCTTCCGGAGCCCTAGACGCTTCTGAGAAAGGGGGCCTGCTCTTTATGGCCGAGGAGGAGAAGCTGGCAGGAGATATTTATTTAGCCCTGAATGAAAAGTGGAACCTGCGTGTCTTTGACAACATTGGCAGGGCGGAGAAGACCCACGAGGCAGCCGTGAAGACGCTTCTGGAAGTGTATTCGCTGCCCGATCCCGCAAAAGGGCCGGGAAAGTTTTACAATGAAACACTGCAGGGGCTCTATGATGATCTGGTGAGCCGGGGAAGTGTTTCCGTCAGAGATGCCCTGCAGGTGGGGGCAGCCGTAGAGGAGATAGACATCCTCGACCTGGAAGAGCGCATGGCCCAAACAGACCGAGAGGATATATTGCTGGTTTATGCGAATCTCAAACGCGGCTCCGAAAACCATCTACGTGCCTTTGTCAATAACCTGCAAAGGCAAGGGTTTGAATACAATCCAGAGTATCTCTCCCAAGAAAAGTACGATGGCATAATCAGCGGCTAAAATAAATATTTTTATCCGCCCCGAGCCTTATTTGCCAGATCGTCCTGAGTTTGGGATACGGCCAAAAAGTAGCATTTGACGCAATACTATGCCCGCTATTGATTCTTCTGAGGATACTCCCGTCCAGACACCCTCTGTGATGAGGGTTGCCCTCTATTCGCTGCTGTTCAACCTGGCTCTGGTGGGGGGCAAGCTCTTCCTCTCAGCTCTCACTGGGAGCCTGGCGCTGCGAGCTGATGCCGTTCACTCCCTGGTGGATGTCCTGGCCTCCATAGCACTCATCATAGGCCTGAAGATCTCAGAGAGAAAAAGCCAGAGCTTTCCCCTGGGACTGTACAAGGTGGAGAATTTGGCATCCATTGCTATCTCCTTTCTGCTCTTTGTCACCGCTTATGAGATCTTCATGGAGGCAGTGTTGGGTGAAGCAGAGCCCATCCATTACCCGGGATTCGTTCTCTATGTTGTGGCTGTCATCATACCCCTGCCCTATCTATTCGGCAGCTTTGAGATTCGGGTGGGAAAACAGACGGGCTCGCCCAGCCTCATAGCAGATGGCGTGCAGCATAAGGCCGATGTGCTTACTTCCTCTCTGGTCTTCCTGGCCCTGATTGCCCAGAGCGTTGCTTTACCACTGGACAGGATCGCAGCCGCGATCATCGCCCTCATAATCGTTAGAGAGGGCTGGGAAATTCTGGTTGCCGGCATGCGCGTGCTCCTGGACGCCTCAGTAGATGCGAAAACGCTGGAGAAGATCCGTGCCCTGATAATGGAGGCTCCAGAGGTTGCCTCTCTCAAGGAACTGATGGCCAGGAACTCCGGTCGCTACCTCTTTGTGGAGGCCAGCCTGATCTTCAGAGTAACCGATCTGAAGAGAGCGCATCTGGCCAGCCAGCGTATTGAGGCAAAGATCCGCAGAGAGCTTCCTAATGTGGATCGCGTGCTCATTCGTTATGAGCCTCAGGTCCAAACGAGCCTGAGATATGCTGTTGCTCTCCAGGATGCACGGGGGACATTAGGAGAGCACTTTGGCGAGTCTCTCTATTTTGCCATGGTGGAGATAGATCTGCAAGAGATGAAGCTTAACAAACAGGAGATAGTGGCCAATCCCTACAAGGATATGGCTAAGGGCAAAGGCCTGAAGGTTGCAAAGTTTCTATTGACCTATAAGCCGGATGTTATTTTTGTCAAAGAGAGCCTCATCGGCAAGGGACCTGGCTATGCCTTCGCCGAAGCTGGGGTAGAGACGTCCGAAACCGGGGCAAAAACATTAGAGGAGCTGATCAATAGTCTGCTGGTGGCAAAGTGTGAAGATTCTGCCGACAACTAGAGTAGATGGTCATAAATTTTCGGATGGTAACGCCGGGATTGCCTTGGTTTGGCCCGCGGTTTCGCCTACACTTATCTAGGAAATGCTTAAATACTACATCGCATATAAGAGTAATTGTTCTGGGATTATTGACTGCAGCAGTCTCTGATTAATTAAATGAGAGATAATGCCAAATTTTGATGCAAAGAAGTGTAATCAAAAAAGAGCCGGGTATGTCGGAAGATATGATGTATGAATTAATAAAAAAACAGTGAGGCTTTTTGATGAAGATATGTGTTACTGCAGGAGCATCGGGCCTTGATGCCCCCATGGACCCTAGATTTGGGCGATGCCCCTTTTTCGTGGTGGTTGACCTGGACAGCATGAGTGAGAATTCCATTAACAACACCAACGTCATGGCATCCAGTGGAGCAGGGATACAGGCGGCCCAAGAAGTGGCAAAGCAAGGCGTATCTGCCCTGATTACTGGAAATATAGGTCCCAATGCCATGCAAACCCTCTCTGCGGCCAAGATCGAGGTTTATCAGTACCTTGGAGCAGGAAGCGTTAGGGACGTAGCGGAAAAATTCAAGTTGGGAGAGCTTATGAAAATCGCCGCCCCCTCCGTACAGGTCCATGCCGGCATGGGTCTGGGCAGTGGTCCTGGCGGGCAAGGCCGAGGAAGAGGCGGCGGATTTGGCGGTGGCAGAGGCCAGGGAGCAGGAAGCGGGTCTGGTGCTGGCGGGGGAAAAGGAGGTCAAGGACAATGAAGATCTGTGTTCCCACCATGGGCGAGAGCGGCATGCAAGAGGCCATCTGCCAGCACTTCGGCCGGGCTCCGACGTTCTCCATAATTGATCTGGATAGTGGAGATATCAAGGTCCTGCCCAACGTAAGCGAGCATATGGGTGGTACTGGATTGCCCACGGAGACCATCTTCGCGGAAGGTGTTAAGGTGATGATTGTGGGCGGCCTGGGACCTAAAGCGGTCTTAGCCTTTAATCAGGAAGGCATTGAGGTATTCGTGGGAGCAGTCGGCACCGTAAAGGATGCCGTCGATGACTGGCGAGCGGAAATACTGACCCGCGCCAACCTAGACAATGCCTGCAGAGACCATAAGCATTAAGAGGAATAAAATTTTTTAGATTAGGCGTTGTGCAGCTTGTCTTCGGCAGAATATATTCGGTGAGGTGCGAATGAACGAAGAGCTTCTCCTTGTTGATTAGGAAACATTTATTTGTAGATCCCGTTAAATTAGATTTATGACCGAAATTGGCTCGGGATGGGAGGTTAGATTTACTTTAGATGTCCCTATTTCTGAAAGAAGCATAAAGGAGATTGATGGGATAAAATTGGCTCTTCGCTGTTTCATGTGGGTAAGTTGAATTCAAGTTTTCCTGTCCTAAGATAAATAGTAATAATAAAATTTTTAGTAGACCTAAAGCCTCTTGCACTATCCTTCGCAGCCTGAATCAGGCTATTGGTTCCTTCAAGAATTCCGTTGTCGATTTTAGTTTTAATATAATTAGTTATACCCTTCCAGTGCTGCTTTATCGTTTTGCCGCAATCGATTACGGGATCAAGTCTACTATGTGTTGCCCAAAAATACCATCGTTTTAGGTATCCTTCAGCCGATTTATGATATTTATAATTCCAAAAATCGCGAAGGGCTAATTTGATGTTATATGCCCTCAGAGTTTTAAGTCTG